>Ga0114977_10001104_pt1 | contig 17734 bp, 12 predicted proteins | sample S_130805_MF_Meta_FD_87026 | JGI IMG/M metagenome (GOLD analysis project Ga0114977, IMG submission 87026) | Freshwater microbial communities from Lake Simoncouche, Canada to study carbon cycling - S_130805_MF_MetaG | ecosystem: Environmental > Aquatic > Freshwater > Lake | place: Lake...
ACCCTGACTTATGAAGCCATCCCATTGCCGTCCAACCCGTCAATCATTCCTTGCAGCGCTGCTGCTGATGCAGGCGCTACCCCTGACGGCGCTTGGGCAAACCACCGACTTTTCACCCAGTGCTCCAGGTGGGCGTCAGGGCACCAGCACGCCCGGGACTGAATCACTGTTTCTGGCGCCGTTCAAATACATTGCGCCCGCTGCTGCCGACACAGGCACGAGCAGCAGCGAAGCTCTGGCGGCCCAACCCAAGCGCAAGCCGAGTCAGCAGCGCATTTTTGACCTCAACGCGGCCGGTGATTACCAGGCAGCAGGCACCGAAGGCATGGCTTTGATGTCCCGGGAAAAGCCCGATGATGAGTTGCAGTTGATTGTTGCCAACAGCTTGGCTTGGACCGGGCGACTGAAAGAAGCCATACCCACCTACCAGGGCTTGCGAGCCGGGAAATACGCTGATCAAGCCTCCGTGGGCTTGGCAAGTATTTATCGCTGGCGTGGTCGCGATGATCAGGCGATACCGCTGTACCGTGCTGTTCTTGCCAATGATCCAGGCAACAGCGATGCACTCGAAGGTCTGAACCTGGCAACCCGCGAAACCAGCCCGCGCACGCTGCTGAGTTTTGGCGGCGGTAAGGATTCGTCCGACGACGAGCGCCGCTCGGCCACCCTCAATCACCGTTGGCGTGACAGTAGCGGAGTCCACGTCATGGAGGTGGAGACCAGCCTGGTGATCGACGCGTTACCGGGCGTAGAGACCAGCCAGCAGGACGTCACCTTGCGGTACCAAAACCTGAGTCTGGCACTCAAACCCAGTCTTGAGCTGAGCATGCCAACCAAGGACGACAATTCGCTTTACGCCAGCGCTCGTATCAAACTTTTTGACGAAAAGGTGACGCTCAGCGCGGGTCGGGTCAACTGGGGCCGGATGGTCACCAACCCGAATGCACTGGCGGCGCACCTGTCTGCGATGCACGCAGGCATCACCGCATCCAGAGATTTTTCTTTTGGCAATTTGGCAGCCAAGGTCAACTTCTATGACATCTCGGACGGAAACACCGTCTTGAGCAGCAACTTGCATCTGGCGTCGGTCTGGCGTCCGCTGGGTAGCAACTTCAAGCCCTTTGCCGGCCTCGAAACACGCAGCGCCACATTCAGCTCACCAAACTATTGGACACCCTCCCAAGCCTCTGGCACCCTCTATGCAGGGTTGCTCGGGGAGTGGGGCGCAAGCAACTGGAACCTCTATACGTCGGGCCAGGTCGGCGTTCGACTTTTCGGCGATGGGGGAACCAGTTGGAGCCTGGCTGCTGGCGGCAAATACTGGGTCACGAACAATGTCGCGCTGAGTGTCAACCTGTGGTCTCTTGATAGCTGGCGCGACAGCGCGGCCTACCGCGCGCAGGCCGCAACGATCAATCTGGAAAAGCTTTGGAGATAAGAAGGATCGGGCGATATGCCTGGCGTTATGGCTGGGCTGCTCTGGCCGTCGGCGGCGTCGTCTTGCTGCTGGTTACCAGCTACGATGCGGTTCGTGATTCCAAGGGCTCGTTCATGGTTCTGCTGCAGAACGTTGTGCTGGCGGCAATCACTTATTACCTGTTGTTCTTTCTGGTTTTGCTGATCATTCGCTTTGCCATGCTGATCCTTTATTCTTTCATGGATCATCTGGAGTCTTTGTACAAGGCGAGCGGCAAGGACACAGTCAGATACCGGGAAGACATTTCCTTACCGATGGTCTCGCTGATCGTTCCGGCCTACAACGAAGGTCTGGTCATACAGCCGGCCATGCGTTCTCTGCTGGCACTGGATTATCCCAACTATGAAATTCTTGTCGTCGATGATGGCTCCACCGATGACACTTACGAGAAGGCGATGGTGGTGGCACGCGAGGCCACTGGCGTTGAAGTTCGCGTCATCACCAAACGCAATGGCGGTAAAGCCGACGCTTTGAACACCGGTATGTCGCTGGCGCGCGGCGAGTTTGTTCTCAATATGGACGGGGACACCAAGCTCTCACCCAATACCTTGCGGGCTTGTATTCGGCACTTTGAGAACGCCAAAGTGGGCGCAGTGGCCGGTAACGTCAAGGTGATCAACCGTGAGAATATGTTGACCAGAATTCAGGCGCTGGAATACGTCGAGGGGCTGGCGATGGCACGCAAGGCGCAAAGTTTTGGCCGTGTGGTCAACATCATCCCCGGGCCCTTGGGCATGTTTCGCAAGTCGGTGTTGCAGCAGGCCGGTGGTTATGACCGCGACACTTTTGCGGAAGATTGTGATCTGACACTAAAGTTGTTGATGCGCGGCTGGCACATTGAATACGAGCCAGCCGCGATTGCCTGGGTCGAGACACCGAGCCGCTTGCAGGACTTGCTCAAGCAGCGCTACCGCTGGACACGCGGTATTTTGCAGGCCACCAGCAAGCACAGCCACGTACTGTGGCAACCTCGCAAAGCAGGGATCAACTGCTATATTCTCTGGTACATGCTGTTCGAGGGCGTGATGTGGCCGTTTTCGAATTTGCTTGGTAACGTGTTTTTTGTGTTTGTCGGTCTGCAGTACGGTCTTGCCACCCTGCTTTTCTATTGGTGGCTGCAACTCACGGTACTTGACGTGGTGGCCGCCGCCTACTGCGTTGTGATTGAAGAAGAGGAGCCTTCGCTTATTTTTTTCGCCATCATGTTTAGACTCTTTTATATTAATATCATTGACGTTTCCAAAGTTTTTGCCACCATTGACGAGTGGCGTGGCCACTCGATGACCTGGGGCAAGCTGGAGCGAGAGGGAAAACTTTGACATGGATCTTATTTCCATTCTGGCGACGGTCATCCTGATCACTACCGTAGGTACTATGGTGGTCGGACTAGGGGCCTATGGCGCCTTCAAACTGCGCGACAAGCGCAAGCCGAGCAGCGGCAGGTCTGACGAAACGATGAACGCGGGTGACCCGCTGGAGCCGGTATTTCTTACGCGCTATGTTCCCGGGTCAACGGCCGAGCCAGAACCCGAGCCAGCGTCACATGAACGATGAAGCGTCATCCAACATTCCATCCGGCGGGCCCCAACGTAGTTGAAGCCGATCGCCGCCAAGGTCGTTCGGGCTTTGCTCGGTTGGGCGTCTATATACCCTCCATGCTCATCCTGAGCGTGGCCATACCGATGGTCATTTACCTCCTGTTCATGCAGTCAATGGGATGGAATTTGCCCGTGTTTGGCGTCAGCGGTGCCCTGTCTTATGCCAGTCCTTCGAGTTCTACGATTTATTTGTACACCTCTTCGAACAGTAAAACCTACTTCGCCGGTATTGGTGGAAATTACGATGTTTTGCTTGGCCCGTGGCGCAGTTATTTCGTCAGCAGAAAACTTGAGTTCAAGGAGGTAACAAGTGCTTCTCAATTGCGCAAGGAAAGAAGTGGCGTCCTGGTATTGCCCTCAGCTGTCTCGCTGAGCGACGAAGAGCGTTTCGAAATCATGGCGTTTCGCTCCAGAGGAGGCGCCATTCTGAGCACTTGGGCGACCGGTACCGTTGCAGCAAATGGCGCGTGGCAGGGCTGGCAATTCCTGGAAAGATTGGGCATCCGGATCGTCGGCGAAATTTCGGCCAAATCGCAGGTACACGAGTTGATTTTGACGGGAGAATCACCGGTATCGCACACCGCCGCGGCGGGGCAGCGAATAGAGTTGAGCAAGACATCCGAAGCGCTGCTGCGCGCCACCGGAGAAGTGGTGGCTGGACGCTTCATGAACTGGGCTCGCGTTGTCGATGATGAGCGGCGCGGCGAAGGCGCCATCCTCTTTTCAGAAAGTTCGGAACAGTCCGGCCGAGTGGCCTATTTTGCCTTCGCTGAATCGTGCTGGGAGGCGCATACGCTGGGCACCTACGACGTGATTGACGACGCGCTGCAATGGTTACGCCGCGAGCCGGTCATGATTCGGGCTGCCTGGCCAGCTGGCAAGCGCGCGGCGCAGGTGATTGAAATGGACACCGAAGAGGGTTTCAGCAATGCGCTGCCGTTCGCATCGATGATGAAATCAATCAACTACCGGGGCACGTTTTACGTATTGACGTCCGTGGCCAAATTGTTCCCGCAAGTGCTGACACAGTTGGCACGTGACTTTGAGATCGGCTACCACGGCGACGTCCATATCAGCTTCAAGGGTCAGTCGGCGGCCGAACAGGAACAGCGACTGCAAACCATGCGAAATGAAATGGCTTCAGTGCTGCCGGACCTCCAGGGCGTCTCGGGCTTTCGGGCGCCGACGGAGGGCTACGATGCAACGACCGAGCAACTTTTGCCGAAGTTCGGCATTCGCCACCATGCGGCCGATCCAAATCGCAGCACTGCGCGCTTGCCCCTGCTGAGCAAGTCCGAGGGCGTTGCGGCGGCCAAAGGATTGGTTGTGCTGCCAAGGACACAGCGCGACGATATCAATTTGTACATGGAGAAGCTGACGGCCGAGCAGACCACCAAAGCACTGATTGATGATTTCGACCTGTCACTAGATACCGGCTCTTTGGGTTTACTAAGCCTGCATAGCCAGAACTTCAATGCAGACAGCGTTCTGGTGGCGGCCATGCCGGGTTATGTGGAGCATTTGAAGCAGCGGCGTGAACTGCTCTGGTTGGCCTCTGCCGGCCAGGTGGCAGACTGGTGGCGCGATCGGGAGCGCTTTAGGCTTTCATCGACCAGCAGCGGCAAACGCGTTGAATTCAACATCACAGTCACCGGCGATCAGCCGCTGAGCGGTGCCACGGTCATAGTGATGCTGCCGCAAAGAGGGGTTCAAGCGATCGTTGAAGGGACAAAAATTGGCATGATCAAGCCCATGCTATCCAAAATAGATGACTACCGGACAGCCATCAGTTTTGATGTTCTGGCACCCGGCAGCTATGTCTATCAGCTCACATTCTCATCCAAATGAGTGAGGTGCCTGATGGAGTCGGAGTTGGGCTGGTACGCTGTGCCCGATCAACCAGTTGGCAAGCCGCCTGATGTCTTGACTGGCGCTGCAGGCACTATCGTATTGCAGCACCGGTTGCTCAAACGCCAGCGCCTCTGAAACCGCCGCTGCACGGCGTACTGCAACCGGAACCAGGCGTTGTTCGTAGTCAGCCTGCACTGCAGCGCTAAACTGCAGACCCAACTGGCTTTGGTCCGAGACCTGGTTGACCAGCAATTTCAAACCGCAAAAATCGCGGCGCGAACGTGTGTACTCGTCCACCAGACTGACGAGTCGTGGGATGGACGCAAACGAGGCTGCATCCGCCAGCACGACACCCAGGGCCAGATGCGCGGCGAACAAAGCTTGCTGAAGAAATACTGAAGGGCCTGGTGGCGTATCGAGAATGACAAAATCGAACGCCTGTCTGCCGAGCGAAAAAATCTGATCAAAAACCCAGGCTGGGCGTTCCTTTAGCACGACTTCGAACTCTTCCAGCTCGGACTTCAGCGCTATGCCAAACGGGATGAAATTGACGCCGAACGGACTCCGAAACACTGAGGCTGGAGAGATGCCCTCCCGTACCATTCCTGCAATGTCGAGCGGGTCCATGCCAAGGTGCAGGCGCAATGCGTTTTGCACGTCCAGATCAATCAGCAACACCCTCTTTCCTTCTTGAGCCAGGGCAATCGCGACGTTGACCGCCAGAGTTGTCTTTCCGACCCCACCTTTGCCTGAGATGAAGGCAATAACTTGCATGGACGCCTGTTGCATCAAAAGGGACGGCGGCGTCGATAAGCGGGGTTAAAACGGCAACAGGCGACCAAGACCATCAAACGCATAGCGCAGATAGAGGCTTCCGCTTTGTTGCGCATAGTTGCGACTGCTTTCAAAAGCCAGTCGACCACCGAAAGTGAACCTTGGTGTCATAGGGTACTCAAACGCACCGTACAGGTTGTATCCCAAGCCGGCGCCTGATTCCGCCTCGTAAAAGGTGGGATAGGTGGTCCCCGCCTTCAGAGCCCAGGCATTCTGAAAAGCGGGGTCGTTCGGGAAATAGGCGACACGATCCTGCGAGAACTTTTGCAAGCTGAAATCACCCCCCACTTGATAGCTCAGAGCACCCCGACGCCCAGCCCATTCCCAGGGAACACCGAAGCTGAAATACTGCTGCGGACTGAAATAGCCACCATGTCCGAGGGTGAAAAACCCGAGATTGTCGCGGTATGACATCGCCGTCAGGTTCAGTCCCAGCTTCACTTTCGAGTTGGCGCTCTGGTAGACGCGCCAGTAGGTGCCCAGGTTGAATTCGAATTGTGTATTGTCCTTAACGCCCTTTCCGCTCAGCTGCGCGGCTCCCAAGTCAGCATAGACTCCGCGTTCGTCGCCACCGAAAGTCACTCCAAACTGGCCGCCGGTCTTGATCACACCCCCCCACGCCTGCATTGTCAGTGGGTCACGCATGCCTGCTGATGAAAGCACGCTGTCAGTGACCGCGCGACGATTCAATGCACCTTTAAGGGTGAAGTCCTCAAGGTGAGTGGAAAAGCTCAACTCTCCGACCACGTGCGTGACCAGGAATCCGAGTGGCGTAGTCCCGATGCGCATGCTCAGGTCATCGTCGCGATAACCGACCGAAATGGCCATGCCGCTCGCATCCTGATCTGGCACTGGATCAAAGCCGCTCAGCAGTGGCCCGAAGGCGGCTGCCCCGACCTTGGCAATGTTGCCCGGATCACTGCGACTGAGCGCTCCAACGCTGAGCATGGTCGGCGTCAAGCGCAAGGTGAAAGCGCCACTGGTGCTGGAAGGTATGGCAATTTCAAGCGGGAGCTCAAACTCGTTGAGGCGTCCCAATCCAGGTTCACCGGAACGCACTCGAAAACGCGGCGCCAGGTAAACGCTGGTAGCGAGCTTCAATTTGATTTCGTCGATTTCATCACCCAGAGTGGGTTCTCGCCGAGGACTCTGCAGCAACGGCCGCGACACGACAGGCGGGCTCGACGGGGCAAGCGCGCTTGCCTCACGCAGGTCGGGAATCGGCAGCAGTCCGGCATGTTCTCCGACTGGCGTCGGCGGCAAATTTGCGGGCGCTGCAAAAGCGGTGAACTGGGGGCGTTCCAGTGCTTGCGCTCTCTCAAAATACAACAAGGCCTGATCGGCATTGCCGCGTTCTTTCTCAACCCTGCCGGCGGCAATCAAGGCTCGCGGATCATCGGGCCCAATTTCGAGCGCGACGCTGGCATGGAGCGCCGCGCTGTCGATGGCCTTGGCACCCAAGGCAACGCCGCTAGCAAACACGCGATGAGCCAGATCGTTGGGCTCACGCTCAATGACCCGTTCTGCGCTAGCGAGCGCTTTGCGTGCGTCGCCACCGCTGCTTTGAATCCGTGCCAGCGCCATAATCAGGCGCGGATCGTCGGACTTTTCCAGCGCTGGAGTAAGTATCCGCAGAGCCTCATCGAATCGACCTGCTTCCCTCAGGGAATCGGTCTGACGCAGCGTATAGGCCAGAATGACCTTGTTCAGGTCTTCCTGTTGCGAGTTCGTCAAGCGGCGCGTGGCGCTCAAGCTACGCAGCACCGGAGCAAGCTCGCTGTCCTGCCTGGCATCGAGCAGAACGCCGGCATACTGAACTTGCAGCTCAACATTGTCTACTGGCGAGCGTTTGACAAGATCGCGCATCAGACGCAGGGCCTCGACGGATTGCCCTAACTGTGACCAGCATCCGGCCACCTGTGCCAGCAACGAGGAGTCACCGGCGGCCTGCAACTCGGCTTGCCGTGCTGCTGCCTGTGCAGCCTGCAAATTGCCCTGTGCAAAAAGCTGTTGAGCGCGCTGAACCTGGAGCTTGACCGAGAGTCGCTGCATGTCAGCAAGCATATTCTTGCTGCGCGCGGTCAACGGTATGCTTTCCATCATCGTCAATCCATCAAGCAACAGCTTTTGTTCTTCATACAGCATGGCGCGGGCATGCAGGGCTTCAACCAATTGGGGCTGTCCCGTTAGCAGCGCATCGAGCAGAGCACCGGCTTTTCTGAAGTCACCCTGCCGCTGGTACTGACGCGCCAAAGCAAGTCGCGCCCAGGGATCGGCGGGAGCAAGTGACAGGGCGGTCTCTAGCTTGGACGTGGCGGCATCGTAATTGGCCGCGCGTTCGTCAGCTTCGGCCAGTTTCAACATGATACTGGCCTTGAGCGCATTGAGTCCGCCCACCTTCAGGGCGCTTGCCTCATCCAGCGCTGAAATCATGGTCAGGGCCTCACCCTCACGCGCAGTCTGCAGCAACACCGCGATCAGCCCGCGAAACGCACCCGGGTCCGTGGCCGATGTCTTGAGCGCCAAACGGTACATGGACTCGGCTTTGGCCAGCTGATGTTTTTCCAGCCACAAGTCACCCATCAACACTTGACCCAGGACTTGATGTTCATCAAGTTTGAAAGCCTCAAGCAACTTGTCTTCCGCGTCCACCAACTTTCCTGCCTGCCGCGCTGCAAGCACTTGCTGCATCAGCATCCAGTAGTAGGCCGAGTCGCGCGCCTGCTTCCAGCGTTCGGCGTGCCGGCGATCGCGCAGCATCGCTTGGTCAAGTAAGCCAACTGCCTCCCCGAACGACTGCTGGCGCAAACGAACCGTACCGAGTCCACCAAGGGCCTCGGCGTCATGCGGCTTCTTCGCCAGGATGGATTGAAAACGCGCCGCCGCCCCTTCCGTGTCACCCTGCTCCAGAAGTGCGAATCCGGCCTGGCTGGGCCGTGCCCGCACGGTTTTCTTGCTTTCAAGCAAGGTACGATCCAGTAGCGCCAAGCGCTCCCGCACATCCTTGTCCTCAGGAAAGCGGGACAGATGGCGCGTGAACAAGACCCGATCACCGCGCCGTGCGTTAAGCCAGACCAAGGCCTGGCTCAGACTCTTGCGTACGTCCTCGGTCTGCTCCTCCCGCTTCAAGCTTGAGAGCTGACGGATACCTTCGCGCCGGGCAGATTCGCGATAGGTCAGGTGACGCGCCAGACCAAGCTGGTAACGTTGATTGCCGGGGTTGTTGCGCACCAGTTCCTCCAGACCGCGACGCGCTTCTTCCCAGCCTTCGCTTGTGGCACCCAGTGTTTGGTAATACTCCAAACCCAGTTGCCCGGCCGGCTTGTCGGTACCCAGGGCGCTTCGGTAAGTGTTGGTGGCGGCTTCGGCCTGACCCGACTGTGCCTGTTTGCGCGCCGTGCTGAGCGCAGGTGCGTTTTTTCCAGCATTCAAAACGGTTTCAAGCTCCGCCAAACCGGCTGGAGCCGATGGCAACTTCGAGGCACGCTGGTAGAGTTCCTGGGCCTGTGCCGCATGACCGGCGCGCGCTTCAAGCAGACCGAGACGGACCAGTCCCTCAGGATGACTCGCATCAGCGCGCAGCAATTTCCTCCATCCATCAGCAGCCAGGTCTTCGCGGCCATTTTGCTGCCAGTAGCGCGCCTGCTCCACCAGTTGGCGGGTCCCCACGTCGTCAGCCGACCAAGCGCAAGGTAAGCCTATGCCGAGCACAAGAATCAAACAGGCCAGTCTTTTCATTTGAATCACGTTTTGCATGTCGAAATCACTCCCCAGTCAAGCCGACCATCCGGCGCGAACCGAAAACGCTGGTCCATCCAGCCCAAGGCAAAAAGCCCCAACGCCTGCTCATAGTAAACCGACGGCACACCTCCCATCGCCCTAAGTCTGAGCCGTTGCTGCCTGACCGCACTTTTGGCGCCTACGGCGTCCAGGAAAGGTAGCAGGGCGGCAGAAAATCCGCCGGGACCGCTTCCCTCAGACCCCCCGGAATAGGCATCAATTCTGGCTGGCGGAACCGGCTCTCGCTCAACCAAGGTAGCCATCCCCTTCATGCGCGCCAGCAAACGGCTGCGCATGGGGTCCTCGGTCGGCATCATGGCCGCCCACAGGTACACTCGAATCGCCTCGTAAGTTCCCCCATAACCTAACTCTGGATCGAGCGTGAAGCCAAGCTCTGGCCGCACGGCTACCCAGTCGGGCACCAGAAATTTTGGCGTCACCGATTCGATCATGGTAACTGTCGTTGCCAGCAGGGCACCCCACACCGCGGACGGCACTTCGGTCGCCAATCCACGCAGGACCGGCAAGGGCAGATAGCTCGGGTTTAGCTGCCAGCCGCCTGATTTCAAAGCAAATCCCTGCGGTCCTGGCAGCAATACCGGGCCGATGCCGGCAACGGTCACTACCAGTTCCCTTTGAATGCGCGCCTGTATCAACTCAGCAGTTGCCTGCAAGCTGCTGTCGCCCCAGCGCCGGGCGGCCTGAAACAGGACATAGGCCAGCCAGAGGTCGGCGTCGCCAGCGGCATTGCTGTCCAGGACGCCCCAATTGCCATCGGTCTGCCGACCCCACTTCCATGCCATGAGCCGTGCCGTGAGATCGCCCTGCGCCAGATTGGCGCGGGTCCACGACAGCAACCGGTCAAAGGTCTGCCGGTCGTTGGCGACCAGCGAGAAGAACATGGCATAGGCCTGACCTTCAGAGGTGCTGCGTGCGTCGGCCGAAAAATCGATAACACGCCCATCAGCCTGGACGAATTTTTCCCTGAACGTCGCCCAGTCGGGCCAGCCATCACATTGCGTTGAAACGGCTTCGGCAGGCAACGCGGACGTCGCGGTGAGCGCCGCAACGTAGCTCAGGAACTGTCGACGTCGATAGGTGCGAACCAATTTATTTCCAGGTCACATCGTGGGTAGACAGTTTAATCAGGACTGCGCCGCATGCGTTTGGCAGCGATCTGTCGCAGGGCCCGGTACATGATAGCGGCCAACACGATGCTTATCAGAATTCCGAGTAGACTGACCAGCAGCGGATGGTTTGAAAATGCCCAGCGCAAATGAATGATCAAGGGGAGTGACCCCAAGTAATAGGTTTCGCCAATCTTGGCGTGCCGATCACCTTTTTCATCAACCAGCACAAAGTCGCCCTGCACGCTCTTGATTCGTTCCGGGTCCAGCAGCAAATCAGTGATCTTCAGCAAATCCACCGCCTTATCTGCATGCAGCAGGACCACACTGCGTCCGGACTTCAGGGGTGACTCAAACGCCATCAGGCTGGTCAGATCACCGCCGCCCTTCAATTTCAGATTTCCGTCCGGGCGCGGCGTTGCCTGAAGATCCGCCTCTTCCCAGCGATAGATGGCGCGCCGGAAAATGTCGGGCTCGCGCAGCCGATGCACTCCATCATCGATCACCAATGGCAAACGGTCAGCCCATTTGGTCATCAGCGCCTGGTCCTGCGCCGAACCAATGACAATCAGATCACGTTGCGCCACCTTTTCGACTTCGCTGGCCGTGACGAGCGCGAGACGCAGGGCCGGATAGGCCGTGGCTTCACCCATCCGCCCAACAAGCATCAGGTAGGCTGCAATTTCATCGGCGTTGGGTTGTTCTGGCAGCACCACCGCCGTCTCGGACAGGTCTGCCATGCGTGTGAACGGGAAACCAATCTTGCCGAAGAAGGCAAGGTTCGGTAAGGCACTGTAGCGTGGAAAACTGCTGAAATCCAGGGTCGACTCAGGGTCGATCGCCCCGCGCAGATTGTCCGGCAAAGCGTCGCGGCACTCACCTTCCTTCACCGGATCAAAATAGTAGTGAAACTGCAACTGGTTGCGGCCATCGATCTGATGTGGCAGTACAAACACCAGATCCTCACGGTAGCTTGTTGTCTTGTCGGTCAACGGGATTCTCGATAAATTCTTGTTTTCAGCCCTCTTGCTCCAATCATCAAGTGCAAGAGAACGAACAAATTCTCCATTGATATTGACGTTAAGACTCGAATTTATGCTCAGCGGCAGGGCTGTGAAACGGTATTTCAATTCGATCGGAACGCCTTGGCTGCGCCAGGTAAACAGATCCGGAGCAACTCGGAAATCTATCCGTATCGCCTCTGGAAAGAAGCCCTGCACCTGAAGTTCCGCTGGCGTCACCAATTCGGCCAACCGCACCGGTCTGTCGGTTGCTATCCAGGCCGGAGCATCGTAGGGCTTGCGCGGCGGCGGCTCAATGTCCTGCGTAATGGCAACACGTTGCCCACTCAGAACTCCATTGCCAAGTACGATAGACCGGGCCGCACGCAACATTTCTTCTTCGCCATCACCGGTAACAACCAGCAATTTGGCGGCGGGATTGTTGGGATGCGGCTGGATTGAGACCGTCGCCGGCGACGCGCCGCCGACTCCGCCTAACTTCTCACCGCTTTGCAGAAATACCACTGCATTACCTTCTGGCAAAGCGTTCAAATACGTGGGGAAACGCGCACCGCGATAACTGGCAAGACTGCCAAACCAGGAGGCCACAATACCCGCTGCCTTAAGTGTCCCGAAAGAAGGCGCGGTGGAAAACACAAACGGTAAATTGAGTGTGGCGTTGTCCCGTCTTTCAAAAAATGGCGCCGGCAGGTATTTCAGATCGTTGGCCAGTGCCAGCGGTACCAGTGTCAATTCAATTCTTCCAAGATTGCTCAATTCAAGCCACAAGGAACTGTGCAAGGGGTCTTCGCATCTGTATGTGTAATGACCGATCAGTCGAAACTGAAGCTTGTTGTAGTCCGTGAAGAAGCGCGGGTCAAGATCGATTTCACGCTTGTTCGCGAGAATCTTTTCTCGTGGCAAGGGCAGCACCGCTGACACTTCACCGTTGAGCATCACCTTGAGATGACTCAACTCTGGCAGCAAGGATGGCGAGTATGCGTAGTCGAACTTGAGTTTGGCTGAAGCCACTACCTCATCAGACCGGATTGAAAACGGCAGCGACAGTGAGCCGTCCACGCCGCGCAATCGGATCGGTGTTTGCGCGCCCAATTGTTTGAAGGTATAGGACACCACACGTTGACGTGAAACAACAATGCCGGCTCCGCCAGCGACTGCCACTGGGTCGGGGGAAAGTCCCACCCGCTCGACACTGTTGGCCGCCTTACGTGACTTGGCCTCGCTCGGTAACCCGGTCAAAGTGGTCAGTAGCAGACTCAACCCCGCAATCAGTGTCAGTTTCCAGGCAGGGCCGCGCAAGACACCGGACAGTCTTTCAAATATCATTTTTTCCATAGCTCCAAACGCCTCCAAGGCGCCGTCATTCCGAACGTTCTGGCGAAGCGACCAATGCCGTCAAGACCCGCGCCGAGCACTTCGCGCAAGCCTCGGAGTGGTCGATCAATATCACGTTCGGGCAACCAACCCTGCCAAGCATCGGCGCGCGAAAAAGTCGCCGCCACCAACGCGCGATAATCGTCAAGGTTCATATTTTCAAAACGTGCTCGCAACACCAGTCCCTGATTGAACACGACCGCCGCCGGGACGGCAAATTCCCTCTCGCCACGAAACAGCGATATTCTGATCGGGCTACCCTGATCGACAGCAAGCTCGACGGGTAACTTGATGGCCAGACCGCCTTCGGAAAAGTCTTCGGCTTCACAGGCGACGGTGCGCCCGTTGGGCAGCCTGAGCATGGCCGGCAGATTGATCTGAACCCGCCAATGGCGCCTGATCTGGCGTGACTCCAACGCAACGGACATGGTGGCTCCAAGAATCACCAGGTTATAGGCCGTCCACAGCAAATTGAACAAGACGGTTCCGAACTCATGGCTGTTCCACCAGAACAAGCGCCCGAAGCCGATAGCGATGCCGATCACGTTCAGGGCCAGGATAATGAGATAGGGTAGGGAGATCTTCCAGTCAAAATAGTCACGATCAACCCTACCGCCTTTGGCAGTGACATTGAATTGACCTGACTTGGGATTAATCATTGCCAGTGTGGTTGGCACCATGATGTACCAGGCGAGCGCTGTCTCATAAACCTCAGCCCAGAAGGTATGCCGGTGTTTTCCCTGCATTCTGGAGTTGGCAATATTGGCGTGGATCAGGTGCGGCAAAGCATAGACTGCAATCAAGTCGGCTGACGCATGAATGATGTGCGCTTCGAAAAAGAGGTAGGACAAAGGCGCGGTCAGAAAAACAATCCGCGGCAAGCCATAGAAAAAATGCAGCATGGCGTTCAGGTAGCACAGCCGCTGAGGCCAGTGCAGCCCCTTGCCAAATAGCGGATTGTCAATTCTGAAGATCTGCGCCATGCCGCGCGCCCAGCGGATGCGCTGCCCCACGTGGGCCGACAAGCTCTCGGTTGCCAGTCCGGCTGCCTGGATCACGCCCAGGTAGGCCGTGTTGTATCCCAAGCGGTGTAGTTTGAGTGCGGTATGCGCGTCCTCTGTCACGGTCTCCACAGCCACACCGCCGATCTCCAGCAGCATGGTGCGCCGCAACACCGCGCAGGAACCACAGAAGAAGGCTGCGTTCCACAGGTCATTGCCATCCTGCACCAGGCCGTAGAACAACTCGCCTTCGTTGGGCATGAGTCGGAACAACTGAAGATTTCGCTCAAAGGGGTCGGGCGACAAGAAGTGGTGCGGCGTCTGCACCATCGCAAGTTGGTTATCCTGCAAAAACAAACCGACGGTCGCCTGCAAGAAGGTGCGGGTCGGTATGTGATCGCAGTCAAAGATGGCGATCAACTCGCCGTCGGTATGAGGCAATGCAGCGTTGATATTGCCAGCCTTGGCATGTACATTGTTGGAACGCGTCATATAGGTCACATCGACCGAGGCGGCAAACTCCCGAAAATCGTCCCGCCGTCCGTCATCAAGAAGATAGACCTTGATCTTCTCGCGCGGCCAGTCCATCGCCAGTGCCGCAATGACCGTTGGGATAACAACCGACAGCGGTTCGTTGTAAGAAGGAATAAACACATCCACCGTTGGCCATTTTGATAAATCCTCTGGCATCGGCACGGGTTTTCGTTTCAAGGGCCAAATGGTCTGAAAGAAGCCAATGACCAGAATGGTCCACGCATAGAACTCGGCAGCCAACAAGCCCAAACCCAGCAGCAGGTCGGCGCTAAACTCGATTTCCATGCTGCTACTGAATCGCCAGTACAGGTAGCGGGTCGATGCCAGCACCGACAGGCTGACCAATACCAGCGTCACCAGGGTGCCGACGTAACGCCGGATGTACAGCGCAACGGCAGCGATGGCCAGGGAAAACACGAGTTGCTCAGTGCGCGTGAACGGGATCGTGATCAAAAATCCAAACAGGACAAGACATGCCAGTGCCGTGGCGACCAGCACCCCGGGGGTTGACCATACCGACCAATCCACCAATTGATTGCCGGACTCGTTCAGGAGCCCATACAAATAGCGCGGGTTGATGATGGAGCGAGCACCTATCCCCCGGTACTCCCGCAAACGCAACAGGATAGAGCGCAAGTTCATCGGGCCACAGGCTCCAGCAAGAATGCGGCAAGACGCTGAAAATCATGCGCCGCCTGGCAGCCAGGATCGTAAAACAGGACCGGTTGCAGGAAAGCCAAAGCCTCACTCACGGCTTCATCCCGGTGGATGCCAACCGGTGACAAACGCGCGCCAAGGCGTTGCCGCAAGACTTCTCCCATGTCCCGATTCAATCGCACCGCCTCATCCATCTGATTCATCAGATAGACGCTTTGAAGGTCCGGGCGTTGCTGGGCAACCTGGTCGATCCAGGACTCCATGGCAGCAATGGTCGAGTAGGACCCCGCATCCGGAAGCAGGACAATCAGGAGCAGATCCGCGCACGCAAAGCCTTGATTCAGGTACACAGAGGGTCCCGGCGGCATATCGATCAGGACCACATCGTCGCCACCGAGGCCTGTCTGAGTTAGCTGACGCTCCAGCCAATCAGGTTCGGCCGCCAGGATATCTTCAAATGCCTCTCGCTCGGACTCGCTCGCGACACCGTACGGCAGACAAGTTACACCGAATCTGCTGTCCACCATGACGCCGTGCCAACTCCTGCGGCGCAATGCCTGCTTGCAAATGCTCTGACGTTCCAAGGGGTCGATTCCACAGTGCAAGTGGAGCCCATTTTGCGGGTCGAGGTCGACTATCGAAACGCAACCATCACCCAATTCAGCTGCCATGGCAACGGCCAGATTGGCTGTAACGGAAGTCTTGCCAACACCGCCCTTCATTGAGGCAACAACGATAACGCTCATACTGTTCCTAGTATTTTGGTTGATGAAAGTGAAACCGGATCACCTCCTTGCCTTTACCTTGGCCCCAGTACCGGTGACACCCTCGATACGCCCCAAAACCTGATTCAAGGAACCGTCACTGAACTGCGGTTGATCGGTTTGTCGTTGCCAGCCCAGACCCGGGAAAGTTCTGGCAGCCGGTTCTAGCCAGAACTGCTTTTGCCGCATCGACAGCGGCGGTGGCAAGACTCGCTTGTCAAGCGCCATTGACTTGATCAATGGCCACCGATTCTCGGCGTTACCCGCCTCCGCAGCCCTGTTAAATTCCCGAAAACCGTCGGCGCTGGGCCAAAAAGAACGAAATAGCGCACCTGCATCGTCTACACGCTTTGCCATGTCCTAAGTCCCTCCCACATACGGATTGCTCTTGCGCTCCCGCCCAAACGTGCTCTCCGGTCCATGGCCCGGAATAAAAACAGTCGAATCACCCATGGGCCAGAGGCGCTCGACGATGCTGGCAATCAGGGTCTCGTGGTCGCCCTGCGGCAGATCGGTGCGACCGATGGATCCGGCAAACAGCACATCGCCGACGAAGGCCCGGTTCGCCTCGGCGCTATAAAAGACCACATGGCCGGGCGTATGACCAGGACAATGCCGCACCTCCAGCGTGCTCTTGCCCAAGGTAAGCGTGTCGTGGTCCATCAGCCAGCGCGTCGGCGCGAAGGTCATTGCCTGGGCAAAGCCGAACATTTTGCTCTGTGCCGGTAAACCGTCGATCCAGAATTGATCGGCTTGATGCGGGCCGATGATGGGCAGTTTCAACTGCGCCGCCAGTTCACCGGCGCCTCCGGCATGATCGATGTGGGCGTGGGTCAGCCAGATCTGGCTCAGCGTCAGTTGCCGCTGCTTCACAGTGGCCAGCAGCAAGTCGAGATCGCCACCCGGGTCAATGAGGGCGGCCTGCAAGGTCTGGTCACACCAGACAAGAGAGCAATTCTGCTGAAAATTGGTGACGGGAATGGTTTGGTAGCGTAGCATTTGAGTCACATTCTAGGGCTCAATCCGGTCTCTTGCGTGCCTGCGCCGCCTTGCTCGATGCGTTCCACCAACAGATCGACAAAGTTGCCCTCGCCCAGGTCGATGCGGACACGCACCGGCAGGTACTGCAAGCTTGGCGCAAACCACAATTCAGCGGTGATAACACCAGTCGGATTCGCAATCGGCCGGGGGCGTAAATGAAATGCCGGCACCGCACCTAGTTCTGGCGTTTGTAGCAGTTCTTCTTCGACCACGTCGTAGGTCCAAAGGGACATGCCCTGCGGTCTGGCCAGCCACAGGCTGACCTGCTGCCCCACCCTGAGTTCTTCACGGCCCGTTGAAAACCGGTGACTGAGTTCGACAAACTGGCTGGCAGTGTCCTGCAGCCCAGGTGGCTGCGGCAATTGAACGCCATTGTCGAACCTGACCATGGCACCATCAAACGCCAGTCGCCGCAAGCCCCAGGGGAACTGTTCCTGGTAGATCCGTGGCAACAGCGCATCGGCGCGAACCTCACCCTGGCTGGTCAAGGAAACCTGCAGAAGCGCAAGACTCAGGTCAACACGAACCTGGTAACGACTCTCTTCGCGCTGCCACTGTACGCGGGCACTGCCATACAGATTGCCCCGGTAATAACCACCCAGGCGGTACGACAGCCGTGTGTCGGCGGGCCAGCCATCACCAGTAAGCACCTTGGAGTCAGGAGCCACTGCGCT
>Ga0114977_10001108_pt1 | contig 17715 bp, 13 predicted proteins | sample S_130805_MF_Meta_FD_87026 | JGI IMG/M metagenome (GOLD analysis project Ga0114977, IMG submission 87026) | Freshwater microbial communities from Lake Simoncouche, Canada to study carbon cycling - S_130805_MF_MetaG | ecosystem: Environmental > Aquatic > Freshwater > Lake | place: Lake...
GCGTGGCGCTCCGCAGCGTGCCGGTCTCCGGGGGTGACGCCTGGGGCGTCGTGGACGCCGACACCGGGAGCCAGCCGAGGGCGATCGTCCTCCACCACCGGGGCCCGTTGAACGTAATGACGTTCGCCGCGAGGCCCGAGTTCACGACGGTGCCCATCGATGTCGCAGGGTCGGCGGCAATCGCCTTCGATCGATCCCGCCGGCGGATCGCGATCGGATTCCAACCCGGGGCGCGACGGCCGACGCCGCTCGTGTGCGAGCTCCGCGACGACGGGAGTGTCGTTCCCTCGATCGCGCCCTGTGCCAGCGGACACGCGCTCGAGCGGTTCGTCTCCTGGACGGCCGACGGCCGGCTCGTGGGCTGCTCGTCGGACGGGCGGGTCATGGCGTGGATCCCGACGCTCGACGCGGTGCGCGAAGTCGGCCGCGTGAAGGTGCCGACGAATCTCGAGGTCACGGCGCGGGTGATCACGGCCTCCCCCGCGCGGCCTCCCCGAATCGCGGCCTGCTGCCTGGACGGGTGGATCATCACGCTCGGCGATGACGGCAGGCCCGTCGGCCGTCCCACGCCGTTGGCGCTGCCAGGCTCCGTCGTGACCGCGGCGGCCTGGTCGCCCGACGGCGGTCTCGTCGCCTGCGGAATGCGCGATGGCGGCGTGCACGTGTTCGACGCCGCTTCCGGGGCGCTGGTGGGCTCACTCATGCCGCACCTTTCCTCCTTGTATGACCTCGCGTTCGCCCCCGACGGCCGCACGCTCTTCACGGCCGACAACGAACATCTGCGGATCTCGGATGTCATCACGCGCCGGACGTTCGACGAGCTGGTGCCGGGCTGGACGATCCAGGCTCTCGCCGCGTGCGCGGATGGCCGGCGCGTGGTGGTGGGGGGCATGGGGAGCCTTGGCCGCCCCGCCAACGAGCGGGCGAAGCTCGCGGTTCTGGAGCTGGACGCCAAATGACGCGGCTCGTTCCAGACTGCATGGCGAATCGCGGCGACCGGTGTCGCGGCCGAGCCGCGGCCGGGATGACGCTCGTCGAACTCCTCGTCGTCGTGGCGATCATCGCCTCGCTCGTGGGCCTCCTGCTCCCGGCCACGCAGTCGGCCCGCGAGGCGGCCCGGCGGACGCACTGCCTGGCGAACCTCAAGCAGCTGGCCCTCGGCGCCCGGGCCCACGAGCAGGCCCGCGGTGCGTTTCCGTCGGGGGGCTGGGGGGGCGAGTGGACGGGCGATCCCGACCGTGGCTTCGACCAGCGGCAGCCGGGCGGCTGGGTGTTCAACCTGTTGCCGTGGGTGGAGCAGGCGGCGCTTCGCGACCTGGGCGCGGGCCTGACCGACCCCGAGGCGAAGGCCGATGCGGCGATCGTCCGGCTGACCACCCCGCTCCCGCTGGCCGTCTGCCCGTCGCGCCGCTCGCCGGGGCTGTTTCCCACGAACGTCGGGATCGAGTTCTGGGTGGTGGCGGTGCCGACCTCGGTGAAGCGGGCACCGGCCGAGGTGGCCCGCGGCGACTACGCGGCCAACATGGGGGGCGGCACGCGGCCCAACAACTATCAGGGGGGAGCGTCGTTCTCCCCCGCCGCTTACGCCGATCGCATGACCGAGGCCCGCTGGCAGGCGAACTTCGGGCCGCCGACCGACGGCCTCGTGTTCCGGCGCAGCCAGGTGCGACTCAAGGACGTGACCGACGGCGCGGCCAACACGTATCTCGTGGGCGAGAAGTACGTCGACCCCGCGCGGCTCGCCACGGGCACCTTCGAGGACGACGACCAGAGCCTCCACTCCGGCTTCGACCGCGACGTGGTCCGGGTGGGGAGCGTGCCGCCGTATCGCGACCGGGCCGGGTTCGACCCGAAGGACACCCACGGCGGCTATCCGGTGCCCTTGGCCTATGGCAGCGCCCACCCCGATGCCTGCGGGATCGCGATGGCCGACGGCTCGGTGCGGCCGGTGGAGTATGCGATCGACCCTGCCGTCCACCGCAGCCTGTCGTCCCGCAACGACGGGCAGTGAGGCCTCGTTCGTGGCGGCGAGTTCTCGCGTCAGGCGAGGATGCCCTTCACGAGGTTGCCGTGCACGTCGGTGAGCCGGAAGTCGCGGCCCTGGAAGCGGTAGGTGAGCTTCGTGTGGTCGAAGCCGAGGAGGTGGAGAAGCGTGGCCTGCAGGTCATGGATATGCACCTTGTCGCTCGCAACCTGGAAGCCGAGGTCGTCGCTTGCCCCGTGGATGTGTCCGGGCTTCACGCCGCCGCCAGCCATCCAGACGGAGTAGCAGTCGGGGTAGTGGTCGCGGCCGAGGATGTCGCCCTTCGCGGTGCGGCCCTCGCGGAACGGCGTGCGGCCGAACTCACCCGTGCAGAGCACGAGCGTGTCTTCGAGCAGCCCGCGTCGCTCGAGATCCTCGATGAGCGCCGCCGCGGGCTTGTCGAACGTGGCTGCCTTCTTCGTGAGGCCGTCGCGGATGTCCTCGGAGGGACCCGTGCCATGGAAATCCCAGCCCCAGTCGAACAGGTGCACGAACCGCACGCCCTCTTCGACGAGCCGGCGGGCGAGGAGGCAGTTGTTGGCGAGGCTCGCCTGCCCGGGCGTCGCCCCGTAGGCGTCGAGCACGGCCTGTGGCTCCTTCGTGATGTCCATCACGTTGGGCACGCTGGCCTGCATGCGGTAGGCGAGCTCATACTGTGCGATCCGCGTGACGGTCTCGGGATTGCCGAACTCCCGCGCCTGCCGCTCGTTGAGATCCTTGAGGGCATCGAGGGTTTTGCGGCGCAGCGCCCGGTCCATCCCCGGCGGGTCGGACGCATACAGCACCGGATCGCCCTTCGACCGGCACTGCACACCCTGGAACACGCTGGGCAGAAAACCCGACCCAAAACTGCTCGTGCCGCCGTTGGGCTGCACGCCCGACGAGATCAGCACGACGAACCCGGGCAGGTTCGCATTTTCGCTGCCCAGGCCATAGCTGACCCAGCTGCCGAGGCTCGGCCGGCCGGCCCGCGGCGACCCGGTGTAGACCATCAGTTCCGCCGGCGCATGGTTGAACTGATCGGTGAACATGCTCCGTACGAGGCAGAGCTTGTCGGCCACGCGATGCAGGTTCGGAATCGCATCGGAGAGCTCCATGCCGCTCGCGCCGCAGCGCACCCACTTTCGCGGCGTGCCCAGCAGTTTCGGCGTGCCGGAGGTGAAGGCGAACTTCTTGCCGGCAATCGTCTCGGCCGGGCAATCCTGGCCGTCGCGCCTGACGAGTTCGGGCTTGTGGTCGTAGAGATCGAGGTGGGGCGGTGATCCCGTGAGGTGGATCACGATCATCCGCTTGGCTTTCGCCGGCAGCGGCGGCTGCTTCGGAGCCAGCGGATCGACCAGGGGGGCCGGCGTCGGTGTGGATGCGGCCGCTCCGAGCAGGTCGTGCATCGCGATCGCGCCAATGCCGCCGGCCATCGAGCCGAGCAGGTGCCGCCGGGTCGCGAGCAGTTTCCCTTCGAGAATCGGATCCATGTTCACAAGGGTGCCGGGCACCGATTTCCTGTCAGGGGCACATGAAGGTTTCGTCGAGGTTCAGAATCACGTTCGCCACCACGGTCCACGCGGCGAGGTCGGGGATATCGGCATCGAGATCGTCGGGGGGTGGGCCCAGGGGATCGGTGGCCATCTGCATGGCCTTGTCGGGCTTCGCCTGAAACTCCGCACGGGCCTCGTCGTGCAACTGCACGATGCGGTCGATCTCGGCAGCCACGGGCTGCCGGGCGAGAACCAGTCGGAAGCCACGCCGAGCCCGATCGGCCGTGGTGGAGCCACCCTCGCGGACCATCCGCCGCGCGAGCGCCTGCGCCGCCTCGACATAGGCGGGGTCGTTCATCGTCACGAGTGCCTGGAGCGGCGTGTTCGTCCGTGGCCTGCGGATCGTGCAGACCTCGCGTGACGGCGCGTCGAACGTGGCCATCGACGGATAGGGATTGCTCCGGCGCCAGGTCGTGTAGAGCGCGCGGCGATACCGGTCTTCGCCCGCGCTCGTCTGCCAGTCGATGCCGCCACCAAACGCGGCAGCAAGGCCGAGATTCGGCTGTGGCGGTTTCACGCTCGGGCCGAACTTCTGCCGCGAGAGCAGCCCCGCGGCCGCCAGCGCCTGATCGCGGATCACCTCGGCGGAGAGCCGCACCCGCGGCCCGCAGGCCACCAGCCGATTCTCCGGATCGCGAGCCACGAGTTCGGGCGGACACTTCGACGTCTGCCGGTAGGCGGCGCTCGTCACGATCAGCCGGAGCATCTGCTCGAGATCCCAGTGGCGCGCGACGAGTTCGGTTGCCAGCCAGTCGAGCAGTTCCGGGTGGCTCGGCAGTTCACCCTGGCTGCCAAACTCCTCGCTCGTCGCCACGATGCCGATCCCGAAGAGCCGCTCCCACATCCGGTTGACCACCACCCGGGCCGTGAGCGGATTGGCCGGGTCGACGAGCCACTTCGCCAGCGCCATCCGATCGATCCGACCGCCGGCGGAGACCGCCGGCCGATGGAACGCCGCCGGCACACCTTCGGCCACCTCGTCGCCGAGGTTCTGCCAGTTGCCGCGCAGCTGGATCTTCGTCACCCGCCGCTTGTCGCCCGCCAGTTCCTCGAGCACCGGCACCGTCATCGGCGGCGTATCGGCGAGCCTCTTCCGCAGGTCGTCGATGATCTTCCGGGCCGGCTGAAACTCCGGGGGTTCCGGGCGGTCCGTTGGGGCCGGCTTCGCGAGTTCCGGGATGCCGGCCTCGATGGTGGCGATCTGGTTTTTGAGGTCGTCCCGCGGCGCATCGACCGATGCCCAGGGGATCTCGACGACTGGCGCCTCGTCGCGGAGGTCGGCATCAGCCGTGTTGTTGAGGACCGCGTAGAGTTGGAAATACTCCTTCTGCGAGAGCGGATCGTATTTGTGGTCATGGCACTGGGCACAGGCCATGGTGGTACCCATCCAGGTGGACATCGTGGTGTTCACGCGGTCGATGACCGCGACCGTGCGAAACTCCTCGTCGATCGTCCCTCCTTCGTTGTTCGTGAGCGTGTTGCGATGAAAGGCCGTGGCCACCCGGTCGTCGAGCGTGGCGTTCGGCTGGAGGTCGCCCGCCAGTTGCTTGATCGTGAACTCGTCGAAGGGCATGTTGGCGTCGAACGCGCGGATCACCCAGTCGCGCCAGCCCCAGATCGTGCGGTGCGGATCGTCGGCATAGCCGGCACTGTCGGCGTATCGCGCGAGGTCGAGCCACTGGCGGGCCATGTGCTCGCCGTAGCCAGGATGGGCGAGCAGGCGATCGACGAGTTTTCCCACGGCGTCGGGCGACGGATCGGCGACGAAGGCGTCGATCTCCTCGGGCGGCATCGGCAGCCCCGTGAGGTCGAGGGCGAGCCGCCGCGCGAGCGTGGCCCGGTCGGCCTCGGGCTGGGGCGCGAGCCCCTCCGCCTCGAGCCGAGCGAGGATGAACCGATCGATGTCGTTCTCGGGCCACGCCGCATGGTTCACCGCGGGCACGGCCGACCGCGTCGGCGGCACATAGGCCCAGTGCCGCTCGTAGGTCGCCCCGGCCGTGATCCATCGCCTCAGGAGATCGACCTGCTTCTCGGGCAGCCGCTCGCCCGCCTCTGGCGGTGGCATGACGAGATCGGGATCAGCGGAGGTGATCCGTGCGATGACCGCGCTTTCGTCAGGCCTCCCCGGCACGATCGCAGCGTGGCCACCGAGATCGGCGGTGGCACCCTCGAACGTGTCGAGACGCAGCCCATCGTCGCCGCCGCCGTGGCGATCCTCGGCGTCGGGCCCATGGCACCGCACGCAGCGGTTGGACAGGATGCCCTTGATATCCCGCGTGAACGACGGGCCGGCTGCGGGTGTTGCGGCGGCTGCGGGCAGGGCAAGCAGAGCCGCCGCGATCGCGGCGGAAACAGCGCGCCCTGCCCAGCGGTTGCTGACCGCGCGTCGGCTCATGGAATCACTTTCATCCACGCGACTGATACCGCCGCAAGGATACCATTCGGGCACGCGAGTTTCAGCCCCCGTTCACTCGTCGCTCTGACGGTCCGAACCTTCGCAGGGTATGTGACGATCTCGAACGGCACGCGGCAAGTCGCGAACGTCGGTGCACGCGGCAGCACGGGCGGGTTCGACAGACGCTGCCTCGATTCAGGCGTTGGTCTTTTCGATGGCCAGCCCGTGCAGGCCATCGACTACCCAGCCATGCGTCGCCGGTACCTGGTCGTGCAGACTACCAACCGACCGCCTCAGCCGACGCAGTGCCAAGTGGCGCCGTCTCCCCGTGAGCGACGAAGGGGGCCGGACGCGTGCCTTGCCTCCGTCGACAGGCAGTGGCCACAAGGCCGAGGATCCCCAGAGCCGCGGACATCCACGCCGCAGGCTCCGGAACCGGGTTGATCGTGATCGGCGTGTTGGGGGTCGACTCCCACGCCCACTGCACGAGCGTGGCGCCTTGGTCCGCGGCAGACGTGGTCGGCACGCTCGCCTGCATCCAGCCATAGTGGGGCTGGAGGTCCGCATCGAGAAACTGGAATCCCGCGAAGCCCGAACCACCGGCCGCCCAGTTCGAGCTGCCTGTCCCGCCGGTCGTGGTCACCGTGGCCTCGTAGGTGTTCGAGCCGTCTGAAGCCCCGTACCACGCCGCAACACCGGGGATGCCGTAGGTCGGAAACGCTCCACCGACCGGCGTCGCCGGGCCGACCGTGGCCCCGGCGGAAAAGTTGTACAAGCTGAACGACGTGGCCAAGACATACGAAAAGGCACCGCGACTCCCGGGGCTGTATTGTGTGCCCAACCGGGCCATCGACCCGGCGTGTCCCGTGAGCGCCGATGTATTCTCCCACCCGAAGTTGAACTCCGGACTACTGCCATCCGCCGGATTTAAACTCAAAATTTGGATAGCGCCGAGGTCCCCGCTCCCCATGCTGGTGACGGTGATGTTTTGAATGCCGCTGGAGAGGACCGCGGCATCGGCCAGCACTCCCGCGAGGGCAAGGGTTGCGCCGCCGAGGGCAGAGGCGAGTAGCCTCCGGGTGAGCGAGGCATGGTTCGCACCCGTCGAGCGCGATGCCTCGATGAAACTCTTCCGAGCCTTGATCGAGCCGGTGATCGTGGGGGCCATGGGCGTCCTGTTGCGGTGGTGAGGAGGGGGCTGAGGAATAGCGTCGGGGTGAACCGACTCCCTCGAACTCCGATGAACACAGCATGTCTTGTGCCGAATGGCGCAGGAAGTCGCTGCCAGTTCCCATGCTCCCATGGACGCAGGCCACCTGACCCCGTTTTTACAAGGGTTTTTGCCCACTCACCCCGCCCCGCACCCGCTCCACCAGCGACCGAAAGACGGCCAGGCTAGTCGCTCGCAAAGCGAAACGATCTCGCCATTTCCGGGATTCAGGTTCACTGGTGTGGGGAGATGGCCTGTCCTTGCGACACGAGGCGAGAGCGGAACGAGCCACTCCGCTCAGCCGGCCGCCGGCCACGCGCAGGACCCCGCGACCGGGGGTCAACGCCGGCGGCGCACGAGGATCGCGACTCCGGCGGCGATTGCCGCGAGGCCGCACCCCGCGGGCTCGGGCACCGCGACGAGGTCCGCGGACGCGGCAGGCTGGTTGTAGGGACCGGCGTCGAACAGACCGGTGGCGACGAACCCCGCCGCATCGAGAATGTCGACGATGCCGTCGTAGGTGAAGTCGCCCTGGTTCCACGATGCCGGCGTGCCGGAGTCGAACTTACTGGCCGCAAGGAAGTTGGCGGCGTCGATGATGTCCAGCTGCCAGTCGAGGTTGGTGTCACCTTCGGCGGCGAAGGCGAAGGCGACCGAGCCGTTCCCATTGTCGAGCCAGCCGACCGTCCGTTCGCCGCGGCTGGCGGCGGCGGAGCCCGAATTGATGCCAGTGGTGCCGTTCCAGCGGCCGACCGGGCCCCGGCCCGCTTCCAGGGCCGCCACCATGGTGGCGGCCGAGAGGCCGGAGGCGACCGTGACCATGCCGCTGCCGACGTCCACCAGGCCCCCGGCATTCGGCACCAGCCCGCCGACGGTCGCCTGGAGACCGGCCGTGAGCGACATCGTGCCGCCGGCGAGGGGCGTGATCGTGCTCGCCGAAAGGGCTCTGGCGTGGGCCAGCTGTACGTTGCCCTTCTCGATCGTCGTGGGGCCACTCACGCTGCTTGCGCCGGCGAGCGTGAGCATGCCGGTGACCCGCTTCGTGATCGCGCCCGAGCCGCTGATGGTGCCCGAGTAGGTGTAGTTCAACCCCCGGTTGAAGACGAGCGTGCCGTTGTTGACGAGGCTTCCCGTGCCGCCCAGGAGCACGCCGTTCTTCAAGCCGGTGCCGATCTGGAGCGTGCCGCCCGGATCGAGGATGATCGTGCTGGATGAGGAGACGGAGAGCGTGCCGCCGACCGTCACCACGCCACCGGTGATCGCAAGCGTGCCCCTGCTGCGGGAGCCGGCGCCGACGAGCAGGTCGCCGCTGGTCGTCCACGTGCCGCCCGACACCGAGGCGGTGCCGCTGCCGCCGTTGTATCCGACGTAGGCCGTGCCGCTGGTGACCTCGCCGCCGGTCACCGCAAGCGTGCCCGTCCCGGAGTAGCCGACATACAGGCCGCCGCTGGTCGTCCACCTGCCGCTCGATACCTCGGCGGTGCCGCTGCCGCCGGCTTGTCCGACGTTGGCCCTGCCGCTGGTGATCTCGCCGCCGGCCAGCGTGAGCGTGCCCCTGCCGCTCGTGTCGCCGATGGAGAGCGAGGAAGTCGTGGCCCACGTGCCGCCGGTGACCGTCGCGCTGCCCACGCCACCGCTACCGATACCGATGGAGGAACTGGGGGCCGTGACCGTTCCGCCGCTCACATCCAGCGTGCCGGTGACGTAACCGCCGACAATCAGGGAGTCGGCATTGGTCCAGGATCCGCTCGAAATCGAGGCACTACCGGCGACAATGCCCTCGGAAACGTTCACGCCGACACGGGTTTGCTGGGTCACGATGCTGCCGCCGGCCACGGCGAGTGCGGCGGAATCGCCGCCCGTCGAGCCGACCGAAATGAAGTTGCCGGTGCCAGTTGCAGCACTCGTGATGGCACCGCCAACGCCCACCACCAGCGTGCCCGAACGGATCGACGTGCCGCCGTCAGAGGTGATCGGCCCCGCCAGCGTGAGCGTGCCGGCACCCTGCTTCGTGACCTTGCCGGCGCCGCTGATGGTGCCGGAGTGGGTGAAGGCGTTCGAGCGGTTGAAGACCAGCGTGCCGTTGTTGACGAGACTCCCCGTGCCGCCGAGGAGCACGCCCGTCGCGCCGCCAGTGCCGATCTGGAGCGTGCCGCCCGCGCTCAGGTTGATCGTGCCCGAGGCACCCCGGGAGAGCGTGCGGGCCACGGATACCAAGCCCCCGTTGATCGTCAGCGTTGCCGAGCCGGCGGAACCGACCGACATGTCGCCGCCGGTGGCCCACGTGCCATCGGTGACCGTCGCGGTGCCAGCCCCGCCGGCGTTCACGCCGAGATAGGAGGTGTTGGCCGTGACCATTCCCCCGTTCACGTTGAGCGTGCCGGTGCCGGAGGCGCCGACGACGAGCCCGACGGGGGTGTTCCACGAGCCGCCGGTGCCGACCGTGGCGACGCCCCTCGAACCGGCGCCGTAGCCCACCTGGGCCGCGCCGGTGGAGACGCTGCCGCCCGCCGTGATCACCAGCCCGCCGTTGTCGCCGGAGTTGGTGCCGAGGACCATCGTGGCGAAGTTCTGGCTCACGCGTCCGGAGCTGCCTGTGACGACGAGCGTGCCCCGCGACACCGTGGTGCCCGCCGAATAGCTGGTGCTGCCCGTGAGCGACACGGTGCCGGTGTTGGTGAGAAAGACGGTGCCCGATCCGGAGATCAGGGTGCCGACGGTGAGGTTCGTCGTCTGATTGAACGTCAGCTGGCCGTTGGCGACGACGTTGCCGGTGATGCTGGCCCCGTTGTTGATCAGGGCCTCGTTGCCCGTCGCGATCGTCCCGCCGCCCCAGGCGGAGGTGTAGGTCGTCGTGGCGGCTTCGGCCGCCGGCGGCCAGGCCAGACCGCCGGCAATGAGACCCAGGCAGGCGGCAACGAGCCGTGCCGCGAACGAGTTGATGGACACGCGGGATGCTCCGAGGGCGTCGGCCAGGGAGCGAAGGATAGGTGCCTGCCCGTCACTCCGCAAGCACCGCGGTTCTACGCGGGCTACACGTTCCGCGACGTGGGCCTTCTCGCTGTCGACGTGAACGGCCAACGTGAGTCTGTCGTCGCCGGCCATTCAGCCGTCTTTTCTTGCCGCCGCGCGCTGACGCTGCTTGATGGCTTCGGCCGCTTCCCGCGCCGCCTGACCGCTGAAGAAATCCCGCGACGCCTTCTGGAGGGGTGAGAGGCTCTTCCGCGTGCCGATCCGACCGAGGATCTCGCAGGCGCACCTCCGCGCGAAGGGATCACCATGGGCCACGTATGGGAGGCCCCGACCGCCTGGGCGCGATACCGCAGGTGGGGAATGCCGGCTGCGATGGTGGTGGCCACGCGGGGCTCCTTGATCGTGGCCAGGGCCGCGATCGCGTCGTCGAGCGACATCATGCTGTCGGCGGCGGCGACGGTCTGGATCAGGGCGGTGACGGTGTCGCCGTCGAGCGTCTTCGACTGCGCGACGGTCCGCAGCAACGCCACGATCTGCTCCCGCGCCCGCCGGTCGTCCGTTGTCAGACCCGCGGCGAGCTGCCGCTCGGCGGCCGGCCCCAGCGCCCGCAGCACCTCGGCCGCCGAGGCGGCCGAGGACGTGGAGAGCTGTTCGGTCAGCACGGCGGTGGTCTCGTCGCCGGGAAACCGACGAAGGAAGTCGATCGCGGCGGTCCGCACGGGAAACACCCGGTCGCTGCGGAGCATGGCGATCACGGCCGGCACCGAGTCGGCGGTCCCCCAGGACAGCAGCGCCTCCAAGCAGGCCGTGGTCACGTGGGGGTCGCGGTCGTCGAGCAAAGCCGTGAGGGCTGCGGCGTCGGCGCGGTGTCGCGCAGCGACGATCGCGACACAGGCGGTTCAGCCACGGCCCGTACATCGGGCCGTGGCATCTGCGGCGGCAGACCCGCGTGCAAGCCTGCGTCAGCCTGGCCGGGCTCACGATTCTCCAGACGGCTCTCGACCCGGGCCACGCGCACGGCGGTTGCCGCGGCGTGAATCGCACCCCGCCGCACGGCTCTCGTGGAGATGTGCACCACCATCCCGATGATCACCGCGCCGGTGATCGCACCCACCCGTCGCCAGAACGCGAGATTCATCACCGCTCTCCGCGCCCGCCTGAGTACGGATACGAGCCTGCCACCCGAACGCCCGTGCTTCGCGACACCCGCCCGCCTGAGGCCTGTTTTCCCGATATCGGCGCGGCGCACAAGCGCGGTGCCACGCCTCTGGGCAGCGGCGGCACCTCTGGACAAGCGGGAAGACGATGTCCCCCATCACCCGCAGCGAGTTCATCGAACCAGAAGGCGGAAGCGAGAGCGCTCCAGCGTCCCCTCGATCGCCTGATCACTCGTTCGCCTGACGCCGTGATCGACGAGCCGTTCTTCAGCCGCCAGCAGGCTGCCGCGTTCCGATGGGCCTCGCGATCTTCCCGGCCCGACCGCCGTCTCCCCGCACTCGATTCGCTCAGACCTTCGGAAATACGACTTCCAGTCGCGTCGTCGGGTCGCGGTGATGGAGCAGGTGGTTTCGGCGGACGCTCTGCCCCCAGAGCGTTCGCGGACGATACCGCACGTGGACCGAGTGGTGCACGAACTCGTACACCGCGATGGCGAACAGCAGGGTAATCGTCAGGGTCTCCGCACACGCCCAGTGGATCGCGAGCCACGGCAGCGGCATCACGTTGTAGAGCAGATACGTCTGCATGGCCTCCAGAGGCATCTTGTCCTCGTGGTGCAGCTTGTGACGACGATACGATCCGGTCCAGGTCGCCTCGTGCATAATGGTGTGAACCACCAGTTCCAACCTCGGCCACAAGAGCAGAAGCGCCGCGGCCGCCGTCACCTCGTACCACCGAAACGGCTTGGGAATCATGACGCGACACGCGATCGCCACGCCGATCGCCGTGAGGCTGAACACACACCGCGAGCAGACGAATCCCGACACCAGCCGAGCGAGCCCGATCGATGCCGAACGCGACATGCCGGCCTTGTACGGGATGGCCGCCGAGTCCTGAACGTCGTCAACGGATCGCTCTGCACTTTCGACCGCGGCAGCGGCTCCCACGGCACGATCGGATTCAGCACGGGACGCGGCAGTGAACATGGGGATCCTGTGTGGAAAAGGGCCCGCACAACGGAGGCGGCGAAGCCCCAGCGTCGCGACATCGACGCCTCACTATAGTTCGGGGCCGAGGCCGTTCCAGCGACACGTCGAGCGACTCGTGGGCCTTGTGAGGAAACGTAACGCCGACCGGCGGCCAGGCCAGACCGCCGGCAAAGAGACCAAGGCAGGCGGCAAAGAGCCATGCCGCGAACGAGTTGATGGACACGCGGCATGCTCCGAGGGCGTCGGCCAGGGAGCGAAGGCCAGGTGCCTGCCAGTCACTCCGCAAGCACCGCAACAAGTCCGACGCCGTGGACGTGTACTTTCAGCAGTGCTCGATCTCCGTGCGCTGCATCGACCTGGCCCTGATGGGGCCACGCTCGCCAATCAGGGCATGAACCCCGTCACCGGGGAGCGGGCGATCGAGGACGAGCACGTCGAGAACGTGCTCAGCGTGATGGCGTCGTGCGGGATGTACGACTTCTCCGGCGGGTGGATCTACAACGTGGGCGTGCCCGCCACGAGCGGTGTCGCTGGCGGCGTGCTGGAAGTCGAAGACCTTCTCGGCCTGCAGGAGAGCCACCCCCGGATCAGTCCTCGCCCTGCGCCTTCGTGAAGCCGTCGGCGCCGTTGATCCGCAGCAGCCGCTCCACGTGGCAGACCTCGTGCGTTTCGTTGATCCGCCGCGCGAGGTCGAGCGCCTGGTCGAACCGGATGGGGTCCCCGCTGCGGCTCACGAACCGGCAGCGGTGGTGGCTGACGCAGTCGATGTTGGGATTGCCGTCGGGATAGACCTTCGTGCCCCGGTTGGAGATCATCTTGAGCGTGAGGGGAGCCGTCGCGCTGATCGCCTCGAGCGAGCCGCCCAGTTCCGCGGGCGAGAGGCCGCTCTCGACGAAGATGTCGGCGCCCACGACATCCTTGGTGGCGGCGGGGCGAAACACAGGATCACGGCTCACCTGCGGCATGCGGATCGGCTGGGCCGAGCGGACCGTCCAGCCGTCGGCCCGCCGGCCGAGGTTCGCGATCACGTGCCGGGTGTAGTCGCCCGTCCGTACGCCCTTGTCGTAGCCGACCACGTCGCCGGTCAGCCGCCCCTCCTGGAGCGTGACGAGCACGGCATGCTCGATGTCGGCGGCGGCCGCGAACTCGCCGAGGTATTTGAGCATCATCACGCCGCTGAGCAGCACGGCCGTGGGATTGATCACGTCCTTGCCGGCGTACTTCGGGGCGGAGCCGTGGACCGCCTCGAAAATCGCGATCCCGTTGCCGAGATTGGCCGACGGGGCGAAGCCCAGGCCGCCCACCAGCGCCGAGGTGAGGTCGCTGATGATGTCGCCGTTCATGTTGGTCGTGACGATGACGTCGAACTGCGCCGGCTTCTTGACGAGCTGATGGGCGCAGTTGTCGATGATCACGTGGGAGGCCCGGATGTCGGGATACTCCGGGGCGATCCGTTCGAAGGTCCGCTTCAGCTCCCCCTCGGTGAGCTTCATGATGTTGGATTTCGTGGCGCAGGTCACCGCCTTCCGCCCCTCGGAGCGGGCGAACTCGAAGGCGACCCGGACGATCTTCTCCGAGCCCTTGGCACTGATGAGCTTCAGGCACTGCGCCACGTCGGGCGTCTGCATGTGCTCGATCCCGGCGTAGAGATCCTCGACGTTCTCGCGGACGACGACCAGGTCGATGCCCTGGCCGGTGTAGGGCGTGACCACGCCCGGAAGTTCCCGCACCGGACGGATGTTGGCGAAGGTCTCGAACAGCTTCCGCAGCGTGACGTTGGCCGACTTCTCGCCGAAGCCGACGGGCGTGCCGAGGGGGCCCTTGAGGACCACGCGGGTCTGGCTGATCGAGTCGATCGTGTCCTGCGGCACGCCGGAGGCGATGCCCTGCTTGAAGACCCGCTCGCCGGCGTGCTGCTCGATCCAGTCGATCCCGACGCCGGTGGCGTTGACGACGTCGATCGCCGCGTGGACGCACTCAGGGCCGATACCGTCTCCGGGGATCACCGTCACCGCATGTCGAGTCATCGTTGGGTTCCTTCATGACTGGGTTCCTGGGAAATCTATGGCACGCACTCAGGATGTGACGGACGAGACCGCCATCGCGGCTCCGCTGGAAATCCGCTCCATCGACTCGATGTGAAACTCTCGGGCGAGGAGGACGAGGAGTTCGGCCACCTTGGCGAACCCGATCGGCATCCCGGGCCGGGCGGGCCGGAACGCGACCTCCCAGGTCCCTTTTTCGAGGGGGTCGAGGCCGCGCACCCGGAACGGACCCGCGGCCGTCAGGGCTGCCAGCCGCTGCTCGACGGCGGCCCGCGGAGAGGCGGACGAAATCGTGATCGTGGCGTGCATGGCGCGTGCCTCCTGCCTTTCAAAGCATGACATATAATACAGGTATCGGAAATCATGTCAAGAGAGTCGAGAGAAAGCTAGACTGGCGTCATGCCTGCCCGCAAACCCACCGCCGCCCCGGACCATCCGCCGCCCCGACGGGGGTCGGCCTGGACGTTCCTCACCAATCACGGGCACGTGCTCGTCTGCATCGCCCACAACTCCGACGTGCGCATCGCGGAGATCGCAGACCTGGTCGGCATCGGCGAGCGGGCGGCCCACCGCATCGTCTGCGATCTGGTGAATGACGGCTACGTGCTGCGGAAGAAGGACGGCCGTCGGAACGCCTATGCGGTGAACTATGACCAGCCGCTCCGGCATCCACTGGAGTCGGCCCACTCGATCGGGGAAATCTTCGGAGCCCTGGCCGGCAGGCCCCGCGGCCGTCGCTGACCGGCAGCACCTCGCTCCGTCGCTTGCGGCCGGGCACAGTATCGCAGCAGGTGCTCGAGACGTTTGAAACTAGCTCGGCCCATCGCGGTCGATGAGCGAGATCCGGACGCTCGCGTATCGGCCATGACGCCGACCGACCTCAGCCGAGGCGGTCGCCCAGGCCCGTCGCCCGGCGGATCGGCCTGCGGATGGCGGCCTCGATCACCTCGCGGGAACCGACCACGGTCACCCGCTCGGAGGCGCGGGTGACGGCCGTGTAGAGCAGCTCCCGCGTCACGATCCGGCTGACCTGCTCCGGCAAGATCACGACCACGTGCTCGTACTCCGAGCCCTGGCTCTTGTGGATCGTCAGGGCATGCACCGTCTCCACCTCCTCGAGCCGCGTGACCGGCACCAGCCGCGGATGCCCGCCGGCCACCGGAAACGCCACATCGAGCCGGCCTTCGCCTGCCCCGGGCACCACGATCCCCACGTCGCCGTTGAACAGGTCGAGCGCGGGGTTGTTGCGTGACACCATCAGCGGCCGACCGGGATACCACGCCGCCGCCACCCCGAGCCGCTGCTCCACGCGGGCGTTCCAGCCGGCCACGCCGCTGGCACCCGTGCGGTGGGCACAGAGCACCTGAAACCTCTTCTGCGCGGCCAAAGCCTCGGCCACGTGGCCGTCGCGGGCGAGGTCGCGAAGGCGTTGGGCCTGCTGCACCACCTCCGCGGCGAGTTCCGCGAGCCCGGCGCGACCCGGCGCGATCCAGCGGATCGACGCCGGATCGTCGGGCTTCGTGTTGTGGGGATCGGCCAGTGGCATCCACCCGCCCCCGAGGATCTCGAACGCGCGGGCCACGCCGGCTTCGTCGCCCGCGAGGATCGCGTCGGCGAGCGCCCCGATCCGCGGCCCGAACCGGTGGCGGACCGTGAGCGTTTCGGTGCGGCCCGCGAGCCGGGATCCGGGACGAGCCGCGGCCTTGGCGATGTCGCCGAGCACCGTGCCCGCATCGACGCTCGCCAGCTGGTCGGGATCGCCCACCAGCAGCAGCCGGGTCTGCTCCCCGAGCGCGGCGAGCAGGTGGTGCATCAGGGAACTGGAGAGCATCGAGGCCTCGTCCACCACGACCAGGCCATACTCCAGACGGCTGCCCGCGTGAAACCGATATCGCGGGGAGCCGTGCGGGCGGTAGCCGAGCAGCTTGTGAATCGTCACCGGCCGGACGTTCGCCACCGCCTCGCGCACCGCCTGCGGCGCGCGGCGAATGTCGTCCGGGGCCTTGTCGTCGTGCAATCGATTCCGCAGCGCCTCCGCCATCCGCGCGGCGGCCTTGCCGGTCGGCGCCGCCAGAGCGATCTGCGCGTGGGGATCGTCTCGCAGCAGTTCGATGAGCCGCGTGGCCACCCTCGTGGTCTTCCCGGTGCCCGGCCCGCCGAGCAGGATCTCGACGCGGCTGCCGTCCCCGCCGCCGAGCCGCCGCGCGATCTCCGCCTCCTCGTGCAGCGACCGCGCGAGGTAGAGCCGCTGGCCGTCGAGGATGAACGGCGCCCGGCTATCCACACCCCCGACGAGCGGTCCCGCGGAGCCGAGGGCCGCCGTCCACTCTGCAGCATCGCCGGGCCAGTCGAGATGACCGCCACTCGCGAGGTCGAGGCCGCCGGCCCAGTCGCGGGTGTCGGCGAGGTCCACGCAGGTGTGACCATCCCGCGGCGCCCGCAGGGCCAGGCCGAGCGCGAGCCAGGCCCGCAGGTCGGGGTCGAGACCGGGCTCGTCGCGCCGGGCGATCGCCACGAGCATGCCGGTCGCGGCGACGTCGTTCGCCGAGATCACCCGCGCCGTCACGTAGGCCGCCAAGCCCTGCGGCGCTTCCGCCACGAGCCCCGGCAGCGCGTCGCCCGCTCCCATCCGCTCCAGCGCCGTCATGCCTCCACCTCCGTGAGATCGCCGGCGAACAGTCGGCTCAGCCGCGACCAGATCGCCGACGGCGGCTGCCAGGTGAACACACCGTAGCGGCCGCCCGTCGCATCCTCGGGCGTGTCGGGCCCCTTCATGCCGCGGACGAAGCCATACACGATGCCCGCGATGCACTCGCCGGGATCCCAGCCCGCCGGCTTCCGCGACCCGAGCCTCCAGCGCAAGAGCCGCCAGATCGCGGTGCCGTACACGAGCGCCTGGAGCGGATAGTCGTGCTCGGCCATCGCGGCGACGAGGTTCGCGGGGGCATAGGCCGCGAGCGGAGTGGCGGCGTCGCGCTCATGGAGGCGATTCGTCTTGTAGTCGGCGATCACGAGCCGCGGATCATCGGGAGTCGACGCGGGGAGCCGGAGCACCGCGTCGATGGAGCCGTTGATCAGGCCGCCGAGCCGCACATCGAACGCCGGGCCGGCGAGCCGGGCGGCATAGCCGGCGAGCGGATCGTCGGGGCCGAGCATCCGCTGCAGCACGCGACCGACGTGCCGCGCCTGCACGCCGCGGCCGACCGCGGCCAGGGCCATCTCGAAGTCCATCTCGGCGAGGCGATCCCGGGGCGAGAAGTCGGCGAACCGCGCCTCGCGAAACGCGGCGCCGGCAGGCCCGCCGAACGGCGTGAGCATGGCGTCGGCGATCACGGCGGCGAGCGGGGCGCGATGCGGTTCGAGAAACCGGGCGGTGGCCACGCCGCC
>Ga0114977_10001109_pt1 | contig 17708 bp, 17 predicted proteins | sample S_130805_MF_Meta_FD_87026 | JGI IMG/M metagenome (GOLD analysis project Ga0114977, IMG submission 87026) | Freshwater microbial communities from Lake Simoncouche, Canada to study carbon cycling - S_130805_MF_MetaG | ecosystem: Environmental > Aquatic > Freshwater > Lake | place: Lake...
CTCAAAGCTTGGCAACTGACTCCAATCGTCATGCATCGCCACGTGCCCCGTTGGGACCACATCAAACATATCGGGAGTCTCTTCGGTCAGGAACACATCGGCATCGACGTACAAAGTCCGTTCATAGGCTTGTGCGAATGGGTGAACCCGGAACTTTTCCAGACCCCACCAATCCTGTGCGGGCTTGGTGATCGCCACAAAGTCGGCTCCAATCCGTTTGGCGTAGGCTTCCATCAATGGACCGGTGTACTTGAGCAACTCTCGGAACGAATCGCCGGTGGCCACGGTGATGAGCAGCCGCGACTTGGCCGGATCGATCGCATCGACCGTTGGCTTCCATTCCACCTCTGGAATGACTTCGACAGGCATCCGTTCGTATTCCAACCAGGAACCTCGCCAGATTCCTTCATAGTCACGACGCAGGTGACACGTGGGTCGATCGAGTCGTCCGATGGTGAGCACCGGTTTGCCATCGACGTGATTTATGTGCCAAAGGCGTTCACACTCGGCAGCCCCTTCGATGACTTCGCGGTTGGGACCGAATTTGATCACACGCTGGTCGTATCCAACCCGTCGGTACAAAACCCGCTTGTTGATCAATTGCTCGATGGTTTCGGTTTCCATGGTGGTTGGATCCTCGTTCTTCCAAAGGGTGCCACTCCATTTGCTAGCCAGATCGCGGACGAGCTGGAAGCAGAGTTCTTCGTTGGCCAGTGAGTCAACGAACCGATTCCCTCCGAATCGCCATTTGTCCTGGCACCGATGCTGGAAGACGATCTGACCTCGGAAGTCGAACTGAACGATGGTGTGAACATTCCACCCAGGGCCAGCGCTTGGCATCGCGTAATCGGAACCAAGTCGTCTCCAACCAAGGTGGAAACACTCTTTGTCTCCATAGACGTGCTGGAATGTGAAGTCCGAGTGCTCGGCATAGAACAGCGATAATCGCAGTTCACGATCGCAGCGACGCTTGTCGATGAGGTACTGGCCCGATTCGAAGGCCCGTTCGTGCTCGGCGACTTCCGGTTCTGCCATGTCCATCATGCCGAAGACTTTCCAGACACCAGGTTTCAAAGTCCAGCATGCGTAGTCTGGCCAGAAGATCGCCCCGTGGCGCTGATACTCCTCGCACTCGAAAAGGTATGTTGGGTCGCAGACGACTCCATTGTCGGCATCGAGAAAAAGAACCTGAGCAAACGGCGAATGGAGTGTCGCATAGAGTTTCAACTCCCAGCCACACAGAATCCGGCATGGGTGCTCTTTCTCGATCTCTCGGGCGTCGATGCACTCAACACCCAAGGGTTCGAGCAGTCGCTTCATGTAGGGATCCATCTCGGTGTCCCCCAAGTACCAAAGCTGGATCGGGAGCGTGCAGCCGAAATGCCTGAGCAAATTCACGTTGACCCACACGCTCGGAAAGTACTTGAGTCCTCCCCCGGCGATGACGATGCCGCGTTCTTGGGCGTAAGTGACGCGACTGGGCTTGAGATTGTCGACGTATTGGTCGACCAAGCGTCGATGGGCTTCGATGGTGTTATCCCAAGTGCCCCAGGCATTGGGCCAAGGACCAGGCGGACACCGATAGATCAGTTCCAACATGGCTTCGGGACTCAGATCGGGTGTAGCTTGGTTGCAATTAGCCATGGAGCTTCTCCTTGGATTCGGCGTTGTAGGCAGCGCGGAGGACATAGAGTCCGATGATGGTTAGAACGAACGGTATGAAACGAATCGGTGGAACATGAACGATCCACCGTGAAAGAATTTCAGCGGATAGGGTTTCGTTGTTTCGCAGGCACGTGCGCACGCCCATTTCATTCATGCGTGACTTCGTGGAATGGCATCCGCAGGTAAACTTGTCTGGAATCAGCCACCCCAGGCACATCCAATTGAGCGTGCGCCGAGTCTTTTCAATCAAGAGTTCCAGTTCGGTACCGACCCCCTGTGTGGGAGGTTTGATGCACTCAAGCAACTCCGTTGTAGGGAGCATGCCGACGAGCGTTCGATACTGGATCGCTTTACTGCAAGTCACTGAGTTTTTGGCTCGGGGCATCGTGTGCTGGATACAAGCCGCGCATGCATCGTGGGCGATCGGTACTGGCATTTGGGCAAGATCGGAGGAGATCTGGCAGTGGCCATCTAAGTTGTGTGGGCAGTATATTGAGTTACTCATTGCACACCTTGTTCGCATCCTGTGTAAACGGTCTGCCCCATAAACGTGCCTGGGCTCGTTGGCTCATTTCCCGCACAAATACAAACGGCCTGTAGCGGTCCTTGGGAAGCAACGCACGGATCGGGGACCGGGACCGGCACCCAGCCGATTCCATTCCACTGGTAGTAGCACGGGCAACAACAACCGCTCGACGAGCCGGAACCAGAGCCGCTTGCCGAGCCACCGCTAACGCCGCTCGAACCGTACGATTGACCCGAGCTACCGACACCGCTGGAACCAACACCACTGGATCCGATGCCAGATGATCCCGAACCGGATGAACCGCTGGATCCACTTGGGCCACTGGATCCAGAGCTACCTGATGATCCCGACCCGCCGGAACTTCCCGAGGAACCGGACGAAGCCCCAGGTCCCGAGGAGCCAACACCGCTGGAACCACTCGATGATCCACCGCTGGATCCAGACAACCCGGATGTGCCCGATGAGCCAGAAGAGCTCGAGCTACCAGAGGACCCACTCGAACCCGACGAGCCAGAGCTGCCACTCGACCCGGAACTTCCCGACGAGCCGCTTGAGCCGGAGGATCCACTGCTACCCGACGAGCCGCTACTCCCAGAGGACCCACTGGATCCGGAGTATCCGCTGGACCCTGAGCTGCTGCTTTGGCCGGAGGAACCTGAGTTTCCGTGGGATCCAGGAGGATCGACATCTCCAGAGGATCCGCTGCTTCCGCTCGATCCCGAGGTGCCACTTGAACCCGAAGTACCTGACGAGCTATTTGAGCCCGACGATCCAGAGGAGCTGGATGAGCCCGATGAACCGCTACTGCCCGAAGATCCACTCGAGGAAACTTCGCAGCACACAATGGCGTAGATTGGCAGGTCGGAAAACCCCACATAACGCATGAGGTAACGACCCATCTGAGGAAACTCACAGCTAGATACTGCATACAAAGGTTCTCCATTAACCATTCCAAGGAAATGTCCGAGCTGGCGTTTAGGGCCCTGCCCGAATCGTTGTTGCGTACAAGTTGCCGCGTACACTGGCAGGCCTTCGACCGAGCCACTAACAGAAGTGGCAATGTAGCGACGTGAATACAGGGTCATTTGTTGGCATCCACCACCTTGCAGCTAAAAGCCGTGCTCCAAGATTTCATAGCGACATCGAACTTCTGAACCACGCCTGGGTAGTACCCATTGCCGTCAGGGATATTGCTCGTAATGAACACGATCTCTTCGTAGTTCGCATCATCAAAACGGATCACTGCCCATCGCACCGCGCCCGAGGATTCGATCCAGAGCACCGAGGCCGGCCCATGTGGAACGCTGCGCAGATAGCCGTTTTGACCAGCGACCGTTTCCGCACAGGTGTAAGCGACGGATCCCACCACGACTCGCGTCAAGACACACCCTGCAATTGCGGCGGTGCCAATTAAATTATCCTTCAGCGGTTCGAGCAGTACACCGAAGCGAGTTCCCGTGCCGGCACTTGGGACCAAGCCTTGGAAACTAACTTGGCGTTTGAATTCTCGGAGGTTCTCTGCGGGGGTGATGATCGGCGTGCCGAGTGCGACGATCGAGAATCGATCGAGGTCGACGCCGGTTTGGTTACGAACTTTGGCCAGTGTCGTTTGACGGGATGTTCCTTCGGATTCGGAAAGTTGATCGTGTCGTTGGTTCTTTTGCTGCTGGGATAAATCCACCAAAGCATTCCATGCCTCTGCCGGAATCTTCAGCGGATCCCCTGGTTGAACTTTGCGGAACTGATCTCCCATGGATCACACTCCAATTCCAAGATTGGCAAAGTTTCCATAAGGGTAAACCTGTTCGACATAGGCTGCGATGGGACGTTTGATCAATGCTTTGGCCGTTGCATCTTCGTCGTCGATAAATCGCACCCAAAGGTACTGCCAACCTTCCTTGGCAATCCCGGCAATGCTTCCCAGAGATAAGCCAGCAACGTTGGGACTGGCAGCGAATCGAAACGTGATCTCCCAATCATCCAGACCACGCTTTGATCCACTTGCTCCGAGGAACAGGACTTCCCCCTTGGCAAAGCCCTTGAATCCCGAAATGTTGACTTTACCGGTGAGATTGAACAGAGCGAGCTTGTAGGCACCAGTAACAAGGGCTTTTTCGATGTAGTGCGTCTCGGTGAAATTGAACACCGGAACTGTGATGTCGGTGCCTTCGACACGATCGTCGGTAACCCCAATCGCGCCGAAGAAATCCGGAGCGGTGAATCCAGTGGCGGCATACCGTCCCACATTCGCCATGCTCTGGGAAATGTGTTGCGTACCACCTCCGGTGTCGAACGAGTACTGCGACTCGCTTTTCCATTTGACGTAATGAGCGGTCCCTTCCCAGACGCCATTGCCCAAGTGGACAACGTGGTAGTCATCCAAGAACAATTCGCCGATCTTTTCAGGAACCGTCGATGCCATGAGGCTCTTGGCGACCGAGTACTGTTCCGTGTTCATGATCATGTAGACCAGATCATGGGTCGGATTGTCTTTGCTTTCGGTCGCTTCTTTGGAGTCGAAGCGTTCGATAATGATTGGATCTGCCATCGTTGATCTCCTATCTAAAGACCAAGCCACCACGTTCGGCTTGCTGTACGAGTTTTTTGGTGTTGGTTGCGACCTCTTCGCTAGCCCGAGCGGTACGTTCACCCAGCGAATCGGACCCAAGGATCATCGCCGCGATGGGGTTGAAGGTCCCCACGACATCCGTTTTCTTCTTGGTCTCGGCAAGCGTTTGATCCATGCTGCCCATGTCTGGAAGGCCAAGCTCAGACAAGGAGAATTTGCTCGGTGATCCGGGGGAGGTTTCTGCTCGCTTTTGTGCTGCTTCACCCAGGGCGGCTTTCCACTCCCCTTTGGCCTTCTCGAGCTCGGCAGCAGAGTCGGCCAAAGCTTTCTGGTTTGCATCTGCCAGTGCGGATTGCTCTTGGGCCTGTATGTCCGAGAGTGCCGACTGGGCACCTTGCCGGTCTTGCTCGATTTGGTTTCGAGCCTTTTGACGTTGCTTCTCGCGATCGAGGATCGTTTGGTTTTGAGAGTTGTTGATCAGGTCGTCTTGGCGAGCGATCTCATCATTGATCTTGGCAATCTCAGCTTCGGCGTTGGTATCCCCAAAGAGACCTTGGATACGGGCCCATACTTTTTGAAAAAACCCACTGAATCGATTCCATCCCTTTTGCAAAAGGCTGATCAGAACAGTCCAGCTATCGGCGATGAAGTGGGTGGTTTCCAACCATCCGGTTTGCAGGCCTGCCCAAGCGTCGGTCATCAGCCCAGCGACGCTGTAGACCGCACTTTGGAAGATACCGATGAAGAATCCTTTGAAGTCCAGCCATTTGGATTGCAAGAATGCGACCCCGCGTTGCCATTCCATCTTCAACGTGAGCCAAAGGATCTTGCCTGCTAGCGCGATGTCACCGGCGGCCAGTGCATCGCCGATCCCTTTCCAGGCCGCGAGTGCCGTATCTTTGAGTTCGTTGAATCGCTCCCCCAGCCACTGCATTGCCTGCGTACCCGCACCGCTGGTGTAGACGAGGTAGCCGACCAGAGCGGCAAGGCCTGCGATGGTAAGGCCAATCGGAGACAGCAGTGCTGCGATCGCGGTACCAAGAATCGCGATCCCCTGTCCAATGCCGACGATCACTGCAGCAGCTGCGCTAAATACTGTCCCAAGTCCGGTTGCTGCGGCCCCCATCGCAACAATCGCCGCACCACCGGCTGCGATCGCCATGCCGACTTTGAAAACGGTGATGATCAGGTCTTTGTTGTTTTTGATCCAGTCACCGGTCGCCACGACGATTCGAACGGTCGAATCGATCATGGCTGATAGAACCGGCTCCAAGGCTGATCCGATCGTAAAGACGGCCTTTTTGAGAACTTTCCACAACACATCGATACGGTCCCCAAAGGCTTCTGCGGCTTGGGCATCGTCGGTTGCCATGGTCAGACCCAGATCACGGGCTTGTTGCTGCAGCTCCTCGATTCCTTGCGCACCGCTCGATAGCATGGGTAGCAACTGTGTGCCTGACTTGCCAAAGATCGCCATCGCGGTGGCGGTTTTCAGTGTCGGTTCGGTGATTTGAGACATCCGATCGGCAATCACCTTGAATTGCTCGTCGGGAGATAACTTTGAAAGTTGCGCAACATTGAGGCCAAGCGATGCGAGGGTTTCCTGGGCCGCTTGCGAACCGGATGCCGCTTCAAAGAGCATTTTCTGCATCTTCTTGAGCGATCCTTCGAGCGTCCCAATGTCGGCACCGGACTGTTCGGCAGCAAACCCCAGTTCCGACAAGGCTTCCACAGAAACGCCGGTGCGCTGGCTCATGTCGACCATATCGCTCCCCATGTCGGCAAACACCTTGGCAGCGCCGGCCAGTGGGGTAACGATCCCCGCGCCTAGCATGGCCATCTTGGTCCCGATCCCCTGGAGACCCTTGCCAAAGGCATCGAGCCTTTTGGCTGCATCGTTGAGTCCCTTCACCAGACGCGAGTCTTTGGTGTAGAGCTCGATGTATGCTGCACCTGCTTTGATGCTGGAACTGGAAGCCATGACTATTGCAACTCACTTTGGCGATCGATGAAGATATGCTTTAAGGCTTCGATCCCAACCACTGTGCGAGGCTGGATTCGTTTCTTGGCATGCGGATTGAAATCCGCAGGGTGGTAGACTTTCGAGCGTTTGGCATCGCGATGGATGTTGGCAAGCATCGCCAGGACGCTGGAGGTGTGACTCCAGAGCACCTGGCTTCGAGCTTCCCCCATGGCGATTAGCTCTCGGAGGCTGAATGGTCCTGGGTCGATGCCGAGGACTCCGGCCAAGTGCCAGACGAGTTGATCCACTTCTGCGCTTCGGCTTCGGGGTTGATCGAGTCGAGGATCTTCTCCGCGTGACTTATCACTTTGTCCCGAACCGCTTTGCCCGCTTCGATCGCCTTGCGAAGGCTCGCCCTGGCGCGGGCATCTGGGAAAAAATCGATGAGTTCCTCAACGAATGCATCAGCCGCCTGGGTGATCACATCCCCCGAGAGTGCTCTGCCGAAATCCTCGTCGGTGATCGATTGCCTGTCTGCTTGGTCTTTGCACAAGCAATAGAGCACATCGGCAAGCGTGACCGGATCGGAGACGAGTTTTGAGAGCGACTTGAATCCGTCGTCAACCAATGCATAGAGATCGATCTCGAGCAAGCCACGGATCCGCTTGACGGCCGTAACATTGATCGCGACTTCCCAGGTCCGTCGGGAGTTGTCCACAAAACTGTGCATGTTCTAAAACCTCCAAGAGAAAGTAGCGCCCAGGCGATTAACCGACAGACATCCAACTCGGTGGATTTTCCGAGTACGTTGGCTTGGCAGTAACCGAGGCGGTGATTGCTTCTTCGAGTGCCTCGTTCCGAGAGAAACTTGCGATGCGACACGTGGCGCGCAGGCCTTGGGAACCAATACTTTCTGGCCCCGAGACAGGTCCGTCGAGAACGACGAATTCAATCGGCTCGTTTTGGAGAAACGCGTTGACAACCGAAGTGAAGCCGGAATCTTCTGGGTCAATGACCAACTCAAATTCCAACGACGCATCCTTGAGAGTGCTCACCGTCGCTCGCCAGCCTTGATTGGATCGAGTCGACACGTCGGCTTCACCCGTTTCCAGGTTCAGTGTTAGGTCACGAACGGTATTGAGTCCCGACCAAGTGGGGCTCGCGTACGTCCCTGAGTTCATATAGAGCCTTGCATCGAGTCCTAGTTTTACACCCATCGAATTCTCTCCTTATCGAATGCTGCCAGCCCACATAGGTGGCAAACGGTCTTTGACTTTTTCCAGGGCTGGTCCCATGAACGGTCGTTTGGGGTAATGCTCACGTCGAAACTTGCCACCAAACTCATGGGCTTTGCCTGCGGAGGCAATCACATCGAAGTCCGGTCCGATGAGGGCCACGCCACGCTGTTTGTCGATTGCATACATGATCGATCGCTTGAGCTGGCCACGACGTGTGTTGGGTGGACTACCGGGCATCGCTGCCGTCTGGCGTCTACGGATCGAGCGACGAGCAACCAAGCGAATGGTTGCAGCCGCATGACCAAGGCTCTTGAAGTTGCCTTGCTGCGCCTTTCGCTTCACTTTGTCGATCGATTTCTTTGTGGTGACTTTAACGCCGATCATGGTTACCCTTACGGTGCGGTGAATCCTTGTGCGTTGACGTAGACCGCAGCACCGGTGGTGATGCAAGCGAAGTTCAGAGCCGTATTGGCCGTGGTTTTGAGCGGGTTCTCGAAGATGATCTCCGACATCGGAGCGTTGGCAGGCAAGTGACCTCGCCAGATAACGGTGGCACCATCCTTGAGCACGATTTCAGTGGCGACTGCCGAGTTGTTCGAGAGTTGCATCGAGCAGATGTAGCGACGCAGACCCGCACCCGCTGCAGCAACCAAGGGGACATCCGTCGTATTGATCACACCACCCGCGGCAGCTACATACGACCATTCGAGTTCGGGGATTTGCCAAGGACGCGTTACCAGTACACCTTGCAGGGTAGAAACCAAGTCAGCAACATCCCCGGTTGCGACGCTCGCATAGGCTGCCGTCTGCGCCCGCCCTGCGACGCGTACTGGATTACCCGAAATAACAGCATCGTGGGCCGCTTGTCCGATTACGTTCGCTGTGACGGTTCCGATGTTGGTCGTGGTTGCGGTCGCACCGGTAAGGATCACCCCCAGACCTTGCCCAACGACGGTTTGCCCACGCCCGGCGGTGATTTCGGCGGTGAGTTCGGCGTAATCTTGGCAATTGATGAACTGGGATTGGAAATTGATGTTGGCAGCTGGGGCTGCAGCGAGGGCAACTTGGCCGGAACCTACAACGTACGCACCTGCAAACACGGTGCCGGTAAGATCGATCGTGTTCGCATCGATCACCGTAGCCGAGTAATTACCACGCAAGACCGCGCCGTTATTGGTGACCCCATTGAGGTACTCGACCCAAATCGTCGGCGTTCCGGTGTATCCGTGTGCGGTCGACGTAAGTCGGATGACATTGCCTGGTCCAGCGATCGCGTTGGAAACCGCTTTGAACCCTTGATGATTCATCGAGCGGATGCGGATTTTGTAGGTCGCAGTCGGATCGGGAATCTGTTGATGCCGAACGTACGAGTTCGAGCGTCCACCGGTCGAATCCATCGCTCGGGAGTGGAAATAGCACTCGTCGGAGAATGGTTCGAGTTCGAGAATTGTGTAACTGACGGTGGTAACAATCGATGATGGCGCGGAGGGAAGTGGGGTCAGTCCGCCGTTTTGAACGCTATAGACCATATTGCTGGCAGTCATATTCGCAGCACCGCCAAAGTCGATGTTCAGGCTGTGCCTACCATCCGGTACTCCGGTAGTTGAATCCACCGATACGGCTTCGATGATGTGATGCGTATTGGCTTGGCGAGGAGTTCCGGATTGAACCGCAATCATCGCTCGAAATGGAATCGTGAACGTGTCTTTCGAGAGCAGCTCGACATATCCACCTGCGGTTGTTCCAGATCCGATGGTTAGCACACCACCGGAGACGCTCGCCGTGGATCCACCGCTGGTGGTCAGATCCCAAAGGTCCGTCAGAGTCCGAGTCCAGGAATCGCGGAACTTCTTCTGGATCGATTTGACTTTGAACATGTCGTCCACGTCATCCAAGCCAGGAATCTCTCGGGTGACTCCACGCGAATTGGTGAACTGCATGCGGAATGGGCCAACGTCTCCAGTGGTCATCGGTTATCTCCAAAGGCGAAACGTAAGAGTCAGGACGCTGGTGAATTGACGCAGTTCGTGCAAATGGTCGGGTGCATATCCACCAGCTTCAAGTCTTCTCGAAGTGGATCAAGAACGATCGTGCTCTGGACTTGGCCAGCTTGGCAAACCCCATTGATGCAGATCTTTTCTTGGGCGAACGACAAGGTGGCCATGCAAACAGCCACCAGAAGAACCAACGACAAACATTTGGTTTTCATAGTGATTCCTGCGATTGATGAAACGATGGAGACAGATGAAGCGATGTGAATGCGATGATTACTGACTGAGTCGCATTCGGACCGTGGTATCTGCCGAAGCAGCTGCTCGGACCACTTTGCCGATGGATTTATTACCCGCCGAAGTCGTGGTCACGACGTTGTTGGTGTCGTCCCAGTACAGAATGGTGCCGACCGTGAAGGCGACGCCGGTGTTCTTCGTGAAATCAAAGACGCCGTCAACCGCAAGCGAACCGAGTTCCCCTGCTGCAATAGGACGAACCGTAACGCCGACCAGATCCCCTTGGACAACCACATCCCCAGACGCCAAAGCGCTGACCGGGGTGTGATCGATGTAATGCCCTTCTTGAATGTATGTTGCCTGTGGCATGGTGAGTTAAACCTCAACTGATAGATCGGATGAAACTTGGAAAGACGTGCTTGGCTAGGCTTATGCTTCACCCTTGCATTTAATCGCTGCGCGAGGATCTTGAAGACTTGCACCGAAATCGTGGTAACCACGCATCTGAACACCAAGGACGTTAAAATCAGCCGTAGCCGTTTCGATCGTGGGAGCTTCTTGGCCGTTAAGAAATGCAACTTCTATTACCGGTAGATCGTTAGGATCCGAAAGCAAGTACCACGCCTTGGTCGAATTCCCTGTATAATTCGAGTTGCCGAGGTAGCGGCTGATTTCTACACGGAACTTACCAGCGTGAGGATTGCTAATCGGGGTTCTTGCGTTTGCCGTGTTATCACGCATCTCTAAGGACTTATAGAGCTGCGACCCGATAGCCGACAATGAGGTTGGAACCAGCATGATTGCAGGCATCGTTCCGATCGGTTTGCCATCGGAATCGACCAAGTCGTAGTAGGCGACCTCTGCCTTGGTGAGCCCATCGATCGACAGAACGGTATCGGTACCGGTGAGAAGGTTCTTGTTGCCCGCCGTAAAGAACGCCGAGTTGTTCATGAATGTCGTCCAGAACACATCGTTGATCTTCATACCCGATCCTCGGCCAAGTTTTCTAGGTACTGTGGTGATTGCTCCCAGGTCGTCGTTGATGAAATCGCGACGATCCACACCGAGCATCAACCCGTAGGTATCTGCTTTGTTCGTGAAACTTTCATTCCCTAGATTACCGTGCTTGATTTCCCCCCCTGGGGCCACCAGTTCATACTGATCTTTACCAATTAGGCGATAACTTGTAACAGTCTTGAAGTCTGTCACGTTCCGCACCGAGCAGATGTTGCGCCATGTGCGTTCGACCGTAAAGAAACCTTCGAGAAGGAACTTATTTGCAACGTTCGAGAGAATTCCCCCGATGTCGATATTACTTACCGAGCTAGCTTCCACGCGTTGGCCGAAAGCGGCTCGCATAACTTCGCGGTTGTCTCGGAAAGTTCGTCCGGTATATCCATTGGCCCAGGCAGCCTCGAGTAATAGTTCTTGAAGACCGATCCCCCCTTTAAATTTCTTGGATGCAAGCTCAAGGCTTTGCTCAGGAATGTACTGCTCGGCGTTCATAAGGTTGGCACTGATATAACAGGCCGCCTCCAACACGCTCGCGTTGATCGTGTTCTGCGAGACATGAATCGCAGGAACTTCGGGGCGCATCATTCGGATCTTCATCAGTTCCGCTTTCTCAAGGTTCCATCCTTCGCGAATCGCCTGGGCTTCGACCAGTGGAAGAGCTCCGTTATAAATGCTTCGAATCCCTGCGATTCGTTCAAGTTCCGCAGCATGGGCAGCCCTCATGGCTTCGACCTCAGTGGCTATCTCAGGTGGATTGGTTACCGGTTCAACGGGAACCGGATTTGGTGGAACCAGTACCGGAGCTGCATCCGGAGCGACCGGAGTCGTTGGCGTTGTTGGTTGGTCGTCTTGGTTTACATTTTGACTCGGATCCATCTCGGTTTCTCCAAAGGTTGCTGATGCCTGGGCAGCGACACTTGCGCTAGTGGCTCCGTCGGCACCAAGGTCTACGAAACTGATTTCACCAAGCGAGGACCTACGAATCACGTTCACCGGACCGTTGTATTGATTACCGTTGACCGTGACCTTTTGACCTTCCTTGACGAACTCGAATTCATCCACACCGGTTCCCACGCTCGCTTGCCATGGAAAGCCATTCTTGGAACTGATCACCACTTCACGAGCAGCAGGCGTATCCCGAGACACCACCCCATTAGCTACAAGTTGGCCAGCCTCGACTCGGATCGAGTCGGTATGACCAACACCCGAGAGGGGATCGTGGCCGAATCGGATCGGTCGTGCTTGCGATGGGATCGATAGACCAGCTAAGTCGATAATCACAGGGTGACGCCATCCAGCGACGCGCATTTGCCCACCGGTATAAGCGACCATCCGAAAACGAGGCAACGCACTGCCTGATGTGCCGTCAGCGGATGCATCGACATCGATCACCGCCGTTGCATTCAATCTCAGTTGATTGCGATTTTCATCAGCCTTAATCGCCGATGGGGACTTCATCGTCTTGGACATCTTGCTGTTCCTGAATTGGAGGTTGAGAAACTTGCTCAGCGGTTAAACCAAGCTCAGACATAAGCGCAACTTCCCTGGCGCGCTGGCGAAGCTGAACTTCCCAGTCTTGGCCTCGCTTGGCATACTCGTCAGCCAAGGTAGTCGTGTGACTTGCTAGCCGAGTGGCTTGTGCATTGGCTTCTTTGGCAGGATCAACATGCTCATGGCCATCCCAGAACCATTGATGAGGCCACTGTGCAAAAGGACCTAAACCTGCCGGTAGCAAATCAGCGACAAGCGATGCTTCATCGAGCCATGCAGAGAGAATACGATCGAGAACAACTCGCTCTAAATGCGACTGTTCAACGCGTATTGCTTTCGCATAAATTTGTCCATCAAGACGACCGCTTGCAAAATTATAGGAGCTGGAATTCAATGCTGCGTAATTGAAGGGCATATTAACGCATCGAGCGATTTCATTAAGCAGTTCACGCTTAAAATCCGCGTAGGTTGTCGATGGCTGTTCTGCTTGCATTTGAGCCATCTTCCAGCCACCTGGCATGGTCACTAATGCGCGTTTTTCAAGCTCAATTGGTTCGAATGGTTCAGCCGCATCGGCCTCTCCGTTAGCAGGTGCATCGGTATAAAGGATCCCTGCAAAGTCTGCTGCGGTCTCTGCGGCAGCAAGTACCGCTAAAGTGAATCTTCGCAATTGAGCAAAGAGCGGTAGGGCTGGCATGATGTCTGGAATACCACGCGTTTGCCCTGGTCGATCAGCTCGGAACCAATGAAGAACCGACGCAGCAGGGATTTGCTCGTAGTCGCTTTTGCCCCAGTAGTATCCGTCTCCGGGGTGACTTCGAAGCACGTGATACTCGATGGGATTACCAGCAGCATCAAATACGATGCCATCAACAGCGGTCGTCGAGAGTCTATCAAGATCGGGCGTCGTGACCTGGTCGGCTTCGATTAGTCGCAAGTCGAGTTGAACTTGAATAGTTAATCGAGGATTATTCACCAAGACTGCAAATGCCTCGCCATCCGTGGCGCGTGCCATCCGCATCGTGCGGAGTTTCTCTGCAAGGTTTACGGCCTTTGCCCACATCATGAAGGCATGCTCGATGCGACGGTTCGCTTCTGAGTCGGCAGTAAGCATCTGCAACCGGGGGCCGGTACCCACTACGTCATGCGCCAGGGTTAGCACAATCCCCCGAGCATACGAGTTATTGGCCGTTTCATACCGAGCACGGTTCCTAAGGATCCGGCGAACCTCGGCGCTGTTGGAAGCGTTGGGCGAGAGTCCATCGGCATTGGCCCAATGGCGTCGATTGTCGTCGGTGGTCACTGCGGCGTCATAGCGAGCGCGCACGACTCTCGCAACGCTTCGCGATTGCGGGAGAGTGTTGTTCTGCGTCCACCAATTGGAAATCCAGGACAGCATGGTTACTCGGCCCCCGGTGGTACGATCTTGTTGAAGACCAAGCCACGACGCTTCGATTTCGCGGCTTGCTTTGAGGCTAAATAGCGATCGGCCTCGATTTGGTCGGTCAGCTTGTGCTGCTCAACACTACCAGCGTCACCGGAGGCCTTAGCTGGCCCCTGAGCGTTTTGAATAATCGTGTCATTTAATTCATCAGCCATCGGGGTGCTCCAGTGAAACAGACGAAGTGCCGCCTATCTGTAGAACTACCCGGCAAGCTGACGCGATGACGGAAGAAAGTATGAAATTAGCTAGATCGTGCTACATCTAGCATTTTCGAGGCAGAATTTGAGTCGACTCATAAGTAACGATTCGTCTCCCGCAGTGCCGACATTCCTTGCGCCTTCGAATACGACCATCACGTTGGGGTTGCGTGTGTGTGGTGTAAAAGTGCCGACAACCACACTGGGGGCAAGCGATACCTCGATCTTCCTTTTGCTCTTTTGGTTCGCTCATCGGTTTCGTTTCCTTTGAAGCTCAGCAAAACTAACCCGTCCAGACTTTGGGATACCAACCGATTCGCTTCCCGAGAGAGCCACTCCCTGCATCGCTGCTCCAACGCAGCAACCAACGATGCAATCGAGCCAGTGGTTGTCACCTCGCTCTGGGCGCTGTTTCCATTCGTCCACCGTTCGACCACGCCCCTCAGTGCGTACTCGATACTCGGCAGAAAGGTGCTCGGCCAAGAGTCGATGGGTCTCGGGACTCGTTCCAAAAAACGATAGGCAACCTCTACTCCCCATCGAAACGGCAAGTCGAGCATGCATGAAGGTTTTCCAGTAGTTGGTGTCATAGACCACGTGACGAACCGCGCGTTTCCCATGGATGTTTGGGATTCTCCAGTTGTGTCCTACGCGATCCCCGGGGCGACGTTTGTACTCAGAGAACGGTTGGCTGGATGCTCCGACGAACCTCCCGTGGCTTGGGATTACGATGCCAGCATGGGCGCTTTGCCGACAAAACTGGTAAACCACATCAGTCGAAGCTCCCCAGTTTGCATCGATCAAGCATCGCTCGATTCGCATCATGGCACCGTCATCCCGTCGCCATTCCCGACCAATCAGATCACCAGTTAGCCGCTCAAGACCAGCGTAGATACTCCCCTCGAGCCCACCGGCCTTGGTCGCCGTCGATAGCGTGGACCTTGCATCCCGAAGTGTAAAATAGGGTCTCTTCTGATCCGGATAACTCCCATAGTCGATCAGGTATCCAGTGAAATCACTCTCCCAGGCGACCACTGAGTAAAACAGAAGCGTCGCTTGGACGTCCACAAACATGGTCAAATGGTTCGTCCCTATCGGAACAACCCTGCGATCGATTCGGTTGAACTTTGCAGCAATCTGATCGGGAGTCAGTTCAGAGTCATCGGCTTGCTGTTCTGGGAGTGGTTCGTTTTGGTACTCGGCAAAGAATGCTGCTTCATCTTGAAGCTTGAGATTCATCGCATGTTGTATCGCCGACAGTTCATCATGGTTGTAACGCTCAGGCCAAGCTATCTGCGCCCCGCGGTCCATAGCCGATCGATTCGAACCGTAGAACTGTGTGGCCAATGAGATATCTCCTCGGCTGCGCAGGCTCTCTGCTCGAAGCTCGGCGTACTTCGTCCAAAGCTTTTCGTCGCTTGGGAATGCATAGACCATTCGGGTCCGCTCCCCATTCCATTCGGGATGCTTATCGCGCGAGAGGATGTTGTCGGCCATATCACCCGGGCGAATAACCGTGCAAGGCATGATTCCGGAGATTTTCTTCCCTGGGCCCGATAGCCCCAGGATGGCCCCAGCGAGAATACTCTCACGCGTGGCACACTGGGAAAGGGATCTAGCCGATTCGTCCGTTTGGGGATCGTCGATGACCACGAGGGTTGGTCGAACAGTCCTACCGTCGGATCGCTTGTATTTCATCCCCCGGATCCGCCCCGTGATTCCAGCGACCTTGATGATCGCTCCGCTGGCGATGCTTCCGGGCATCGTAGGTAGGACGATCTCCTTGGCCGTCCACCCAATGTGGGTTCGCTCCCCTTTGTAGAGTTGGCCATTGCACCGGTTGGCGATTCCATCAAGGGACTGGATTGGGAAAACAACCTCGGGGTAATCCGCAAGGAGTAGCTCGTTTCCATCGAGCTCCATCTTGATCGATTCGAGCATATCGCAGGCATGGCCCTCATCGCTACCAATGAGACATACGAACTCTCGGTGGCCATTGAGAACCGCCCAAATACATGCACATTCACAGATAGTGGTCTTGCCGCTACCTCGAGGCATTGCCATCGAGAACAGTCCCCCACGCAGTACTGCCTGCTCAATCCGGTTGATAACCTTCAGGTGATCATCCGACCAAGCCAGATGAAACGTCAGTGGAAAATAGCTCTCGCAGAAGTAACGAAAGTTCGCAGCGGCCTTGGCCTTTCGCTCTGGGTCAGCAATCTCCGGAAGTTCACCGATGTCACGGCCTGCCGTTGCAATAGCCACATTGCGTGCTCGCGCACGTTCCTTGAGCTTCTCGTATGGATCCCCAGATGACTCGGGGGCAGGAGCATGCCGAGTCTCAACTAGCCACGCTCCGTAACGAAGCAGGTCAACGTACCTCGCATCGCCGATGCGCATGCCAGCACGTGTTCGGTGTCGATACAGTTGCCTCTCGCTAATAACCTCACCTAGCGGTGTGGAGTTAAGCATTCTGCAAAGTTCGCTAGGTCGAAGTTTTCTTGGATCACTCACCACGGCCCATCTCCTTTACCATCCATGCGATGTAGTGGACCAAGCTTATTGTTCCATCTTGGTTTACAGGTGCCCCGTTTTCGATGTCTAGCGCAATGTGCTCCTCGGGAATCCGGATCTTGGCCGCTGCCGAGAGGAGTTTGGCAGCCTGCTCTGGCGTAAGCCGATTCGGATCGATCGGTTTTTTTCCGTCACTCATGCCAGGCTCCCTTCTCCAGTGATTGGCACCGTGGCCCACACGGGCCCCACCGGCGCGACTTGTTTCGATGTTCGACCCCTTGGGCACATGCATTCTGCCCCGCACACATCGCCAACCGTTGCGTTTGTGGGGGTGCCGGAAAACATGCAGAAAGACTGGGAAAAACATGCTTTCTCGGCTGGATGTGTTTCAAACCGCAGGGCTGAATGTGTCATACGCGAACGCAACAGCGATCGCAATCGACAGAACCACCCAACCCAAACGGAGAGACAAAGATGAACGCTAACGAGATCGCCTTCGGAATCGAATTCGAGACCACCCTGCCAAACAGCGACACCACACCGATCGGACCATACCACCACGGACACCAAGTACCTTGGCTCCCCACCGGATGGCGAGCAGAACGCGACGCGAGCATCAAACCAGAAGCACCCAACCGCAAGGGATGCGAATTCGTAAGCCCCAAGCTCAAGGGATACGAAGGCCTCAAACAAATCGAAGACGCGATCGACAAGATCAACGAGCACGGCGCACGGGTCAACGCAAGCTGCGGGCTGCACATAACGATCGAATGGAACGGCGACGCAACCGCCTTGGCCAGATTGATTTCCTTGGTCGGCAACCACGAGAAAGCGATCTTCGCAAGCACCGGAAGCCGAC
>Ga0114977_10001110_pt1 | contig 17707 bp, 23 predicted proteins | sample S_130805_MF_Meta_FD_87026 | JGI IMG/M metagenome (GOLD analysis project Ga0114977, IMG submission 87026) | Freshwater microbial communities from Lake Simoncouche, Canada to study carbon cycling - S_130805_MF_MetaG | ecosystem: Environmental > Aquatic > Freshwater > Lake | place: Lake...
ATTGACGGTGCATTGCCACAACTGATACGTGTATTCACATCATGCGAGGATGCTGTACGATTTGAGCCTACTAAGGATGGTGAAGAAGAGTTAGCTGATCAGGCTAGTGACATGGCTAATTGGGTATTCTATAAAGACAACGATGGATTCTTAATCTTGCACAACTGGTTCAAGGATGCATTACTTCAGAAGGTAGGAGTAGTCAAAGCCTATTGGGAAGAGAAGAAAGACATCACCAAAGAGAAGTACAAAGGTCTTAGCGATGACGAGTTAGCTATGATCATGCAGACAGAAGAGTACGAGATAGTTAAGCACTCTACAGATAACATCATTGGTGCAGACGGCATCACCTATCAAAGCCATAACGTAACGATACAACGTACTGACGACAAGAGTCGTATTGCTATTGAAACTGTGCCACCAGAAGAGTTCTTGATCAGTAAACGTGCCAAGACTATTGAAGATTCACCATTTACTGCACATCGTAGGATGATTTCTCGTGGTGACTTGATTGCAATGGGATATGACAAGACAGAGGTAGATACAATTCCATCTGGTGACAGGTTAGAGTATGCACCAGAACGTCTAGCAAGGTTTGGTCGTGATGAGCAGCCTGACTATGCACAAAGCACAGACCAGTCAATGGAAGAGGTAGAAGTATTTGAGTGCTACATCAAGGTAGATACAGGATCAGATGGTCTACTAGAGATGCGTAGAATCATCATGGCTGGTGAGAAGATCCTATCAGATGAAGAGTGTGACTACGTGCCATTCCATTCTATATGCCCAATTCCAATTCCACATAAATTCTTTGGTCAATCATTAGCTGATCGTACAATGGATCTGCAACTTACTAAGTCTACGATCCTACGTCAGCTGCTTGATAACCTATACTTAACAAACAACTATCGTGTTGGTGCTGTAGAAGGTCAAGTAAACTTGGATGATCTATTGACTAGCACGGCAGGTGGTGTTGTCCGCATGAAAAATCCTAATGCCATCGTACCATTGACAGTACAAAATACAGCAGGTCAATCATTTCCTATGATGGAATATCTTGACGCTGTACAGGCTAAACGTACTGGTGTTAGTGATATGCAACAAGGTCTTGATGCTAACGTGCTTCAGAACACTACAGCAACTGCCGTAGCAGCGATGATGCAACAGTCGGCAGGTAAGTTAGAGCTAATGGCTCGTTTGTTTGCTGAAACAGGTGTTAAATCATTATTCAGAGGTATATTACATTTATTGTGCAAATACCAAACAAAAGAGAAAACAATCCGTATGCGTGGCAAGTGGGTAGCTTACGATCCTCGTGAGTGGTCTAACCTATACGATGTGAGCATCAATGTTGGTCTTGGTAACGGTAATCGTCAAGAGCAGATCGCTATGTTGCAAATGATCATGGCTAAACAGGAAGAGATCATCGGTAAGTACGGTGCTAATAACCCATTGGTTACCGTGACTCAGTATCGTGGTACGCTAGGTCGTATGATTGAAATGGCTGGGTTCAAGGACACAACATCATTCATCAATGACATTACACCAGAAATAGAACAGCAAATTTCACAGCAAGCATCACAACCACCTGCTGATCCAACTTCTGAGGCTGCTCAGTTATACGCAAAGGCTGAAGCAGATAAGACTCAACTTAATGCACAAACATCACAGGCTAAGTTAGAATTAGATCGTGAAAAAATGCAGTTAGACAATGAACGTAAGAATTTAGAGTTAGAGCAAAAGGCTGCCAAGATGGAATCTGACTATCGTGTTAAGCAAGACGAACTACGATTGAAAGAGCAGGAGCTTCAACTAAAGGCTAGTGAGTCTGATAGTAAAACTCAGGCAGGACAACTTGATTCTATTATGAAAGCAATTTCTAACTTGAATGCAATCGTAAAAGGTGGTATAAATGCTGTACCACAAGATGTAGTAGATAATTTTGATTAATCACTATATATAGGGTTTAAATGACTAACTCAGAGTGGGCTAATAATATGCTCCAAGATCAAAAGTTCTTGGATGTGTTTAAAGAGATGGAAGATATACAGATGCAGAGGTGGTCTAACTCACCACTTTATGACTACGATGAACGTCAAGATGCATACGTCAAGTTGATAGCTATTCGTGATATTAAGTCGCACATTGAAGCAATGGCTGATGACAGAAAGATTAACGCTAAACGCTGGAAGATTTTATAGTATCTATAAAACGTGGCTAGGCGCACTAGCATTTGGAGATTTAAATGACTACCGACACCAACCCATCAGGGAGTGACACACAAAGCAATGGAACTATTAGTGAGGCAACAAATGCATTCTTAGGTCTAATGGGATCAGATGAAGCACCCGAAGAAGGGCAAGCAGAAGATGCACCAGAAGAGCAAGAAGAGCAAGGTAATGAAGAGCAACCAGAAGAGCAAGAAGATGATAACTCAGAGGATTCTGATCCAGACCAAGACGAACAACGATTCAATGTTAAAGTCGGTGGCGAAGATAAAGAACTAACCTTAACTGAATTAAAGTCACTAGCCCAACAAGGTGCTGACTATACCAAAAAAACGCAAGGTCTAGCAGAGCAACGCAAAGTAGTAGAGGCTGAACAACGAGCTATTGATGAAGCCAAGTATATGCGTGACGCTTATGCAGAACGATTGCAAGCAATGGAGCAGTTACTTAATGCTCAACAACCACAGGAAGATCTAGCCTCTTTAAAAGAGAATGATCCAATTGGTTACGCTGTAAGGGTGGCAGAGATGTCGCAGAATAAAGAGCAGTTATTGGCAATACAAGCTGAAAGACAACGCATTGCAGAACAGCAACAAGCGGAGCAACAGCAAGGTTTGCAACAATACCTAACTCAACAAGCTGCTGAATTATCTAAGTCATTACCAGAGTACAGCGATCCAGTAAAAGGCGAGGCACTAAGATCAGATTTGCGTAAGTTTGCAAAGAACTTAGGATTCTCAGACCAAGAGCTATCTCAAGTACGAGATTCTCGGCACGTTATAGCATTGTACAAAGCAATGCAGTACGATAAATTACAACAGTCTAAGCCTCAACTAAACAAGAGGGTTAGCGAAGCACCTAGAACGATTAAATCTGGTAACAGTAATACATCCGTAAATACTGATCAGGGGAAACGTGCTATGGCGCAATTACAAAAAACAGGCAGGGTGCGTGACGCAGCTTCTGCATTTGAAACATTTATTTAAGGAATTAAAATGGCTACATATCAAACCTATCAGTCCATCGGTAATCGTGAAGATTTATCTGATGTTATCTACAACATTTCACCTACAGATACACCATTCATGTCATCTGTTGGTAAAACTAAAGCTACTGCCGTATATCACGAGTGGCAAAAAGACAGCCTTGCTGCTGTAAACACTTCTAACGCTGTAGTTGAGGGAGCTGCTGCATCTGATGCAACATTATCACCATCAGTACGTATTGGCAATCGCACACAAATCTCTGCTAAAACTGTTAAAGTTTCTGGTACTTTGGAAACAGTTAACAAAGCTGGTCGTAAATCTGAGAAAGCATACCAATTGGCTAAGGCTTCTGCCGAAATCAAACGTGACATGGAAGCTATCCTATTGAGCAACCAAGTTGCTGCTGCTGGTGATGCTACAACTGCTCGTACTTTGGGTGGTCTACAAACATGGTTAGCTTCAAACACTTCTAACGGTTCTGGTGGTTCTGCTGGTGCTTCTGGTACTACTGCACGTACTACTGGTACAGACCGTGCTTTCACAGCAACTATCTTAAACACAGTTATCCAAGCTGCTTACGTAAGCGGTGGTTCACCAACAATCTTGATGGTAACTCCAGCTCAAAAAGTAGTTGCATCTACATTTGCCGGTATCGCTACACGTTATAAAGACGTACCTAGCAATGTTCAAGCATCAATCATCGGTGCAGCAGACGTTTATGTTTCAGATTTCGGTACAATCTCTATCGTGCCAAATCGTTTCATTCCTAACGCTGACTCAGATGACACAGCATTCTTGTTAGATCCAGAAATGGCAGCAGTAGCTTACTTGCGCCCTTTCCAAACTAATGAGCTTGCTAAAACTGGTGACGCTGATGTAACTCAACTTTTAGTAGAGTACACACTAGAAGTTAAGAACGAAGCAGCACACGGTATCATCTCAGATCTTACCTAAGTAGTTAGTTATAAGGGTGGTGGAGAAATCTGCCACCCCTATTATGAGGTCTTATGAGTAACATATTATCCAATGGCATTACCAGCACATCATTCGTAGATAACGGTGATGAATTAGTCATACTTAAAAGCCAAGATATATCTGGCATTCTTGAAATGAATAAGAGAGAGTATGCAGCACAAGATGAACGTAAGAAATGGGGAGATGATGCATTCAGTAACAAGGTAGCATCAATACCACTTACAGTTTTCGCAGAATTAGAGAAGCAAGGCATAACACGAGGCTTTGCAGTAATAGATACAAAACGATTCCATGCATGGCTAAACGATCCTGATAACAGGGCATTCAGAACAAGGGCTGGTAGAATATGAGTCTTACTAACTATTCAGATTTACAAACAACTATCGCCAGTTATCTTGCACGTAGTGACTTAACAGCAATGATCCCTGACTTTATCAGGCTTGCTGAAACACGTTTACGCAGGGAACTACGCATTCGTCAGATGCTTAAGGTAGTAACAACAACAACAACTGCTGGTGACTCTACTGTAGAGCTTCCATCAGACTTCTTGCAGATGCGAGATATGCACTTGGGTACTAACCCAGCAGCTACGCTAGAGTATCTATCGCCTAGCGCATTATTCCGTAATAGCAGAACTACTCAGTCTGGGTTACCTAGACAATATACGGTATTGGCTCAAGAGTTTCAATTATCACCTGTACCAGATAGTGATTACACAGTAAATCTTTTATATTACTCTGCACCTACATTTATGAGTAGCTTAGTACCATCAAACGCATTTATGGCAATATGTCCTGACTTGTTGCTTTATGGTGCATTGGGTGAGGCAGAAACATACATTATGAATGACCCAAGACTACAAACATGGGCTACACTCTATGATCGTGGTCTAAATGCTTTAACTGTATCAGATGATCAAGGCGAGTATGCTGGATCACCAATATCAATCTCAATAGCAACAAGATAAAGGAAATATTATGTCAGAAATGTCAAACTACCTAGAAAATGCTTTAATTAATGTAACGCTACGCAATACAGCATTCACAGCACCAGCAGCAGTTTATGTTGCACTATTCACTAGCGATCCTACAGATGCTGGTAGTGGTACAGAGGTTACAGGTGGTTCATATGCTCGTACAGCAGTAACATTTGCTGCACCATCTAACGGTGTTAGCTTATCTAACGCAGACTGTACATTTACACAGGCAACTGCTGCGTGGGGTACGGTAGGATGGATCGGTATATATGATGCTTCAACATCCGGCAATCTTTTATACCACACTCCATTAGACGTATCTAAAGCAATTGATACTGGCGATATATTCAAAATCGTTTCAGGCAGCCTTTCAGTAACATTATCTTAGGGGTAAGTTATGCCTCTTATAGTCAAGGATAGGGTACAGGAAACATCTACCACTACTGGTACTGGCACTCTTACACTTGCCGGTGCTGTTAGTGGCTTTCAAACATTTTCCTCTGCAATAGGTAACGGGAATACAACTTACTACGCTATCGTAGGCGGTTCTGAGTGGGAGATAGGACTAGGAACTGTTGCTGCTGGTACATTGGCTAGGACTACAGTTATTGCATCGTCTACAGGCTCTGCTGTATCGTTTAGCGCAGGTACTAAAAACGTATTCTGTACCTATCCTGCTGACCGTGCTGTAGCTCAAGATAATACGCTTACTGCTTACGCTTCACAGATTGCTGCATCAAATGGTCTAGTGCTAAACAACATGACAATTAGCGCAAACTACACAATACCTACAGGCTACTCTGCTAGTTCTGTTGGCGCAGTAACCATCAATAGTGGTGTAACAGTAACCGTGCCATCAGGCAGTCGCTGGGTAATCTTGTGATAAAGGATAACAAATAATGGCAAACTCAATATCATCAGTAACAACAGGTACAGGCGGGATTGTCCTTATGTCTGTAGATACATCGGGCAACACTAATATTAAGAGTGGTACAACAACCATAGCGGCTATATCATCCACAGGGGTAGCGGTAACTGGCACATTGAGTGCGAGTGGTGGTGTGGCAAAGGCATCTCTGCCAACAGGGAGTGTGTTGCAAGTGGTTCAAGGAACTACAACAGCTGGTGTATCAAATGGTACGACTACTTTTGTAGATACTACACTTACAGCAACGATAACTCCAATAAGTGCTACAAGTAAAATTTTAATTATGGCTTCTCATGCAGGTGTTAGCAGAACTAGTGGTAATATAAATAATTCTGGGATGATAAAATTATTAAGAGCATCAACTGATTTAGGTATTTTTAGTTATGCGATAGGTTATACAGCAACGGCTTTGACGCAATATGCAAATTGTTCCTTTAGTTATTTAGACTCTCCTGCGACAACTTCAGCAACTATTTATAAAACACAATTTGCTAATGATTTAGCGGCAGCGGGAATTAGCGTTGGAAATGGTGGTATTTCAACAATTATTTTAATGGAGATAGCGGCATGATACATCAATCTATATTTAAGCTATACCCACAAGTTACTGTTATTCGTGGTGACATTGCCTACGACAAAGACGAGAACATTGTTGAGTACGACCTAGCCTTAGTCCAAGCAGAACAAGAAGCAGAAGCCAAGCGTCAAGAGGCACTAGCCTACCTAGCATCTACAGATTTTATGATGACTGCTGACTACGACAAAGACACAACAGAAGTTCGTGCATTAAGGGCTGAAGCTCGTAATGTAATAAGAGGAGTAATCTAAATGCCATTAGTCATCGCAGGAAATTCTAGCGGGTCAACGACAGTACAAGCCACAGACGCAGTCACGGCAACCATCACGTTACCAAGTGCTACCACAACATTAGCAGGAACGACCACACCTAGCTTTACGACAACCATCGGTGTCGGTGCGGCTACTCCAAGTGCATCAGGCGCAGGCATCACATTCCCTGCCACACAAAGTGCTAGTACAGATGCTAATACGCTAGATGACTATGAGGAAGGAACTTGGACACCGACACAAGGTGCTGGATTGACAATGGTTGGCGCATTTTCTTCTGGCGGTGGCTATACAAAAATCGGCAATCAAGTAACTGTTATTGGCTTTGTTGCTGGTGCTACAACAGTTGCTGTTGCCGCTGCTAACACTGCATTTTGTGCGGGTCTTCCATTTACGCCAAACGCATCATCAACAAACGCATCTTTGGCTGTGAACAACGGAACAAGCGCAACTATGGGGCTACAACCAACAGGAACTTCAACAACCATTTTCTCTGCTGGAACTATGGCGGCTACTGCTCGCATCAACTTCACGGCAACTTACTTCGTCTAAAGGAAAAATCATGGCACTTACAGAAGAAAAAGTAATAGATACAATCACAGTTACAGAGAACGGCACTATTCTTTACCGTGAGGCTACTCGTATTTTAAAAGATGGCAAGCAGATAGCACAAACCTATCACCGTTCTAGCCTAGCCCCAGCGAGTGACTTAACAGACGTACCTGCTAACGTAGTGGCGATTGCTAATGCAGCGTGGACAGCAGATGTAGTAACAGCTTATCAAGAACAGGTAGCGAAAGTAGGAGTTTAATATGAGCATCGTATTAGATGGAACAACAGGTCTAGCTGGAGCAGCCACAGGGGCTTTAAACGGCTCATTAGGTGCAACCACACCAAGTACGGTGGTGGCTACTAGCGTAACTGCATCAACTGGTATTGTTGGTACTACTACAAATAATAGTGCTGGTACAGGTTATGTTGGTGAGTATGTTTCTTCAACAGTTGGAACTACCAGTAGTTCTCTAACAACTGCTACTGCTAAAAATTTAACTACAATAAGTTTAACCGCTGGTGATTGGGATGTATCAGGATGTATTTTTATAGATGGTGCGGCTACTACTAATGTCACATTATTAAGAGGAAATGCCAGTTCAACAACAGCAACTATAAATTTTTATGCAATAGGATGGGCTGGACTTAGTTTTGGAACTGCTGGAGTAATACCTAATGCTACTGGTGCACTTTCTGTACCGTTGCCAACACAGAGATTTTCTTTATCAGCGACTACTACAATTTATTTAGTAGGCATTGCTACATTTACTGTATCAACATTAACGGCTGGTGGCTACATAACTGCAAGGAGAGTTAGATAATGAAATACGCTTTAACTAGAGAAGATGGCGTTACAGAATTGCGTGAAGATAATCACCCATTACAAGACGGTGCTATTCAATTATCTAATGCTGAATATGAGCAACTTTTAAGTGGTTTATACATAGTAGAAAATGGTGCGATTGTAGTTAATCCTAATCCACCTAAATACATATAATGGAAAAGTTACTCACCTTTATGAACTACTGGCTAGGTAAAGTATATCCATCATGGCTAGAAGGCATTGTGCCACAGGATAAGTTTATGCACTTTCTTAGTGGCTTTATCTTAGGCATTATCTTAACGCCATTTCTTGGGTGGGCAAGTATTTTGTGGGTATCAGCGATTGCTTGTGCAAAAGAAGTATACGACTACCTTAACCCTGACAAACACACCGCAGACATTTGGGATTGGGTGGCTACGAGTTTGGGTGGTGTTTTAGGTTTTGTTGCAGTAGCCTTAATAGGATAACTTATGTTTGGATTTGCAGCATTTTCACAGATACCATATAGCTCACTAGCCAGCCAAGTAATCTTAGCAGCAGCAAGTGTTGATAGTAGTGCATTAGTTACTGCAAATGCTTATGCGATCCGTACAGGTCAAGCTGTTATTACAGCAAATGCTGCCGTTACTGCAAATGCAGCTACAATTAAGTCAGCAAACTCTCAAATTGTCGGCAATGCGCTTGTTTTAGCAAATGGAGTAAGGGTAAGAGTAGGGGTAGCAAGCATTAATGGCTTGGCGAGTGTTTCTGCAAGTTCTAGTGTAATTTACAGCGCAAATGCTATAATAACAGGCAATGCTACAGTACAAGCTACGGCTTACAGGGTTAGAAGTGCTGCTGGTGTAATAAATAGCACGGCTACAGTATCTAGTAGCGCAATTAGAACTAGGACTGCATCAGGAAGTGTAACTGGCACGGCTGTCGTGACTGCTCTTGGTGGTGTTCAATACAGCGCAGATGCACATATTAATGGCATTGCTACTGTAAATGCTAATGCTAGAGCAATATGGTACGGAAAAGGCGCAATTGCAGGTATTGCTACTGTAGTTGCAAATGGTACAAAGTTAGGTGATAACTGGACACCAACACCAGACAGCACAAACACTTGGACAGACACATCAGTAACATCAAACACATGGGTAGAAACACCTATCAGTAGTAATACATGGCTTTTAAAGGGATAAATCATGGCAAAGAATAAGATAAGTGAGTGGAGTGCAACGGCATCCAACAATACAGACGTTGGGGGCATAGATATTGCTGAAGGTTGTGCGCCATCTGGTATTAATAATGCTATTCGTGAAATAATGGCTCAAGTTAAAGACCAGCAAACTGGTACAGATGCAGATAGCTTTACCGTAGGCGGTAACTTAACTGTTGCTAGCACATTGACAGCTAATAGCTCTGTTGGAACTGCTGGTCAACTATTGACATCAAGGGGTGCTGGGTTATCACCACAATGGACAACATTGACTGCATTTGTTTCTGGCATGATTATGATGTGGTCAGGCTCTATTGCAACTGTTCCTAGTGGATGGTATGTATGTGATGGAAATAACTCAACACCAGACTTACGAAATAAATTTGTTATAGGATCTGGTACTGGTGCAACTTATGCCGTAGGTGCTACAGGTGGTAGCGCAGATGCTGTAGTAGTAAGCCATACTCACACGGCAACATCTAGCGTATCAGACCCAACACACAATCACCCAACACAAGGTTTTACAGGTAACTTAAGTGGCTCAAATTTCTATCCAGTTTATAAAGGTGGATTAAGTCCAGCTACGGTAATTAATGAACCAGCATCAACTGGCATTACCGTATCAACATCCGTAACGTCTGCTGGTGTAAGTGGTACAAATGCTAACTTACCTCCATACTATGCTTTATGTTACATAATGAAGGCTTAAAATGGCTACTCAACGCATAGCATTTACAGAGTGGACACCAGACTTAGCCGGTGTTGCAGAGAATTTATCTGTAGCAAAGAATGTTGTGGCATCAGCACTTGGATATAATCCATTCCCTACAGCAGTAAATTACTCTTCTAGTGCTAGTGAAAATTTAAACAATCTATTTGCAGGTAGATTTAGTGCTACAACTAGCGTATTTGCTGGTGGTGCAACTAAACTATTTAAATTCAATAGCGCAACATTGGCTATGGATAATGTATCTAAGGCAGGTAATTATACTGGTGTAACCAAATGGAATTTCACTCAATTTGGAGATACCATAATTGCTGCAAATAACGTAAATAAATTACAGAGCTATACATTGGGATCAAGTTCATTATTTGGTGACTTGAATGCTTCTGCTCCAGTAGCTGAGTATGTAACAGTAGTTCGTGACTTTGTAGTAGCTGCAAATTTAGACTCAGGCACTAACTCAAATAAAGTTCAATGGTCAAACATTAATGATGAAACAAATTGGACAGCAGGTGCAGCATCACAGTCTGATTTCCAGATAATTTCTGATGGTGGTAATATTCATGGAATGACAGGTGGTGAGGTAGGTCTTATATTCCTAGATCGTGCCATTGTCCGTATGTCTTACATTGGATCACCTCTATTCTTTCAGTTTGATACCATTAGTCGTGGTGTAGGATGTATTGAGGGAAATTCTGTAGTCCAGTACGGTAACATGACTTACTTCTTGGGTGTTGATGGATTCTATTCATGCGATGGATCAACAATTATACCAATTGGCACACAGAAAGTTGATCAATGGTTTTACTCTACAGTAAACCAATCAAAACTTAGTCAGATGTCATCTACAGTTGATCCAATTCGTAAGATAGTGGTATGGAAGTTTATTGATAACTTTGCACAAAATGTTTTACTTATATATAACTGGCAAGTACAAAAATGGTCATACTGCACCACAGATGTAGACTATGTTGCAAGCTCTGCTGCTGCTGGAATGACATTAGAAGGTTTAGATCTGTATGGAACTATGGACACACTAACAACATCGCTTGATGATTCTTTATGGGCAGGTGGTAAGTTCTTATTTGCTGGTGCTAGGACAGATAAGATAGTAACCTTTACTGGTGCAAACTCTGTAGCAGAACTAACTACAGGTGACATAGGAAGTGAAGCTACTTCAGTAGTTACACTTGCTAGACCAGTAGTAGATAATGGCTCTGGTAGCGTAGCAATTGCCTCTAGGATGCTTCTTAATGAAGTTCCGCAATTGGGTTCATACACATCAGCAGACACAGAAAATAGGGTATCATTACGGAGTGCTGGCAAGTATCATAGATTGTCAGTAAAGCCAACTGGTGATCGCTGGTCTAATGCAATTGGTGTTGATATTGATATTACACCACAGGGAATTAGATAATGTATCGTAAACTTAACCCAGCAGGTGCTACACCTCGTGAAATATCAGAGGTGGTGAATGGTTTAATGGAAGGAAAGAGTAATAATGTTGGTGATTTTACTCTTACACATAGCGCAACCTCTAGCACTCTATATGACGAAAGAATTGGCTATAATTCGGTAATATTATTTACTCCAATGAATGATAAAGCTGCCTTTGAGATGTCTACAGTTTATGTATCTGCACTAAATAAAGGATCTGCTACTATTGCTCATGGATCACATACGTTTGATTGTATTTTTAAATATATAGTGGTGGGATAATGGATTTTACTTATGTATTACCAAGTGACTTAAGACATTGCTGGTGGTGGGTTCGCATGGGGCTTGAGAAAGTCCGATCTAAAGGTCACTCAGAATGGTTAGCGGAAGATATTTATTGTGATTGCTACGAGCAAAGATCAATGCTATGGACTCTGCCAGATCATAAAGGTTTCATTGTATTACAGCCCAATGGAGATGCTATGCATATCTGGGCAGCGTGGTTAGATTCAAACAAACCTGATGATTTAGCATTTGGTCTTGAGTTTGCCAAAGGCATTGCCAAACAAGGCAACTGCAAGAAAGTGACGTTTTCATCTATGCGTAGTGGATGGGAAATTAGAGCAAAACAATTAGGATTTAGACCAAGAAATTGGGAACTAAGCATTTAGGGGAATTACATGAGATACAACCATTTTGATATGTTGCCAGAGAAAGCATTTTCACCTGTAGGTAAACGTATGACTTTAGAAGGTGGCGGTGGCGGTGGTCAGACACAACAATCACAAACTGGTATTGATCCAATCCTTAAGCCATATGTAAGTTACGGTCTGCAAGAGGCTAAAAACCTTTATGAAGGCAAGAGTCCACAATATTACGCAGGGCAGACATATGTTAGTCCATCCGCCAATACAACATCAGCTCTAACGGCAGCAGGTAATCGTGCTATGGCTGGTAATCCCTTGTTACCAGCAGCGCAACAACAACAACAAGATGTTATTAGTGGTAACTACTTAAATAGTAATCCATACTTCAATCAGGCTCTTGCTGGCGCATCACAAGGTGCTACACAAACTTACATGGATGCAATTAAGTCTGCTCAAGGTGGCGCTTCAATGGCTGGTCGTTATGGATCTGGTGTAAGTGCTGATTTACAGAATCGTGCTGCAAATACCCTATCAAATACACTAGCCAATAAGTACGGTGATCTTGCATACCAAAACTATAATGCAGAACGTGGTAGACAAGAACAAGCTGTTGCTGGCGCACCTGCATTGGCTAACGCTGATTACACAGACATCAATCAATTGCTTAAAACTGGTCAGGCTCAAGAAGATTATGCTAATACTGCTCTACAGGCAGATATTAATCGTTTCAACTACAACGAGAACTTACCTACAGCTAAACTTAATCAGTATGCTCAATACCTATCAGGTACTCCACAAGGATCTACTACAACTAGTACATCTAGTGGTGGCAAGATTGTATGTACTGCAATGAATCAGGCTTATGGCTTTGGCTCATTCCGTCAGGCTATCTGGTTACAACATTCTGCAACTATGCCTAACGCTAAGACAATTGAGAAGGGCTATCACACATTATTCTTACCTGTCGTAGCCTATGCCTTCAACGGTACACCAAATGCTCTCAGAAACGCTGTAAAACGTGTTGCAGAGCATATTGCACGTCATCGTACTGCTGACTTATGGAAGGAAATGCGTGGTAAGAAACGTGATCCACTAGGTCGTATCTACCGTGCTGTAATTGAGCCTATCTGCTACTTAGTTGGTAAGGCGAAGGGGGCTTAATATGGGGCAACTTGCTATTCCAATGATGATCGGGGCTGCCGTAGGTGGTGGCACAAAACTAATACAGGGTAAAGGTATAGGTGATATTCTTAAAGGTGCTGCTATTGGCGGTACTTTAGGTGGTGTTACTGGCGGTGTTGGTGGTCTAATGAGTGAAGGTGCTGCTGCTGGGGCTTCTAGTCTTGGTAGTTCTACTGAAGGGCTACTTTCTACTAGCGGATTACCTTCATTTGCTGGTGTAGGTGGTATGCCTTCTATTGTATTGGATGGTAGTGCTACTGGAGCATTAGATAATGCAGCTTTAGCTCAAGGTACAACTGGTTTAACAAACTCATTAATACCAACAATGGATTTAGCCAACTCTACTGGTGCAACGTCTTTATCTATGCTTGATAAGCTAAAACAATACGGAACTATTGATAACCTTAAGGGTGCTGCAATGGTAGCTAATCAATTTCAACCACAGAATCATCCAATGGTTCAAGGTGGCGGTAGTGTTAAAGTTGGTCAAGCACCAACTGGTGATATATATGATGAATTGCGTAAGGTAGGGTATACTTTGCCTAAACGCAGAGAAACAAATTTTAGCTTGTTAGGATAATATATGGCAAACGGATTATTAGATTATTTAAGTGGATTTGGCTCTTCTGCACCAGATTATATGGAAGGCTTGCTAGGTCAGGATGCCACAGATCGTTTAAAAACTCGTGCAGGTACTACAGGGATAGCTAACGCTGTACTAGGTTACCTTGCTGCACCTAAGAATCAAAACTTAGGTCTTGGTCGTATCATTGGTCAATCACTTCAAGCTGGTATGACAGGCGCACAGGGTGTGTATGATACTGCCGTGCAGGACTACCAAACTAAGGCTAAGATTGATGAAATGAATCGTCAAAAGGCTCTAGCTGAACGTGATCTAACACGTCAAAATCAAATTGAAGCATTGACACCACAGCTATTTAAAAATACCCCAGCACAATATAAAGAAACTCCCAATGGGTACTATGCACCACAAGCTCCAGCAGAAGGTGCAACTGCTCCAAACTTTAATCAACAATATGTTGAGGGTACACCAACACGAGAAATGATCTCACCAGAGATGAATACCGTTGATACTTCTGTACTACAAAAGATTGCTGCGCTATCTAAAGATCCTATGGCTACTCTTACTGCACAGGCTGATCTTATTCCTAAGTTGCGTAAGGCTGGTTTAGTTCAAACTTCTGGGCAACAAGATAACCCATTTGAAATGTTTGTTACTGGCGCAAATAGCCCAATAGTACGTGGTCTTGCAAACCAATATAGTAAGTCATACCTAAATGGTGCAATTGATCAGGAAACTGCTGATAAACGCATTCTTGAGCTTGGTAAGATGGATGAAACATATGCTGGTAAACAAGACGCAGCAACAGCATTATCCGCACAACGAGATATTGCAAATAACTTGAATGAACGTCAATTAGAATTGGCTAAATTAGTTGCTAACGGTAATATTACTCAACAACAAGCTACTAGACAACTTCAAATAGAAGCTGCACAGGCTAAGAAAGATTTAGCTGCTGATAAATTCCAAAAACCATTGCCACCTACTGCATTAAAATTGGAAAGTGAAGATTTAACTAATGCATTTGATGCAACAAGACTAACTGATCAGATTGATAAACAAGTTCAATCAATTATTGGAAGCGGTATTAAATTTAACTTGGTAGGTAATGCTAAACTTGCAATGCAATCTGCTGCTGGTGCAACTGATCCAGAAACTTTAGCTTACAATGACTACAATCGCTTTGTTCAAAGAATTACTGATGAAACACTACGTCTAAACAAGGGGACACAAACTGAAGGCGATGCAATACGTGCTATGAAAGAATTAAGTACAGCAAAAAGTACGCAGGATGTTGTAAGGGCATTAGAATCATTACGTGATCTAAATGCACAGAAAGTTGACAGCACAAACCAAATTATTCAATCAAGACGTAAAGCTGGCGGTCTAACTGAAGAGAGAGGCTATCCTGTACCAGAGAGCATATCTGTACCATCATATGCCCCTACGGTATTTAGCTCAAGAGATACTAAGTTTATTCAATTACCATCAGGCTCTACATTCAGAGATGGTACTACTGGTAAGTTTAAAATAAAACCATAAATTAAGGAAATATTATGAGTGAATTTGATTCATATCCAGATGCTGAAGATCCAAGTATTAAGAAACTTGGTAATGGTCTATACGGTGTTGATGTACCACCTATTAGCGTATCTGCTAAACGTCTTACTCAAGAAGAGATTGATGCAAATATGCCAGAGGGTGATGTGCCATATAGTGGTGGTGCTGAAGGTGCTAGGGCATTACTTGGTCAAGGTCTTGGCATGGGGTTCGGTGATGAACTTGAGGCAGCAGCTCGTGCGCCATTTAGTGATGAATCATACAAAGAAATTCGTGATCGTTTAAGGTCACAACAAGATCAATTTGCAAAAGATTATCCAGTTACCCATACAGGCTTAGAAATTGCTGGTGGTCTGGCTATGCCATTTGGTGCTGTAGGTATGGGTGCTAAAGGGGCATTGGCTGCTGGTAAATCTGCTATGGCTACAGCAGGTCGTGGAATAGGTACTGGTGTTGTTGCAGGTTCTGTATCTGGTGCAGGTACTTCTAAAGAATTAGCTGACGTACCAGCAAATATGCTAACTTCTGGCGCACTAGGTGGTGTAGTTGGTGGTTTAGCCCCATCTGCTATCAATCTAACTGGCAAGGCAATTAGAAATGTTATTGATGGTCTTGGTTACTCAAATGCTACAAAGGTAGCAAGTAGAAAACTAGAAGAGATCCTAGCAAAAGAAAACTTAACTCCAGACGATGCACGAGCAATGCTTGAAGAATACCGCAGACTAGGTGTGCCTTCTCCAGTATTAGCTGACTTGGGTGAGAATCTAAGAGGGCTAGGATTTGCTGCCTATGCCGTGCCAAATGCTGGTAAAACTGCTACAGGAAAGTTCTTGGATGAACGTCAAACGCAGCTTGCAGAACGGCTTGTAAAAGGTCTTGAACAAAAGTCTGGAATAAACTCACGAGGTAAATTCGGATTTGATTATATAGATGATCTAGGTAAGGCTCAACAAGCTGCTGCAAAAACTGAATATCCAAAGGCATATAGCCATGACATCACGGCTGTACCATTCCGTAAGTATGTAGACAGACCAGTTTTCCAGAAGGCTTACGAGGCTGCTGTAGAACGTAACCAACTACATACTGGCGATGCTGATCATGTTCCACTACCGTCACTAGATCAAATTCGTAATGCTCAGTACATAAGCACAGAAGTGCTACACCAAATTAAAATAGGTTTGGATAGAGTTATTGAGAAAGAAACTGATACACTAACTGGTAAAATGACAGGCTACGGTGCTGATGTAAGTAGTGTTAACAAAGAATTTAATAACTTGATCAAGTATCACAACAAAGACTATGCTGATGCTAATGCTAAGTTTGCTGACTCCATTGGATTGCAACAAGCCTACAAAAAAGGTCTTGATTACATGAAGATGGATGCAGGTGAGTTGGTATCAAAACTTAAGAAAATGAAACCAGCAGAGAAAGAAGCCTTCAGAGTAGGCATGCTATCTGAGATTAAGGATAACCTATCTAAATTTAAGGGTGTTGATTTCACTAACTCAGTATTTAAATCTGAACGTCAAAAGTCTGCATTGCGCTATGCCTTTGATTCTCCTACTAAATATAAAGAATTTGCAAGCCAAGTTAAGGCTCAAGCAGAGCTAATGAAAACTTACAAAAAGGTTCGTGGTGGATCTGATACAGCAGAGAAGAGTGTTGCTATTCAAGACGCTGGTATGGCTAGTAACATGATCCCAATGGTAGCTAATGCTGCTACTGGTAACTGGCTAGGTGCTGCATCAAATGTTGCTCGTAGTGGTTTATCTAGGGCTGGTGGTCTTTCTCCAGATAGTGCTGCTAGAGTACAACAGGCTTTGTTTAATCCAAATCCAAGATCACAGAATGCATTGTTTGATCTAATGAACAAGAGTGCTGATAAACAAGCAACCCCAAACTTTATTAAAGACGCATTACAACAACATGGTACATATTCTTTTGGTCTAGGTAATTTATCTGGTTTGCTAGGACAATAGTATGCTTAATAAACCAAATGATGATTATAAGGAAGATGACATGACTCCAGAAGAACAAAAAGAGCTTCATAAGCAAGCAA
>Ga0114977_10001111_pt1 | contig 17694 bp, 29 predicted proteins | sample S_130805_MF_Meta_FD_87026 | JGI IMG/M metagenome (GOLD analysis project Ga0114977, IMG submission 87026) | Freshwater microbial communities from Lake Simoncouche, Canada to study carbon cycling - S_130805_MF_MetaG | ecosystem: Environmental > Aquatic > Freshwater > Lake | place: Lake...
ATAACATGAACAAATTACCTGATGGGGAGCACTTAATCGATGGCAAAATCTACGTTGTTGTAGATGGCGAAATCATTGAGATTAAGGATGCACCAATTGAAGAAGTTGCAATGGAAGAAGTTGCATTGGAAGAAACAGTTGTTGAGGAAGAAGCTCCAATTGTTGAAGATGCAGTTGAGGAAGAAATGGCAATTGATCCTGCATTGGATGCTGAAGCAATCCTTGCAATCGTTACACCAATTCTTGAGGAGAGAGAGAAAGCAATCATCGCATTGATCGCTGACCTTCGCAACCAAATGGAAGAGATGATGGTCACTGAAACTGAAGATGAAGTTGAAATGACTGAAACAAAATTATCGGCACATGACAAGTTTAGTGCAGTTAGCAAATTTTTAAATTCTAATAATTAATAAACAAAACAAAAACAAAACAAAATGAGCAGAAAATTAAAATTCGACTTAGACATTGACGCATCAGCGTTATTGCAAGCAAACAGCGAGGCATTCTATTCTCGTGCGTATTTACAAGAAGAAACGGTTGATAACTACCGTACACTTCCAGGTATCAAATACAAAACTAAAATTTCCAATGTAACATTTGGTCAAGTTTTACAAGCTGAGAACTGTGGATGGAACGCATCAAATGACGAACTTGCTTCAGTAGAAGTTGACGTATGTGGATTGTCAGCAATGGCTGAGATTTGTCAATTCCAATTGGAGCAATCATTCGTATCATTACAAATGACAAAAGGATCTAATGGTGATTTCACTGTTGCATCTTTCATGGATTACTACTGGGGAGAAATGGCGAAAACAATCGCAGAGAACGTTGAGAAATTACGTTGGTTAGGTGATACGGATTCTGAGGTTGCTGCATACGCATTGTGTGACGGTTATGTAAAATCATTGGTTGCTGATTCAGCAAACGTGATTGACATCGCTTCACCAATCGCAATCACTCCATCAAATGTACTTGCTAAATTGGCATTGGTTTACGCTGCTATTCCTGCTGCGGTTATCGCTAACCAAGAAGAGTTGAGAATTTATGTATCTTCACCGGTGGCTACTGCTTACCGTGCTGCGGTTGCTGCTGCGAATACTCAAGCCAATTTAACTCAAGCATTGGACTTCTCTTATTTGGGAATCAAAATGGTATTGTGTCCAGGAATGGGAACAACATCCAAAATTGTTGCTACATTGAGAAACAACCTTATCTATGCATTCGATGCTGAAGGAGATGGAAAAGCGTTACGCGCAATCAACTTAGCTGACACAGTTGCTGAGCCGGTTATCCGTACTCGTGCAAACATGAAAGTTGGATTCACTCACGTTAATGGTAACGAGATTGTATTCTACAATGCTGCTGCATAATTAATATTCTTGAGGGGATGAAATACTCCCCTTTATTTTTTAAAATTTTTTAAACTCATCCTATGTCGTGCGAAAATTTAGAATCTATTGTGAAGTCATGTGACAACAATAGTGGGGGGGTTTTCAAAGTGTACATAAATCAACAAGATAACATCGATGGATTCACTTTGGACTCAGCTCCAAATTCATGGACCATTGATAGTATCACCCTAATTGGAGGTGGTGATTTATATACTGAATTTGAAATCCGAAGAAACACCGGAAGTTACACCGAAGATGCAGCGATTGACCTTGTCAATGGTAGCTCATATGTAACTGCAACAATCAGCTTGATGTTCCATCGCCGTGACCAATCTAAGTCACAAGCGATTAAGGTTCTTGGTGCTGGTCAACAATACCTGAATGCAATCATCCAAGATGCGAATGGTAAATATTGGTACTTCCCATATTTACAATTGAGTGCAGTTGGTGAAGGTTCGGGAACTGCTCGTGCAGATGGTTCGAAATACTCAGTGACATTGATCGCGGAGAATGATTTCCTTGCATACGAAGTTGACTCAACTATTATAGCAGCATTGATTGCTTAATATTACTTAGAAAGAGAGAGAGCCATCCATTAGGGTGGCTTTTTTTATAAACATTTTTCCTACTTTTTATAATATAATAGTATGATATACATTGATAAAGGTGAGGTGAATTCAATTGTGCTGACTCTAACTGAGGTAAGCACTCTCTCGAATCCGTATTATTTGTTCGTTTTTGAGAATGAAATGGATACCACCGATGCTCCAATCCTATTCACCACCGCTGACATCTCCACTTGGAAGGAAAGATTTAATATGTTCCTATTGGATGAGCCGGTTGACGTGACATTGGTCAAAGGACAATACCGATATTCAGTGTATGAATCAACAATTCCACCAACATCTATCCAGGACACAACGGGAATCGTTATCGAAGAGGGCAGAATGGTTGTAAGTGGTGCAATACAAAACTCAATCTACGATTAACATGGGATTATTTGACCGATTTAGAACAACAAAAAACGAATCACCTGAAGTGGTGGAAGGATATCAATCCTTTTCAACGCCATTCCTCAAGATTGGTTCGGGAAATTTATCTCTTCCATATGTGAATGGAAGGCATCAAACGAGTGGATGGATTCCATTCGGGGATTCAAATTTATTTCCAAGCATTTTAAACCAATTGGTATACTCATCGCCACTCCATGGTTCCATCGTGGATTACAAAACAAATGCAGTCATTGGTGGAGGGATTGAATTGAGAGCTACCACAACAACACCTCAAGAGTTACTTGAATTGTACACCTTTGAAAAGAAATCAAGGTTGAAAAAGACAGTTCGGATTACAACCGAACAATTGATTGTTCACAATCGCGTTTACTTCAAATTGTACTTCGATGATAAGATGAAGCTCACTCGTATTGAGAATGTTTCACCCGACAAAGTGAGAAGAGGGCAAAATCCAAACAACTACTTTATTTGTGATGATTGGGCATCAAGAATCGATGTGCGTGATATCCAAAGACACCATCCAACTTGCACCGATAAATGCCAACTATTCGTATATGAGGTTGAGTGTTTAGGTCAGGAGTGGTATCCGCTTCCAAAATACAGTTCGGCACTTAACTTTGCATATCTTTCGGGCGAGTTAAGTTACTTCGCAAAATCAAACATTCAGAACAGTGTGTTCCCATCATTCGCGATGATGTTCCCAAAAAGACCGCAGTCGGAAGAGGAGAAAAATGTCCTAAGAAATACGATGGACAAGATGAAAGGAGCTGCCAACGCGGGGAAAGCTGTCGCATTTTTTTCAAATGGAATGGACCAAATGCCTAAAATTGAAAGCATTCCAACCAATCAAAACGATAAACTATTCCAAGAAGCATCGGGATTGAATACTGAGCAGATTTGTTTTGCTCACACAATAGATCCGATACTGATGGGAGTTCGAACAACGGGTTCACTTGGAAGCGGTAGTGATATCAAACAAGCGTATGTGATATTCGAAAAGAATGTTGTGATGCCATTACGGGACCAGGTGATAGATATCTTCAATGAGATACTTCGAATCGCAAAAATCAACGCAGACTTCACAATCAACAACTTCCAAATCATCAATGAAATTATTGTTGAACGTGATGAGAAAATGTCATATGTTATTGATTCACTTAATTCACTCAATCCAGCAATTGCACAAAAAGTGATTGACCAAATGACTGCAAATGAATTAAGGTCATTAGCAGGTTTAGATCCTATTCAAGAACAAACACCTCAAGCATAATGTTATATTTCATAACCGAAACTTACCTCAAAACAAATACACCAATCACTGCCAATGTGGATGTGACTGATGTGACTCCATATATCGCTACTCAGGCACAATTGAGAGTGATGCCGATTCTTGGAACAGTATTCTATGAAGATTTATTGACCAAGTACAATGCTCAAACATTGAATCCTGATGAGGAAGCTCTTGTTCTATTCATTCAACCGGTGATTGCTTGGCGTTCAGCTGAGGATGCAATCTTCGGATTGACTTATCAATTAAAAAACAAAGGACTTCAGCAACAATTCGGTGATAACTCATCAAGTGTATCGCGTTCAGATGTCGCATTCGGCATGGAACACTATGCTCAAAAGGCATCATTCTTTGAGATGAGATTGATTCGGTACCTGGTAAAGAACAAAGCGGAGTTTCCTATCTTCACATCCCATGAGAATCGCGATACGGATTTGCGACCTCAGATTGATTGTCATATGTGTGTGGGAAATTGCTTCATGAATGGAACATGGACTTGCGGATATCCAACTGATAATGGTTATAACAATTCAATATTGGTTTTGTGAGGCAGAATGTTATGATATTAATTGCTTCTTTTTGGGCGGTGCTTTCACCGGTCATGCCAATGATTTACTTGGCTATGTTAGCCATCACGATTGATACCTGCTTCGGTATTTGGCGATCAGTGAAGAAAGGTGGTTGGAAAGCCTTCCAATCTCGCAGATTATCAGACACAATATCCAAGTCATTACTTTACGGAGGAGCGATTATGTTCACGTTTCTGATTGAGAAGTACATCGCAGGGGACATCATCGCTCAGTTCATCTCGGTTGAGCTTATAATGACCAAAGTATTCGCATTCTTTTGTGTGATGGTGGAGATTAAGTCCATCAACGAATCATATGAGAGTGTTACCGGGAAGAATGTACTCGCAGCTCTTCGCAAATTTATCACCAGGACCAAAACAAATCTTGACGAATTCAAATGACATTGATTGAAAAGTACATAAAGTTCGTGAAGAAATGGGAGGGCGGATTGAGTCGTGAAAAATTCGATTCGGCAGCATCTTATCCATGCCCAACACCATTCAATGGTAAAAGTGGATGGCATACGAATATTGGAATCACGTTCAAAACTTGGGTTTCTTTTTATGGTCCCGAAAACAATGCAAGATTCTTTGCAATGAGTTCTGAAGATTGGTTCAAAATATTCAAGAGAGGATATTGGGATACAGTCAAAGGTGATTTATATACGTCACAAAACATTGCGATATTTGTTACAGGTATGGCATGGGGAAGTGGAGGCAGACAGGCAATCAAATCCCTTCAGACTGCAATCAATCACTGCGGTGTTTATTGTGATGTTGATGGAGTAATTGGAATGAAAACAATCAACGCAGCCAATTCAATTGAGCCGAGAGTATTGTTTGATGCCTTAACGAATGAGAGAGAAAGATTCTTTTATGCTATTGGAGTGGGAAAAAATGCTAAATTTATCAACGGATGGATAAACAGACTAAACGATTATCGCAAAACCTTTCGACCTTAATACTCATTAGTGTATTATTGGTATCGTGTTCAGCAGAGCACCATCTAAACAAGGCAATCAAAAAAGGATATAAATGTGAGGAGGTATCCGATACCATCCAAATCACTTCAGTTGATTCCTTTCCGGTGATTGTCAACGATACTATCGTTTGGCAGAAGTATATTACTCAAAAGGATACGGTTGTAATGTGGCACACGCAGTATATCCCCATGACGAAATGGGAGAAAAAAATCGAATTTAAATTAAAAAGAGATACTATCCGCCAAATTCAAAGGGTGGAAGTTGCCAAATATAAAAGCGAGAAGAAGTCAAAAGCAAATATTTGGTTGTTTGTCATAGGATTTGGACTCGGAATTCTAACCAAATACCTTTTGAAATATGCTAACAAAGCACTCTAAAAACATTCACGAACTTCAGATTGATGGAGAAACAATTGACATCGCAATGATGTCTGACCTCCATTGGGATAATCCAAAATGCGATTGGGAACTATTAAAAAGAGATTTTGATTACTGCCTTGAGAATAATATCAAAGTGATGGTGAATGGGGATTTCTTTTGCTTGATGCAAGGGAAAGGTGATAAGCGAGGAAACAAATCAGATATCCGACCGGAACACAATAATGCAAAGTACCTGGACTCAATCGTTGAAACTGCGGTTGAATGGTTCTCACCATATGCACACATCCTTACTGTTATCGGATACGGAAATCATGAAACTGCGATAATCAAATACCAAGAAACGGATATCCTTCAAAGATTCGTTGACCTACTTAATTACAAGAACGGGAGTAATGTCATGACCGGAGGATATGGTGGATGGTTAATCATTCGCCAATTATATAACACGAGCTCATGGTCCACAACCAAGATAAAATATTTTCATGGATCAGGTGGTGGTGGAATTGTTACTAAGGGAGCAATCAACTTGACCAGGTCATTGGAGATGTATGAGGATTTTGATGTGTTCACGATGGGACACATCCATGAGAATGCGTGTCGAAATGATGTGAGAGATACGGTTGTTCATGCACCGAAACATGGGTATGTGAATCATCACAAGAACATTCACTTGATGCTCACCGGAACATACAAAGAAGAGTATGGAGATGGCTCCAAAGGATGGCACGTTGAAAGAGGAGCTCCCATTAAACCAACGGGAGGTCGTATTTTGAAAATCAACTGCAAAGAAATTCGCAAGGAAGGAATAAGAAAAATGTACAAAAGTATCGATAGTATCAAATTTCCTTTGTAAATTAGCAACTCATTAGCGTGTGTAATTGGGGGTATCGGAAACGGTACCTCTTTTTTTATGGCTATAACCTTAGTATTTTAAATATTTTTAAGGATATAACCTTAATTTATCCCTAATAAAATCAAGCAATCACAATTTATTTTGTTGAAAACTGAAAAAAAAGTTGAAAAAGTTTTGCAGTTATGAAACTAATGACGAGATTTGCAGTATAACAATTAAAAACAACGCTATGAAAAAACAAGAAATGATTGACACAATTATCCAAGAGGAGAAAAGATTGTGGGATGCAGTGCAACGTTCAATGGACTTATTAGGAGTTGATGATGAGGTGACTCAATCAGCAGCAACACGATGGGCAGTTATTCACAACCTTATTCAAACACTACAAATCAAATGAAAGCACTAAACGAAAATCAAAAGGACATTATCGGGACCATATTCGCATTGTCTTTGTTTTGGATTGTAATGGGTTATTTTACCGCAACGCAACCAAACTATAACCAAACCAATAAAGCTCCGCAAATCGAAGAAAAACAAACCCAAAGCAAGGTATTGGATGCATACGGAGAACTAATTACTAAACACACGCAAAAATGAATTGGAAAAAAGAGATTGATCGCATTGATTTAGACTTCATGGAAGTTGACCAATGCTCGATGATTGGATACTATAAAATCGGTAAAATATACTTCAAAGTCAACCTTGAGTATTGGAAGAATAACTATGATTTCAGAAGTTGCAAGTATGACATCGACATCCACATGAAGGATGGAGTATGGTGGACTGATGAAGAGCCAACCGATAAGGTGATGGAGTTCGGTCCAGGATACAAGGAATGGATGTTATCCATGATTGAATGGTTGATGGATGATAGAGAGTTTCTAAGTGAGTACACTTGGGGAAATGATAGTGATAACGATGTTGATTGGAGTGAATATGGTATTTAGACTGCAAAGGATGAAACGGTTTTGGACAACCAAGTCATCACACGAATACATCAGAGGCACATTCAATGAGGAACTGTATAAAAGAATATGTGAAATCAAGTTTAATCAAACGTTATGAGCTACAAATAAACGAATTATGAGCTACAAAAGAAAAGAAAACCACGCAGCTTCCATGCTTGGAATCGCGGTGAGTTTAGCAATTGCAGGAGTGTTAATCTTATTAAAATTGATATCATGTATAAATTAAGTTACTATTCAGGGAAGTCAGTCATTCAGTCCTGGACATTCCCATCCAAAGCACTGTGCTATTGGAAGAAATCGGAGCTCTTGAATAAGGGGTTGTGTGTGGTTGGGAAGTTTAAAGTTGAGCCGGTATGAATCAGCATCGAATCATGCGAGTGATCAAGCTCATTGAATTGCTCAAAGAGAAACCTCGACACATCCACACGATGAGTAGATATCTTGCAATCAGTGAGAGGTCAGTATATAGATACCTCAAGATGTATGAGCAATTAGGATACCAGGTGGATAGAGATATTAATAAGAAATACTTTATAAGATGACAAAGAACGAAAAAATCAAAGCAATTAAACACATCATCCAACGAGATGGATTGGATGTAACGAGCAGACACCAGGTATTGACAATGAGGAGAAGATATCTCATGGCAGAGCTGAGGGGGTTGAACACCCCATTTCATGCGATTGGTGAGTATTTCAATCGAGGTCATGCAACAGTGATGCACAATATCAACCAACATAATTGGGCAATTGAGAGTGGTGATTTGTATTACATGACCGTTATCCAGGATGACATAGATGAGCTGAAGGGGAATGCTCATGTCAAGAAATTACGATTCCTTCGTGATGAGATTCTCAAATGTAGGTCGTACAATCAGCTCAAAGCAATCAAGAGAAGAGTGTTGAGGAATGAATATGAGGAATTGCTTTCACTTGAGTAATAAATTAGGTACTTAAGTACACATTTTTCCTCATATACTTATATATATTTATTTATTTTGAGAATCGGAAAAAATAATATTTACAAAAAATACCAAAAAAACTTGAAAATGTGTACCAAAATCGCTGAAACATCAGTAAACATTGGATTTTAGTAGGTACACATTTAGGTACACATTGAGGTACTAATTGAAAATAAAGTGTATTTTGTTGAGTAATGGAATAAATTACTATCTTTGTTGAGGGGTTGTCGGAGGCATCCACTTAAAAGGTTTTCACTGTTCCTTTCCCCCTCTTTTTTTTTAACAGTGAACTAAAACAGTATTATGATCGTATCAATTTTTAAGAAGGTAACGGATACCACAAATCCATTCAACAAATCAGCTCTTTATTGCCTCGAAAGAATTCGAGATGGTAAGTCAAAGGAATTGGTTGAGCAAATCAGAGCTTGTGCCACGAAGGATGAGCAGAAACAATACAAGAATCAGCTTCCTGGAGTTTGCTTCAATGGCACTTTCAAGAGTCGCTCAGTGAAAGGTATCGAACAAAGGTCCGGATTGATGATATTGGACTTCGATAACATGAGTCACACCGCTGAGGCAATTCAATTCAAGGATTCCTTGATGTTCAACAACTTTGTTTTTAGTGCATGGATATCGCCAAGCGGAAAAGGAGTCAAAGCATTGGTTAAGATTCCAACTGAGGGAGATTTCAAAGGATACTTTGATGCCTTGAGAACTTACTTTGATTCTGATTATTGGGATAGTTCAGGGAGTAACCTTGACCGCTTTTGTTTTGAGAGTTACGATCCGGATATTTACATCAATCAGGACTCAATCATGTGGACTCAAATCGAAGAGCCGGAGATTGAGGAAATTGGCTCAATGGATGTGATGATTCCAATCAAGTCTGACAATCGCATCATTGATAATTTGATGAAATGGTGGGAACGTAAGTATGGAATGGTGCCAGGTGAGAAGAATAACAATCTCTTTAAACTTGCAGCTGCATTCAATGACTTTGGAATTCAGAAAACTGAATGCGAGAATGTCATGTTGAAATTTGATGAAGGTGGAAAGGATAACGAGATTCGAAAGATAATCAAATCAGCATATTCAAAGACCTCTCAATTCGGGACCAGGTACTTTGAAGATAATACCTCAAGAGCAAAGATTGAAAAACATATCCGAGCAGGTAAAAAGACCAACGACATCATCAAGATACTTCCGGAGTTTACTCAAGATGAAGTTGAGAAGTGCGTTGATGCCATCAAGGAAACGGGAAACATCGAGGACTTTTGGACTTATAACAATCAGAATCGAATTCAGTTGAGCATCCATCAGTACAAGTTTTGGCTACAACAAAACAACTTTTTCAAATACTTTCCTGCTGATTCCAATACTTACTCATTCATTAAGAAGGAGCAGAATCTAATTGAGGAAACCAATGAGAAGAGAATCAAGGATTTCACCCTCAGCTCTCTATTGTCGAGGGAAGAGATTGGATTCCAACCGTATGATTTGATGGCAGGTGCAACCAAATACTTCACATCTGAATTCCTTTCGATGTTGGACAGTGCTCAAGTTGAGATGATGGAGGACACTGCGGATAAGTGTTATCTATATTACCGCAATTGTGCGGTTGAAATTACCAAGCAAGGCATATTCAAGCATGAGTACATTGACCTGGATGGATATGTATGGAAGAGGCAGATAATTGACCGAGAATATATCGCAAGTGATCACCATAAAAGTGAGTTTAGAACATTCCTTTGGTTGGTAAGTGGTAAAGATTCAGCAAAGTACAACTCATTCAAGTCGGTGATTGGATACCTGATGCATTCATACAAGACATCTGCGAGTAATAAAGCAATCATATTCAACGATGAAACCATCTCAGAGAATCCCAATGGAGGAAGTGGAAAGGGATTGTTTTGGAATGCATTGGCTAAGTTAAAAAAGGTAGCTTCAATTGATGGGAAGACATTTGAATTCACCAAAGGATTTCCATATCAAACAGTGTCAACCGATACGCAGCTCTTGGTGTTTGATGATGTGAAAAAGAACTTCAACTTTGAGAATCTCTTCTCATTGATTACTGAGGGAATCACATTGGAGTACAAAGGGCAGGATGCCATTAAAATACCCGTAAACAAATCTCCCAAGATTATAATTACAACCAACTATACAATTGGTGGAGTGGGTGGCTCATTCGAGAGAAGGAAGTTTGAAGTTGAGATGAGTAACTATTTTGGTCACACACGATCACCATTAGATGAGTTCGGTCATATGTTGTTTGATGATTGGAATGACCAGGAGTGGGTAATCTTTGACAACTTTATGATTCAATGCTGCCAATATTACCTCAAGTATGGATTGGTATCTCATGAGTTCACCAACCTCGATGTGCGTAAATTCATCAAGGAAACTTGCTTTGAGTTTTACGATTGGTCGGGTGATGGAAACCTTCCTCTCAATGTGAGGTTGTACAAAGATGAGCTTCATGAATCATTCATTGGTGAGTACACTGATTATGCCAAACTTAGCAAAAAGAAATTCTCTCAATGGTTGAGTATCTTTGGACATTATCATGGATACAAGATTGATGAGAATAAAACAAACAATCGGAGATGGATTGAATTCGGAAGGACCGATAAAACACCAAGTGATCCCGATGACATTTGGGATGAGTTAAACGATAAAGCAAAAGAATTGTAACACAAATCACTTGGCTACAACCTGAAGTCAACTGAATAAATAAACAAACCATGACAAAAGCAAACAAAGAACGAATCAAGGACCTCGAAAGAGCTCTCACACGAGCAAAGTATCCGAAGCTCCCATATGTGGATTCATTCCTCACCAATTGGCAGGATAACTCAGCGAATGCTCTCACCAAATCCATATGCGGATTTCTTCAGATGAGTGGATGCCAAGCAGAGAGAATCAACACGATGGGAGTGTATCGCAAGAAGTACCGTACTGATGGAGTAGCAATGGGAGGACAATGGACAAAGGGAACGGGAACACCAGGTTCCGCAGATATCTCGGCAACCATTCGAGGTAGGTCAGTTAAGATTGAAGTGAAGTATGGGAAGGACCGCCAATCTGAAGTGCAAAAAGTATATCAACAAATGATTGAAGATGCTGGAGGAGTGTACTATATCTCAAGAACTTTTGATGATTTCATCGAATTTTACGATAATTTTATTGCCAATCTAAAATAGTTTATTATCTTTATTGAAAATTAACACGCTAAATAATGGAAAAGAACACAAAAACAGTCGCAACACTGTACCAAAAGTTGCACACTGCTAAGTCGCAGATTGGAAAGGTAGCAAAGAATGCTACGAATCCACATTTCAAAAAGTCATATGCCGACATCAATGCACTGCTCACCGCAGTCGAGCCAATCTTATTGGAGAATGGATTGATTCTACTTCAGCCAATTGTTGGAAATGATGTGGTGACGAGAATCATTGACATTGATTCAGGTGAGATGGTTGAGTCATTCATGACCTTGCCGATTATCACTGATCCACAAAAGGTCCTCAGTGCGGTTACCTACTTCAGACGTGGAACATTGCAATCACTTCTCTCACTTCAGGCAGTGGATGATGATGGAAAGGCAGCATCGATTGCAGTCGCACCGGTAAAACCTGCATTGGATAATGCAAGATTTGAGTCGGCAGTTGCATCGATTAGTGCAGGAAAGTATACAAAGGAGCAATTGATTGAGAAATGGACATTGACTGAGGTACAACTTAAAGCATTAGAATTATGAAGTGGCATCCATCCTCCATCGGTAGTTTAATGACTTCACCGAAAAGCAAATCGGAGATACTATCCGCAGGAGCAAAGACTTATATTAAGTCAAAAGCGAAGGAGGACTTCTACGGATACCGCAGTGAAATCAATTCCAAGTATATTCAAAAGGGATTGATGCAAGAGCAGGATTCAATCGACTTGGTTAACACTGTTCGATTCGAAGCGTATGAGAAGAACACCGTTCGAATGGTTGATGAGTATATGACCGGTGAGGCAGACATCGTAACTGATGACCTCATCATCGATGTGAAAACATCCTGGTCATTGGAAACATTTCCCGTTCTCGCTGAGGATGGATATGAATCCAAATATGAGTGGCAGTTGAGAGCTTACATGGCTCTATACGACCGACCTAAGGCAGAATTAATCTATTGCATGGTAACTACATCAAACGAGCTACTGAACGAGTGGGAGAACTTAGCAATCCACCGAGTTGACCACATCGCACCGGAGAAGAGAATCACTGTACTTTCGTTTGATCGTGATGAGGATAAAGAGAGGGAGATGATTGAGAAGCTGAGTGCAGCAACAGAGTATTATAATGAGTATTATAAATTATTGGAAGCGAAATGAAAATAACGATAGAACAATACGAACACACAGTGACACACGAAGTCCCATTCAATGATGTTGACCTTGACGAAGTGTTGAGAATGGTGGAAGGACTATTGAAGGCAACGGGATACTGCTTTAATGGTAATCTTGAGATAGTGAATGATGACTTTGATTTTGAAAAGGAGATAGTTCTACCATATTGAAAGAGGATAAGGGGTAAAAATTACCACATATTTTAAATAGAAATGATTAATTAACAAACAAAAACAAACATACAATGGAATTAACAGTAACAGGCACGATCAAAGTAATTGAGCCAATCAAACAAATCAGCGACAAGTTCTCAGTGAGAATGGTAGTGTTGACAGTTCCCAATGGAGAGTATCCTCAGGATGTCATCTTCCAACTATCTCAGGACAAGTGTAAACTACTCAATGACTATTCACCTGGTATCGACATCACAGTGAAATTCAATCTAAGAGGTCGTGAGTACAATGGGAAGTATTACAATACTTTGGATGTATGGAATGTTCAATCAACACCGGTAGTAAGTGAGAGCTTTGACGATTCACCTTTCTGATGGGGAAACCATTCGTGACTTCATCGATAGAGAGGTGAGGTCACGAGTATCGAAAAGATACAAATTAGCACACATTGCTGAGGATATCGGAATCACTTACCTTCAGTTGTGGAGATTCTTGAAAGGTCATTCAGTGAATGAGGAGTTCTATATCAAATTTTTTAAGTATTATGAGAGATAGATACTTCATTGCCTATGTAGGTACGGGGAATGAGAATCCCCACATGATTATCAACCGATTCCAGGATGTATTTCAAGGAATGAATGTCAATTATTGCATCGTGTTGACAATGGAAGATGATGAGGTATACATCGATGAAGTGGATGAAGCTGCATTCGATGAGGTTAAATGTCAAATGAATTGAGATGGAGAATCAACAAATAGATCCAATCCTAATGAAGCTCATGACCAAGTATTATGACCGTTCAAATAAGGGAATCAAAAAATATGGTACAACATTGGAAAATAATTCGTTACCTTTGATTGATTGGCTGAATCATCTCCAGGAGGAATTGATGGATGCCACACTTTACATTGAGAAATTAAAACAAGAGATATGACTTACTTAGCTTCACTCGCACTCAGTTGGTTCCTGGTATCCTTTGAGCCACTTCAGATGGTGTGGGATAACATCGCGGTGCGAATCCGACCGAATCACTTGGTCAACTACATTCATGCCGGACTTGGATGTTTCAAGTGCATGAGCTTTTGGTCAACGTGGATTATCACCGGTGATTTCATCCAAGCAACCATTGTATCATTCATTGCGTTTATAATTGAGGAATGTTTAGCGAAAATCAAGTAAAGTATATCAATGAGATAATCACGTCAAGTGATGCATCTAAATACGCCAAGATTACGCTTAAAGCACTGTACAAAATATACGATGAGCATACGGGAACAAAGACAACCGATTGCTTTTGTGCCAGGACAGTGAGGAAGATTTATTACAAACAATTTATGAATTGGTATGAAGCAAACACTTGACCGCTACATATCAAGGCACTATGATGAGGTGAGGACTTACACTGAGTATTTTCTCACCAAATTCAAAGCCAACATGATTGCCGATGTAGTCATCAACAACAGTTATCTTTATGTGGCTGAGATAAGTGATGATACAAAGGATGAGAATAAGGTCAAGAGTTATTTATTGAACACGATCAAGAAACAAATCATTTGGTCAACGTCAATCAGTCACCTGGAGGAGAGAGTCAATGCCAACGAGATTGATATACCGAATGACTGCGACGATGAGGAGGATTTGAATCACAAGATACGAGAGGAGAAGAAATACCACAATCAGAAATCATGCATCGAGATATACAAGAGAGAGGTCAAGGACCGAATCAAGTTGATAATCTTTGAGGCATACTATGAGAAGGGATATACAACCGCCAGGTCAATGGCTAAATACTTTGACATTCCGGTAACCTCAGCTCATTACTATATTAGGGATATTAAACACGATCTAAACAGGATAAAAGATGAGAATAAAAGCAGAATATAAAGGCAAAACTATTGTCAAACACACAACGGTTAGAAACATTATCATAGTTGTTGATAATATAGATGTATCAAAGTACAAATATTATGTGTCAATTGGCATGGGGTATTTATTTGAGAAGGAATCAGAAACAACGACCGCACCGGAGCCAATCAAATATGAGGGCATCGAGCAGGAAGTGGAACAACAAACAAAACCAAGCGATGCCAAGTCCAAAACAAAACGAACAAAAAGAAGAGTTTCTCCAAAGGTGCATGGCGGACTCGGAGAGTCAGAATAGCTTTCCCGATGAAGCTCAAAGATATGCAGTGTGCGAATCTAAATGGGATGAATCCAAGATGAGTGCATTGGAGAAGTATTGCTTTGCACAAAAGAGCATTTCATTTGATTATGATGAAACATTGACTCAAGCAAAAGAGATTGCAAGGAATTGGATTCGTAAAGGAGCTGATGTATATATCATCTCGGCAAGGCATGACAAAGCAGGAATGCTCAAAACTGCTGCTGATTTAGGGATACCAGCATCAAGGGTATATGCTACCGGAAGCAATAAGAGTAAGATTGAAATAGTACAAAAATTAAAAATAGATAAACACTATGATAACAATCCCGATGTTGTGAAGCAATTGGGAGTGCATGGTGAGTTATGGATAAACAAGTGATATGCCGAAACACAAAATGCTAACTGAAGAGGAATTCGAAGCTCTATTCATTGAATGGAAGCAATTCATTGAGAACAATCCAATCAAGAAACAAGTATTTGTTGGTAAGGATGGAAGGCATGATTATGAGCTGATTCCAAGACCATATACCTTGGAAGGATTCCTTAACTTTGCTGAAGAGAAGGTTTGTTTAGTTCATCAATATTTTGAGAATCGTGAAGGGAGGTATTCAACATACGTGGATATCTGTACACGCATTAAGCGAGTGATTCGCCAAAATCAGATTGAGAACGGGTTGGCAGGACTTTACAATCCATCCATCACCCAACGCTTAAATGGACTCACTGAGAAGTCGGACATCACGACCAACGGAAAGGACATCAACGAGATTAAGGTGAACATCATCAAGGCGGATGGAAATAAATAGTACCGTTATATTCGAGAAGAACTACTCAGCTCTCCAGGATAAGGATATACGGTTTATAATTAATGAGGGAGGAAGTAGGTCATCAAAGACTTATTCTCTTTGTCAAATGATAATTGTCTACTCTCTCCAAAATAGGGGGAAGGTTACCTCTATTATACGAAAAACTTTCCCTGCACTCCGAGCAACAGTCATGAGGGATTTCCTTGAGATAATGAAGGAGATGGATCTATATGATGTCAACGCTCACAACAAGAGTGAACACATCTACACATTCCCGAATGGAAGCATCGTGGAGTTCTTCAGTGTGGATGATGAGCAAAAGATACGAGGAAGGAAACGCGACCTCGCATGGTGCAATGAGGCAAATGAACTATTCTATGATGACTTCACTCAGCTCAACATGAGAACTGAATGGAAGCTCATCTTCGACTACAATCCAAGTGAATCGGCATCCTGGTTGTATGAACTACCGAAGGAGGAGAGCATCCTCATCAAATCAACGTATCGCGACAATCCATTCCTCCCGGAATCCATCCGCAAACAAATCGAGGACCTCAAGCGAACGGATGAAGCACTGTATCAAATCTACGCACTCGGTGAGAAGGCAATCAGCAAGAGCAACATATATTCCAATTGGACCTTCGTGAAGCATCGACCTGCTCGGTTCGTGAACTATGTGTATGGACTTGACTTCGGTTACAATCACCCCACCGCACTCATGAGAGTGTATTGGTGCGAGGATGACATCTACATCGAGCCGGTGATATACGAGAGCTACCTCACCACCACCAACCTCATCGAGCGGTGTGAATTATTGGGAGTGGAGAAGAACATCACCATTGTAGCGGATTACGCACGACCGGAGATAATCGCGGAGATGAACAATGCAGGGTATGATGTTCAGAACGCAAACAAGGTTGTGAAGAAAGGCATCGATAACATCAAGACCTTCGGTGTATTTTGTGAGGATGACTCCAGGATAAAGAAAGAATACGAAAACTATAAATGGAAAAAGATTGGCGACTTCATTGATGACACTCCGGTGAAGCTATGGGATGATGCTATGGATGCGGTGCGATATGCCGGTACATACATCCGAAAGGAATACTATACTGATGATTCATACTTCGCCTTCTAAACATAATCAGTATTTTTGTTAATATATATATGGCAATTTACAATCAATCTTGGGTGCATACAATAGCACACGATCTAAATGCTCCGGATGTTAATGGAGATTTATGGCAATCCATTTGCTTACATTATGGAATCACCGAGCCGGTTAATGGAACATGGCTCCAGGCACTATGCGAATTCTTTGATGTAGCATATGAACTTGGTGAGCCATTGATTCAGGCATTAGCTGAGGACTTCGGTGCAACGGGACCGGTGAATGGTTCTTGGATTGAAGCTCTTGCTTTACAAATCCAAGCCAATGCCGATCTGATTGACATTTTTACAACACGAATCAATAACGATGGCGGAACATTCGAAGCAGAAGTTTGCCTTGAGGAAACATTAAATAGTTTAGAGATATGAGTTTATTAGATACCGCTTCTTTAATAGTAACGCCAAACGGGTACAAAGAAGGTACGTTATATTCCGTTATTCCAACTAATGGAGCAGGCGATATGTCCGTTGTTAGAGCAACAACTGCAACGCGTGTGAATAGTGCGGGGTTGGTTGAAAGCGTAGGGAATAACATCCCACGACTTGACTACTCAAATGGTACTTGCCCAAGTTTGTTAGTAGA
>Ga0114977_10001112_pt1 | contig 17689 bp, 13 predicted proteins | sample S_130805_MF_Meta_FD_87026 | JGI IMG/M metagenome (GOLD analysis project Ga0114977, IMG submission 87026) | Freshwater microbial communities from Lake Simoncouche, Canada to study carbon cycling - S_130805_MF_MetaG | ecosystem: Environmental > Aquatic > Freshwater > Lake | place: Lake...
CGCGTGCTGATTTTACTCCCTATCCGCAACGGGCAATCCGTACAGAAGAGTTTCTCTACATCATTAACTTTCGACCCGACCGCTGGCCGCTTGGCGATCCGTACGGATTGATGGACTCCACGCCCCCGAGCTATCAGCAAGTGCGCGAGAACACTCGCGCTACGCTACCCGACGAAGATGCCGGCCCAACGAAAGCTTGGTTGGTCGAACATCGCAATGACCCTCAATGGCAACCTTTCTTTCAACATGCTTATGGACGCAGACCCCGTGAAGAACTTTTCGACCTACGCGCCGATCCGCATCAGATGAAAAACCTTGCCGCAGATCCAGAGTATCACTCTGTCCGCCAAGGCCTCGAACAACGATTGCTTGATGAACTCACCCGGACCGGTGACCCGCGGATGATCGACGAAGGTTCGTTCTTTGAGACCCCACCGATGTCTGGTCCTTTAACACAAACTGATGCTCAAGATAAACCCTTACGACCAAACTCTCCAAACAAAAAGAACAATCCACCACGAAAGAGCAAGAGCACGCAAACGACAAGGGAAGGAGCTGATCGGCCATGAACACCGCAAATCCCTCGGCACCCACGCCAGATCAACCCTTCGCAAACTTCTCGTTTGTGACGCTAATGAAACTCTGGTTCGGGCTTCAACTCCCAGTCAGCCAACTCGCCTACGCTACTTCCGGCTTCGCGCTGATGATCTTCAAGTACCTATGCGAATTCTGGTTCATCTATGTGAACACCGGCCGGAGTTATGCCCCCTATGATTTCTTCAATCCACTGATGAGTGTCAGGCAGAAGTACTTTGCTCCACCTGCTCCCGATTGGATGATGTGGGTCATCATTGTGTGGTCGCTACCTTTTCTGTGGATCGCTGTTTCGATGAGTGTTCGCCGTGCGGTCGATGCCGGTAAAAACGCTTGGTTCGGTCTGTGGGTATTTGTTCCTTTTGCGAACTTCGCTTTGATGCTGATCCTATCCTTGTTGCCGCGAGTCCAACGCGCCGACCAAGAAAGTTTTCGCATCGCAAAAGATGCGCCGGATACCTTGATCGGACATGGACTGCGATCTGCCTTGTTCGGGATCGCAATCGCCGCATTGATCTGCATTGCGATGGTCTCTTTCAGCGTTTACTTGATCGCAGACTACGGAGCCGCGTTGTTCATGGGAACACCCATCATCATGGGAGCAACAAGCTCGTTCTTGTACAATCGACCCCACTTGAGATCCTGGAAATCGAGTATTCTCGTCGCAGAACTTTCGATCCTGCTCAGCGGCATGATCCTACTTCTCTTCGCCTTCGAAGGAGTGATCTGCTTGGCAATGCTGCTGCCGATCGCCGGTGGAATGGCGATCCTAGGTGCCTTGATCGGTTTCATGATCGCAGCGATTGAACCGCAACAATCGATCATGATTCTCATCCCGATAAGCTTGCTACCGGTCCTTGCAGGAGCCGAAAGCCGAATTCGGACTGTTCCTCTTTACGAAGTCCTGACGACTACCGAAATCAATGCGAGTCCCGACCAAGTCTGGCCGCACGTGGTCGGTTTCTCTGATCTGCCTCCTCCTTCAAATTGGTACTTCCAACTTGGTATCGCTTTTCCAAAACGGGCAACGATCCAAGGGTCCGGCGTAGGGGCTGTTCGCTATTGCGAATTCTCAACCGGGCCCTTCGTCGAACCCATCACGGCTTGGGAGCCCCCCACACGCCTAGCTTTCGACGTTCAATCACAACCTTCGCCGATGCACGAACTGAGCCCCTATCGCCACGTCCACCCTCCTCACCTAGACGGGTATCTTCGAAGCAAACGAGGGGAATTCCGATTGGTCGATCTGGGGAACGGACGTACACGTCTGGAAGGTCGCACTTGGTACGAATACGAGATCTTTCCACAATTCTACTGGACGCTCTGGACCGACATGCTGATCCATCGCATCCATCAACGTGTATTGGCGCACATCAAAGATCTCGCTGAACGCGATAATTCTCGTTGAGACAATTCTCATCGAACCAATTTTTACGGAGAAGAATTCGTTGAACTTCTTAGAACAACTCCCCTTGTACCCATTTACCTTCTTGCATTGGCTTACCATCCTGGCCCAGTTTACTTTCTTGCACCGACTGAGCGTCGATCGCACTCCTTTCGCTTGCGGCTAGGGTGTAACTCTCAAGCGTAGGTAGCGACTCAAGTCGGATACTTGCTTCACGTTCTTCAAGCTTGCGTTGCAAGCGAGAATGAAGATCCACGACAAGGCTCGGTGCGTAGGTGTCATCAGGAGCATGCGTAAAGATCCATGGCTCGAGTCCTTGGATAATCCAATCGCACAACGTTTGCGCCCACTCGTCCCAATACTCGGAGACTTCTTGAACATCGTTGCGACCGATCAAGCGAACCATTGGGCGACGACCCGTCACAGTGGTGCGAAGCGGCACTTTGGGCTTTCGAACTTGTGAAGCGGACTCGCTCGCATCGCTCGCTTCGAGCGCATTGAGAGGACGCGAATCGAAGATCACTCGGTCAATCGATAGACTTCGTAATAAATCCTCCAGACGCGATTCTTTATCCCCCTCATCAAACCAATCGCGATGCCGAACTTCCAAAGCCCATGGCCACTGCGATGGTAGCTGCTTGAGGAAATGGGCAAGCTGCGGTAATTGCGCAAAAGAAAACGACGGGCCAAGTTGTAAGAAGGTCGGCCCAAGTCGATCGTTGCTGGCAAGAATGTCCAACCGCTCAATCCACTCCTTGAGCATCCCTTCGCAGCCGACCAACTGATGCTCGTGCGAGATCGCGCGAGGGAACTTAAAACAAAACCGAAACCCAGAAGCTGCTTGCTCGCTCCACTTCAAAAAGCTCTCGGCTGGGGGCACCGAATAGAAAGTACTGTTTCCTTCCACCGTTGGAAACATGCGAGAATACCAATCCAATCCGTCACTCGACGGGCTCCCTTTCGGATAAACCGCTCCGCCCCAATGGCGACAGCCCCAGACCGGGCAACCGATGCGATAGGGCCAGCGGTTCCAGTCGCTCGAAGCGGACGGCGGTACTGTGTTCCCTCTCGAACCCTCTCCCACAGCTCGCGATCGACGTGTACTCCCCCGCTCTGACTTGCCCATCGGCTCCCCGTTGCAATCGTTAAGATCGAAAGAACCCGAACCTGTTTTTCGGATTCTTTTTTTTGGTTGCGAAATATACTAAAGTTCTAATTGACCCATCTGTGGGATGTAGCATCTCATAGGAGGTGGACAGAACCAAGGTACCCTCGCGAGCACCTTTCTGCCACCCATTTCTACGATCCGGAACCACCCATGACCCACATTCACCAATCGAAAGCCCAATCGGGCAAGTCAAAAGCAGCTCGCCGGGCTCTAAGGTCCCAGTTGCTCATGTCCCTCGCTTTGCTTGTTGGTGGATCGCTGACGAGCGGCGAATTCGGAATTGGGTCTGCTCAAGCTCAATGGTGTTGCGGAAGCAAACCCGCTGCGCCTTATCCCGTCGGCTCTCCGTATGCGGTCAATGGATACAACGGTTACCCCGCAGCCGGTGCGCCCGCTACGAATTACCCTCCGGCAAACTATCCTCCAGCGAATTACGCAGCAGCTCGTCCGATGATTCCGGTCACGCCGATCACCCCATCGAACGGTGGCATGACCAGCTACTACGGCAACTACGGAATGTTACCGCCGACCACTGGCAATGTATTTCCTAATGGTGTTCCTCAAACGGTCGTCTCAGCAATGCCCACGGCAGCCTACGACACGCAGTGGCAACGCACGCCGGTGACTTACTATCGCCCAGTTACACAGTACGATCCAAATTACGGGACAACTGTGACGTCTCTTCAGCCTTGTACTTCGTATCAATACCAAGCTCAACGCGTTCCGTTGGTTGCGCCCACTCCAGTAGGTGGTCAGTACGCACAAGCATCGAATCAATGGCCGGCGATCAACCAACCCGGATACTACCCAACCGGTGTTGCTTCGACCTCAAACATGCTTCCAACCCTCGCGCCTGTTCAAGCTTCGACGGTGGTTGCACCTCCAACTTTACCGAATTATCCCCCCGTACAAACCTTGCCGAATGCTGGGATGCAGATCGCACCTGGACAACCCGCCGGCCAGTCGATCACATCAGGCCAGTCGATCACATCAGGAATGCCTTCGTATTCAACTCAAGCGACCTTTACACCCTTTGGTGTTCCTTCGGTCGGCGGCACAGTGCCCGCTGGAGCGACTGTGCCCGCTGGAGCGACTGTGCCCGCTGGAGCGACTGTGCCCGCTGGAGCGACTGTCCCCGCAGCAGCAACCGTACCGGCAACCGGCCAAGCCGGCACCTTTTCCAATGGGGTCTATTACGGTGGAGCACCTGCACAATCCACGTTAGCGCCAGCGGCGAATGCGAATTGCCCGAACGGTCTGTGCCCTACTACCGGGAACTTGGTCGCTCCTGTAGTCCCCGGTGCGACATCGGTGGTCCCTTACGGCCCAGTGACTTATTTGCCCGCCAAACCTGCGGCCGATCCTGCTTTACAACCCGTTCTCCAACAACAGGTTCTACCACCTACAACCAATCCACAAAGTGGTGCGGTACTTGATCCGGAAGCACATCGCGTACCGAGCTTAGCACCTTCGAACAACCAACCTGCAGCGGCTCCCGCTACTCAGCCCCCCGCACAGCCCGCTGCACAGCCAACCGCGCAACCGGCAGCACAGCCAGCGACCGGGTCAGGATCGACGAGCACAGCCGGCTTGTGGAGCGATAGTGATTCGCGCGTTGCGAAGATGGTTCCGATGAATCGCCTTCCACTCGTACCGATCGATAATCCATCTTCAACCCCCTCCCCGATCGGTCGCGCGGTCAAAACGCAGTCCGATCCTGTGAACTCGAACCTGCCGACCAACCCTTTTCCAGGTGCGACATCGAGCGCAGTTTCCAAATCCAACTCTTACCCGATGCCAAGTGCGTCTGCGTCGAACAATCAACCGATCTTGCCTCCAAACTTATTGCCCCTAAAAGCACCGGCAGGTTTCGAAGGCAAGCCGCAGTGGAACCCCAAGCTGCTTGTTCCGAATCCTGCCGCCTCCAATGGTGGTTCGGCCAATGGTAATTCGACAAATAACGGATCCGCAAAACAAACGCCAATGGATTCGTCCCGCTTCGACGACGAGAAAGTTGCCGTGCGAGGAACGACCCCTTCCGTGAACCCATCGGACCGATTCTAAGATGACCGATTCGGAGCCCCAATGGCATTCGCTAGCGATTCACGGGCCGAATCGCTGGTCGCGTCGTCCAGTGCTCGAACTATATCTCCCCCAAGAGGTAGCTTCGCGACCGTTTAACAAGATCGACCGCGTGGTTCACTTGCTACAAGGGTTTCTCGATGCGGGACGCTTTACCACCACCCATGTGGCAAGCGTCTCGACCGCTCGAAGCATTCTTGAAAAACTCCAATCGCAAGATAAAGAGAATGTCACATACGGACATGCACTTCTTCGAATCGCCGAATGGATGTCTGCCATGGCAGGTGTTCCTGTCGCTTCGCTGACTCCTTCTTGCTCTCTCGCTTCAAGCGATGATTGTGTGTGCGACAAAGTACTTCCTCTTGAGATGGAAGAAGAGCTTCTTGCGAAGAAGTGTTTTGAACTAGCGGCAGAAGTCATCGATGCGAATGCGTTCGATGTTGCGGTGCGCGGCGAAGAATACCCAATCGCTAAAAAATTTCGGGAGCTGTTCGATTACGCCGACGACGTGCGGCTTGGTCCAAGCTCCCGAGCGATCCTTGATGCAGCCATCGAACGGGGTATTCCTTACTATCGCATGACAAGTGGCTCGCTGTGTCAGCTCGGCGAAGGGATCCAGCAACGGCGAATATGGACAGCGGAGACCGATGCGACGAGCGCCATCGCTGAATCGATTGCAAGCGACAAAGATCTAACGAAACGCTTGCTGCGAAACGTCGGCGTGCCAGTGCCACTCGGACGCCTTGTCTCAAGCCCCGAAGATGCGTGGACCGCCGCCCTTGAAGTCGGGCTGCCGGTTGTGGTCAAACCCAAAGATGCCAACCATCAACGAGGTATCTCCATCGAACTTACTCAGCAAGAAGAAGTTCAGCGCGCCTATCATTGGGCGATTGAAGACGGGCAAACGACCGAAGTAATGGTCGAACAATTCGCACGCGGTCAACACCATCGGCTCCTAGTCGTTGGCAACCAACTCGTTGCTGCTGCTCGCGGTCACTGGGAGACCGTAACAGGCGATGGAGTCTCTACGATCGAGCAATTAGTCCAACAACTCAACGAAGATCCTCGGCGAGGGGAAGCTTACACCGACCCACTCGGCGTCTTAAAGCTGGATGCAGCCGCCAAGATCGAGCTTGCGAAACAAGGTCTTCAAAATGACTCAGTACCGGAAGCAAAGCGCGAAGTTCTCGTGCGCCGCACAGGCGACTTAACAACCGACTGCACCGAAGAAGTCCATCCGCTCACCGCGCAGCAAGCCGTGTTGGCGGCGAGGACGGTTGGGTTGGATATCGCTGGTCTCGATGTGCTTGCCGAAGCTATCTCCGAACCGTTGTTGGCACAGCGAGGCGCGGTGGTTGAAGTCAATGCAGGTCCGTCGCTTGGACCGCATGTGATCCCGCTCTTCGGAAAACCTCGCCCTGTCGGAAAAGCGATCTTGGATATGCTTTTCCCAAATCAATCCACTGGCACGATTGCGATCGATGGATTGTGCTCATCCGCCGACCCGAAGGACTGGGAGCAGGAAGTCCTTGCTTGGCTTGAGCATCGGCGAAGCGAACTCGGTTTAAAAGATGATCAGAGCGTTGGGGCTGTAACTCCGAGAGAAATCTTTATCGGCAAGCAACGGATCGACTTGGGGGAATGCGATTATCGTCAACGCTGCATGGCAGTTCTTACGAACCCAAGCGTTGCTGCGATGCTGGTGGTCTTGCCACCAAGGGAATTGCTCACGCATGGCTTACCAGTCCCTCGATTGGATCGCTTGAAGGTGACAGCACAAGCGGTCAATGAAGTCCAGCAGTCCTCCTCAGAGGAGCTTTGGCAAGAAGTTCTCCGCAATGGCACGGGCGGAAAGGGAACCGCAGGAAACGCCGGTTGGGCGTTTGAATCTTTTTCCCCTTAACCAGCTACTAACCCTTTTGCTCGTCTCCCTTTGAGCCAAGCTTGCGTCGGTTTGTCGACCAATCGGTAAAAGATTTCCGCGACTGCTAAAGCAACACCGAAAGCAATTCCCATCGCGCTCAAAGCTTGAACAGGCCCTTGGGACGCCCACGGATCGAGCAGATGCAATATCACTGCGTGGACTAGGTAGTGGACTAGAAACATGCTATACGAGATGTCGCTCAACCAGCGGAAAAACGGTGATAGCTTCCAATTCGCCCCCCATCTGGATACTTGGCCAATGCGACTAGATGGCGAGCAGATCGATATCAATCCGGCGACCGCGAGCGAAACAAGGAGTTGTGGTCTTGGATTGATCAACAAGCTTCCTGCGATCCCCAACGCGTACAGATGTAGCCATCGCGACTGGATCTTCCCTTGCAACGACCAACCAAGCAGCAGTCCAAGCACAATTTGAGACGCGAAGTATAGCAATGTTGGTTCATAAGAAGTTTCACGGCTGAACCACCACGCCGATGACAGACCCAGCACCACGCAAATCACGCACTCGAAGCGCTGGCGTGTTATGGCGTTAGGTATGCAATAAGCAGAAGCGAAGGTAAGTAACAAGAAGAACAAAACCCATTGCATATCAATGCACAAGTACCAAGTACCTGCCGAGAAGTTTTCGTAGCCGAGCAGGTCTTGTAAGAAGAACAGGTGCGAGACAACTTGGGGCCACGAGAAAGTTTCAAACAATCGCAGATCATGACCGGTGCGATTGGCGATCCATGAAACACTCAGCAACCAGACGAGCATGACCAAGTAAGGAATCGCTAAACGAAGATAGCGATCAAGAATCGCCCGCTGAAGGCTTCGCCAAGTTGGCTTCGAATGCGAGCCCTCGGGCTGCGTCTCAGATGTACCGGGCGAACGAGATAGACTCGATATGAATCCTCCTAGTACAAAGAAGACCGATACCGCATAGAGCGCATAGTTGTAGAACACATATCCCAGCGCCGGCCAAACTTGATCCGCTAAGTCCGATTCAGGTGCGTAGAGAAAAAGGTGGTGCCAAGCTACAAAGACGGCGGCCAAGCCTCGCAGTAGATCCAAAACCTCTAAGCGAGTCGCGTTAGATCCCATCGCAATCCGCTTCGTGGATTCGAGAGCAGGGGGCGATGTTGAACCGGACATATTCTTTGGGCCGTCCTCGTAGTATAGGTAAGCCTAGTTAGCATCGCCTGGGTATCCTAGCCTGGCGGCCAAGCCAACGGTCGGCCACCTAGAACATGGTAGTGCAAGTGAGGAACACTTTGCCCACCATCGCTTCCAATGTTGGTCACCACACGGTATCCCGTAGCATCGAGTCCTTGCTCCTGAGCAAGCTTCGAAATGACCACTTGCAAATGACCTAAAACATGAAGGTCTTCCGCTTGGGCATCCGCCAATGAACAGATAGGTTTCTTCGGAATCACCAAAAAGTGGCTTGGTGCCTGCGGATGAATATCGTGAAAAGCCAACGCGAGATCATCTTCGTAAAGAATCTTCGCAGGGATCTCTTTTCGAATGATTTTGGAAAAGATCGTTTCCGACATAGTGTTCCTTTTTTGTAACTTTTTGGCTCATCGGCACTGTTTTGCTCATCGGCACCACCCACCCGACCCGAATAGTTTATCGCAGCGCATTGCGGAAGGAAAACCATGCTAGCAAAACAATACAACAAACGTTTCTCGACTTGGGCCAGCCGCTTGGGTCCCGGTAATCTCGTCCTTACAGCATGTGGCCTTGGGCTGCTGAGTCTATCGCTCGGCTGCTCGATCTGCCCTTCCCCCTACGACTACGACTATGGGACGTATGGGACCAAGACACCTCGGAGCGATATGCGGAACGGCCGAGTCGGATCGGTCTTCAGCGACCCAGCGCTTACTGGTCAATCGAGCGAGGTCATGGCTGGGGACCATGTGCACGGTACTTATCTACCTGGAAGTTATCTTCCGGGTGATGGTTTCGGAGTCACCGACGGGGTTGTCGGCGAATACGAATGGAGTACAGAAGCTGTTCCGGTAGTACCCGGCGAGACGGTCCACGGCCAAATTATCATCGAGTAGCGCACTCCATCTCAAATACTGATCAAGTTCGCTAGCAATCTTCAGCTTGCGAGCGGTGCGAATCCTCATCGATTCATCTTGACGCGGTGTTGGCAAGCTAGGTAATCAGGGAGTTTCTGGAATTTCCGAAACGACCCTGGTCTCGCTTAAAGGCTTACATCACCGATGAAACTGACGCACCAAGCCATGGGGCAAGCTTCGCCGTTTCGGCGTGTGCTCACAGTAAGTCCACTGTTGATCCTGCTGGTTTTAGCTCCCTTGCCCGGTTGCCGAAACTTCTTCAAGCGGGACAAGAAAGAGCAGTTCGAGATCGAGGCCGAGGTGATGGCCAAGAAGCTTGCCGATCCGGATCGCCCCCGATTGATCGGTGAAGTCGCTCGCGCCTCCGGGGTCAATGTACGCCGTTATGAATCGTTAGGGCTCGTTACGAATCTACCTGGAACTGGCGGTATAGTACGGCCAAGTACCCAGCGAGAAGTCATGCTCGAAGAGATCCGTCGCAACGGGGTAGTAGAAGCCGAAGAGATCCTTGATTCTCCCAGCACAGCAACTGCGAAAATAAGCGTCTATGCTAACGCATGCGATGTCAAAGGTGACTCGCTCGATGTTCTGATCGAATCCTCCAGCGAGTGCACTGCGACCGACTTGCGAGATGGTTACTTGATGGAGTCTCACCTATACGAGTACTTCTCACTTAAGAACAAGCAATTGCGCCGAAGTAACGAAAAAGCCGTAGCTGCTGGTGAACTGCTGATCTATCCGAAATCGTACTCGAAAGAAGAAGAATTCAATCCGCTTAAAGGCGTTGTACTCGGCGGAGCTCGCTTGCGCGATTCCAGCCGACTCGCCGTTATCGTCAATCCCGACTACCGACACGCTTCGGTTGTAAAAGCCATGGAAACATCGATCAATCGACGTTTCTTTTATCAAGATGGTGGCAAGCAGAAGACGGTTGCAACGGGTAAGAACGATTACGAGATTCGCTTGAGCCCATTACCGAAATATCGGTTTGACCCACCCCACTACTTGGGAACCGTATTGTCCTTGGGATATCTTGAATCAGAAGAACAGATTCAAGAACGTATCGACGGATGTCGCCGTTTGCTTGGCAATCCACAAACTGCCCGTCAAGCAGCTTGGGAACTCGAAGCGATAGGATCGAAGACTGCTGCCGAAGTCCTCTCGGTTGCCTTAGCAAATCCCGATGACGAAATTCGCTTCTATGCAGCTTACTCCTTAGCGCACTTCGATCGCGAAGAATGCATCCCCATCTTGCAAGATCTTGCAAGATTCCAACCGAAGTTCCGTGCCCATTGCTTGATCGGCCTTTGCATTAACGAGAATCCGGCCGCGCGAGCAGCTCTTGAAGCTTTGCTGCAAGAGCCCGAACCAGAACTTCGTTTCGGTGCTTATCACTACCTCTACCTTCGCGATCATCGCAATCCAATGGTCGCTGGTGAGAGGATTGGCGAAGCGTTCCGCATGGTTTCGATCCCCAGTTCGCATTCGCTCGTGGCCGTATCGATGGAACGCAGACCAGAAGTGATTGTATTCGGGAACAACCCTGAAATTCGTTTGACGAAAACTCTTGAGCCATCCCCCACGCTGCGTCTCTCGCCGATGTCGAGCGGTTTGGTGAGAGTAGCGAAGAGGACGATCTCGGGTGAAGTGTTGCAATCGATTCACTCGGCCGATGTGTTGTCCTTGATCAAAGCCATGCCGGCAATCGAAGGCAACTACAGTGACTTGGTACATCTGCTCGATGCTCTCGAGCAGTGTCAAGCATGCTCGGCTCAAATCGCCTTGCATCCCCTGCCTCGCACCGCTCGCTTGTACGGTCAACCTGATGCCGCAGATCCTTCCATCATCAACGAAACATCGACCGAAGAAGAAATGACTTCCTCGGATGAAATGCCAGTGGGCTCAGGTTTTGAAACCAATGTAGGATCGGAAAACGGTGTAGGGTCACAAGACGGTAGATGGTCAGAAGACGGCAGGGAATCCGACGCCGCAAGCAGCGATGCGCGAGCATCGGCTCGACCGAGAGAATTCTAAACACGACGGTCCCGGATTCCCTATGTTAAAGGCGCTGGAACTTGTAGGTTTCAAAAGCTTCGCGGATCGAACGCGGTTCGATTTCCCTGAGGGAATCACCGTAGTGGTCGGTCCGAACGGATCGGGCAAATCGAACGTCGTCGATGCGATCAAATGGGTGCTTGGTACCCAAAGCGCCAAGGCTCTGCGCGGATCGGAAATGTCCGATGTGATTTTCAAGGGCTCGGCAGAAGGGGGGCGCAAACCTGCCAACAGCGCCGAAGTCACCCTTGTTCTCGACAACCGCACCCGCATCCTCGAACTCGATGCCGACGAAGTCGAAGTCTCTAGGCGAGTGTATCGCAGCGGTGAAGGTGAGTATTCGATCAACGCAAGACCTTGCCGTTTGAAAGATGTTCGGGATCTGTTTCGTGGAACCGGGGTCGGGGTCGATGCATACAGTTTGATTGAACAAGGTAAGGTGGATCGACTGTTGCAGTCTTCCCCCAAGGACCGACGCTCTATCTTTGAAGAAGCCGCGGGTATTTCTCGATTCAAAGCGAGAAAAGCAGAGGCTGAGAAGCGACTGAGCCGAGTCGACCAAAACATGGTTCGCTTGCACGACATCGTCGAAGAAGTCGGCGGAAGATTGCAGACTCTGAAGAATCAAGCGACGCGAGCTCAACGGTATCGTGAACTGACCGCCCAAATGCATCGCAAACGCGTTCAGCTTGGTCGCCTCGAACATCGCGAACTCCAGGAGAATTTGCATCAAGTCGTCACACGCATTGCGGAAGCAGACGAACAACGCGAGCAATTGCAGTCCCAATCCGTCGGAGTACAGCGGGAATTAGATGCTGCGGTGGAGCGTCAACAACAACTCCAAAATGAATTGGCAGCTTGCAATCGCGATATTCTCGACACGCAAACCAGTCATGCCCAGAAAACTGCTGAACTTACATCATCCCGCCAGAGGCATCTCGATTGGGTCTCTGAGCAATCAAGTCTGCGAGATCGTATCGAGTCTTTGCAGAGGCGAGTGACGCTCAGCGAAAGCGAGATTAATGACCGAAGGAAGGAGCTGCAGGAACTCGAAGAGCAGCGGAAGCTTTGGATTGAACGCGCACTTCAAATCGAGAAACAAGCGACTGATCAAGAAGCCACCGTGATCAACTCGAGGAACAAGCTCGACGCGATGCGTGGAGATACGCAAGCCGCTCGAGATCGGATCGCGAAATGCCGCTACGATATCACGTTGCACGAAACGCAACTTGAGCAAGCCACCGATGCGATCGACCGAACGCGAAACGAACACAGCGGTTTGATCGGTCAAATGGAGAAAATCCAAGCGAACCTCGACCAGTTGACGCGGCAAAATGACCAAGTCCAGACGCAACACATTCAAGCCCAATCCGAACGGGACGCGGCTGTCGAAGAACTCAACGAAGCTTCGCGTCAACAAGATGAACAACGACAGAATGTACTTGATTTGCAGTCGCGTGTAGAAGCTTTGCGCGAACGATACCGAGTGCTTGAACAACTCGAAGATCAGTTCACCGTTGCGGAAAAAGGTGGGCAACAACTGATTCGCGCCACTCAGCGGCTTGTTGATTCCGTACAAGAATCCGATCGCTTCTCGATTGAGCGAAGCATGATTGAGCGGGGAGCGAAATCGATTCAAGGTATCGTTGCGGATTTGATCTCGTCCGATTTGCATCTGGCTCCTCTCGTCGACGTTGCCTTAGGCTCCCATGCCGATGCAGTCGTTCTTGCAGATGGCCAAGTTGTAGACTGGATTCAAGAAGGCCGAATACAACCCGAAGGACGTGTGACGCTGCTACGACTCGATCGATTACCCGCGCGTCGCACCGGTGAGAAAATACAACTCGACGGTCTGCGTGGAGTCCTCGGTCGCGCTGATCGGCTCGTGCGGTTCGCAACAACTCACGAACATCTCGTCCGATCCCTACTTGGTACAACTTGGTTCGTCGAATCGCTGACCACTGCGCTCGAATTGAGCCACCTTCGCGGAGCCGGACTGCGTTTCGTAACTGCGGAATGCCAACTAATCGATTGCGACGGAAGCATCACTATCGGGTCACTCCAAGCTGGACTTGGGCTCGTCTCGCGTCGCAGCGAAATGCTTGCCACCCAAGAACAAATCGATCAACTACATTCTCAATACGAAGAAGCAAAACGGCAGTATACCGAAACTCAAGCGGTCTTTAAGACTGCTTCAAATCGGGCGAGAGAAGCCGAATCGCTGGTGCATCAAGCCGACCGTTCGCTTGTCACATTACAAGAACGCATCTCGGCGATGAGTGACCGCGCTCATGCGATGCAATCGGATATCGATACGAAGCAACTCGAACTTGCAGAACGGGTCCGATACGAATCGGAATTGCTTAACCTAATCGCGAACCGCAAGTCGGAACTTGAACAACTTCAGCAAACCGCCGATGAATGCCACAAGGCTTGCTCGACGCTTGAACGAGAACTCGAAGGACTCGAGAGCATCAGCCGGCAATTCAACAACGACCTGGTCGAGAAGAGAGTCGAAACCGCGAGACTGGAGCAACGGATCGATGGCTTGCGAACCACCCTCGATCAGCTACTCCAAGACACCCATGAGCGCAATCATCACGTCCAAGTCGCTCAAGATGGACTCGATACACTCGATCAAAAACTTGTGGAGATCCAAGCATCGATCGATCTGCTGAAGGTACAAATCGAAGCCACCGAAGAGGAGCTTACCAAGCATCAGCAACGACGCCACGACGCAAATGGCGCATTGGAAACCCACCAAAGCAGTTTGCAAGAGATCACCAAAAACCGCGATTCAATGCAGCGACAACTCGATAAGTGGAGCGATCGGAAATCGACTCACGAACAAGAGCAAACGCGGCTTGCTGACGAAATCCAATCACTTCTGGTGCGATACCGTAACGATTACCAGATCGAACTCGGCAAGACGGGAGAAAGCGAGCAAGCCGATTTCGATTCCGACGATCAGATCAACGAGGATGAAAATCAGGATGAGATCAAGGATGAAGTCCAGGATGAAATTCAGGATGATCCAGATGTCGACCGGTACACGTTGGAAGCTCAGATCGGTCTGTTGCGGCAAGAGCTGAGCCAATCAGGGAGCGTCAATCTTGAAGCCCTAGAAGAGCTTGAGCATCTGCAATCTCGTTACGATACTCTTTCGGGTCATGAGCGCGATTTGCTCGAAGCTAAATCGACGTTGATCAAGACCATGCAGAAGATCGATACCGATTCGCAGTCGTTGTTCCTAGAGACACTGGAAGCGATCCGGACAAACTTCCAAACCCTCTACCGCAAGTCCTTCGGTGGTGGCCATGCGGATATCGTTTTGGAGAATCCAAATGATCCGGAAAGCGGTATTGAGATCTTGGCGACTCCGCCAGGCAAGACTACCTTCAGCAATAGCTTGCTCAGCGGCGGAGAGAAAGCCCTTACGGCCGTAGCTCTGATCATGGCTTTCTTCCAGTATCGTCCAAGCCCCTTTTGTGTGCTTGACGAAGTTGACGCGCCGTTCGACGAAGCCAACATTGGTCGGTTCGTCAGTGTCCTCAATGAGTTTCTCGACACCACGAAGTTTATTGTGGTGACCCACAGTAAAAAGACCATGACGGTCGCCGACATGATCTACGGGGTAACCATGCAGGAGAGTGGCGTTTCGCGACAAGTCTCCGTGAAATTCGAAGAAGTAAACGACCGAGGGGAACCGCTACGACGCGAACCACGCGCCGCTTAGCCTTGTCATAAACTTACCCATTTCCCCGAATTCCCCTGTATGTCCAGACCGTTTGTGCCGAATAAACCGACGAAGCCTATTTCGATCGACGTTTCGGCGTTTGAGCATCGAGGTATCGGCGAATCGACGAATTTCAATCCAAAAACGACAAGCTGTCGAATAACGGCAAACTGTCTATTAACGACAAACTCGGTGTCGTCATGCAAATCCAATCCACACGATTCGGCAAACTTGAAATCAGTCACTCCGACCTGATCTTCATGCCCCATGGACTCATCGGGTTCGAAGATTACCGCCATTGGATTTTGCTAGCATCGGCTGATTCCGAGGAAGTTGCTTGGTTGCAATCGGTAGCGTTGCCTAATGTGGCTTTGCCGATGATCTCGCCGCGGCGGTTCATCCCCGAATATCGACTTCACGTTCAACGCCGCGATTTGGATGTTCTCCAAATGCATGCTCGAGATAAAGTCTTCGTGCTTTCGATCCTCAATAAGAGTGGCAAGCATTGGACGACGAATCTCAAAAGTCCAATCATCATGAATTCCACGAAGCGATTGGCCGTGCAGGTGATCTTGACCGACGATCAACCTCTCTCGCAACCGATCATCCTGGCTGACGAACAAGCCTTGCAACAGGTAGCTTAGCAACCCGTTATACTGATATAAGTGCATAGCTATAAGTTCATAGCTATATTTGCTCAAGCAATTGTGCACCACTATCAGTAGTCAACCCAGCGCAAGCAACCCAGCGCAGGCAACACAAAGCAAGCAGACCAGAGCAGGCAAGCATGAGTGGAAGTGTACAAGAACACCGCAAGAAGGCTGAATCTCGTCTTAAAGTCGCAGTACTGACCGTAAGCGACACCAGAACCTTCGAGAACGACCTCGGCGGAAACCTTATCCAGAGCTTGATCGAACAAGCTGGCCACAAGGTGGTCAGCCGAGAAATCGTCAAAGACGAGCTTGAAGCAATCCAGCAATGCACATTGCGACTCTTGGGCGATAACCAAGAGGCCAGTATCCAAGAGGCCAGTATCCAAGGGGCCGGTACCCAAGGGGACTCTCTCGATGAAGCACCCGATGCAATTCTAATCACTGGTGGGACTGGTTTAGCGGCTCGCGATCAGACCACCGAAGCGATCGAAGCCCTATACGATGCGAGAATCCCAGGGTACGGTGAATTGTTCCGGATGCTCTCCTATCAAGAAATCGGGCCAGCATCGATGCTTAGTCGTGCCAGTGGTGGACGACGGGGAAAACAAGTGATCCTGACCATGCCGGGCTCGCCAGCCGGCGTACAATTGGCCATGGAGAAACTTATCGTCCCCGAACTTCCCCACCTGGTGCATCATGCCGGTAAATAATATCGCCCAAGGCCGACCCGTCGATCTGCTGTCCAACCGACGAAGAACGCTGCTGCTCTCCGGGTTTGACTTCTCCCTAAACCTGCTTACGCGGGGCTTACTTATGCGGGGCCTGCTCACCTTGGGCCTGCTCACCTTGGGCCTAACTGCTGAGAAATCTTCAGCTCAAACCCCTCCTCCTGACAACACGCCAGCTGCGAACACGCCTGTTGAAAACTCTGCTGCTGAAAACACGGCCGCCGATAAACACTCAGCGGAGAAAAAACCGGGCAAAAACCCCGCACCTGCCGCAGCCGACGCAGCTTCAAATCTCTACAAAGTCCGCATTCAGTTCGACGTCCCATATCAAGGCGATGCGGATCCGTTGCAAGTCGCCGATATTTACATTCCCCTTCGCGAAGACATCGAGCACGCACCCAAGCTACCAGGCGTTTTAGTTATTCACGGTGGAGCTTGGGTCGCCGGCGATAAACGATTCGATTCCGGCCATGCGCGCAAGATCGCGCAACAAGGCTATGTGGTCATGGCCATCAACTATCGGCTTGCGCCCAAACACAAGCATCCTGCGCAAGTTCAAGACTGTCGGCAAGCGCTGCGGTGGCTCCATGAGCATGCCCAAGAGTACCACATGGATGAGACAGCTTTAGGAGTATGGGGCTATTCCGCCGGCGGGCATTTAGCCGCCCTCTTAGCAACCGATCGAAAGGAACTTGATCCGCCGATCCGCGTCTGCGTTGCAGGTGGTGCACCTTGCGACCTATCGATGATCCCAGAAGACAGCCGAGTCCTAGCTGGGTTCCTCGGTGGAACCCGCAAGCGGCTTGCAAATCTCTATGCGGAAGCTTCTCCGATCGAACATGTCACCCAAGACGATCCGCCGGTGTTGTTGTTTCACGGAGATGCAGACGAGTTGGTTCCGATCGAATACGCAAAGCGAATGCAAAAGAAGCTTTCGGAACACTCGGTAGAACATGAGCTGATCGTCTTGCCTGGCAAGTCCCACTTGATGGCTTTCGTCGATCCGCGTGGCATGAAAGCATCGATCTCGTTCCTCAATCGCTACCTCAAAGCTCCCCGTTGATTGAGCTTATTCGATGATCTTCTGCAGTCGCTCAAGCATCCCGTCCGCCACGTCGCGATGCTCATCGATCACGTTTTGGCTTTCACCTAAATCGGACTGCAAGTCAAACAACTGTAGCTTAGGGATCTTCGTGGGAACGAGTCTTAGTTCGACGTTGCTTGCGCGCTGAGCGTTCGACAAAAGTAGTTTCCA
>Ga0114977_10001115_pt1 | contig 17648 bp, 17 predicted proteins | sample S_130805_MF_Meta_FD_87026 | JGI IMG/M metagenome (GOLD analysis project Ga0114977, IMG submission 87026) | Freshwater microbial communities from Lake Simoncouche, Canada to study carbon cycling - S_130805_MF_MetaG | ecosystem: Environmental > Aquatic > Freshwater > Lake | place: Lake...
TGGCGATTCGAATTGACTATCTAAAAGGCGTCATTTCAGAAGACCAGATGAAGACCAAACTTTACCGAACGCAAAAAGCTCAAAACAAAAAATTGGATGAACGAGACATTCTTGACATGTATTGCAATGTGATGCAAGATATGTTTCATAAATTATTTGATGACTTCAATGTGACTGAATTTATTCAAAACGAAACCCGCATTTCTGAACACGTTCATGAGTCCTATACGAATCTCAACAAAAAATACAAGTCTACAATTCGATCACTTTTCAGCGACGATTTCTAAAATAAAATTGATTATTATTACCTTTTTTATCATTATATTATTATCATAATAATATAGCCATGACCAAGATTTCACAAGCCGAATATATCAAAACAATCGTTATGAAGGTTCGGTCGCAAATGCAACACATTATTTATGAAAATATGGTAAAGGAACTTGACATGTTACCAGATACACATGACACTCGTCGAGTGGTAGAACGATTGATGGATGATTCGATTTTTAATTTGTCTAATGAGTTATCTATTTATATTGAAGAGACTGGCGTTCCTCGAAAGAAACGAGAAAATAAGGATGTTGATTCATCGACCAAGAAAAAGTCTAATGCGTATGTTGAGTTTTGCAAAGTTCATCGTAGTAAAGTTTCATCTCAAATGAAAAACGAGATGAAGACTGGCAATACACTAAAAGCATCTGATGTGACAAAACGATTATCTGAAATGTGGAATGAGTTGAACGGTTAAAATTATTTTATATAAATAATTTTTATGATAACTTTACGTATTTACAATTTTATAAATTTCTTTAGAGATTTTATTGATTGTTAATTCACTCAGATTAACTTTTTTTACAAAATCTTTGATATTTACGTTATTAAACCCTTTCTTTTTGCAAATATAGTAATAGATCAGTGACGATGTCACGCTTTGTGGACGCGACCGATTAATCATACTACTTTTATTCTTTATTTTTTGATACAGTTCGAAAATTTCTGTTTTATCCTCTTCTGTCATGTCGAATTTTTGTATGTATTCATCGACCAAATCTTTCGATGAATTGACTTTTGATCGAATTTGACTTTCTTTCGGCGCGTTCAAATTGACATGCTTCAATCCTTTTAGGATAATTTTTCGATCAAGTTTAAAAATTTCTCTAAGATTTTCACATGTGTACGATTTTCCGTTAAGCTTTATAGAATGAAAAATGCATCCAAAAATAATTGCTTTACGAGAGTTTCCTCTATAAATTTTTCCTTTTGTGACTTGTGTGTAAATGTCGTTTGCAGAATTAACAATCTTATCTGAAAATCCAAAATTTTCAACGTCTTTGAAAATACTTTTATCTTCCATTTTTCGTATATGACATCGATTGGGATCTGAATTTTTACGCGTGTCATCACTACCGTAATATCGCCAGTCTTTTTCATATGACATGACTTTAGAAAGTTCTCTACCACAATCATTACACAGTAATGTACCACTTTCATTGATGATAATTAAATGTTTACAATCGCTGTTTTCTATATTTAGTTCACCATTATCTATCTCACATTCATCTTCAGCGTCAATATCGTCAGCATCATCAACATCGACTCCGTCGAATTCGTCAAATATATCAAACGATGTGTCGTTAGCCATTTTATTTTATTATTTTGATTAGAGAATAAGATAATGTTATCAAAATTAATTATTAGACACTATTATAATATAACAATTATTTATAATTTTATAATTTTATAATTTTAATAAACTATGCACTTTTTTAAGAAGTAAAACAGGTTCAAATGATGGTAATTGTTCTCGTATTTTTAATATAAAAACAGTAATTCCAAGCTTTACATTGGCGTTCTTTCCATGTTTTTTTATGAAAGCATCGTCCATTTTTTTTGCCATTCCAAAATCAATGATATACAGCTGAGAAGTATCATCTTTTCCTGTCATAAAATTAAGAGGTGAAATATCGCCGTGAAAGATTCGATTTTCATCCAATGTTTCTAAAATTGAAATAATTTGTTTTTGATGACGTAGACTTAGTTTCCCTGTTTTTTTCATATACTCAAATAATGTTTTTCCAAGCTGTTCCATTACAATAAATGGTTTTTCTGCCTTTATATTCGACGAATAAACAATAGGTGAAATACCAAGCTTTTGTGATTTTTTCATCATATCAATCTCATTTTTAATGTCATCTTTATTTTTATTAGAACGAAATGTTTTTGTAACAACCTCTTTCTTTCCTTTCGTTAAAAATGTGATGGTTCCATCTTTTCCTTTTTTCGCACTTTTTACACTCATTTATTCAAAGAAAAATTATTGTAAAAATGTTGCGAATTTTTGGCATAGTGGTTTTCGAATGACACGAATACGTTGAGCAAACTGACAACAGTCTTCGTCTTGTAATGAACGTGTTTTGATTTTATTGGCCAAATCTCTAAACACTTCGCGAAAACGTGCTAACGAATCATTCAGTATACCAGAATATTCGCGTGTTTTGTCAAGGGTGACACCTTCTTCCAAAAAACCCTCAATGGTAAGACAATGTTTTAGAATACAATCCTGACATCTTTTTCCTTGGTGGAATAAATGATCTTCCAATAAAATCATATTTTTGGCAGCTTCGCGTAGATTAAAACGAGGATCCATGATCGGAAAAAGGTTGCCTCCTCCACAAATATTGGTTACACCATCTTCTGATAAACCACATGATGAATCATCTTTTTCATCAGTCTTAGGAGCTTCATTACCACTTTCATTACTTTTTGGTTGATTGGAGTATCCTTCGACGACATTTTTTGATGGTGTTTCTCCTTTTAATTTTTGTAGAAGGGCAATGGCATTATCACCAAATTCATTAAATTTAAAGGCCAACCCATTCATGACATTATCGGGTTGTCCATAAGAGTAAGCAAGTTTTGTTTCAAGTGAATCTTCATCATATTTTATGACATTAGGGGGTGCTTCATATATAAGAGCATCTGGTTTGATAAATTTACGGTTATCAAGAATCGAAGACGATCCCGAATTTGATTGGTAAATGTTTCCATACATTTATTATTAAACAAATTTTTTAAATAAAGTATACTCACGAAAAAAATTTGTTTAATAATAAATGTCTATGTCACAAAAAATGCTCATTACACTAATTCCAATCGTCATCATTATCATAGCAGTCGTCATGCTTTTACTAAGTAGTAGTAATGAACACTATGCAGTGGTCAATGCGAACGAGTACAAAATGATGCCATATCGAGCCTATGACGGTCAAGATGAACTCACAACTTGTAAAAGATGTGATCAACCTCTTTCGTCTATCTATAACGGCTATCAAACTGCTCCATCACCTCCTGCTCCCTATTGGCCATATCGAAATAAACCAGATATGATAAGTACAGCAAGTCAATTTCAAAATTATGCACGAATTTCAAGTCCCTTGGATGACACCAAATTTGAAGAATGTCGTGATGCTTATCGTTGCAATAAATATGGTGTCGCAACAGGCGTGCAAGGTCGTATTTTCTAATATTATTAAATATTTTTTAATTAAAAATATTTTCTGTAACCTTTAATACGTAAAACGATTAAACTGTTGGTTTACAGACTGTCTAAGACGGTCTTTATCGCTTTCTTTCACGGAGATAAGATCCGCTCGTACAACCGACGGCATATTTCCAACATTCTGGAACCCTCCTTTTTGTAAGGTTGGTTGTAAACGCGCATCTCTCGATGAAAGTGTCATGCTATTTAAATCTTCAATTTTTGAAATATTTGATGTTGCATTGACCAATGGCATTGGTCGGTTTAAGGAAAGATCTTTTTCATGAGCGACACGGTGATGAACACGTGAATCAGAAATTTGAGTGGTTCGTGAATGTTGCGGCAAATTTAAACCATCTAATTCAGGAGTAGCCATCTCACCGACAAAAGTATAACCAGGATTGATACCTGACTCTGTATTAAATTGAATAATGTTATCTTTTACAGTAACTCGTCGACCATTATCATTCAATTCGTCAAGACCTTTCGTGTTAATATCAGATGAACGATTCGCAAACATTTGTGCCTTCAACACCTCCTGAATATACTGTTTTTGGTTAATCGACAAGTTATCAAGATTTTGCATCACTCCTTTCGAAAGGTTAGTATAGCTTTCATGATTGAGATGTTTTTGAATATATTGTTTTTCATCAATCGACAAGTTATCAAGATTTTGCATCACTCCTTTCGAAAGGTTCGTATTACCTTCGTGATTGAGATGGTTTTGAATATATTTTTTCTCATCAATTGATAAATTATCAAGACCTTGAGCAACTCCTTTAGATGGGTTGGTTCGACCTTCATGTGCCAAGTATGCTTGGATATATTTTTTCTCATTAATCGACAAATTATCAAGACCTTGTGCAACTCCTTTCGATGGGTTGGTTCGACCTTCGTGTGCTAAATACTCTTGGATATACTTTTTCTCATTGATTGATAAATTTTCCAAATTGTGTGAAAGTTCCATTGTTTTGTTTGATTGAGCAAATGCTTTTAATGATTGTTCAAGAGCTCCCTTTGCCCGATCAGCATTTTCACGAGTATACGACGAAGTGTCTCTCTCTTTGATACCAGCAGATGCTGAAACGTTGATGTGGCGTTCATTGATCGCTGTTTTGGGGTTGGATCGAAAATGTTCAAGTGATTTCACTGAAATGTTAGCAGATTGGTTAGGGCGAATATCAAATGCTTTTACCATGTCACTCGCGTCTTTTACCGCTCGATAATTACTTGGCTGTTGTTTGGTTTTTGAATAATCAACGGCAGACGGTAGAGCGTTTGCTGAAAACCAAACACGTGGAAGACGTGATAGAGGAATTAAATCACGTGGATTTCGAACAGGCGGCCGAAATGCGCCCTCATTCATAATCGTATATGGAAGAAAAGCCTGTGTTCTTCCGCTTGTTGCAGTAGGATTACCTGATATACCAGCATTATTTGATTGATTATTATATGAGACAGAGACCATTGGATTAACACCACGTGCGTAGACGTTAATACCTTCGGCCGCTCGATCGTCACTCGCGTCGATCAATTCAGTGATGTCCGTATTCTGACCAACTTTGTCAATACGACGAGTAAATATTGATTTGGGAGGGTCTCGTAAAATATTCATATTCGAGCCCCAGTTTTCTACACTTCCAAGTGTCATATGTTCATGTTTGGGATACTGTATCATTTATGTATAATATACATAAATTTATTTAAATATACTAAAATTTATTTTTACTTAATCAAAACAACCGCCTTAAATGTTTCCAGCGCTGTTGCCAATGTACCACGATCGGCGTATTCATACAAATTTTTATTTTTGTGAAGAAGAGTCACGATTGTTTTACTATTTCCATCCAACATATAATCAGTATGATCTTCATATCGGTTCATCAATGTAGCAGGTAAGAGATATATAGAGTCTGTCTTTGGAGAGTAGGAATGTTTTGGTATTTTTGTCAGATACTGAGGAATCGTACGAGTCTGAAAACTTTTCCAAATAATATTTGATAAAGATAGACGAGTACCGATAGGGTGACTGTCTATCACAGATGTTGTAACAATATATCGCTGGTCTGCACCTCCGAGTAAGGTTGTGATTCGACACATATAAATGGATAAACCGTTTGATAAGTCATCACGAGTTTTTTCTAAAACGGGTTGATCGAAATAAGAGTCAATCAACCCGTATAAATGATGGGATGATCCATCATATGATTGAAGGTACGAAACATGTTTATCGATTCGTTCTATGTTAGCCATATTTTATAAGTGTTATTTCTTTATTATATTATTATTCGTTCATAATATAATAAAAGATATAAAGATGACATTTCAACTATCCGGTAGTCATCTATTGGTGATTGTTTTTACAATCGGTATCGTCGCACTTATTGTGATGAAATGGATGCCTGATAAACCAGTCAAAAAACCCACCAGTCATCCAACCAAAAAGGCTGTGAGCGAACGCTATCAATCAGACTCAAAGTTTTATCAAAATGATAATCAAAACTATACTCTAGGAAACTTTTTCTTAGCAGAAAACAGCCCTGGTTACAATCAATATAATGCATATAAAAAAGATCCAAATGTTCAGCCTATCCAATTTCCGGCTGTCGATTATGAGAATGAATTTGTATCTGGACTAAAAAAATCAAATCCAATCTTTGCCGTCCCACAAAAAGATGTAACGTTTGTTAATCTACTAAATCCTTAATTAGCGTTTCTTGAGTATCTTTTGAGATTTTTGTGAGTCGGGTTGTTTTTGCGCGGAGTCTGGTTGTTTTTGGGAAGAAGTGGTTTTTTGCGCAGAGTCGGTGGTTTTTAGTAATCTTTTATAATTTTCTTTGATTGGATACGCGTTACTAATAGACGCAAATCTGTAATCAACATTTTTAATATCGTCAGAGTCATAACAACTATGACAAAGCGTATTGTAATTTTGGACATATTTAATAACGGGGTCGTCCTTACGCGAATAAGGATAAAATACTGGATCAGACAAGGGTGGATTAAATTTCATAAAACCAAACTCGTTTTCAGTGTATCCTTTTAACGTTGAATAACAGTTTGGTGAAGGGATAACCGGGATAGACCCAAACCCAGCTGATGCCGGATAGTAATTTGCGGTATAGGAAGACATATTTATTATAATTATTTTTTTATAAAATTGATTTCAAAACAAATGTATATAAACAAATGTATAAAATGAAGTATCGAAAACGAATCACAAAAAATGGAATAGGTAAAACTTTTAATATATTTAATAAAAAAGACCGTATCAAAAGATTGAAAGAACATCTTTTTTTGTCAACGATGAAACATGATATACATATTATGAAACAGCGTACGCTGAAAGATGCGCACACCTACTGTGTTGTGCACAATGTTTCATCTCAGCAGTATGGTCCAATATTAGAAAAATATATCAGAACAAAATTTAACTATATTAAAAATAAAGCCAAAGACTGTACAGGAGATTGTTCAAAAAATGGAAAGAATTCAGAAGTAAAAGTATCGATTGGAGGTTCAAATCATACAAAATTTAATTTTGTTCAAATTAGACCTTCTCATGATTGTGAAACATACATCTTAACGGCTTATCATCTATCACACGAGAATGTTAATCGAGAAGGTATCCTATACATTTTTAAAGTTCCAAAAACACAAATCAAAAAAATTATTGTTTTATATGGAGGGTATGCACACGGAACCATAAAAGAACACGGAAAAATTACAATAAAATCATTAAACGACGAATCCACTGTAAAAGAATACGCCCTTCGTCCAACCATTAATGATAAGTGTTGGAAAGCATTAATGACCTTTCATATTAAAGAAAACAAACTTTAATTGTTTAAAGCATTATAAAAGGGGAAACTATTATATATAATAAATATATAATATGATTCACGTGTTAAGCATTGATGTCGGAATTTTACATTTTGGATTATCAGAAACGATTCTTCACCCAGACTATACCATTAAAGAAATTCGAACTATTTCGTTAACTGATATTACAAAATTCAATCACATTTTAGATAAATGCACGTTACATCACACAAAAACAATAGTTGATTGGATGGATCATGTCATACAAGACAATCAACTATTGTTTGACGAGTCAACGGTTATTCTGATTGAAAGGCAACCATTTGGTCCGTTTACAGCCATTGAACAGCTTCTGTTTTCACGTTTTCGAAATAAAGCATATTTAATTTCACCTCGAAATGTTCATACCTATCTAAATATTGGAATGTTGGATTATGAAAACCGAAAAAACTATTCGGTTAAAATTGCATCACGATTTTTAACCGAATCTAACTTGCAAAAAATGAATTCTTATGAACGTTCACATGATATCGCTGATAGTATTTGTATGATGTTATACTGGCGTAATAAGAAAGAGATGGAATATCAACAAAAAGAACGATCCAAGAAATGGTTATCCATATTGGATACAGAAGGTCTTAATGTATTTGAAAAACTTGAACGTTTTCGATATGTTCCATTGATTTCGCGATGCGTCGATAGCGTAAAAAAAGATAAATAATATATAAAATCATGTTATATGATATAATAATATCATATAACCACAGAAATGTCTGAAAAACTAATTGAACTTGTTATGATTGTAAAGAATTCAGGTGATGTATTGCGGAAATGTTTACAATCAGTAAAACCCTATATTGATGCATGGACAATTGTCGATACAGGTAGCACGGACCATACGCCAATGATTGTAGAGTCTGAATTGGAAGGAGTAGAAGGTAAGTTACATCATATTCCATTCATCGATTTTTCAACGACTCGTAACCAGTCCCTTCAACTATGCTCTAATACATGTAAGTATATGTTGATTCTTGACGACAGTTATCAATTATATGGAGGAAAAGAACTTCGCAACCTACTTAAAAAATCAAACACATCATCGTTTTCATTAAAAATTGGAAACGTCCGTGAAACACGTCTTCAATCCACTTATTATAGTTTACGTATTATTAAGTCAGACTCAGGTCTATACTACAAAGGACGTGTTCACGAATATATTATTGATAAAGAAAATGTGATGATAGACAATCACGATATTTATATTAACGATATCGAAAGCAATGCTCATACGATGCGCTCGAAGGCTAGAGCAAAGAGGGATATTACCTTTTTAATGAAAGATTATAACGATGATCCACGTTACCCACGAACCTTGATGTATCTTGCAAAAACTCATCTCTTATTGAGACAGTACGTACAGGCGATGTATTTTTTAAAAGAAATGATAAAACTTGGTAAAGGGATTGATCGGGAGTATCAATTTTTTGCCAGTTACGAAAAAGCGTGTCTTGGTTTTGAAGAATGCGGCGATGATCAATCCACTTTTATAAAGAATCTAATTAAAATTCAAGGAGATTTTCCGACAAGAGCAGAACCTTTTTATAAATTGGCTGTTATACAATATGAAAACGGTAAATACAGTGAAGTGTCCACTATGATGGAAAAGTTATTGACATTTCAGGCTCCTACCTTATTCATGACATTAAACGATACGATGATTCATGATTATTATATTCCGTACCTCTATATTGATGTTAACATGAAACTTCGGAATTTTGAAAAAGCCATCCCGCTCCTTCGAAAAAGCCTTGATCAGTATCCGTCTGACCAACCTCTCCTCAATATGAAATACACCGTATGCGATAAGAGTGTCTATCGCATTGAAAAATTAAGTGCTAAAACACTCGTTATTCATACAGGTGAGATTGGATGTTTCTGGAATCCACATTCTACCGACATTTCTGGCTCAGAACAGGCAGCCATGTCTATGGCACATGAAATGAAGAAAAGAGGATATCGTGTATTTATTTTTGGACAATTTGAAGATCCGGAAAGTTCTATAAACTATCAAGGAACCTATCAAGGTATTCAGTACATCGATTGTCATTATTTTCCGGAATTTTCTACTAAATATATGATTGATCATCTGATTGTAAGCCGTTTTATTGAAAATCTAGTCTATTATGACAATATTCGAAACGTTTATTTATGGGTTCATGATATTTATCCTCGTTCTAGTAAAAATGCGCCAACCTTTCAAATTCATTATGAGAAGTTTAGAGGTGTGATTGTTCTAAGCGAATGGCAACGCCGTCTCATTCGACAGCATCTTGCCATTCCTGATAAAATGCTACTATTATCGAGAAATGCAATTTATCGTGAACGTTTTGAAAACGAATTGGTAAAAACACCATTTCGTTTTATCTATACAGCTGATGCAATACGTGGATTAGATCATCTGATTGATATGATACAACCGATTAAGGAACGTTATCAACAGACAACCCTTGTTGTTTATACTCGATTGGAACTGATTGATAATGATTTATTGACATTGATAAAAACCCTTGATTATGTAGAGTTGAATCCTCGAACCGATCAAAAAACATTGTCTACCGCATTTATGAAATCTGATGTATGGCTCTATCCTACCGAATTCGAAGAAACTTATTGTATTTCCGCCTTAGAAGCAATGGCTTCTGGATGTTTGGTGGCGTCTGTCAAACATGCCGGTTTAGAGAACACAATCGGATCACGTGGGTTATTAGGAAAACATCCAATGTCTTCCAAAGAAAACCAAACAGATTTATTAAATAAACTTTACTACGTACTTGACCGACCTGATATCAAGAAACGGTATGTCGAAAAAGCACGTGAGTGGGCACTTACACAAACATATGAATCACTTGCGAAAGAATGGGAAGAAAACTTTTTTTAAGGAAATATTATTATATTTTATTATAATAATTTCTTTTATATTTCTTCCATTTCAATCACATCAACAATGGCTCTATATTTATCGGACGCTGCTATAACACCTCGATCTATGAAAAGGGCTCGTTCGACTTGGTTTGCTCCACATATAAAAGGCATATGTATAAAACCTTCAAATGCAGAACTAGCGGTGTTGAGTTTGGAAAAATGAACTACGCCATCTCTAACGGATGTAACTCTATATCTTAAACCTCTAGTACCCAATATTTCTTCTTGGTCTGGAAACATGGAAAATGGTTTTATCACAATACCTGTCCTTGCTCGTATGATAAAGAAACATGCACGCTTGCCACCATTAATAATGTCATAAATGTTTTCATTAACAAAATCAACAAAACTTTCTTTTCCTAAATCATCTGATAGTTTTCTGGCATACGTTCGTTTATAATATTGAGCAAACTCTGTAAGGTCATCTAGATCGTCGTAATCAAAATCTTTTATCGCTCTATTTATATCTTCTTCGTCTTCTAAACCCTCTATATATCTATGTAAATATGGTATTAACATATTAAAATTCATTTCCAATATTTCTTCCCACTCACGAGTAGTCTGCCTCCTCATCATGGTTTGTAATTCTTTTGAAAAACTTCCAAGAACAGGATAGTTATTAGAATAAGTGAATGAGTTTAGTCGTCTATCAAATGAGATTTCATCATCTACTTCTACGTTTGGATTTTGTTTTTCATTATGAATACGAATATCAAAACTATTATTTTCTCGTGGGGCAAGATTTGTTATGGTTTGGCACGATGATCGCATATGATAAAGAACACATGCTCCATTATCTTCTTTTAAATTTATAACATATGGATTGAAGTTGAATACAGACATACGATGTCTAAAATCGGGTGTCCAATCTCCACGGGAATATTCGTAGGCGAACGATGCAAATTCACAATGATTGTCACGTTCCTTATAAATCGCTAATGACCTTTCGATGTCTTGTGGAAGAAGGCTTGGTTGATAAGGGGAATCCATGTCATACACAATTTCTTCGTTCATGTTGGCCATATTTTATTATATTATATTATATTTATTAAATAATAAAATATGGACGATACAATCACAAACATCTCAGAAAACGAGTTGGCGTGTGAGTTAAAAAATAATCCATTGGTTCATCAATTTGCACAAAAAATGTTATGGTTATGTATTGATAAATCTCTTCAATGTGGTAAAACAAAACAAGAAATCATCCCATTATTACAAGAAGCTTATATCGATAATACTCAACATTTAAAAAAACCTGGTTTAAGTAAAAGAGATTCGAACGATGTTGTTCAATGTGTGTTAAAAAATAATAAACGAAAGTATGAATATATCTTAGACTCAAAAAAATTTTACAAGATTATGGGTGCATTCTATTCATGGACAGATCGAAGGACTGACTATAATCGTGAATTTATCAAATGTTGTATCGAAAATGATCCGAAACTAAGAAAACTTTTACGTTTACGTATCATCGAAATGTTTTGTTTACCAGACAGTATGACATGGGATGCTATCAAGCGCATGATTGAAAATGATGTCGATAGTGATAAAATTTATTATAGTGTTCTCATTGATGCAACAAACAATCCTCGTTCTAATATTCGACGAAATTTAGCAAGTGTACCGTATATTAGAAATTCACAAATAAATAATATTCAAGTGATTAATACACTTAATCCTAAAAAAAATAAAGATTGTCATAAAGATATAACACGAAACCGAAATGCCACAGTTGTTTTAGCCAATTCTTATTATAATATATCAAACACATTTTTTTCTCATGTATTAGAAATGTATGATCGACCTAAGATGGCTGGACCGTCCGGATCGATCATCGTTACCCATGATATCATATTTCATCTACTAAAAATGAAACCGTCAAAAAAGAATAAACTTCTTTTATTATGTTGCGCGATTGCAGACTATGTACCCTACCATCACAGTGTATCTGAAATTCTAATGTCATATACAAAAGAAATCAATGCTGGTTATACAATCGATCAAGACCCGGTCGATTTTGTACGAGCATTATGCAAAGATATAATCTAAAATATTTATTATAATTAAATTATAATAATTGGGTTAAACATACTAAAACATAATATTTCATAATTGAAGCATATTCACAAACAATCCAATCTCTGATTTCAGAAAATCAATATGAATCATATTTGGTAGTTCATTTTTTGTATCATCATCTAAAAAGCGTGTTCCACAAACAGCGCCTGCAACACAAGCATTAGTATCAGCATCGTCACCAAAACGAGTCAAGTTTTGAATCATTTCGTTGAAAGTTTGTTTTTTTTCACTTACTTGTCGAACGGCCCAAATCGCACAAATAAATGTTTTATAGGTAGAATAAATTTTCTTACTTCTGTCGTACACATGCTTGATGAGTTCATCCATTGGTGTTCCGTAAACGTATCGATATAATCGTTTTCTAATATATTTGGCCTGAAAATGCTTAATCGATAAATCATACGATCGACGGATACAATCTTCCACATCGTTATCTGTATAAATTAGAAAATGAATAAGAACGCTGATAAACAACGTCGTGACTCTTGATTCTGGTGAATAGTGCGTGATTTTACAAGCCTTTAATGAATTGGAGATGACACTCTCCAAATTAGGTAAACATCCAAATACACTTGTTCGCATCAAACCACCATTGGCTTGTCCATTTTTATGCGAAAGTTTCCAGATTTGTTTTGCCGATTTCGCCGGATTGGTTAGAAAATGCTTATCATTAATAACCATTCGACACATATTTCCAATACCTGAGCCAGATTTATCTCCTAATTCAGGAAAACCCTTCCAGTACCAATCACGCATTTTTTTGGCAAGAGTCGTGTCACAAATCTTTCCTTTATTTTCGACAAGATCACGCATACATAGAATGGTCATATCTGTATCATCCGTCCAGTCGCCTTTTTCCCACGCAGTTCTGTGAAAATCTTGGATAATTTGGTCATGAGTGATTTTATCGTTTCCATATGTTTTTTGAACTTGTTCACTTGTCATAAATTCAGTTGCCAGTCCAATCGAATCACCATACGATTGGCCAATCATACAATTTTCAATCGACTTGACAATGTGATTCATATTCAATAATGAGGTTATTATTATAATATCATTATAATAACAAAAAAAAATCATTTTTATTTCCATACCTACTCAATATTTACGGAAAAATTGTAGTATGAAACATGGACCTTACACAAACATATGAAACTTTTTTAAATATTATTATAATAATATTATATTTATTGATTTTTACAAATTTTTACATATATTTTTTTCAGTTCACACATAAAATTAATAGCTTCTGAACGTTTACTACTTAAAATAAAATTCTACGTCATGGATCCTTGAATGAAATCAGCATACTGATACTGAGCATACTGAGACTCATCATGAAGCTTTTCAAGAGTCTTCTGATACACATGGACCGTTTCCCAGTATTCGACAAAATTGTCGAACTCCTCATCGGATTCCGTTCGATCCAATCGATAATTCTCCTCTACCATTTCATCCCACAATTCTTGTTTCTGTGATTCAGCCAGGATCTCAGCACAAACCTCGTTTATTTCGTTGTCCATCTCGATATGGTCGTCAATTTGAATCACAAATGAGTGGTCAGACTTCTCGTCAGATTCCTCTACCGATACCTTCGTAGATTCCTGGACCTTCTTTGCAGGCCACGTGAAATTGTTTACGGTGATATACTCGTCCATCGTCTGACCCGCGTGAAAGCGTCGGCAAGAACCTCTGTTGAAGCATTTTGTGTCAAATTTGCATTTCATCGCGACAAGCTTCCCAGAATCGTTCGCATACGTACACGATTCTCCACGATTGCAGTTCGGTCCGAACGCACACGGACGAGTACGATAAGTGTCGTACTCGTCCGTGTGATTTGAATGAGTCTTTTGTTCAGTCGAGAACGCCTTTGCAATGATTTCAACTGCGGCGGATTGATCAGACGTGAATGAACGAGCGTTTCTGGATCGGATGAATGCCATATTCGGATATAGATGAATATATAATTTGATATGGATATTCATTTTTATTTTTTATAGTCGGCTATCGTTGATGATATTTTATTTAATAAAATAAAATAATGATCTTTTCTATGCCACCAAATCTTCTTCTGACAACACAAGTACTTCTCCTTTGCTAATACGGTCTTCGTCTGTAATAGGACGACGACCTTTCCATACACCCCCTCGTTCCGGCTCTCCCCACAACTTTGTATAATATTCTTTGACTTCGCTTTTAACAGGCAACGCTTGGCCAGGAACACTTTCGCGATACCATTCTTTGAAGAGCGTGTACAACTCGTGAAGATTGATACGACCTGCCTCGCATGGCATAATACGCTCGTCGATAAATTGCCGATACGTATCGTTCTTTTTTCGGTAAAAGTCTGTTGCAAGTTTGACCTTTTCTGGTTCAACAAACTTCGGACCTTTCTTTCGATGATTGAGCAACACCCATGCAAATGGTTTGATGAGGGATGGAATCTTTTCTGAAAAGTTTGCATCTTTCGGAAAGATTTTCTTCTGAAGCTGTTCTTCATACGTAGCCGGCGCATTGTTGCTGAATGTGCTTTCAAACGGAATCACACGAATACGGTTCCACGTTGCCTGATCACTATAAGGAATGCTCGGAGGGTCATTACAAATGACACTAAGCTTAAACATAGGCTCAATCTCACCACCTGCTTGAAAAAGACCACGTGCAAAAAATGAATCGTTACCAGAAAGTTCTTTTAGAATACCGATATTGATTACGTCTTTTTTATCAGGTTCCTGAAGAATGGCCCATCGAACACCATTTCCAGCACGAACCAATTCTGGACATGCCGCACTACTCTGTGTACGTTTTCCAACAATAAGAGACGTCGGAAGTTTTACGGCATACTCACCAAACATTTTCTCAAAAAACAGTTCTGTCACACTCTTTCCATTGTCACCTTCACCACTCCAAAAGTAAACATGTTTTCGTCGATTGCCACCAACAAATACTTCGCTTGATACATCCATAAAATATCGTCGAACTTCGGCGTCTGGAAAAATCTTTTCAAAGAAATCGTGAACGTCTTGGACAAGCTTGTCATCTTCGGTATACTCGGAATAGTCGATTGGCATCTGAATCGATAAATAATCTTCTGGAATACCTGGTCGAAAGATGTTTGATTTCAAATCATACACACCATTTCGAAATCCGATAAGCCACGGGTTTTTGTCGAGTTGTTTTATAAAATTTTCATTGTAGAAAACTTCTTTGCATTCTTTCATCACATTGGTTTTAAACGGTGATTGTTTCAAACATGTTACCATTTTCTGTACCAATTTTTGTTGAGACGCATACATATCTTTCTCCGACTCTTCACATGTAGACATCTTTTCAAAAATTTCTTTTCCTTTATCAGAAAAAGCATTCACAATTTCATCTGATAGCTTTTGTCTCAAGAAAACACCTTCTTCGGTAGGACGCCAGATGTGATTATGATATCTATACCATCGATTCTGAACGATGCTTGCACATACAAACTCGTTTCCATATCGTTCAAAACATGCTTTTGCCAAATCGTGATGACTACCGTTAAGACTTTGTTTGATGTACTCATCCGAGTATGCTGTTACAATTTTAGTATACTCAATCGGGTTATCCTCCTTTGCAAAATGAGCAAGAGTACCAATCGTCATGTTTCGAACTTCCATCTTTTCCCACATCGAAATACAATGTGCTTCGTCAAATTTTTCAGCGCAACGAGACGAAAAAGAAAGCCACATCATCATACCATCTTCTGATCCATTCGAAATGTTGTAAAGAGCCCATCCAACCTGTAACCAGTCTGCATAAGACTCTGCTCGGCTATCAGACAAAATATTGATGTATCGCCTGGCACGGTCAAGAGTTTCTGTCATATTTTTTACAATATAATTTCTTTTTTTATCGGAAGAGGATGATGGATTGATTTTAAGCAAACTTGGAAGATTTGATTTTACTTCGCATACAGGTCTACACCATGAAACAACACTGAGAATACGTGGAAGATAGTACATAAAACGACCATTCAGAGGAATTTCGCATTCATGATCATCGTAAATTTTACATTCTTTGAAGGCGTCTTCGAAAGATAAAGATTCTCGTTCATGATCAAGAATTCGAGTGAGTTTATAGGCACCCATATTTTCAGATTTCTTGCTTCCATAAAGCAACCATGGGTTTCGTACATAGCAATCATCGACAAGATCTCCTGATTTCTCAAATCCGATCGATTCAAAGACACGGCTTTTATCAATCATTTTTTTGACACGTGGGAGGAGGTGTGCTTCATGGTCGTTTTTAGACAAAAATGTATAGGGAAAGTGAAGATGAAAGCCATTTTTAATGTATTCATTATCACCATTAGTTACTTTATAGGCAGGCTTTTCGAGGACAAAACAGATAAGGTTAGAATGTTTGCATTTGTCGACAATGTTTTTCAACACTTCTTGATAATCACGGACAACGCTTTCCAATTGATAATCGGTATATAACCGTGACATATCTTTGTCTTCTGTGTATTTTATCTTAATATCAATGTCAACAAGGACGGGTAAATAGGTTTGGATTTTTTCAGCGATACCATACGAAATCTTTTCGTCCTTTTCGTCTTCAACGTCTTCGATATCTTCCACATCGGCACAATACTTTTCCCAAAAGTTTTCCATATTCGAACGACTGATCTGAAATTTTCCGAGAGGTTGAATCATGCTTACATGCGTATGATAGTCTCCGTGAACTTTCGTGTTTCCAAGAATATCAGAAACACTATCCATCTTTTATATAAATCAATCTTTTTATTGTATTATATATTTTGTAATATTGTTTATATTATCATTTTTAATTTTTAGAGATATTTTGATCGGGTAAAAACGTGTGGTGTATTTTAACAATAATAATACAAATAATACAAATAATACAATTTAAAACATACACATTCTATAAAAATATGTCTACTTCTAATGAATTGACCACTGAAAATTTTCACATTGTCGAAAAAATTGATCACGAAGAAACATCCGTTTCGACAGAAAGTGATGAAATAAATAATAAATTTGACACACTAACGATGACAGATGACGATGACACTGTCGATAATAAAAAGATTGATAATACACTAAAGGACGAAGAGACCACTGATAAAGATAAGGATCATAATGAAGATGACAAGAACGTCGACAAAGAGACTGATAGTACACTGAAGGATCACGAAGAATCTGCTGATGAAGAATCTGCTGATGAAGAA
>Ga0114977_10001118_pt1 | contig 17615 bp, 15 predicted proteins | sample S_130805_MF_Meta_FD_87026 | JGI IMG/M metagenome (GOLD analysis project Ga0114977, IMG submission 87026) | Freshwater microbial communities from Lake Simoncouche, Canada to study carbon cycling - S_130805_MF_MetaG | ecosystem: Environmental > Aquatic > Freshwater > Lake | place: Lake...
ACTCCTTAATGACTTTAGCCCCTAATTTGCTGGCTAATAGATCAGCACCAGATAACATGTTGGCATCACTTGGATCTTCATCACTTCTTGCCATTGTTGTAGTCGCAACTGAAGTGTCTACCGTTGCCACAATCTTTCTACGCACTCCAGTTACCTCATCAAAGGCATCAGATAAAATCACATCACTTTCTGACCTAATAAATGAATCTCTAGCACCAGAATTAACAATTCCAATTGTGATGTTCTCATCATCTAAGGAAATTATCTGCGCGCTGGTAGCAAGTAGTGACCAGGTTAATCTGCGCTTTCCTTTTACTTTATCAATTACCTCAGGCCACATTCTGCGAAGGGCCGTGATATCAATACTGCCACTCGGCTTAACAGTTGATGGTTTTACTATCACTGGCTTAACTACTTCAACCGCCGCTGCTTCACTTTTTTCTTCAATCTTTGGCGCACTCTTTACTTCAGCTGGTGCGCTCTTAACTTCAGCAATTGGTGCTACAGGTGCTTGGGTAGTTGATGTACCAAAACTAGCATTGCGCTCTAGTTTTTCAACTCTGGCAGAAAGGGCTTTGTTATCACCGGAGGGAATCATCATCTGCCCGCAAACTAATTCCAATATTAATCTTGGTGGTGTGGCACCACGCATTTGGGTTAAACCATTTGCAAGTAGATCTGCTGATCTAATTAAATTTGCGATACCAATAAGTTTTGCTTGAGTACGAATTCGATCTAATTGATCAACAGCTAAATCCTTGAGTACCTGTGAGTTGTTGTCATCAACTGCGCCAACAATTATTAGATCGCGAAGCCGCTCTAGTAGATCTTGGGCAAATCTCTTTGGGTCTTGTCCTGCTTCAATCATGCGATCAATTGTCTTAAATAAAGATGCGCCATCATGAGCTGCTAATGCATCGACTGCCTCATCAAGGAGTGCGCCATCGGTATATCCAAGGAGTGCAACAGCTATTTCATAGGTAACACCAGCATCACTAGCCCCTGCTAGTAATTGACCAAGGACTGAGAGTGCATCGCGAACTGATCCACCAGAAGCTCTAACAACTAGTGGAATAACACCCTTAGCTACTTTAATTACTTCAGCATCACAGATCTTTTCTAAGTGAGCAGTGAGAATTGCAGGTGGTACCAATCTAAATGGATAGTGATGAGTTCTAGATCTAATTGTTGAGATTAATTTATCTGGCTCAGTTGTGGCAAAAATAAATACAACATGAGCAGGTGGCTCTTCTACTACTTTAAGTAAGGCGTTGGCAGCCCCCGGCCCTAATTGGTGTGCCTCATCAATAATATAAATCTTGTAACGGGATTGCACTGGTGCAAAAAATACTTTATCCCGCAGATCTCTGGCATCATCTACTAAGCCATGTGTTGCTGCATCTAATTCAATTACATCAAGAGATCCTGGCCCATTTGCAACTAGATCTTTACATGATTGGCAGATGCCACATGGGTTTGGTGTCAGCCCTTTTTCGCAGTTAAGCGAGCGCGCCATAATTCGTGCACTAGATGTTTTACCGCAACCTCTAGGCCCACTAAACAAATAAGCATGGTGAATCTTTCCAGACTCAAGTGCGTTGCTAAGTGGAGTGGTTACATGCTCTTGACCAATTACATCAGCAAAGATTGATGGGCGATACTTGCGATATAAAGCTAATGACATCTATCGCCCTTTCTTGCTTAAATAAAAATAAAATTTAGGATCCCCCGTACACCCACTAGAGCGTACCTACCCTTGCTGCATTCCTGCCCTGGGGGAGTTTGGCACGTTAATGCCGCACGGAGGATCTAACTGTAATCTTAGTCATCACCACCGATACCCTTAAGCCTTGGAGTAATACTGGAAGATTCGCATAGCGGCCAAGCGCTCACGCTTGGAAAGCATACGTAGGCCAACCTACTGAGGGCTAAAGTACCTTTCTTCAGTAAGATTTTATATAATTTTATTTTTTAAATTGTAAGGGTTGCAATAAGGGTAATAATTTTATAATCGGGTCATATAAGGTTCTACTTATGAAGTCTCACCTGAATCACTTCCGAACGTTATTTTGGTTTTTTTTCATGTTTTTATCTAAAACTATATCCATAATTTGTTTTGGCAAGGTAAATTTTAGAATTGTAATAATATATGCGGCTAGAATAGGTCCTATAATTTTAGTACCTGAACTAGCAAGAATAAGTCGGAAAATTATAAAAAGAGATAAAAAAATATGCATAATAGATTTCTTAATTTTGTACGACAGATATAGGAGTCCTATACTTAAAAACCAAACTCTAATTAATTATTGGCGGACAAAAAATATTTTTTTGCCTAAATTCTTGTTACCCGAAGACAATGGCCCAGAATGGCTAAATAAATATTTTCCGAAACTTGTTTTTAATGCTGACCCAACAGCGGATATTGAATTAGGTTTTAATTTTGTTGAACATTCTCCACACTCGCGATTACAAACATTCAAACATAAAAAAGTAGATCGGATTCTAGCCAGTTACGGTTTATCAAAAGGTGATAAATATGTTTGCATACTAGCTCGAGATGATAGATATTTAAAAGAAACTTTTCCAAAAATCGATTGGGCTCATCATGACTATCGGAATCACGACATCCAACTTTTTGTCCCAAGCATTGACTACTTAGTAAACTCCGGCTATAAAGTTTTCCGGATGGGTTATAAATGCAAAGAACAGGTAAAATTTAATCATCCCTTATTCATAGATTATGCTTTTGATAAAAATCACTCGCAGTTGTCAGACTTCGCACTTTGGACAAATTGTTCATTTGCAATTTCAACTTCGAGTGGTATTGATTTTCTAGCTAATTTAAACCGAAGGCCTTTGGGAATAGTTGATGTAGTTCCGGTAGGCTATGCACATAATTCAGCATCCACAATATTGAATTATAGAAAACACCGACTCAGTAATGGAAAATATCTAACAAAAGACGAAATTATTGCAATGGGTCTAGGGCAAGCTATTACTAGTAAAGATTTTGACGCAAAAAATGTGAAATTAGAATTAAGTTCTTCCAGCGAAATCTTGGAGTATGTCATTAAATTTGAAGAGAAAAATAGTTATCGGGAATTAAGTCTATAAAATATTTTCAATCTATACGTAATTTCATTATTTTTTTAAGTATAACTTCATAATTAGCTTCCTTATCAAAATTTGAAGTTAAATAATTCTTTATAAACTTATAATACATATCTTTATTTAATTTTAATTCTGGCTTCATTTTTTTTAGATGTATCTCATTTAAATTTACAATTTTCGAGTCTAAAAAAGATGCTAAAACTTCAATTTCTTTTTTATACATTAATCCCGAGTGTGAAGTTTCAAATTGATCGCTTGTCACAAACAATATAGGCTTAAACATACTAACTGCAAAAGATATGGCCATACTGCTTCTAGTAATAATAAATTTAGATTCACTTACTACTTCACATGTTTTACCATATACAACTTGTCGGTTATCAAAAATTTCGCAAGGGGAGATGAAGTTTGTTTTAGGATGACCACAAATTACTACTGGAAGATTAAATTCAGATTCAATGAAACTAAATAGATTATTGAGTAATGGGTACCACACGTCTGATGTAATTGAATCTTTGTGATTGGCTAAGTAACCATCACCTGCGAAGTATGGATCATTTGCGTCCAGAAATGCGATACAGGTTGCACCATTCTCTTTACTAGGTAGTAATTTTCGAGTTTTGCGCAAATACTCACTATAGTCTAGGGAGCTTACTTCGATCAAGGATGGCGGGAATAAAGGGCTATTTTTAATGTTCTCTTTGTAAAAATCCCCAGCCACCAATAAGTGAGTTAAGTATTTTTTTTTATATTTTGCGATGAATGCCACTAAGTACAAGATGGTCTGACTAAATAAATTTTTCAGACTAGTGCTACTTTTAATTATTTTTATAATTGTATAAAAAGCATTATTCATTTTTTTATTAAATTTTATATTGTTATCTAACACTGGCATACCAGGGGCTATAATATCTATAACTTTAAAATTCGTTCTTTTAAGCTTGGAACTTAAAAAATTATTAATAAGTATTTCTTTTAAATTCGAATTTGGAACAGCATTATAAATGCATATGTTAAGTGAACTATTTGTTTGTATAAATCTATCAAAATGTTTATAAAATTTTGATTTTACTGTAAAGGAAAAAATTTCTTTACGTTTACTTGGCTCATAATTTAGTACCTCGTAAAAGTTTTTATTTAAAATTTGAGATATATCCCAAACTTCTATATCAACCAAGCTTGATAGTTCTTCCAACTCTAACTTGTGCCATAAAAAATCCGAAAACTTATATGGATATATTACTATATATTTATCATTAATTCTAACCATATATATCTACTTCCATTCACAGTTATTCTATAAATACATTGAATAATTGTACTCTTAACTCTTAATTAATCTTCATATGATACAACTAACTCAAAAAGCAAGGCGCGATATATTTATGCACGTTCTAATTGTAGTAAATTAACTTTTTTGTTTTAGGTCCTCCAAAGTTAAATAATACTACCATTCATTTAGCGAAAGCCTTGACACCTTATTTGACGAACCAGTATCGAATTTAAATCTTTTTTCTCAATAAATTATTAGGCTGGCTTTAAGTTATCACTAGTTGTACCATAAACCACAATACTAAAGGAGGATTCGCATAGCGGCCGAGTGCGCACGCTTGGAAAGCGTGTGTAGGGTGACCTACCGAGGGTTCAAATCCCTCATCCTCCGCTGAATAATTAAGTTTATCCGAACACATCTTGTTTGATATTTTGGCAGTTTCAAAACTCTAAAAGGTATTTAATTCAAATAGTAATAATATCGGGTATGATCTACAAATGACATTCTTTGCATCTACTTCCACACCTAATGTTAATACTGAGTGGATCGCGTGTGATAACCAAAGTAGATTAAGCAAAATAGATAAAATTCTAAAAGATACAAAATTTTCCGAATTTGTTTCACCAACGCGGACATTTGAAGATGGTCAGATTTATTTCTCTTTTAAAAAACCAATATCTTCCTCTTTGAGGGGAATTTTTTTGCTGGATTTAGAGATTTTGCTTAAGGATAAATTAGATCATGGAGTAGTAATTTGGTGTGAACCAATTGGTGACAAAAATTCATTAAGAAATTTACGTGGCATAGAAATAATTACTAAAGGAGAAGACCTATGACAATTTTGCATGAAAAAGAAATTGATACAAAAGATGGAAGTTTGATTTTAGATTCGCATAAATTACCTCATCATTTTGATCGTGTGCAAGCATGGGAAGCTGGTGAACGAATTGCCCCAGTAAGTGTTGATATGGCTTTAACTAGAGCCTGCGGCGCAATGTGTGCATTTTGTTACGCCATGGTGCAAGAGCCACAAGAGCGCAGTTCTGTAAAAGTAGACTCGAGTTTATCGTTATTGGATGATTTTAAATCAATCGGAGTTAAAAGTGTATCGTTGATTTCTGATGGTGAAAGTACCATTTCAAAATCTTACGTTCCTTTTATACAACATGCGGCATCTTTAGGAATTGATGTAGGTAATGCAACAAATGCTTGGGAGTGGGGACCAGAAAAAATTGAAGCAGTGTTACCCCACTTAACATGGGTTAGATTCACTGTGGCAGCGGGAAGACCGGAAAGTTATGCTAAAATTATGTATAAGGGTCCAGAACATACTCATGTTTTTGATAAAGCTATGACAAATATTAGATATGCAGTAGAATATAAAAGGAAAAATAATTTACCTGTGACTCTAGGAATACAGATGGTTTTATTGCCTGAATACAAAGATGAGATAATTCCTTTTTCTCAGTTGGCAATAGACCTAGGAGTTGACTATGGAGTGATAAAACATTGTTCAGATGACGAAAACGGGACTCTCGGTGTTGATTACTCTAAATATGAGCCACTTTATGGAAAATTAAGTGAAGCAGAAAAAATGAGTACAGAGCAGACAAAAATCATTGTTAAGTGGGAAAAAATTATGGACAAAGGTAAACCAAGCTATAGCCGCTTTTACGGGCCACAATTTCTCCTTCAAATAAGCGGATCTGGTTTAATTGCTCCTAGTGGCATGTTTTTTAATGCAAAATTCTCAAAGCTGCACATAGGCAATTTCACGGAAGAACGATTTATTGATATGTTTAAATCTGATAGATATTGGCGGGCAATGGATTATTTAGCGTCTCCATCCTTTAATGCCCAAACAATGATGGGGACTTTACCTATTCAACACTACGTTAGCGTTGCACTTGATAACCATATAAAAGATATTGAAAGAATTAAACCTGCTGTTGGAAATAAGCCCATGCATGTTAATTTTTTATAAACTAAAATGGGCCAACTGCACCAATGTCTGGTTGATCTTTGTGTTTTGATTTATAAGGAAAATTTGCATTAAATATGCTAATTGCTTTTGCTAAGTCGAATTTAAATCCAAAATGTGCTTTTATTTCGCTTAGCATTTTTTCAATTGTTGGATAATGATCTAAAGCCAAACTAGCAGAACTAGGCGTTGGCTCCATTGGTAATCCAAACCTCAGGATTGGATTAGATAGCAAACCAAATAATTCAGAATATATAGTTGAAGAAACCTCACCGGTTAAACCGAATTCGATATGCCCAGTATCTAGGATTACAGCGTTCTTCGTTTTTTCTATGCTTCGCAAGACTGTACTTTTATCCCAAGGTTGGATACTTCTTAAATTGATGACTTCAGCATTTATATTCAGTTCAGATAAAACCGCCGCTAGTTTTATACACTCAATAACTCCATATGATAATGAAATAAAGGTTAGATCCTTTCCGGATTTCATAATTTTTGCTTCCGATAAGTCTGGTATGTGTTCATTTTTAATGAAACCTTCAGTTGTCTGGTGAAGCCAACGATGTTCCAAAAATATGACAGGTATATCGCTCGAGATACTTTGTTTCATTAAATAATATCCATCTAACGGAGTGGCAGGTGCAACAACTTGCAGTCCAGGTACATGGGAAAAAATTGCATGCGGCGATTGAGCATGGGTTGGTCCCTGTCCCCATCCTCTTCCTACTATCATCCTAATAACAAGAGGAACTTTATAAACTTCACCTGACATGTATGAAGTTTTAGCAATTTGATTAATTATTTGCTCTGCCGAAGTAAAAGAAAAGTCAGCTCTTTGGTGCATCATTACTGGGCGGAAACCCTGCATAGCTAAACCAAGCGCCATCCCAGTAACTGCATTTTCGGAAAGTGGAATTTCAAATACGCGTTCAGAACCATATTTAGACTGGAGATTAGTTGTTGATCCAAAGACTGCGCCAATATCACCTACGCCGAGGCCAAAAAGCATTACTTTTGAATTATCTTTCAAGCTTTCGTCAAATGCTTGATTTAATAAACTGATATATGTTTGAGACACTATTTTTTCATTTCAAATTGTTTTAAATAGTTTTCATTCTTCTTTAACATGCTTATGAAAATATCTTCTACATAAGAATTAATTTGACTTGCTAACTTTTTGATAAGAATTTCTGAAATTAATCCTGAGCTAATCATTTTATTTTCTAAAATTTTTATTGGGTCTCGCTCAATATAGGATTCGATTTCTCCAGGTTTCCTATAGCCCATGCCGTCATCCAAGCTTGGACCACAGTGCTCATATCTTCTGAAGGTATCTAAATGCACTAAGCTCGGTTTACTGTTTCTAACCACAGATAAGATGCTACTAATTTGCGCATAAATTTCTTCTACATCATCACCACTTCCATTGTAATAAGTTACACCCATGCCTTCAATAGTTTCTCTAACATTCTTATTGTCTGGCCATCTTACTTTTTTGTTTGAATAAGTTGAATATCCATTGTCCTCAAGCACAACAAGTAGTGGCAGATTTTTTAGTGCTGCCAAATTTAGCGACTCATAGAAAGCTCCGGTCTCCAATGCGGCATCACCAATAAAAGCAACAACAGTGTTTCCGGAGTTTAAATGCTTCTCAGCAAGTGCCAAGCCAGTTGCAATAGGTAGTGAACTTCCTACAATGGGTACGCTCGCCATAAAACCAACTGATTTATCAAAGATATGCATAGATCCTCCTCTGCCTTTACAGCAACCAAGTGGAGATCCAATTAACTCTGAGAGCATCGCGAAAAGATCCCCTCCTTTGGCAATGTAGTGCGCATGAGATCTGTGAGTTGACACAACTTTATCTTCTAATTTTAAATTTAGTGATACGCCAACAGCAATTGCCTCCTGCCCTATTGATAGATGCACCGGGCAACGAAAGATTTGGTCAGCATATTTATCCGAAATTAGTAGTTCAACTGATCTAATTAATTGCAGATTTGCAAACATTTGAATTTTCGAATTACTTGAATCGAAGTCTTTTTTAATTAAATTCATTAATGCTATATTCATACTAAATTTCCTAATTGATCTGAAACATAATCTATTTGCGATAAATTAAGATTTTGGTGAATTGGCAAGGATAATATTCTTTCTTTCTGCTTTTTAGCAACTGGTATGTTCCATTTTTTATCTGGATATTTAGAAGTATAAGAAATTTGATCAGTAATTAACACTGGATAATGTATTTTTGTTTCTACGCCAGCACTTATTAAAGACTCTTGAACGCTATCTCTATTGTCTATTTCTATAACGTATAAATGATAGGAATGAAAAACACCCGAAGAAAATACTGGGATCTGGATATTATACTTAGCTAAATTCTCTTCATATTGGTTTGCAAATGACCTTCTACAAATTATTGTTGAGTCTAAATCATCAAGTTTTATACTTAGGATCGCCGCTTGAATTGAATCCAGTCGTGAAACAAATCCAAAGTTATGAGAAATATTCCTAGAAACCTGTCCATGATTTTTCATTCGATTTACTTTTTCAATCAGCTCATAATTATTTGTTGCTATCAATCCACCATCGCCTGCTGCATTTAAGTTTTTAAGTGGATGAAAGGAAAAACAAGCAACATCTGATAAGTTTCCAGGCTGATGATCTAACAATTTAGAGCCGAATGCCTGTGCTGCATCTTCAATAATAAGTAAGCCGTGTTTTTTGGCAATTTGATTAATGGCTACCATATTGGCCATTTTTCCTTCAAGATGAACCGGCATAATAGCTTTCGTTCGCGTTGTGATCGCTTCTTCGATCAAGTCTGTATCAATTAGGTGGTCAGGTCCAACATCTATAAAAACTGTCGTGGCCCCAATATGCTCGATTGCAGCTACCGATGCTATGTATGAATTAGGTACGGTAATTACTTCATCGCCTCGAGTAACGCCGAGAGCTACTAATGAAAAAATTAACGCATCGGTACCGCTATTAACAGAAGTTGTGTACTTTACTCCTAATCTAATTGCAATACGCTCTTCTAAAGCTTTAATTATTGGATGCTCGAGATACATACCACTTTCTAAAACTTCAGAAATCTTTGGCAAGGCACGATCTCTAATGGATAGCCACTGACTACCTAAATCAACATATGGTACTTTCATATGGGTTAGCTGTAGAATTCTTTAACTGAATTAGCTATTTCTTCTAATTGCGAATCATTTAAATGTTGATCGCAAGGAAAGGATATAATATTTTTTGCTTGACTGTCTGTAACTGGGAAATTCATCGAATTATATTTATTCCCAAGCGCTTTTTGTTTATAAATTGGAATAGGGTAATGAACTTTTGCTTCGATCTCTCTATTGAGGCAAAATTTTAGAAGTTCATCTCTTCTTTCAGCAAAAACTATATAAAGATGATAAACAATTCTCATATCCTTTGTACGTTCAGGCACCTTAATCTGCGGTATCTTGTTGAAGAAATCATCAAGTTTTTTGGCATTTATAATACGCTTATTTGAAATATCTAATGCTTGCGGAAGCAGCCAATTTGCTACAACTGCTTGGAATGTATCTAGTCTGCTGTTATACCCAAGTATCTCAACATGATCCCTACTAATTAATCCATGGTTTCGTAACAGCCTGATTTTCTTATCTAAATCTGCATTATCGGTAACAATTACACCGCCATCAGACCACACATTTAAATTTTTGAGTGGATGTAATGAAAAAGCTGCCGCGTCCCCCCAGGTGCCTGCTTTTTTTCCATTCCATTCAGCAAGAATGGATTGGCAAGCATCTTCAACTACAACTAATCCATATTTTTTTGCTAAATCTATTACTTTATCCATTTTTGTCATATACCCAGTAAAATGTACTGGCACTATCGCCTTAGATTTTGGCGTTATAGCTTGTTCGATCAGATCTACATTCATGCAAAAAGTTTCGTCTACATCTATAAATACTGGTACTGCCCCAATTTCTACAATCGCTCCCACCGTTGCAACGAATGTATTAGCCGCAGTAATAACTTCATCCCCAACTCCAACTCCTAAAGCCCGTAGCGCTATTTTTATTGCATCTGTTCCGCTATTTACACCTATTGCGAACTTTCTACCTATCAACGATGCAAAATTATCTTCGAACTCGTAAAGTGGTTTACCTAAAGTAAAATCCCCGGTTCTGACAAATTTCTTTAGTTCATCCCAAAGTTCAGGACAATCCTCAAACTGTTGGCTTAAATATGAGTATCGAACTGCCATTTTTAAATTATCCTAACTTTGATCACTGCTAAATGTAGCAGTAAGTGTTACTACCGCGTAAAATAAGGGTGTGTCGAGTGAAAATGGAATTAGTGCAATATTTCTAGATGCTGATGGTGTGCTCTGGGAGGATATTGGCTCAGGAGGTATTATAAGTGGTAAAGATCATTCAGTTAAAAATTTAAGAATTTTATCTTCGATTACATCTAAACAATACCTAAAAATCGTTATTTCTAACCAAACCTACGCTGCAAGAAAAAAAATGGCTTACGCAAGATTTAAACTTTTTACTTATAGGTTTTTTAGTAATTTGATTAAACAAGGTTTAATTGATGATTATGCAATCTGCTATCACCATCCCAATGCAAAAAACTTTTTTCTGAGAAAAAACTGTAAATGTCGGAAACCGTTACCTGGTTTAATTAATTCAATGGTAAAAAAACATAATATTATTCCTCAAAAATCCTTTTTAATTGGTGACAGAATTACTGACATACAATCCGGCGCTACGGCGGGAATTAAGCACCTATTTTTAATAGTTAACCCTAAGATGCTAGAAGTAAATGAAAATATAGGCAAACAACCATTCCAAAATACTTTTATTCCCTTAAAAGATCTTAAAGAATTTTTATTGGCTAAGGAGTTGCAGGTTGAAAATTGATTCCATTTTAATTCTTGCAGCTGGAAAGGGGACCCGTCTAAAACCATATACAGATAATTTACCAAAGAGTTTGCTTCCGCTGGGAGAAACAAATATTTTACGAAACCTAATAATGCAATCACAAAAGTATTTTGCTGGTGCCAGAATTTATGTAAATGCCTCCTACTTAGCTGAAAAAATTATAAATGAGGTTAATAATTTTCCAATTGCTAGCCGTCCTTATGTAGTTTGGGAGCAAAATCCTCTTGGTCCGGCATTTACAGTTACAAATCACTGTAATGAAAATCATGGAAATGTGCTGGTTCTTCACGGAGACATTTTTTTTACTGACACGGCTTATTCTGAGTTTGCAAATTCAATACATAATAAAATACAAGATGTATCAATTTTACTTTGCCACCAAAGAACTAAAAGAAATGCGCGATCTCAAGTTATTGAAAATGGGGGCATAATACAATCAATTATTGAGATAACTGATTCTGATACAACAAAGGGTTTCTACGACAGTGACGATGGCGAACTAGTATGGAGTAGTTCTGGGGCAATTGTCATCAAAAGAAAATCTCTCATAAATTTTACTGCTAAACCAGCAGTTGCTTTATCGCCTACTCTCATTAACCACATAGCCAGCAAGGAAGACCTTCACTTAGAAAAATGTACTGGAACTAGAATATCTATTGACAATGAAAAATCATACCTTGCTGCGGTTGGAATTAGTAATAAAAACCAAAATTTATTTAATCGATCCTTTTGACATTAATAATTTCATCTGCTTAATATTAAAATAAATTTCTGATTTTAAATTTAAGTATTTATCTGAATAAAATGCTTGCTTTATATCACTAATGGCTTCATCTACAGAGTGCTTGGGGATAAATCCGATTTCTGATTCGATTTTTTTCCCAGAAACTCGGTAGGAACGTTGATCTAATACTGGAATAACTTGTATTTCGCAGCTGCCTTGTATTTGAGATTGCACTTTTTCTGCAATACCCATTACGGTTAAATTTTCGCCAGCGATATTGTATATTTTTCTATCAATAATTTTGGGATTGGTTTCAAGTAATAATTTGTATGAAGCGGTCATATCCTTTATGTGCAAATTAGGTCGAAATTGTTCTCCGCCATCCACATTTATTAAAGAATTAGTTAATGCACTTAGAGTTAAAATATTAACAACTAGATCAAATCTTTGCCGCCTCGAATAACCACAAACTGTTGACGGACGAACAATTGTTAAATAGATTTCACTTGAAACATTGTTCAAAGCGATATCTTCACACATTACTTTATATTTTGAATAATCAGTTAATGGTTCGCAAATTAAATCTTCTGTAACATTTTCTTCTTCTTTAACCCCATAAACAGAAGAAGACGAAGCGTAAATAAATTTTTTAACAGAAGATTTATTGATTTCTGACACAAACATTACGAATGAATCAAAATTTATGCTTTTAGCAAGATCTGGATTAAGTTCATAACTTGGATCATTTGAAATGCAGGCAAGATGAATACATGCGTCCGCTCCATGAAGAGCTTTTCTTACTACTTCTTTATCTCTAATGTCCCCTTCAATGTATTCAATATTTTGTACAAAATTACCATCTGATAAATTCCACTTACCTGATGGGTACCAAAATGTATCTAAAACTCGTACTTGATAATTCGCCTCTGCTAGTAATCTTTGTAACTCAACGCCAACATACCCACCCCCGCCAACTAATAGTACTTTGCTGGGCTTATTCATAAGACTTTAACTTTGCTTATAATTCTCTCCGCTTCGAATTGTAAATCAGTTGAAGTGATTGCTCTTTCATTTCCCATGACGCCAACTAATAGAGCCCCAGCAATATTCCCGAAAAAAGTTGCAACTTCTATTGGTACATCATTCATTCTTAAACTTGATACAGCAGCAAGTAATGCATCGCCAGCGCCAGTCCGGTCAATAATTGTTGGCGCAAATGTTGGTGAAATAATTATTCCCTTTTTTTTACTCCATGTAACAAGTCCTCCTGAGCCGTTAGTAACGTACAATTCTTTGCAATTTAATTTGATTCCTAAATCTGTGATAATTTTGTCAAGTTTTGAAACCTTATTTCGCATTTCAACTTGTACCTCAGAACCATTTAAAAAAACTATATCCGCGTTTAGGTAATTAGATATAGGGTTGAACCCCCTATTTCCGGCATTTGACTGTGTATTAACCGATACTGGTACGCCAAAATTTAGATAGTCTTTAGTAACTTCATGATCAAAAAAATTATGTCCATAGTCCATAACCACTAAATTATCAAAATTTATTTTTTCTCTTCTGACTAATTTTTTGATTTCTTGTGGAGTGGTCCGATAATCATTTTCAGTTGGTAATTCATAACTTTCGAAGACTCTGGCATTTGACGACCTATCAACGTACCTAGTTTTTTTAATTGACTTATTTGATTCTAAATTAAAGAGATTTATTTTTTTATTAGAATTTACTTCTGTCATAATAAAGTCGTGATCTGCTATAGCCCATTTTGTAATTACGTTTGAATTAATACCTAGTCCACTGAAGTGCCTAGTAACTGCGAGCACCCCGCCAAGGTGACTCGCTTTTGTTCTTTTTTCAAAAGCTATAAGCGGATCTTTAGTGACTCTTCCTAACGCATCGCAGTAGATGTATTCATCAATTATTGCTTCACCTAAAATTAATACACTTGAATCTACCAAGGTTTTTAAACACTCACTAAATACCGTTTCCCCGAACATATCAATTTGCTCTTTTAACCATCGAACTGTATCAAGCGGAATAAAATCACTTAAATTTTTTTGTCTTTCTAAATACCCAATGCGTGCATATGTTGAGTTAACTATATGCCAGCCAAATTGCTCAGTACTACTATTAATCCTGTCAGCTATATATACTTTCAAATTTGCTTGGTTACCAATTGTTACAATCAGTAAGTTTTCGTCTAAATTATAATTATCAAATATACTTAATCCATCGGGATTATTTTTACCTACTTCAGCCTTGTTTGCACTTACTCGCCGTTCAATTTCTTTAATTCCTAAAACAGCATTAGCTGCTTTCCCAAAAATACTAAATGTTTCAGATACAGCATCAATTATTTGTAAAGCTTCCAACGTATCTAATAAGAGATCCGGTGTTTCATTCTCAACATAAAGTATTGTTTTAGTTAGTTTCATTTTTCCCTAAATACTGAAACCATGTACTTGTTGCTTCAACTATATCTTCTTTGTTCCATAGGGGTGCATCTTTCCACATATTTATTTGCCTTAAAACATGCATTACGCCTTCTTCAAATGTTATTTTGGGTTCCCAGTTTAATAAACTTTTTGCTTTTAATATATCTGCATGAGTTCGATCAGGCTCCCCGGGGCGCTTTGGTATGAATTCAACTTCCCCTCGGAGCAATTCAACTAGTCGATTAATTGACTGCGGATTCTGTGTGCCAATATTAATTGCCTCTCCTGAAATCTGACTTTCTCCTGCAAGAGCAAACGCTTGAGCGACATCACTTACGTATGTAAAATCTCTAACTTGGTTCCCATCGCCAACCACTGTGAATGGTTTTTGTGCAATTTTTTGTGCTAAGAAAACACCCATGACTGCGCCATAGTTACCGGTAGTACGCGCTCTAGGTCCGTATACATTAAATAATCTTAAGCTCAATCCCTTTAATCCATATAAATTTAACCAGTGAAAGAAAACTAACTCACCTAGATACTTACTTAATGCATATGGAAAAGTTGGAGCGATTTGATCGCTTTCGGTAGTTGGATAATTACCTGTTACTCCATAGCAAGTTGAGGAAGCTGTATATATAACTCTCTTGATATTACTCGCCCTTGCTGCTTCAAGTACATTAACAGTTCCTTGAACATTTGTAGACATATAGTCTACAGGCATTTCGATTGAAGGAACGATATCGGCAAGAGCAGCAAGATGGAAAACTATTGAACATTTATTGAATGCATCGGTAGGTAGTGGGATTCGAATGTCATGATTAATTATTGAAACCCTATTTGATGCTTGATCAATATTACTCAGCGAACCCGTGCAAAAATTGTCAACGATTGTTACTTCGTAACCTTTAACTAACAAAAGATCAACTAAATGACTTCCTATAAAACCTGCACCCCCCGTGACAACGGCTTTCATTTAGATTCCTTTAAATTTTTCGACTAATCTGTCTACTACATAATGAGATGCTGTTAAATGTAAATTTTCGATAATTCCATAATCATTTCTAGTGTCTGGGAAATATATTACGTTTGTATTTTTAATTTTTAATATTTCGCCGCCGTTAAAACCAATAAAGCAGTGGACCTCTTTTTTTATTTCTAACGAAAAGTTTATAGCCTCTAAAATATTCCTAGAACTACCTGAGGCTGAAAAGGCAACTAAAATATAGTTAGAATTTTTAAATGATGATAATTGCCTTTTGATTACGCTTGAATAATCGTAATCATTAGCAAAAGCTGAACTCAGTGCAATTTGTGAGTTTAAGCAAAAGGACCTAATGGCATGACCTGCCCGTTTTTCCATTTGCCCTAAGTCAGCAGAGAAATGTTCTGCGGTAGATGCGCTACCACCATTACCAATTGTAAAAACAATTGAATTGGAATCTTTTGCTAAATTCCAAATTGAATCAATTATATGGTTCAAGGAAAGGTCACTTTGAATTTCATTTCCAATAGCATTTTGAAACGAAATATACTCAGAAAAACTTTGCATTAAAATAGTATATATGAAATGTATCTACTTAATAGTTTATTCTACAACTCAACGCCAATATATTTTGTCTCTAAAAATTCTTCAACACCTTCAAAGCCACCCTCTCTTCCTAAACCAGATTGCTTTATACCACCAAACGGTGCAGCTGGATCTGAGATAGTTCCTTTATTTATTGCAACCATGCCTGACTCTAAAGATTCGGCAATTTTTAATGCTCGTTTTAAATCAGTTGAGTAAACATATGAGATCAAGCCAAACTCAGTTGCATTTGCTAGTTCAATTGACTCTTCGTCTGATGAGGTAATAACAATTGGTGCTACCGGACCAAAGATTTCTTGTTTTAGGATTGGATTATCGCTTCTAACAGTTAAAACTGTAGCGGGATAAAAAGCGCCTGCTCCAGTTGGTGTTTTACCACCGGTTCTTATCTGAGCACCAGCAGAAACAGATTCATCTACTAACTCAGCAATTTTATTGCGCTGTTTAACTGAAACACTTGCTCCCAGTTGGGCGCCAGAAGATTTTCCTGCTGCTAGCTTTAGGGAAGCCATTGCATTTGACAATTTTGTAGTGAATTCCTCGGCAATCTCTTTAGCAACATAGAAACGATTTGCCGCAGTACATGCTGCGCCACCATTTCTCATCTTGGCAAGCATTGCACCACTTACCGCATCATCAACATTTGCATCATCTAAAACTAAAAATGGTGCGTTGCCGCCTAACTCCATTGAGGTGCGAATGACTCGATCTGCTGCCTCTTTTAATAAAACTCTTCCAACCTCAGTTGAGCCAGTAAAAGATAAATTCACAACTCTAGGATCCTTTAATATCTTTGCTATTGCCGGCCCTGACGGCACTGGCAGAATTAAATTAACTACTCCAGCAGGTACTCCAGCTCTTTCTAAGATCTCAACTATTGCTATAGCAGTAAGTGGAGTCTCACCTGCCGGTTTTAAAATCACTGTGCAACCAGCAGCTAATGCTGGTCCAATTTTTCTAGTTGCCATCGCAGCTGGAAAATTCCACGGAGTAATTAAAAGTGAAACACCAATTGGTTGTTTAGTAACTAATATTCTTTTGTCCCCTGCAGGTGCCATTCTAAACTCGCCATTTATACGCACAGCTTCTTCGGCAAACCAACGAAAAAACTCTGCGGCGTATAAAATCTCACCTTTGGCATCACTTAATACTTTGCCATTTTCTTTAGAAATAATTTCTGCAAGCCGATCAGACTCTGCAACCATAATCTCAAATGCTTTGCGCAATATTTCAGCACGAACGCGAGGTGCAGTTTTTGACCAAGTTTTAAATGCTTTTGCTGCCGCATCTACTGCTTGCTCACACTCTTTATCTGACGCCACTTGTACATTAGCAATCACTGATTCATCACTTGGATCAGTAACTGGCATTGTAGATGCGCCATCAATCCATTTACCATCAATATAAAGCTGCGTCTTAAGATGCATAAAGATAAGCATACGGCTATGGCGTGTGCTTAAAAAATAGCGCTTAAAAACAGGCGTATACTTAATACCTAACTTCTCATTGGAGTGTGTTTTTAATTGCCTAATTCATGGAGTGATA
>Ga0114977_10001119_pt1 | contig 17612 bp, 19 predicted proteins | sample S_130805_MF_Meta_FD_87026 | JGI IMG/M metagenome (GOLD analysis project Ga0114977, IMG submission 87026) | Freshwater microbial communities from Lake Simoncouche, Canada to study carbon cycling - S_130805_MF_MetaG | ecosystem: Environmental > Aquatic > Freshwater > Lake | place: Lake...
CATAAAAATTAGCAGTTGGTGAAACTGTCGTGTTCATTTCATTGCTTCCGGTTAAGTGGTTTTAGCTATGCCATACAATAAAAATTGCAATAATCAAACCAATTCCTATACATCTCAATATGCCATTTCTTGAGTCAAAAGTGTCTAACCCGCTTGTCGACCTGCATGTAAAACACAATGCCACCAATGATCTGCTTTATAGGTGGACATGTAAATTTCTTCATCTCTAGCTCGGGTTTTAAACGGAAGCGCTTCACGAACATCCATTGAATGCTTCACTTTGCGCACAGGCACTCCATAGTAATTGGTGTCTTCGTATATTTCAGCAACGAACCCCAATCTATCGCAAACGTAAAACATTCACCCTCCTGCATACAATAAAAATTTATCGGCCAAATTCAGACTAACCTAAATCTCCTTTGTCTGCCAAATCGAAGCCCTATCCGTGTCCGGTATTAAAGCTGAATTAATGCGCAGGAAAAATATTCAATAGCCTTTCACCACCATTATCCCGCCACCCGCATCTCTAAGGTTCGTGCCGCGTATCAGCGGAAATACCACGCGGTAAATTCCTCTGCTTTTTTGCCCGGCAGCTTGTCGAGAGTTTGTCATCGGCACATCGGTTCCCGGCAAGGTTTCGTAAAAGTAGTAGTGATTGTCTTGCTTCAACAGCGTGAGATTTTCTGGCTTGTGCCGGGGTTGATGTAAAGCGAACACCAGCACGAAGTAAATTGCAAAAAACTTCAGCACAAATTTCGGTATACCTTCCATCGCAGCTCACACTGACTGCGGCAACAGGTAAATCACTTCAGCCCAACCGATCATGCTCACCAGCATCAGCAAGGTTTCGCCTTTGAAATAGTTAAGAATGTTCATTTCAGACCTCCAATCGGTTATTGATGGAGGTAAGCTTACTGGCTCAAAAGCTCACTAGGTGAGCCTGTCAATATTGATTAGCGGCTTGTTGCAGGATTTCTTTGATGCGACTGCGCAATTGCTCTGGCGCGATGACTTCCACTTCGTTGCCGTGCTTCATGATGTCCATCAGCAACTCCCGGTCATCGGTATAAGGCACTGCCAGCATATAACTACCATCGGTTTCATAACTTGCTTTCTGTTCGGGATGCCACGATTCATTGGCCACCCATCTGGCACGCGCTGGGCTGAATTTGAGCTGTGCCCATTGCACTTTGCTGCCTGAGAAAATACCGTAGCCTTTCTCGAAATATTCCTTGAGTGATGCCTTGCTGAGGTCTTTGGCTTTGTCGTTGGTTATTTCGGCAGCGGTAATTGCGTCAATGGAAAAGCTTCTGATTCCCTCACGTAAATGACACCACGCATCGACATACCAGTTGTCACGGTAAAACACGATTTGTTGTGGTGAAATGAGTCGCTCAACGGTTTCATTACGTTCGCGGTTGTAGTGCTGAATTTTGAGTCGGTTTGCGACTGAGGGTGGCGGTGGCAATCGCTTCAAAGTGTTTCAGCGGCAAGATGCGCTGGCTGGCGTGAACGAGCCGGAAGCGTTTCTCAACTTCATCGGCGCTGTGGTCAGCACTACCGAGCAGTGCTTTCAATCTCGCTTGTAGCGGTTCGATGTGTTGACTCAATAAACCGGGATGAATTTCTTTGAGTAGCGTTTGAATCAGCAACAAAGCGTGTGCTTCGGAGGCGTTGAACCACATTCCCGGTAAGGCAAAAGCTGGGCCAGATTGCTTACCAGATGCGTAACGATAACCACCCGCATCCCGATCCCAAACAATCGGTGCATTCAGGCGATCGCGTAGATATTCCAAATCCCGTTTGAAGGTGGCGAGAGAAATATTGAGTTCAGCCAGAAAGTCAGCCAGCGGCACCATCCCACGTGCGGCCAGCATCTGATCAATTTTATAAAAGCGTTCGCTGCGGTCCATGGTCATTCTCCCAGTTTGGCAGAATGGTAGCTCATTGGGTGAGTGGGGAGGTGGTGTGCTGGCGTTTATATCAGCTTCTGGCAAAACAAAATTCCGCCGAAGCGGGGTTTTATCTTTGCGACGATTACAACGCGAGGCGCTGTAATTACATCATGCCGCCCATACCGCCGGCAACTTTGTCTTCTGGCAATTCAGCTCGGTTGAGCCTCAGTTCATTCAGCCTAACCGAGCTATCGTCAATGGCAAGTAGCTTAACTGGAGTTGCAAATTGCTTGCAATTATACGGGTTGCCCGTACAATTGCAGCTGTGTACACGATTATTGAAACTATCACTTTCCAAAAACAGGCCGCCGATGTGTGGGGCGAGGATGAATTGGCCGATTTCGTGGACTGGTTCGCCATGGATCCAATGGCTGGCGATGTAGTGTAAGGTACGCAAGGTGCGAGAAAAATTCGCTGGGCGGCTAAGGGAAAAGGCAAGCGGGGTGGGGCGAGAGTAATTTATTTTAACCGTTTGGAATCCGGCTTTATTTTGCTTTTGTCGGTGTACGCCAAAAACGAGCAGGAAAATATTTCCGCAAAAACTATTCAGGAGCTTAAAAATGAATAAATATGCAATACCGGAATTGGATGTTGAGGCCGTGGCACGCGCAATCGAAGCGGACATGGGAGAGTCGTTGCCGGACATCCGGCAGGCGTTGACCGAAGCGAAAAACGGCAGCGTCGGGCGCGTAACCACGCCGGAGCAGATTTTAGTGCGTGCTGCACGCGCCAAGACTGGGCTTTCCCAGCAGGCATTTGCCGAGCGAATTGCAACACCTGTGGCAACCTTGCGCGATTGGGAGCAGGGGCGGTTTTCTCCGCCCGGAGGCGTGTCATGTTTGCTGCGCTTAATCGAGCGACATCCCGAGCTAAGCGAAGAGCTTTTGGCGGCGTGACTTCTGCCTATGTGAGCGCTTGACTTACCCCTCCTGCATTAGAGTTCGCATCTCCAGCGATAGCGCACCCAAAACAAAACCCCGCCGAAGCGGGGTTTTATCTTTGCGACGATTACAACGCGAGGCGCTGTAATTACATCATGCCGCCCATGCCACCCATGCCGCCCATATCGCCACCACCCATACCGCCGGCTGGTTTGTCTTCTGGCAATTCAGCAACCATGCAAGCGGTTGTCAACATCAAACCAGCGATCGACGCGGCGTTTTGCAACGCGGTGCGTGTCACTTTGGTTGGGTCAACAACGCCCATTTCCAACATATCGGCATACACGCCAGTCGCCGCGTTGTAACCGTAGTTGCCCGTGCCTTCCAGCACTTTATTGATTACAACAGAGGCTTCTTCGCCCGCGTTAAACACGATCGCGCGCAACGGTGATTCCATCGCACGCAACACGATGGTGATGCCCGCGTCTTGGTCGTGGTTGTCGCCTTTCAGTTTGCCAACCGCTGCTTTAGCGCGCAACAAAGCGACGCCGCCGCCAGGAACAATGCCTTCTTCAACCGCAGCGCGAGTGGCGTGCAATGCATCTTCCACGCGCGCTTTTTTCTCTTTCATTTCAACTTCGGTCGCGGCACCGACTTTGATGACCGCTACGCCGCCAGCCAATTTGGCTTTGCGTTCTTGCAGTTTTTCTTTGTCGTAGTCGCTGGTGGATTCTTCCACTTGCTTGTTGATTTGAGCGATGCGACCCTTGATGATTTCTTCTGTGCCAGCGCCGTCGATGATGATGGTGGTGTCTTTACCCACTTCGATGCGTTTAGCTTGGCCCAATTCAGCCAAGGTGGTTTTTTCCAATGACAAGCCAACCTCTTCCGCAATGACCGTACCGCCCGTCAAAATCGCGATGTCTTCCAGCATGGCTTTGCGACGATCGCCGAAGCCAGGCGCCTTAACAGCCACGGTCTTCAAGATGCCGCGAATGTTGTTCACCACCAGAGTAGCCAGCGCTTCGCCGTCAACATCTTCAGCGATGATCAGCAGTGGACGACCCGCTTTAGCCACTTGTTCCAATATAGGAAGCAAGTCACGGATGTTGGATACTTTTTTGTCATGCAACAAGATGAATGGATTTTCCATCGCTGCGATTTGACGGTCTTGGTTGTTGATGAAGTAAGGTGACAAATAGCCACGATCAAACTGCATTCCCTCAACGACATCCAACTCATCTTGCAGGCCTTGGCCGTCTTCAATGGTGATCACGCCTTCTTTGCCCACTTTGTCCATCGCTTCAGCGATTTTTTCGCCGATCACGGTGTCAGAGTTGGCTGAGATAGAACCGACTTGAGCGATTTCTTTGCTCGTGGTGCAAGGCTTAGAAATTTTCTTCAATTCTTCGACGGCAGCGATCACCGCTTTGTCGATACCGCGCTTCAAATCCATTGGATTCATGCCGGCGGCAACAAACTTCATGCCTTCTTGCACAATCGATTGAGCCAAAACAGTCGCTGTTGTCGTACCGTCGCCGGCTACGTCAGACGTTTTAGAAGCCACTTCTTTCACCATTTGTGCGCCCATATTTTCGAACTTATCTTTCAGTTCGATTTCTTTCGCCACAGACACGCCGTCTTTGGTGATAGTAGGTGAACCATAAGAACGATCCAAAACTACGTTACGGCCTTTAGGGCCCAACGTCACTTTAACCGCATCAGCCAAAATATTAACGCCGATGACCATCTTGGCGCGAGCTGCATCATGAAACTTTACGTCTTTTGCTGCCATGTTGAATTCTCCTAAGAATGTGTTGGGAAATTAAGCTTCGACTACGCCGATGATGTCGTCTTCACGCATCGTCATATATTCTTGGCCGTCCATCTTGAAGTTTTGACCGGCATATTTGCCGAACAGCACTTTGTCACCAACCTTAACGTTCATTGGACGCAGTTTGCCGTCTTCACCAATTTTGCCGTTGCCGACAGCGATGATTTCGCCTTGATCTGGTTTTTCGGTAGCTGCATCAGGAATAACAATGCCAGATGCAGTTTTGCGTTCTTCTTCTAAACGCTTAACGATAACGCGATCGCTTAAAGGACGTACTTTCATACAAATTCTCCTAAATCAGTGAGTTAAAAAATTGCGAAGGCGGAAGTTTGGCACTCCTCACCAGCGACTGCTAATAATAGGGGCTGGCTCGTAGTATTTCAAGAGTAATAGCTAACTTTTGTTGATAAGTATGTTTTTGGTGGATATTGGAAGCGAGTGAAATCTGGTGGTCCGCTAATGGTTGACACTTGACATGTGCGCCCCGATACTTCGCCATCTCTTTATTGGGCATCCCGCCTTGGACGAGTTTTCCTTAAGCACTTTATTTCTCGTGCTGTTGTTGATTATCGCTTGCTCTGGATTTTTTTCCGCGTCGGAAACCAGCATGATGGCGCTCAGTCGTCATCGTCTCAATCATCTGCTACGCAAAGGCCATAAAGGCGCAAAGCTGACCGCTAAATTATTGAGTCAAACGGATCGTTTGCTCGGCTCAATTTTGTTTGGCAATACTTTGTTGAATACATTGGCGGCGTCGCTCACCGGCATCATCGTGATGCGCTTATTCGGTGAAGATGAATGGGTGTTGCTGGGCGGCACGTTGGCGATTACTTTTCTGTTGTTGGTGTTTAGTGAAATTATGCCGAAGGTGATCGCTGCCAGCTATCCCGAGAAATTCGCGCTCACCACCAGTTATCTGCTCACACCCTTAATTAAATTATTTCATCCGGTGGTGTGGGTGGCCTCGGTGATTGTTCGTAGTGTGTTGTGGCTGCTGCGGATTAAAGTTGAAACAGATCAAAGTAAACAAAAAGTGAGCTTGGAAGAGGTGCGTTCTTTGGTGCTGGAAGGCGAGCATTTTCTGCCGAAGAAGCATCAAAAAATGTTGCTTAATTTGATGGATTTGGAGCGGATCACGGTTAATGATGTGATGGTGCCGCGCAATCAAATTGAGATGCTGAATTTATTGACTGAATCGGACGAGTTAAAGCAGCATTTAGTCACTTGTCACCACACGCTGATGCCGGTGTGTGAAGGGTCGCTGGATAATATTGTCGGGCTGTTGCATGTGCGCAAAACCTTGTCGCTATTGCAGCGAGATGACTTTTCCGGTGAAGATTTACGTGCTTTATTGAGTGAGCCATATTTCATTCCGTCCGATACGCCGCTGCTCACCCAATTGCAACATTTTCAAGAGCGACAATCGCGTTTAGGTTTGATCGTGGATGAGTATGGCGAGTTGCTCGGTTTGGTGACGCTGGAAAATATTTTGGAAGAAATTGTTGGCGATTTCACCACCCAATCACCGGCGCAAACCGGTAAATTTTTGGCGCAGCAGGATGGCAGTATGTTGGTCGAAGGCAGCACTTTGGTGCGCGATTTAAATCGGAAAATGGGGATGAAGTTGCCTGTGGGTGGCGCCAAAACCTTGAATGGTTTGGTCTTGGAGCATTTGCATGATATTCCAGAAGCCGGCACCAGTTTGAAATTGAACGGCTATCCGATGGAAATTATTCAGACGCAAGATCACGGCGTAAAAGTAGTACGCATTTATTTGTCAGCGCCCGAAAAAGTTTAAATCCACATCGCTTTACAAGGTGTTCAAAACTGGGCAATATCCTGCGCATTTGGGTTGTTCTATTCGCTGAGCGTTTGCTCGCGAAAATTCTATTGAGTCGTTACGTCGAGATAAAAAATGGTCGCTCACGCGAAAGCAGTAAAAGCGAAAGAATATTTATACAGCTGGGAAGGCAAAGATAAAGCTGGGAAGTTGCTGCGCGGTGAAGTTCGTGCGGCCGGTGAGGTTGTTGTGTCGGCGCAGCTGCGCCGACAGGGCGTGCTGGTTAGTAAAATTAAAAAGCGGAGCTTGGGTGGTAAAGCGGTCACCGAAAAAGATATTACCTTGTTCACTCGGCAATTGGCCACCATGCTGAAGTCTGGCGTGCCGCTGTTGCAAGCCTTCGATATTGTCGGCAAGGGCCACGATAATCCATCGGTTTCGCGTTTGTTGTATGACATTAAATCAGACGTGGAAACCGGTAGCAGTTTGGAAATGGCGTTCCGTAAATTCCCATTATATTTTGATGACCTATATTGCAATTTGATCGGTGCCGGTGAGTCGGCCGGTATTCTAGATACTTTGTTAGAACGCTTGGCGACCTATAAAGAAAAAATTCAGGCGATTAAGGGCAAGATTAAATCGGCCTTGTTTTATCCTGTGTCGATCATGGTGGTCGCTTTTGTGATTACGGCGGTGATTATGATTTTTGTGATTCCGGCATTTAAAGAATTGTTCAGTAGTTTTGGTGCCAATTTGCCAGCGCCGACTTTGGTGGTGATGGCGATGTCTGATTTTTTTGTGGCATGGTGGTGGCTGATTCTTTCAGGGATGGGCGGGACGATTTATACGTTTTTCTATTATTGGAAACGCAATAAAAAGATGCAGCGCGTGCTGGACGCGTGGATGTTGAAGCTGCCGATTTTTGGCATTATCGTGCGCAAGGCGTCGATTGCGCGTTGGTCACGTACTTTGGCCACCATGTTTGCCGCCGGTGTGCCATTGGTAGAAGCCTTTGATTCGGTGGCGGGTGCGGCGGGTAATGCCGTATATTTTGATGCGACAAAAGTGATTCAGCGCGAGGTCACCACTGGGATTAGCTTGACGGTAGCGATGCAAAATACCCTCGTGTTTCCCAATATGGTGCTACAAATGGTGGCGATTGGTGAAGAGTCGGGTTCGCTCGATAGTATGTTGTCCAAGGTGGCCGATTTTTACGAGGCGGAAGTGGATGATGCGGTGGCAGCGCTGTCGAGCTTGATGGAGCCTATCATTATGGTGGTGTTGGGGACGTTGATCGGCGGCATGGTGGTGGCGATGTATTTGCCGATTTTCAAAATGGGCCAAGTGGTTGGATAATTTTTCTGTATTGCGCAATAGCGCGCCGGTAATTTACCGATGAATGCGCTGTTTGAAATGTGGCAAACCATGCCGTTGGCGTTTGTTGTTAGCGCCGGATTGCTGGGCTTGGTGGTGGGTAGTTTTCTCAATGTGCTGATTTATCGATTGCCGATCATGATGGCGCGCGAATGGCAGCAGCAGTGCGCCGAAATCAATCAACAGGTGCTGCCGGTGCAAGCACCTTTTAATTTGTTCGTGCCACGTTCGGCGTGTCCGCATTGCCAGCGACCGATTACCGCTTTAGAAAACATTCCCTTGTTAAGTTACCTGTTCTTGCGCGGAAAATGCGCCGGTTGCGGTGGACGTATTTCGCTGCGATATCCACTGGTGGAGCTGTTGAGCGCTGTCTTGACTGCCGCTGCCGCGGGATATTTCGGTTTTGGCATCACCGCTTTGGTGGCGATGATTTTTATCTGGCTGATGATTACGCTGACGTTTATCGATTTTGATACCCAATTGTTGCCGGATAGTTTGACGTTGTCATTGCTGTGGCTGGGTTTACTGTTAAATATAAATTCATTATTTACTCCCTTGGTCGATGCGGTGTTGGGCGCAATGTTCGGTTATGTTTTGTTGTGGAGCGTGTACTGGGCATTTAAATTAACCACCGGTAAAGAGGGAATGGGCTATGGCGATTTTAAATTGTTGGCGGCGCTCGGCGCGTGGTTTGGTTGGCAATTGTTGCCGCTCATTATTATGTTGTCATCGGTGGTTGGGGCGGTGGTTGGTATCGTTTTAATCGTCGCCTTTAAACAAGGTCGCAACACGCCGATTCCTTTCGGGCCGTATTTGGCCTGTGGTGGTTTGATCGCGCTTTTTTGGGGACAAGCTTTGACTCAACAATATTTACAATTCTGGTTAGTGTGATGAGTGCGGCCGCGCCTTTGTTGATCGGTTTGACCGGTGGTATCGGCAGTGGCAAAAGTACGGTGGCGGATTTGTTTGCCGAGCAAGGCGCGCGAATTATCGACACCGATGTTTTGTCGCATCAGTTGACTGCGCCTAGCGGTGCGGCGATGACGCTCATCGGTCAAGAATTTGGCGAGCAATTTATTCAGGCAGATGGCGCACTTGATCGGGCGAAAATGCGTCTGCATATTTTTGCAGAGGCATGCGAGAAAAAAAAATTAGAAGCGATATTGCATCCTTTAATTTTGGCGTTGACCAAGCAAGCGATAGCTGTGCCAAGTGGCGCGCCTTACACATTGCTAGTGGTGCCGCTATTATTTGAAGGTAAAAATTATCAAGCTTGGTTGGCGCGTTCGCTGGTGGTTGATTGTCAAGAGTCTTCTCAAATACAAAGAACTATGCGGCGAAGCGGTTTGCCTGAAGCGGCGGTTCGTTCGATTGTCGCGCAACAAATTAGCCGCGCCGAGCGCCTACGGTTGGCTGATGATGTCATTACCAATGATGCCGATTTGTCGGCGCTAGCGCATCAGGTTGCTCGTCTGCATCAATCATACTTGGCGCTCAGTGTCGGAAATGATTGACGATAATCGGCGCTCACGTTATCTTTCGCGCCTCTTTTTAGTTCCTTGCTTTTTAGCGACGTGATTACTTACGAATTTCCTCTAAATGAACGTGTGCGCACCTTATTGCGCCTGGAAGATTTGTTCGCTCGCATTAAGTATTTCATCGCCGCCGATGACTGTATGGATCATCATGCTGCGCTGACGGTGTTGTTTGAGATTCTCGAAGTCGCCAGTCGTGCCGATCTAAAATCCGAATTGCTGCAAGAGTTGGAACGTCAAAAACGCGCGTTGACGGCGCTGTATGACAATCCCGATATTTCCGAGAGTGCTTTGGATGACGTCTTGCAAGAGATTGAGTTAGTCAGCAGCAAGTTGTTGGCGATGAGTGGCAAGGTCGGTCAATATTTGCGTGATAACGAGTGGTTGATGGGCGTTAAGCAACGCGCTGCAATTCCCGGTGGTGTGTGTGAATTTGATTTGCCGTCCTATCATCATTGGCAGCATCAGTCGGTTGAGGCGCGTCGGCTATTATTAAATGGTTGGTTGATGCCGCTGATGCCGCTGCACGATGGCTTGGCTATTTTGCTGAAACTGTTGCGCGAAGGGGGGCATGCACATAGTTTCAAAGCCCATCACGGGTGTTTTCAGCAAATGCCAGGTGGGCGTGTGTCACACATGTTGCGCATCAGCGTGGCAGAAAAATTGCCGTGCCTGCCAGAAATAAGTGCCAATAAATATGCGCTTAATATTCGATTTGTTGAGGCCAGTTATACCGCCAAAACCACTCTTTATGCCCGAGATGTGGATTTTAAATTAACCTTCTGTAGTCTGTAATTTCCGCGATGATCACTCAAAACTTGCTTGTTGCTTGCCCGCATTGTGCCAAAGAAATCGTCTGGGACACGGCGAATAAATTTCGGCCATTTTGCTGTGAGCGTTGCAAAATGATTGATTTGGGTAAATGGGCGAACGAGGAATATCGGGTAGAGCAAAAAACAGCACCGGAAGATTTTGAATCCTCCGGCTTGTTTTGATCGCTAGTTGATTTAAACGGTTGGTGCCGTTTTCGGTGCGAAGGTAAACGCGTCAGAGAAGAAAGCATTTTCTGGCAGTTTGCGGTTGCTGGTAAATTCGCGATGTGCCGCTTCGACGACGATAGGCGCACCGCAGGCATACACTTGGTAGCTGGATAAATCCGCATAGTCTTCTAACACAGCCTCATGGACGAAGCCTTGGCGACCGTTCCATTGTTCGTCGGACACCACCGGTGTGAATCGAATTCCTAACGATTGCCATAAATCAGTTTTGTCTGCCATATATAAATCTGACGCTTTGCGCACGCCCCAATAAATATGCATCGGTCGTTTCACGCCGATGTGGAGCGCGTGTTCGATGATGGCTTTGATCGGCGCAAAACCGGTGCCGCTGGCCACAAAAATAATTGGCAGGTCTGAATCTTCACGCAAAAAGAAGGTGCCGAGTGGGCCTTTAATGCGCAGAATATCACGCTCTTTCATGGTGTTGAAAACATGGTGTGTAAACTCGCCGCCAGCAATATTGCGAACATGCAATTCTAAGGTGTCGTCATCGTGCGGCGCATTGGCGAGTGAAAAGCTACGCGGTTTACCGTCTTTTTGCAGAATGTCGATGTACTGACCGGCGAAAAACTGTAAGCGTTCGTTGGTCGGCAATTTCAAATAAATCGCCATTACGTCATCCGCTAACTTTTCCATTTTGTGGACGCGCGTCGGCAAGGTTCGTACTTGAATTTCTTTGTCAGTCATCACTTCGTGGCATTCGATGACAATGTCGGATTGCGGTTTGGCGCAACAAAATAAGGCCCAGCCGTCGGCTTTTTCGGCTTCACTTAAAACATCTTGTGATCGACCGTGATCGACGGTGCCTTGCAGTACTTTGCCTTTGCACGCGCCGCAGGCGCCATTTCGGCAACTATACGGTAGCGTTAAACCATGAGCTTGTGCGCCTTCGAGAATGGTTTGCTCGGTGTTAATGGGGAACTTGTGCTGGCTCGGTTGGATGGTGGCGTTAAATGTCATGGCTCTGTGGCAAAATCACGGGATTCGAATTTTAACGCATAATCTCACAATGAAACGAGTCCTTATTGTTGGCACTGGCGACGTGGCTAAACGGTTGATTCCTAGTTTGGTCAGTCGCTATCGTGTATTTGCTTTAGTCCGTAACCCGCTTTATTGCGCTGAATTGCGAGCGCTGGGCGTGCAAACCATACTCGGTGATTTAGATCAGCGTCACAGTCTTGACAAGTTGGCTGGTTTGGCCGAGGTGGTGTTGCATTTTGCGCCACCACCCAACGTGGGTGAACGTGATCAGCGCACTCAAAATTTGTTGGCCACGTTGGCTCGGGGTACGTTGCCGCAACAGTTCATTTATATCAGTACTACTGGTGTATATGGCGATTGTGGCGGCGCATGGGTGGATGAAACCCGACCGCTTAATCCGCAATCGGCACGTGCGCGGCGGCGAGTGGATGCCGAACAGCAGATTCGTCGGTGGTCAGCGCGACATTGTTTACGAGCCAATATATTGCGAGCGCCGGGGATTTATGCGGCAGAGCGTTTGCCGCTAGATCGAATAAAGCAGGCGCTGCCCGCGATCGTTGCTGAACAAGATGGCTATAGTAATCATATTCATGCCGATGATCTGGCGGGTATCGTGCGAGCCCTATTGCGCTACGGCAAGCCTAATCGGGTTTATCAGGCGAGCGATGGTGGCGAAATGAAAATGGGCGATTATTTTGATGTGGTGGCGGATGCGTTTGGGGTGCCGCGCCCGCCGCGTCGTTCACGGGCCGAGGTGCAAGCGCTGGTGTCACCAATGATGTGGTCATTTATGAGTGAATCGCGCCGTTTGTCGAATCGTCGGGTGACTGAGGAATTGAACGTTAAGCTGCAATATCCGGATGTTGACGCGGTGCTACAATCGATTTCTGGTTTAAGGGTTGACAGTCATCGTACAACTCGCTAAATTGATACCCTAGTAATTTAGTCAAGAAAAATTCATCGTTTATTTATATCAAAGGAGATCACTATGGCCGTTTTAGTAGGTAAGCAAGCCCCCGATTTCACTGCTACCGCAGTTTTAGGTAACAATGAAATAACAGACATTACTTTTTCGAGTGTCACCAAAGGTAAATACGCGGTGGTGTTTTTTTATCCACTGGACTTCACCTTTGTTTGCCCATCTGAATTGATTGCATTTAATCACCGTTTGGCTGAATTTAAAGCACGCAATGTCGAAGTGTTGGGTGTGTCAATTGATTCACAATTCAGTCATTTGGCTTGGAAAAACACACCAATCGAAAAAGGTGGTATTGGTCAAGTTGGCTACACCTTGGTAGCGGATATTAAGCACGAAATCTGCAAGGCTTACGATGTTGAGTCCGATGGTGGCGTGGCTTATCGCGGTTCATTCTTGATTGACCGCGCTGGTGTAGTGCAACATCAAGTGGTGAATAATCTGCCATTGGGTCGCAATATCGACGAAATGTTGCGCATGATCGATGCGCTGCAATTCACCGAAGAGCACGGCGAAGTTTGCCCAGCTGGTTGGAGCAAGGGTAAAGCAGGTATGGATGCATCGCCAGCTGGTGTTGCAAAATATTTAGCTAGCCACGCAAGCGACCTGTAAAAAGGTTCGTTTTAGTTGTAGCAAAAAAGCCACAGAGCAATCTGTGGCTTTTTTATTTGGTGCACTGTGCACGTCAAATAGTGTGAGCTATTACAGCTAGCTCGCCCGTTTTCTTAAGGTGGTTTTATCAAAAACACCGTAACTAACGGATTTAAAAACGCTTCATTTTGTCTGTCAACAGCAACTAAAAAAAAGTTAAAAATACGCTTGCATTAAATTTAGCTTTCACTAGAATTAGCGATAATTTTAAGAAAGACCACTATATATAGTGGTTTTTTATTCTAGGTGAGCTGGTTGGGCGGCTTGCTGTTTATGGCTAAATAAGGAGGGTTTTATGATGCAAGCCGTGAGTGCTGTGGCTTCTGCCGCGACGATGCCATTGCGTACCGAATCAAATTCTTCGGTCGCGCATAACGATAATGTTGCGCTTGATCAATACAAGGTGATCCGCCGCAATGGTTCGGTGGTGTCGTTTGAGCCAAGCAAGATTTCGATTGCGATGACCAAGGCGTTTATTGCGATCAATGGCGGCCAAGGTGCCGGTTCTGCTCGCGTTCGCGAGTTGGTCGAGCAGTTCACGCAGAATGTAGTCAGCGCGCTGGTTCGTCGCCAGCCGCACGGTGGCACGCTACATATTGAAGATATTCAAGATCAGGTTGAGCTATCGCTAATGCGTTCTGGCGAACACGATGTGGCGCGTGCCTATGTTTTATATCGCGAGCAACGAAATCAAGAGCGCGTAAAAGCTAAAGTGGTGGAAGTGCAGTCAACACTACAAGTTAAAGATGGCGATGTGTTGCGGCCGTTGGATCTCGATAATTTGATGGCGCAGATTCAAGCGGCCTGTCAGGGTTTAGGCGAGGCGGTGGATGCCGAAATCTTGTTTAAACGTACGATTAAAGATTTGTACGATGGCGTGCCGATTGAGGAGGTTCGTAAATGCACCATCTTGTCAGCGCGGACGATGATCGAGCGCGACCCAGCATACAATTTTGTCACCGCGCGTTTGTTGTTAAATACCATTCGTTGCGAAATTTTAGGTGAAGAAGTGACGGCTGAAACGGCCGCTGAACACTACGAGAATAATTTTCCAAAATACATTAAACGCGGCATCGCGGCCCATTTGTTAAATGAAGAAATGGCTAATTTTGATTTGGCACGGTTGGCGAAAGAGCTCGACCCTGCACGCGATTTGCAATTCGATTATCTCGGTTTACAAACTTTGTATGACCGTTATTTCTTGCACATCGAAGATGAGCGCATTGAGCTACCACAAGCGTTCTTTATGCGGGTGGCGATGGGCTTGTCGCTGAATGAAATTAATCGTGAAGAAAAAGCGATTGAGTTTTATAAATTGCTGTCGAGTTTTGATTTTATGAGTTCTACGCCAACCTTGTTTAACGCTGGTACGCGTCGTTCACAATTATCGTCATGTTATTTGACGACGGTCGCCGATGACTTGGATGGTATTTATGAAGCGTTGAAAGAAAATGCTTTGTTGTCAAAATTTGCCGGCGGTTTGGGCAATGACTGGACCAATGTGCGCGCGCTGGGTAGTCACATCAAAGGCACTAACGGCAAGTCGCAAGGCGTGGTGCCTTTCTTGAAAGTGGTGAACGACACGGCGGTGGCGGTAAATCAAGGCGGCAAGCGTAAAGGTGCGGTGTGCGCCTATTTGGAAACGTGGCATTTGGATATCGAAGAATTTTTGGAATTACGCAAAAACACCGGTGATGACCGTCGCCGTACGCACGACATGAATACCTCAAATTGGATTCCTGATCTATTTATGAAGCGCGTCATGGAAGGCTCCGATTGGACGTTATTCTCGCCTTCTAATTGCCCAGATTTGCACGATAAATTTGGCGCGGAATTTGAAACGGCTTATCTGAGCTATGAGGCAAAAGCGGCCAGTGGCGAAATCAAGTTATTTAGAACAGTGCCGGCGCAAACCCTGTGGCGCAAGATGTTAACGATGTTGTTTGAAACCGGTCATCCTTGGATTACGTTCAAAGATCCGTGCAACATTCGTTCACCGCAACAACATGTGGGCGTGGTGCACAGCTCCAATTTGTGTACCGAAATTACGCTGAATACGTCTGACTCGGAAATCGCGGTATGTAATTTGGGTTCGGTGAATTTGGCAAAGCACATGCATCCGGCCGGCCATGAGAAGTTCGGTCAGCTTGATCACGAAAAATTGCAACTTACCATCCGCACTGCGATGCGTATGTTGGATAACGTGATTGATATCAATTTCTACGCCGTGAAAAAAGCGCGTGATTCCAACTTGAAACATCGCCCGGTTGGCATGGGTATTATGGGTTTCCAAGATGCCTTGCATCAACTGCGTTTGCCTTATGCCTCGGACGAGGCGGTTGAATTTGCCGATCGTTCGATGGAAGCTGTTTGCTATTACGCGTATTTGGCTTCGACTGATTTGGCGGAAGAACGCGGTCGCTATTCCAGCTATCGTGGCAGTTTGTGGGATCAAGGTATTTTGCCGCACGATTCAATTGCCTTGCTGCGTGAAGCTCGCGGTGGCTTTGTTGAGATGGATGAGTCAACCTCATTGGATTGGGATGTGTTGCGGGCGCGGATTAAACAGCACGGGATGCGCAATTCGAATTGCGTGGCGATTGCGCCAACTGCGACGATTTCAAACATTGTGGGCGTGTCAGCAAGTATCGAACCCACCTACCAAAATATTTTTGTGAAGTCGAATTTGTCTGGCGAATTCACTATCGTCAATGATCAATTGGTAAAAGATCTGAAGGCGCTGGGTTTATGGGACGAAGTAATGATTTCTGATCTGAAATATTTTGACGGTAGCTTGGCAAAAATTGATCGTATTCCTGCTGAATTGCGTCAGTTGTACGCGACCGCTTTCGAAGTGGAACCGAAGTGGTTAATTGATGCGGCTTCGCGTCGTCAAAAGTGGATCGACCAGGCACAATCGTTGAATATTTATATGGCTGGCGCATCTGGTCGTAAGTTGGACGAAACCTACAAAATGGCGTGGTTGCGTGGTCTGAAAACCACTTATTACCTACGTACTTTGGGCGCAACATCGGCAGAGAAATCGACCTCGCGCGCGGGTTCCTTGAATGCGGTTTCTAACGTGGCAGAAGTGGCGCCAGCAACGGATGCAAAATTTTGCTCAATTGATAATCCTGAGTGTGAGTCTTGCCAGTAATGGCGTCACGAAAACTCATTAAACAAACAGCCTTCGCGCTAAATTAAAAGGAATTATCATGCTAACTTTTGAAGATGAAATCACGCCAACTGCGACAGTTGCGCCAGTGGTGCTGGCGACTGGTTCTGCGCCAGCAGCGGATCACGGTTACACCATCGCGGCCACTTCAAACAGTCGCATTCGGGTGGAAGATAAACGCATTATTAATAGCAGCGCTGATGTGAATCAGTTGGTGCCTTTTAAATATAAATGGGCGTGGGAAAAATATTTGGCCGGTTGTGCCAACCATTGGATGCCGCAAGAAATAAATATGTCGGCTGACATCGCGTTATGGAAAAATCCAAACGGATTGACTGACGACGAGCGTCGTTTGGTGAAACGTAATTTGGGGTTCTTTACAACCGCGGATAGTTTGGCGGCGAATAATATTGCGCTCGGCACGTATCGCCACATCACCAATCCAGAATGCCGCCAATTTTTGCTACGTCAAGCGTTTGAAGAGGCGATTCATACCCATGCTTACCAATACATTGTCGAGAGTTTGGGGTTAGACGAAGGTGAAGTCTTTAATATGTATCATGAAGTGCAAAGCATTCGCGATAAAGACGAATTTTTGCTGCCTTACATCGATGTGTTGACTAATCCAGAGTTCAAAACTGGCACGCCTGAAAACGATCAAAAACTATTGCGCAGCTTGATTGTGTTTGCTTGCATCATGGAAGGCTTGTTTTTTTATGTGGGCTTCGTGCAAATTTTGGCACTGGGTCGGCAAAACAAAATGACCGGAGCGGCGGAGCAGTATCAATATATTTTGCGCGATGAATCGATGCACTTGAACTTTGGTGTGGATGTTATCAATCAAATTAAATTGGAAAACCCGCATTTGTGGACAGCGGAATTTCGTGAAGAAATTCGTGGCTTGATTCAAAAAGGTGTCGAGTTGGAATATCGCTACGCCGAAGACACCATGCCGCGCGGCGTGTTGGGCTTGAATTCCGGCATGTTTAAAGAATATTTGCGCTTCATCGCGAATCGTCGTTGCCAGCAAATCGGTGTTGATATTTTGTACGCAGGCGCGACCAATCCTTTCCCTTGGATGGCAGAAATGATTGACTTGAAGAAGGAGAAAAATTTCTTTGAAACACGCGTCACTGAATATCAAACCGGTGGCGCATTATCTTGGGATTGAGATTTTTATTAACTGCTGTCATGATGCAACCTGCAAGTGTTTTGCTCGGTCGTTTCGCGTGCGATGTGATTGAGGTGGTTTGAAGTAGCTCTTGTTGTATTTCGTTAACTTTCACATATTAAGGGGGTTGAAATGGCAGCAGTTAAGAAAACTCAATCAGTGGCAAAAAAAGTAGTGGCAGCTAAGAAGCCAGTGGCAAAAAAAGTAGTGGCAGCTAAGAAGCCAGTGGCAAAAAAAGTAG
>Ga0114977_10001120_pt1 | contig 17585 bp, 18 predicted proteins | sample S_130805_MF_Meta_FD_87026 | JGI IMG/M metagenome (GOLD analysis project Ga0114977, IMG submission 87026) | Freshwater microbial communities from Lake Simoncouche, Canada to study carbon cycling - S_130805_MF_MetaG | ecosystem: Environmental > Aquatic > Freshwater > Lake | place: Lake...
ATCGGACGTTGCCAGAAGTCGAGCAAGATGCCTTGTAGCATCGGCGGTGCCTCGAACACCAACGGCCCATCCTTGCCGAGGTCAAGGTAGCTCATCGCGTAGATGACATCGGAGTTTGGCGTGGTCACCAAAGTCTTAGCATCAAGTCTCTTTTTCCAGATGGGCAATACGTTATAGCCCGCGCCGAATGTGTTCTCGGACCCGATCTTCATACCGAGCGTATTGATCAGAGGAAGTGCCCACAGATAGGATTGCGTCGCGCGCTGAAACAGTAATTCATCGCGCAGCATTTCAGCCGTTTCGCTTGTAGGGCGGTTCTCGTTGAATGGTGCATTGGCTAATGCATCGAATCGCGATGTTTGTGCTCGCAATGGAGCACTCATGGAGACAATCGCAAGGATGGCGACAGCAACTCTCTTAAACCTGATAGATGTCAGCATGAACATGGCTACTTTAAATGGAAATGGATTGCGATCCTCGTAGATCGCTACTTTGGTACACCAACCATAAAAAAGATTCACTACGAATCTCTTCGAATGGAAGGACTTGGTTGGAATCATACATACGAAGGTCCCCATCGCAACCAGCTATGGGTCGATGAGAAATAGATCGAACCACTTTTCTAGAATAGCACGGCTGTTCGTCGCCAAAACTAAGGGGTTTTACTTAGCGGCAACTGCGAGCCAGTACTGAGTTACGTGCGTCGAAGATGATACAGGGTTTGGGCGAAAAGCTCGCTGGACTTGGTAAGCTCGATGAACATGATAAACGGAGCAACACGCCGAATCGAAAGATCGACGCTTCTTTATAGTTCGTTGCCCAGCATGTCTGATCAGCGGGCATCCCAGCGCAAAGTCAGATCCCAAAATCAAGGACAAGACGATATCGAAAAACCATTTCTTGTCCGCTCACCGCTAAACTGTATCCCACGACCTAGGGTAGATGCGTGCTACTTCTTATTGTTCTTGTATCGTTCCAACAGTTCTTGGCAACTGGCTTTTTCCTCCTGAGGTGCCAGTTCAAGTGCCCTTTGAATCCATTTCACAGCCGATGGAAAGTTACTTGTGTCGGCATATGCCTTTGCAAGGGTTCTCAGGTGTCCAAAGTTGTTCCACTGTGTCAATTCGCAAGCGCTCGTAGCATAAGCCAACGCTTTGGTCGAATCGCGTAAGCTGGAATCCTCACAATCAAGAAAGAAACTCGCGAGCTGATGTGCTACGTCAGGGTTCTTCGGATTCAAGCTCCATGCCTTCTCCCAGTCCGAGATCGCTTTCTTGAATTCTTTAACTGTAAACCAGTAGGAGCCCCTATTGACCAAAGCTTCGTCTCGTAGAGGATCGAGCTCCAAGGCTTTGTTGAAATCCTTAATTGCTTTATCTCGGTTGCTAAGGCGAAGCCAGGCTACGCCGCGATAGGTGTAAGCCTCAGTGTTGTTTGGTTCAAGTTGGATTGCATGTGTGAAGTCGTCGATTGCTTCTGTGTAGGTCTTCAAACCATTCCGAGCCGAACCTCGCAACACGTAAATCCGCGATTGGTCTGGGGCTAATTCGATAGCTTGAGAGAAATCCCGGACAGCTTCTTTGTGTTGCTGCAAAAAATAATAGGCAAGTCCTCGATTGATGAGTGCATCAAGGTTGTCGGGGGAAAGGGCTAGAAATCTCGTGTAGTCATCGATCGCAGAACGATATGACTTACTAGATACGTAGGCCCATGCACGGTAGGAATATAGTTTGTGGGAAGCAGGGCTCAGTTCAATCGCTTTCGTGAAATCCTCGATCGCTTTATCAAATTCGGCTTTAAACGAATATCCAGAACCGCGAATCATAAGTGCATCTGCTCTCGCCGACTTATTTTTAAGATAAGTGTTGATATCCTCAATCGCTTTGTCGGATTCTCCCAGGTCAAGCCATGCAGCACCGCGATCGACATACAGATCCCAATTTGATGGATCATCTTGAAGCACATCATTGAGATCCGCGACGGCTTCTCTCGGCTTCCCTTGTCGAAGTAGGAATCGTGCACGTGTCAATCGAGCGAATTTGTCGCCCAAGTTCACAGCATTTGAATAATCCGCTCGGGCCTTACCAGGGTTTTCACTCGAATCCCACAAAAGCCCCCGATAGAGATACGCTTTCGAGTAATTCTTATCGAACGAGATTGCCGTATCGCAAGCGAGCATCGCTTCATCAAATTCCCCCTTATTGCCCAGTACAAAGCAACGCAGGCTGTGAGCTTCAGCATCCCCCTGATTCATGCCGATCAAGGTATCGCAATCGAGGAGTGCACGATCGAAGTTCTCCGTGCGCAGTAAAACATCTAAGCGTCTTCGAAGAATATCGCGATTCGTTGGATCCAAAGCGTGTGCTGCATCTAGATCCTTGATCGCTTCTTGGTTTCTGTTCATCATGGCAAAAGCGGATGCTCTATCAGCAAGAACGCTAGCGCTTGGTTTCAGACGCACGATGCGATTGAAATCCATCAGTGCGAGTTTCAACATGACTGCTGATCCATCAGCATCAGAAGGTTGAATTGCCGTTAATGCCAGAATCAGTCTTGCGCGTCCAAGGATGGCATCTGCATCATTTGGATCAGCATCGATTTTTGATGAGAAATACGCATCCGCATCTTGCATGGGGATCAGCTCATTTGAATCGATTTGTCCTTGATAGATTGGCGTCTGGATGAGAATCGATCCTTCGTTAGACTCCTTTCTTCGCACGAGTTCACCGGCTGAAAGAATGATCGAGTCACCATTCTCGAGTTGCAATTTAGTATTCGAAGCCTTTGTAACAGCCCATTCCTTTGCGGCATTTGATTGGACCGCATCCACCTTTGGGTCTGGTTTCTTCAGAATGGGGCTCCGTAAATCATTTCCCGACTCTTTTTGCGAATCATCACCGGAGAACTGGACATCTGGTGGGATTTGGAACAATTCATCAGGAATCTCGTGGTTCGCTTTTAGATCTGTGAAGATCATTCGAATACCTTCTGCCCTATCATTTGCGGTTCTGATGACGCTGATCCATAGCCTAGGCAAAGATGTTTTCCTGGATAAATATACGATGGCGGATTCCTCGGGAATGTTGACGTCATAGATGAAAACGTCGTGAGTTTCCCCCTCGATTTCTACAGCATCATTCTTCTTTCCCAATCGCTTGATGTCTTGGATCTGACGCACCAGCCCCATGGAAGCCAGTCCTCGTTTCGTTTCGACGAGCGTTCCCTCTTTACCGCCCTGTTCGTACGTGTAATTTTTATTACCTCGTTGGATCGATATGATTTTTCTGTTTCCAGAAGTGATCTCCCCACGAAAGCTGTTGTCCTTTGCCCAGAATCGCATAGGAAGCCCATCTTTTTCGGAAATCATCGTGATCACAGTTCCTTGAAGTGTCCGCAGGGAAACTTGTGTATCCACTTGGGATTCCGCTTGAACTGGCCGAATGCTCCATGTTAGCCCGCAGGCCATCAACATCGAACCGATGAGCATCGATAGAAATTGCAAGTGCATCGCGATTCTCCAAGACAAAAGGCTACCGACGCGGATCATAGACAGATCTGTAATGCGTGCGGTACGATCGAATGAGTTCTGAAGGAATCATATCCAAGAGGACTCACGGAGCGAAATGCATTGAGTTAGGAATGAGAGTACACTGAATGGGTATTTGGGGGGGATTAATGTGTACGATCGTATTTGAAGCAAGTTGTCCGTGAAGGCAAAACGGGGTTGCGACGAGAGCGTCCACCGTCTGGCGACGGGTGGCTACGGGTGGTAAGCTAAACCGATCCGCTAAGGCTTCTTGTTCTTCGCCAGCCAGCGATCGAGTTGGTTTGCAAAAGCCTTCAGATCTTTGGGACTAAAGTTAGGCGGGCCACCACCGACATGGCCTCCCCCTCTTAGTTCGTCGAGCAAATTGCGCATTGCAAGCCTTTGGCCTACATTGGAACCAGTATAAAGCTCTCCTCGGGGATCGAGAGCAAGTGCATCTTTTGCGACGACTTCAGCAGCTAGAGGAATGTCGGCAGTGATGACCAAATCGCCAGGTTGAACCAATTCGATGATTTTCCGGTCGGCGACATTCATTCCGGAAGGAACAAGCAAAGTTGAAATGAATTCCGATCGCGGAGCAGCCAATCCTTGATTCGCCACCAAAGTTAACATCGTCTTTGTCCGTATGGCTGCTCGAAACAACAGTTCTTTGACGACCGCAGGACAAGCGTCAGCATCAACCCAAATCCGCAACTTAAGCTCCTTGATTAACCTGAGCGTACAGCACCATTCCGGCAGCGATATTCGACGATTTATACCATATCGCCCGCTGGATATGAAAGCCTGTATGGACCAACGAAATAGAAAAGCGCCAACGACCACATTCCCAAGTAGTACGCTCCGTAGGGTTCGTGAAGCGGTCCGGTCAATTCATCGCGCACCATCACCAACATTTCACGGTCCATTCCATCAGCAACCGTTATCAAAGGCAAAGACCGCGGAACGTACCGGCGCGCGTCGCGACAAACACATTCCCAAACGAACGTAATCGGCAGCATCAGCCGCAGAGTACCCCGTGGGTTGTTTCGATAACCCGCGTTTGCAAGTCCCCTTCTAGGCCTAACCAGAAGGGCAAACGAACCAACCGATCGGATAAATCTACCGTGTTTGAAATATCACCCACGGTCCTGCAATGAGCAATTCCGTATGGAGAACTGTGAAGCGGGACGTAGTGGAAAACACAGCTGACCCCTTTGCGTTTCATTCCATCGATGAACTTTGTCCGATCATCAAGGCTTTCTAGTAACAAGTAGTACATGTGGGCATTATGTTCGCAATGCACGGGAACGATAGGACGGCGAATACGTCCATTCTGCTCAAGATCATAAAAGGCTCGATGGTATGTATCCCATATCTGAAGTCGATGGTCTGTAATCGACCGAGATTGCGCCAACTGAGCGTCAAGAAACGCAGCGATAATCTCACCTGGCAAGTAGGACGAACCCAGGTCGACCCAAGTGTACTTATCAACTTGTCCGCGAAAGAACTTACTGCGATTGGTTCCTTTCTCTCGGATGACCTCCGATCGTTCAGCAAACGCAGGGGCGTTTACTAATAACGCACCACCTTCACCCGAGATGATGTTTTTCGTTTCATGGAAACTGTAACATCCAAGATCACCGATCGCACCCAGCGCTTTACCTTTATAGGTTGCCATAACTCCTTGAGCGGCATCTTCGATGACCAAGAGACCATTTTGTTTCGCGATTTCATTGATCGCATCCATTTCGCAGGAGACTCCAGCATAATGGACTGGTACGATCGCTTTGGTTTTTGATGTGATCGCTGGCTCTATCTTGGATGGATCGATATTGAGCGTGTCAGAAGAGATATCGACAAATACGGGAACACCACCTCGAAGGATAAAGGCATTGGCGGTCGAGACGAAAGTGTAGGAAGGGAGGATCACTTCATCGCCAGGTTGAATATCTGCAAGAATCGCTGCCATTTCAAGCGCTGCTGTACAGGAATGTGCTAGAAGCGCTCTGTAGCATCCGGTGTGCTTTTCGAGCCATGCAGATGCTTTCTTCGTAAAAGGCCCATCACCGGCGAGTTGCCCATTCCCATGTGCTTGCGCGATATTACTCAACTCACTCCCCACTAGGTACGGGCGATTAAATGGGATGTGGTTCATTGGATGCTATCGTTTAAATCGGACCGGATTTTCGAGTCAACGCTTTCAAAATTCTGATCATTCAATGGACGTTCCGGACAACTCACGGGGCGTTTCTTCATACGGTATGGTTGGAAATCACAACCAAAAATGGTAAGTGTTTGTCACGGACACAACGGCGAAACCTGCTTTCAAGTAAAGTTGATTGGCACTTAGATTGGCTCCCTGTGTTGTTACCCTCATTCGGTTCAATTCTTGCTTATGTCCGTAATCGAGTAACTCGGCTATAAGTTGCTTTCCGACACCACGACCTTGGTATTTACCCAAGACGGAGATCAAGCCGATTCGGCCCTCTTGGTTGTTCAGGGAGACGGTAGCCATCCCCGCAACCTGGCCGTCTTCATCCAAGGCCAACAGGACTTGCTCGCCGTTAACGCATAACGCGCTTTTCTCGATCCATATTTCAAAAATCCGCTTCGCATTCTTCACCTCCAATTTCGAATCTTGTAGGAATCGAGAACAGTGTCCGGCGAGGACTCCAAGTTCCAGTAGTTGCGAATCAGCCGGTCCATGTTTTCGATGGACGATCCGGAATTGATATTCGTTGGATTTGGCTGACGAATGACCCACCGAACTTGCGTTCAATAGGTCCAAGGTATAGTCCACTCTGCGATCCACGAGAGTTCCATCGAATTGGTCAAGGACAATTGGATCGACATCGTGATTCTCAGGGGTGAAGACGTAGACCAACTGGTAGTTTGATTGTCGAGCGAGCAATAGAAGTTCAACGAGATTGTCGAGATCGTTACCGAGTAAATCGACTCGTCCGACTTTGAAGCCGAAGTGTTCTGAGTCCCAAGGCAACGGCTTCAATTCAATCATTCGACTCCAGCTCCTTGCCAACCTTCTCCGATTGGGTCCTCCCACCCGAATCAGATTCAACGATGTATAGAGGCCGTCCTTTGACTTCATCGAATACTTTTCCGAGGTATAGACCTAGGATTCCGAGATTGGCAAACCCGAGCCCCCCGAGGAAACTTATGAGAACTGCGAGGGTAGGCCATCCAGGTACAGTTGACTCAACAAACATGAATCGCAGGAGAATGGAAAAACCAAACACCAACGAAACAGCCGCGAGCAAGAAACCGAATTGAATCGATAGCCGTAGTGGTTTATTCGATCTAGCAACAATCGATTGGATTGCGAAATCCATAAGCCTGGAAAATGTATAGGAGCTAGCCCCTGCAAATCTAGGAGCATGCTGAACATCAATGGCAGTACGAGCAAACCCCACTTCGTTGATGAAAATAGGGAAGCTTCGATTGCGCTCGCGGAATTGACCAACTGAATCGATTACCTTCCGAGAGCAAATTGAAAAATTCGCAATCGAGTTGTCCACTTGGATATCACCTAGCCAATTGTAAAACTGAGTAAAGAACTTGGAAACAGCGCGGCGATACAAGGAATCCTGGCGATCGGAGCGACGTGCCAAGACGATCGGCCAACCTTCTTGCGCTTTCGCGTATAAGCGTGGGATCTCTTCTGGTTGATCTTGCAAATCGCAGTCCATAACCACGATCCATTCACCTTGTGCGCGATCCAAGCCCGCTGTGATCGCATAATGCTGTCCGTAGTTCCGCGAGAGCTTCACCCCTCGGACACGAGGATCTTTTTTGCACAACCGTTCGATAACCTCCCAGTCCTTTTGAGGGCTCCCATCCTCAACATAAATGATCTCGTAGGAGTCGGTGATCGTCGGCAATACCGCGGTCAAACGGCGGTGCAACTCATCGATACACGCTTCGCATTTGTAGGCTGGCGTAACGATGGACAAACAGAGTCTTTTAGTCATTGGGCAATCAGCACAATCCCAAAGGTCGAGGTTTGGTTCTAGCAGAAACGGTCACGGGGAGGGAAACGCGAAGGAGTCGGCAGAAGACAATCAGGACGGGAAACAAATCAGGACGGGGAATCAAGCCTGGACCGAAGACCAGCATTCCGTAAATCACATAGTCCAAATTAGGTTCTATGAACGACTGATTGCTATCAAGGCCCCTCGCCCAAACGCGGTAAAACATTGGGCAAGCAAGAAGACAGTCACACCGGGAAGAAATCCTGTATTCGCCCCTTGAATGTAACATGACGAGAAAGCAACGCAAGACAGAAAGCGAACATTGCCCGTGAATGCCAGTCGACCGAGTTTCACCATCAACGCGGCGAATCGAGGACCTAGTTTCGACGACTCCATAGCGCACCCGATACCTTTAGGATTGATGGAAGCCCGCTAGACGTGATCGCTACTAGAAATGGTTGATGATTGAGTACCCAAAAAGGGCTCTTCGAGAATTTTAGTGGTTGGTTGTGATTTGTTGTTGTTTCGCAGCGCCGTGCTCCTGCTCAGTGAAACGGTGCTCGTAATCGAAAGCAACCTGTAGTACTGTTACGTTCGTTCAGCACACGAGCTACCTCTGAATGCAACTAAACTGTTCCCGTAATCCGAGCACGAGCACGAGCACGAGCACGAAAATGGGCCCGAATCGCGATCATATTGGCCACCATTATTCCTCAATAGCTCCAGAAATCAGCCGTCACAACGATCTATGCAGAACTACCTAGCGATAATCCAAAACGCTTTAAAAACAAATCGCCAGGGGTACCCCTAGCGATCGTGATGTTCGAATTGCATCCAGCTTTAACCGTTAGCGTTTAAAGCTCACGCTCTTTTGCGACATGAGCGAGCAGCGAGTGGAATCATGCAAAGTAGGCTACCCTCCAATGCATTCTAAACTTTCCAAAGGGAATGATCTTTAAAGCACCAGCGCAATCCACCAACCATCTGGCAACAGGTGGCTACATTGAGCATCCTAGCGATCTGACAACAGATTGATCGTCGCTAAACACAGGCCAACATTGTGCTCAAACGTTGTAGCATCGATCTTGTTATGCAGCTCAAAAAACACGGATTTCCCATAGACCGAAAATGATTCTGGCACATCAGTCGCGTCGCAAAGAATCCTACGGCGTCCCGCATCAAGAAACGCTCGCGCTTGATCGGGTTCCCCTCGAACAATAAATTTTTCGTCAAACTCAGGATCGTCCTTGAAATCCAGATGAAACATTACGTCACCCCAACTTGCAGTCCACATGGATCTGGTCGTCGCGGTACGTCATTTGATTACAAGCTCCGGTGCTGAAATTGATGAACTGATCCCTAAAAAAAACTGTTTGTAGGTGCCTTTACCGAAGTGATACTCGATGACGACGATGCGTGTGGAACCGTCATCTGCAACACACACCGCATGGATGTTCATCGCCAGTCCCATGTTCGGCTTGTGGTGATGGAGGTATGCGGAAGACTTATCGTCTATATTGCTCAAAATCTCAAATCCCATGGGTTCTGCAAATACTGATATCTCTTGCATGCGCCATTTGCTTCCAGGTCCCGCGGTGAGAAATAGGAGCGCAACTAAAATCATAGGGATGATAACAATGAGAGCTTCCATCATCTGCGATTTCCAAAAGGTTTGAGTATTCAGTGCTGTTTAGTGCTTGGACCGGCTGTCGCGATCATTGTAAGCAGTCTTGGGATCTCGTTGCGATCGCGGTCAAACCATTCTTTGAGTTCGAGAAGGGGGCAGCCGGCAGCAGATAGTGCGGTCGTATAGTCGCTAACATGATGGGTAAAGGCTTCAACTTCATGTACCCCTTGCTCTGATTCGAAGCGAGCTTTGGAACCCAAGTACTGTTTGAATGGATGCAGTTCGCTTAAATGAATCATGCCTCCTTTAGCAAGCCTGCTGGCAGCTTGAGCGAAAACAAAATCAAGATCGCGAACATGTTCAAGGACGAGATTAAACGTGATCAGATCGAATTGAGTACGTTGCAAAGGCCATGGTAATGAGACATCAAACTGCAACCACTCGACGTGTGTCTCGATAACCTTCTGCTTTGCGATCGACATCATTTCCTTCGAGAAATCAACCGCCACGAGCTTTGAGCATCGGTGAGCGAGCCATTGTGTATTTTTTCCCGTGCCGCATCCAATTTCAAGAATAGAATGAAACTTGGTGTGCCCCAAATTTTCATTAGTCGCAATCAGATCCATATCCCGGGTCTTGTTCGACATAACGTCGTAGGTTTCCGCCCAATTGTCGTAAGCTTTCTCAATGTTCATGCTGAGCGTTTGGCACTAGGATTTAGGCGGGAGGGGATTTCAACTAACTTTCACTATGGGGACCTCAATAGCTTCTCCACAATTGATCAGATTATGGACGTTACGGAGTCACCTCGAAGGGAACCCAATCAATGCTATTCGGATAACGTTCTGGTTCTACGCGAGTGGAGTGCAATAGCTGTATCTTCCAACGATCGACATCTTTGACGACCACCGCACTTTCAAGCCAAACGACTGTTCGCAGCCCGCTTTCACTTCGAATCTCAGCTTTATTCCAATAGCTTATCCAAGCCACATTTCCAATCTGTCGAGCTTGAATCTGACAAAAGAAGTTTTTTCGTTCGTACGGTTTCCCTTTTGGTTGGACCGCTTCGATCAGTCGCTGCATCGTCCAGTCTTCACCATGTTCGAGCAGTTGGAAGTCTTCCGTTGCCGTTTGCTGCATCGCTTTACCGTCGTGTTTGGACATCGCCGCAAACAGTTCTTTGACGGGTTGAAATGCGGGATGATCGGCAGCGGTTGCTCTGCTGACCGTAGAAAGAACGCAGCAGAACCAAAAGCCGGCAGATGCAATCAATAGACTAGCACCGTTGTTTTTCATAATTTTCACCCCTGGATGTAACTAAGAAAGGACCACTGAAAGAATTCTACAACCTTGACGACCTGCCGCTAGTCTGTGGGGTTTTCCTCGCGACTCCCACCGCTTGGCAGCGGATGGCTACGGGTTGCCGCATGCATCGTCGGTAGCCAAGCTCGCCAGCGGCACCGGTCTTCCGCCCCAACGGGGCATAATGAGATAGCCCAGGGCAACGCCCTGGGACAACAATGCCGTAAGAACCCCAAGCCCTGAAAGGGCGTAATGCCCCCACATACGCCCTACCCCAACATCTTCTCGACGTGCACCTTGCGTCGCCCCGCTCCGCCCCTTCAGGGCTTGCGACTCTAAATCGATCCCGAACCCAGGGCGTTGCCCTGGGCTTTCACCTGTCAACCCTTTGGGGTTAAACAAAACCAACCCGAGATGACCTTCGATTCAGACCAGACGGTAGCCATGCGTCACCAGACGCACCGGTCTTCCGCCCCAACGGGACATAATGAAATAGCCCAGGGCAACGCCCTGGGACAACAATGCCATGAGATAACCCAGGGCGTTGCCCTGGGCTATCACCTGTCACCCCTTTGGGGTTAAACATGCCCCTAAAGCCTCTCGCTTATCGCCTATCTATCAGCGCTTCCGCAAAAGCCTTGCCCATTTGCGCAAAAATCTTTGCACTGCCCCAATAGTGGTAACCACCATTCGAAGCTCCTTTAAGAACTTCGCGGTCTTCGGCTGAAAGGATTTCCTCTAGTGCAAGCTCAAGCTTCTCTCGGTCAGCTTTCGTGACACCCTCAATCCTCGCATCGATGGCGCCATAGTGATCTGGCGAGTTTTGGTCATATTGATCATTGGCGTAGATTGCCAATACGTTGGTACCCTTCTTTAGATATTGGATCTGCTCCTTTTCTAATAGGATCGAACGGTAACGTGGATTATCCGCCCACCAGATGTAGGTGTGAATCTTGTGACCGTTCAAATAAACGTGAAACCCTTGCCGTGCTAAGATCGCAATGCGATACGCATCGTAGCTGAGCTCGTCAACTTCAAACGTTGTACGCATCAGCAGGAATTCGCCATTACCCCATGCCGAAGGATATCTATCCAAGTTGATACCGCTATGTTTCCAGACTCCCTTTCCTATCGGAGCTTTGCCTTCCATCCATTCTCTCTCATCGAAATCGGGTTTGTACCAATTCTCTATCCCACTCGGCAGCGAGATGTCGCGGAATCGCCGACTGTCATATTTCTCTAGCTTGTCCTTCTGCGTCGGATCGATCGACATGAATCGCCAGATCCTTTCTTCAGGCAATGGTTTGCCAATGGGCTTCCAGTAATTCTCCCATCTCCATTCCTTGTCGAACGTTCCATCTGCCTTTAGCGAATGGGCCGTGCTGACGATATTGTCGTACTCGCTTTGTTTGGGTTGTGCGGCGGCGATGTTTTCGTCCCAAAAGGGTGCGGTATCTACAGCGATCACATTCCCTTTGAACTCGGGCATATCGGCTGGGGCAGCCATGGCTTGGCGGAAAGCCTCATGCTTATACCCGTCAACACCGAGTACGCCGATCACGAAAGGCATTTTCGGAGCAGATAGATCTTTGCGAACATCACGGATGAACTTGGCGAGCAAGTCGGCGTACTGATCGTATTTCCCAGGTCTGTCCGGACCGGGATACGTAGCACCATCGACCAAGTCATTGAAACCTTGAAGCCAGACAAATCCTGCGAGTTCAAAGCCAGCCTTCTCGTCGTATTCGGGACAGACTCGCTTGGGATCTTCAAGTACCTTTTTCACATGCTCGATCATCATTCGGTAGAACACACCGCAAGCAGCATCCTTGTCCTCTTGCCATTTCTTACGGTCTTCTGCTTTGGGGATCCCGTGAGCGCCTTGGGGGTGTTTATCCCAGAGCTCCTGGACTTCCTTTGGTAGTTTGTATTGCCCAGCGCTGGGGGGACGAAATTCGGTATTCAGAGATCGGCCGCCCCAAGCGGTTTTGATAATCAATATCGGTTCCTTGAGTTCTTTCTCCATGTAGATGCCGAAGGTGAACTCAGGACCTATCTTTCCGCACAGCTTCGTAGGTTGATCTCCACGAGCTCCGAAACCCGCAGTGAGTTTGCCTAGTCCTTCTCCATTTGCGCTTCCGTCGTAAGGACCGGTCAGATAGGACATCCAAACCTTATCACATACCCGAGGCGTTCCATCGGAGTTACGCATTTCTTTAAGGATAGGGGCAGTCAGCGGATCTCTTCCGATGTAATCAAAAGTCCGTATTTCCGCATGCCCTTCCATATTGGACTGACCCGCTAGGATGAAAACTTTTAGGGGTTTCGGTTCGGCGGCGGAAGCAGGGATCGCGATTGCGAACAAGGCCGCAACGAATACCGCAAGTACTTTCCTTCTCATTGAGCAATTCCTTATTGGGAAGGTATGTCAGGCTTCCCACTAATGAACAACAGTCACAATGCCTTGGGAAGCCTGCCCATCGGGGGTCCTGAGAGTGTATGCGAATTGATCGCCGGGCCGAACACCATACTGGCCTAGAAATCCAGCTTGGTAAGTGATTTTTCGATTAACCGGATCCCAATTTACAGTCGCATCGGATTGAGCCCACGGAGTGATCTCGACAATCAGATCTGAGGCTCGGTTTTCATATGATTTGAGGAGATCATTGGCAAGGATATCTAGAACGACAGGTTGATCTCGGCTGACCGAGGAGAAGTAATCATCGACCGCTACTGGATCGAACGAATTCGATTCTTTGGTTACTTTCACAAGCGTCGAATCGCTGACACTTCCGTAGTTAACACCGATACTGTTGTAGAGAAATGCCCAACCGTTAAGTCTTACGCCAGGAGCGGAAGAGTATCCATCGGCGGGCTTGTAATATAGGTTCGCAAGGATGCGGTTGACACCGGCGATCTCACCGACGATCCAAACACCACCCCCGGCAGTCGGATATAGGGTTGCCATTTGAGTTGTGCTACGAGAGAGCAACTCACCTAGAAATCTTTGGCCGATCGAGAAGCCTTCGGGGAACTCCCAAGTCAGATACACGCCGGCTTGTGCACCGGAAAACCCAGTAAAATTGAATTGAATCTGCGGCGAAGCGTCCGCATTCCGGAAGCTTATCTCGCTTCCAGCCATACCTTCCGCCACCTCGGGCATGATAAGTTCGAAGTTCACGACGGGATCTTGTTCAATCTCGTATTTGATCGCAGCAAAAGCAGTTGAACGGCGTCCGTCGCTCGACTCAATCATGTACAGGAATCGGTCATAATTGGCACTTGATTCATTCGGGGTGTAGACCAAGACCATGTTGCCGGGATTGGTGGAAGATGGTCGTATAGAAACCGTTCCTGTTGCAGCCATTCCAACTTGAACGATTCTCAACCCCGGTCCGATATCGTTCATCAGCACATCGATTTCGATTTCGGGTTTGGCCACAGCGTCGACAGCCACATAGGCCAGTTGGTTGTCATCGACGGCCAACACTTCGCTCTGCGGATCTTCACCTGCCCCCCCCCCACCACCGAAGTTCGGGTTTGGCATATTCTTAACGAATTCAGAATTCAGGGTGTCGATCACGATCAAAGCATCGACAGGGCTTACGAAACCGTCGTTGTTCGTATCGGCCATCATCCCTGATTGCGACGCGTTGGGTTTAACTGAACGGTTGAGTTCATCGATTATCATTAGTGCATCGATGGGTGAAGCAGTCCCGTCCATGTTGACATCGGAGGGGTTCATCAGATTATGACGCATACCTACGAAAGTATCGGCTGCAAGGAGAGAGCGAGTCTCGAGCCTTTCAAGCCGCAGGGTTCGGTGGAGGGACAAGGGGCTCGATGAACCAATTCTTTTGCTGCGCATAACTGATCTCTCCGCAACCTTCACTGAACTAAACCTGGACCCAGATATGAAACACCACTAAGGACCATGCGTGTCTAAACTCGCCTCGTGATCATAGAAGTATAGGGCAACGACAAGGGCCGGAACAACAAGAATTGTTCAGGCGGAGTCGGTTTGAGAAAAACGGTGTCGCCAAGCGTTGACACGTCTAAAACGATCTTTTGCCCAGGAATGCAACTAAGCTTTTCCTGCAATACGAACATTAGCGCGAGGCTGGGCAAGTACCGCATTTTCGATTGGTAACGCCCGATCAGAGAATCACTCTTCGATACCTTGATTAATCACTGCTGCTTCATAAACCGTCACTGCGGCTTTAGCCATCAAGTGAATCGTGTGATGGCTGGGCAACAAGGGGAGTTTCTTCAAGCCCATTTTCACGATGATCTCAATCATTGCTTCTTCGAATTTCAGTTCGAGTTTCTCTACCGTTTTTTGGTCCATGGTTGTCTCGCTTATTGGTTGGTTACCCTAGGCTTCGTCAGCAGGTAGATTTTAATGTATGCATTCAAGCCTGGGAGGCATGACAGAAACTGTCAGCCGGAAGGCACTAGCCTCCGGTTTAACGCTCATCGCACGAATGCCCCAGCCTGGTGCTTCAACCTGGGGACTATCGCCCGCGCTGTACATAAGTTAGCCCACGACCGGGAGACGGATGAGGAACGTTCAAAAAGAAAAGAGCCGGCATTCAATCAGAATGTCGGCTCGAGGAATTCGTTTTGGTCACGCTACGCGTGACGTTATTCTAGTAGGGCCTAGTATCGAGGACCGCGAGGCGAGTGTTCTCGCTTGTCTCCGTAACCGTTACCACGGCCACCGCCGTATCCGCCACCACCACCCGAAGGACGGCTTTCACGCTCGCGTGCTTCGTTGCACGAGATTGTTCGGTCACCAATCATCGATTGGTTAAGCCCTTGAATCGCTGCATGAGCTTCGTTCGCATTGCTCATTTCAACGAATGCAAAACCACGCGATCGGCCGGTTTCGCGATCCATAACGATACTAACTTTGCTTACATCGCCATACTGGGAAAAAGCATCCCTAAGCTCAGCTTCCGTCGCACGAAATGAAAGGTTACCAACAAAAATATTCGTCATACCATTACTCCTATCCAATCCACACTTCCATCATCAAGCGAGCACGAGAAGCCCCCATTTGGCGACAACTTCGCCGAGAACCCACGTCCGTGCGACAATGCGAGCAAATCAGAAAAACAAATCGAGACGACGCCGACCGAAACCATCGTTCCGGTAAAAACCGCGAAGCCTCTTCTTCTCCAACCAACAGCTAATCGAATCCCAACAAGAACAGAGGTCACCAAAGAAGGGACTCGGAGTCATCTCAAGAAATCGCTGCATCAACTGCAAATCAGACACCTCATTTATTGCACCATTGAGCCCCAAAGTCAACAGGAAATCCGCCCCTAACGCAACTTGCAGGCACCTTTCGGCATAAACGTGCCGGTGGGCTGATCAAATGGCAAGTGAAATCCGAATTGACTGGCATTTGGCCTGAATCGTGGATGGAATTACGCCTGCCTACCCTCACAGATGATTGTTTCAGATTGCAGGTGTTTAGCGTAGTTTAGCTTCCCGCATCAGACCACCGGGTCTCGCACCCACGGTCCGGTTCGCCAGTCCCCGATATGCCAGACACCGGTGCGCCAGGCCCCAAAGCGCCTGCGGACGGCCAAGAAATTCGTTCCTCTATCTTGGATTCGTGGTATTCTTCAAAAACGCTGGCTTTTTACCTATTAAGGACAAATTGTGGCCGTTGCGCGTTGGATTTGACTTCATCTACGTGATCGACCCTCGAACCCGAAGCCGATTTTGATCGTTGAAAAATATCCATTTCTTGAAACAACCTACTCATCGGTGACGTTGATACGTACAGAGACACCAAAGCGTCAAGGATGGTCCAGGCAAGCGAAATACTATGGCTATCAGGCATGAAGAGATCACCAAAGTATGGCATGCCCACGCTTCCGCATTAACGCTTTTGGCTCGCACTCGCTGTAATACAGCCGAAGACTGCGTGCAGGAAGCTTACGTCAAACTTGCCAAACTCGAGGAACTTCCCCGTGAACCGATCGCTTGGCTCAGTCAGGTAGTACGACACGAAGCGATCTCGCATTGGCGGTCTGAACACCGTCGTCAACAGCGAGAAGTTATCGCAGTGCAGAACCAACAACAATGGTTCGCTTCGGCCGATTCCGATCGATGCGACCCTATCGACCACTTGGCATTGCAACAAGCCTTGGAAAATTTGGACGTCGATGATCGTGAGATCTTAGTCGCCCACATATGGACTGGACTGACATTTCGACAAATCGCTGAATTAACCGAATTGCCTTTAACGCAAGTGCATCGACGTTACACGGCGGCGATGCAGCGATTGAAACTGGAAATAGACGCTTCAAACCACAGTGCGGCCGCACCTACATAAGAGCCCCGAAGATGACTAACGATCCTGAAAAATCATTCTCCGATTTGGATGCATTGAAGAACCGACTGCGCGCAATCGATCCAATGCCTACGACGGCGTCGCTTGAACGAGTATTCGAACGCATCGAGCCGCCGCCATCGTGCAAGCCAGCTTTATCTTCACCTCAGGCAGTATGGCATTGTCCCACTTGGGCAATCTTTAGTTCAGGCGTTGGATTCGGTGCGATCGCCGCAACGATCGCTTGGATCGCTATAACTGGCTGGATGGCCTCAGCAACACGCGACTCAAAACTCGCTTCAGAAACATCGGTGCTGCAAACTCCTACAAAATCAGTTGCCGCATCCCCGGTAGCTCCAACGATGAAGATTAAAAACACGGACTCGAAGACGGACTCAAAGACGAATAGTACCTCGGCAAGCTCGCTTCATTCCGTTGGAAATGATGAGTTCGGACTCGACATGATTCGAGATACATTGAGTGTTATTTCGAAACAGCAGTGGGATCGGCGGCGTCTAGAAGAACGAGGCTTTTCAATTAGTACTCAGTCCTACCGATCCTCCGATCGATCCAAAGTACCGTATACATCACCATCGACGAGAACCACGACCCGTCCTCACAACTCTGTATGGGAAATCGGTCGAGGCGACCTTGATGGAATCGAATTATGAGGAAGAGCGCTTGATTTCGAGCCCTTGTACCCCTTCGAAGTGAACGAGCCCGGAACTGGAACAATCAAACGAATTCATACTATCCACTGAAACACCCTACCCCCAACATCCGCAATCATGAAGCTCC
>Ga0114977_10001123_pt1 | contig 17538 bp, 10 predicted proteins | sample S_130805_MF_Meta_FD_87026 | JGI IMG/M metagenome (GOLD analysis project Ga0114977, IMG submission 87026) | Freshwater microbial communities from Lake Simoncouche, Canada to study carbon cycling - S_130805_MF_MetaG | ecosystem: Environmental > Aquatic > Freshwater > Lake | place: Lake...
CACCAGCCTTGGTGAAGAACAATGCGATCTGAGTCAGCAGTTCACTTAACGATGCTTTAGCTGAGGCGAGCAGCATCAACGGCTCAATGGCGATACTTGTAGCAGTCGAGTTAGGCTTGCCCTCCCAAGGTATACGCGTCGAGAGGACTAAAAGTCCCGCACCGATAAAAAGTAGAATGTTCTCGTTCTCCGTAACGATCGTCGCTATGGCGCTTGCTAAATAGATCGCCCACAGAAATCTTTGATTGCCAAGCGTTTTTTTAGTTAATTTGAATGCACTGATCGAAATGATTCCAATAACACTTGCGCCCACTCCATAAAACACAGCTTGCATCCATCCAATTCCCCCAAGGCGTACGTACGCCCAACCTAGTGCAAGTACCATAAGGAAAGAAGGCAATACAAAAGCGACGCCCACGATAGACGCACCCCGAATTCCATAGTGAACATACCCAAGGTAGATCGCAAGCTGAGCCGCGAGCGGACCGGGCATCAACTGCGCAAGTGTTAGCCCTTCCTTGTACTCGGCTTCAGAGATCCATTTGCGATCTTCGACAAGATCGCGATGCATGTAACCAACCAAGGCTACGGGTCCACCGAACCCGAAAGTCCCAAGGCGCAACGCGTATTTAGTAAGCTCGCTGAGTTGGTAACTGGGAGTAGAATTTTGCGAAGTTGTCGTTGTCATGAATTTGCGTCAAGTAAGTTGGCACGGCGATGTGTGGCTACTTTCTATCGTAGCCACTGCTGCCAAGCGGTGGAATTGGCAATGGGTGGGGTAAATGATGATAGTCCACCGTCTGGCGACGGGTGGCTACGTTCACCGGTGCTACGTAGATTGCAAGCACGCTTTGCGATCGATAAACTAAAACTCCAGATAACTGAATCCTTTGACACAGCAAACCTTTCAATCGCAAGTTCTCCGTATTAGCTCGAAGGATTGAGGTACTTGCTTTCTTTTGGAACCCGCGAATCATGCCCAAGCCAGTCTTGATTTACGGTGTTTGCGGGGAAGGGCTTGGCCATGCCGCAAGAGCATACGCCCTGATCGAGCGACTGGAACGGGATTCTGAAGTACACATCTTAACAAGCGGCGATGCGTTCGAATTCTTTTCAGGACTTGGGTATCCCCACCTGCACCTTGTCGGCGGCATCAGGTTCGTCAAACAAGGGCAGTCCATCGACTGGGCTGCCTCAATCCTGCATTGTTTCAAGTTCGTAGCCAGCGGAAGTACTCATCTTCAACGAGCGACCGCGATCTGGGAAACGATCCGGCCAGATGTGGCCATCACGGATTTCGAACCCTTAGTCCCGCGAATCGCCTTGCGTAATAAGATTCCCGTTCTGGCCATCGACAATCAGTCCAAGATCAGCCATTGCCAATTGAAGGATCTTCCGCGAGGCTTGAGGATTTACCAAGCGATGATCACACCGCTGATCGAATGGATGGTGCCCCGATCTGTACCCCGCGTGGTTTCTTGTTTTCATCCTGAGTTCTGTATCCCAAAGAAAAAACTGCGGGCAATCGTTGGGCCCTTGATCCGAAGTGCCATCACACGCTTGCAACCGACCGATCAAGGATTCGTCCTGGTTTATTACAAAGAAGTCTTAGGAGAACGACTCCTTCAAGCAGCTAAAGAGCTCAAGTTGCCAACGGTGGTGTTTGGCGGAATGCACCTTGCACATCGCTGGCCAGATTTTGAATTTAAGCCGCACGGGACAGGTTTTGCCGAGGCTTTAGCCGCCTGCTCCATATTGATATGCCCAGCGGGCAACCAACTCCTCGGTGAGGCTCGTTTCTTCGGGAAGAGAACCATTTGCTTTCCCCAGAAGGGACAACATGAGCAAGGAATCAACGCTTTCTACATGGAGAAAGTCGGACTCGGAACTGCGGTGTGGGATCCGGCCAAGTTGAGACCGGATTCCCTGGATGCAATAAACTCTCTGACTCCAACCCCCTACCATTGCAATGAAGTTGAAAAGGTTGTCCAATTGATCCTCTCCCTTTTAACAAATGGATGATCATTAGACCTTCCCAATGTGCCAGAGCTTGACCTTGCTTTTGCTTCTCAACCCTAACACCAACTTTGGCTCAAATCTTCTCTTTGCCTATCCTGCCGAAAGAGAACGCTCCTGCCGCTGTGATGTGGATTAAAGCATTCTCGTAAAAGCTGATCGTTGACTCCGATCGCTTGAGAGTTGAAGTCGCCCCCATGGATTGTGCATTGGGGACCCGGCTGGAAAATCTTCATCGGGGATTTTGCGAACTCTGAAAGACTGGCCAGTGGGTAACTCCATCTTCTGACCATCTTCAAAGCTTTGGCCGCTCGTTGCGGTTTTCAGCATCAAGTCGATGATCAATGAACCTCCATCGCCCGCACTCTTGATTGGCATGATCAAATCAGGTTGCCCTAAGACCTGCATTCCAATCGTGTATATATCTTGATCGCTGCGAATGATGTTGACCAAACCAAACGTCAAAGCATCGGCATCGCAGAATTCAGCCATCTTACTCCAATCTGACGCTCCAAAGGAAAGTGCTGAATTGTCGATAAACACCCCTGCGCCTCCAGCTTGTAGAAGCGGAAGGGCGCTTCGCATCATCGCCGAGGCACTTTCCATCGACCCTCCTGGGCCAGCCAAACAAACTTGTAAGCGGTAGTTTTGAATTTGCTGTAACTCTTGGCTTGAAGGCTCTCGTCGGCAGCTGCTTTTGAAGACATCCGCGAATTGGCTATCCCTTGGCCTGATGTGAAGTTCGACTTGGGATCCGTCAGGCAACACGAGGGAATCCCCCGAAAGGTTGCAGTCGCCAGAGATGGCTTGCGCCAACATTTCCCCGTCAGCCCAAGGACCCGGGATTCGCATTGCGATTTCGATACGGTGACTGGTCATCAGCACTACTCCTTGTGGAAAATCTTCGATCTGCGGCATGAATCCGCAATTTTATCGACGAGCTGCAAGCAGCATGCGTTTTTGGTTCGAAATATTTTTCCCGGTCGCTTTTTCGCAGCATTTTATCGATGAATACGGGATCGTATTTGCTCTGCACTCAACCACTACTTCGAGCTATTAACGAAAAATAGTGGCCAATATGATTGTGGTTCTGGCCGGTTTTCGATTACGAGCACGAGCACCGTTCTACTGAGCACGAGCACGGTTTCACTGAGGACGAGTACCGCGCTGCAAAACCGAAACAAATCAATTCCAGCCACTAAAATTCACGAATGAACCACTACTTCCTACAATTTACCCCTACTACATGCCCCTTCGAGCTTCACCTATCACGAAGCTTCATCTTCGCTCAATGACTCTTCTTGAATAACGTGTTTCTGCTTGTGTACTTCCTGGATCACTTCATCCCTGCGATCGTGTAGCCAAGCTGGGACCGCTTTTTTCCAACTCTTCGAATCGGGAATATGTGCAACTGGCGGCTCCACACCCCATCCGCATGAGATGCAAAAAGTTCGACCTTCCTCATCCGTGATGATGATCAACTCCTTCCAATCTGTTTCGCTTGTAAGACTCATCTCTCTACCTCATTGTTACTGTATCACTGGTTATTGTTGCTGTATCAAGGGGCTATTTATCTCGGTAGCATAATCGGTTTTATGGTGGTATCTTTGGAAGCGTTTTGAATTATCCTCAAAATCAAAGCGAGCCCATGGGAACCTTGCGCATAGAAACCTTACCGTGCAAACCCAGCAAATAAAAAAACCGGCCAATAAAAAAACCGTGCTGGACCTGCAAACACCGTACTGAAAGTAGAACCATCGCATGACCGATCAGCTCACAGGAATCCTTGCCAAAGCGTTTCATCGCGGCTTGTTCGCATCCATTGCAATCCTAGCATGCATCTGTGCATCCGATTTTGCAAGCGGCGATGAACCGCTAAACGGACCGCTAGGAGACAAGACCCTTGTCGCTTGGGCTTCCCCGGCAAATCTCACTCAGCAAGGAGGATCGATCCTTACGATCAACGACAATGACGATCGGTTTGACGGAATCATCTTCGGTGAGATTCAACAAGCTCGCTGGATGGCAGGTAGCGACTTGTTTCGTCGCACCATCCGCGAGCAGAAGGACTTCCCTGCCGAAACGCTGCAAGGAGGATCATTGGTTCAAATCGCTATCTGCTATCAAGGTAAGGAGATCACCGTCTACCGAGATGGGAACATTTACTCGCGTCATACCATCGAAACCCCACAAGAGTTTCATGCAGAGAGTTTGATTCTGATCGGACCGCGACATCGATCGGTCAAAGAATACTTCGAAGGTGAGGTTGCAGACGCGAGGATTTATGACTCAGCGTTAACCGAACAACAGATTCGCGCTTTGCGAATCAAAGAACAAGGAGACATCAAACCTTGGGCTTGGTGGACCTTTGATGATCCGCAAGCGACGGAGCGGACAGGCCGGATTGCACACACACAACTTCAGGGGGGTGCGTTCGTCCGAGCCGGCAAGTTAGTACTCAACGGCTCAACTGCTGCCTTGGTAGCCTCCAAAAGCCTTTCGCAGATCACTTCGGAACCATCAGAGCTTTCGTTTCACTTGATGCATCCGGGGGGCCCAAGCCTACCAGGGGATCCGAACGCAGCGTTCTGTCTCGATGGCAAGTTTCACTTGCACTACATCCTCCAACATCCATGGGGTGGGAACAATCAGAACTCATTCTCCTTTATTCATGTGACAAGTCCCGACATGTTGCATTGGGAATGGCAACCTACCAAACTACAACCGTCATTCACGGGTCACGGTATGTTCAGCGGCACTGGATTTATGACAAAGGATGGCAAGCCAGCGGTCATCTATCATGGCCAAGCTTCAGGGCGCAATCAGATCGCCATTGCAAAGGATCGCAACTTGAACGAATGGTTCAAACCCTATGCAGTGGAGGTCAAGAACTCCGATGGAACCGAAGCGAAGATCAACCACTGGGATCCCGATTGCTTCCTGATCGGCGATACGTACTATGCCATTTCCGGAGGAGAGAATCCGCCGTTGATGAAATCAAAGGATCTAAAAAACTGGGAACTCGTCGGAGACTTTATCTCGGATCAACCCGCAGATGTTGCCATCGGTGAAGACGTCTCTTGTCCGAACTTCTTCAAGCTTGGCGATAAGTGGATGTTGCTATGCATAAGCCATCCGATGGGATGCAGGTACTATCTCGGGGACTGGGACGCGAAGCAAGAGAAATTCATACCGACATCCCATGGACGGATGAACGCTCGTCGCGAGGACCAACCGACATGGGGCTTATTTCAACGCACCGACTTTTTCGCCCCTGAGTCTGTTCTTACCGATGACGGACGTCGTGTGATGTGGGCTTGGCTAACCTCCGTCGGAACCAACAACAAGCTGCTCGATAAAACCATTCAATCACTTCCGCGTGAACTCAGCTTGCCAGCCGATGGTGTCTTGCGGATCAAGCCACTGACGGAACTGCAAAATCTCCGTCACGACCCAATCAAACACGAGAACCTTGTACTTGATCAACCCATTCTTGGTCATACAAGTCGCGTACCACCAATCGCGAATCCCTTCTTGCAGTCGCTTGTTGAAACCCCCAGCGAAGCTTGTGAGATCCGGTTGGATATTCCAAGAGAAGATGTCGAGCGAAAGCTTTTTGGATTCATGCTATTTTCCGATGGCAAGGGAGGAGGATTGCCGCTAATGTTTCGTCCGGAAACGAACACTGTTCGGCTTGGTAATGCGGAAACAGCGTTCCCGATAAATCAACTCGGTAAGGACGAGAACCTCGAGATACGTATTTTCATCGACAAGTATCTCGTCGAAGTCTTCATCGGTGAACGAACGACACTTGTCGGCTCCTATCTCGGGAATCCTTTATCGAAGCGGATTGATGGATTCACCGTAGGTAGCGCAACTCGCATCACAAGCCTAGAGACATGGAAACTAAAATCGACCAATGAAGGTTTCCATCAAGCGCAGCAGAATCCACAATGGCGACCAAACTCCAAGTGAACTACTAGATAAACAAGACCATGAAGAAACTGATAAACGTTCTTTTGTTTGCGTTGACGCTTTCGCTACCAAACTCGGTTCTTGCGCAGCGTGCTCAGCGAGGTGACTCGATACCAGACTTCACCCAAGGAGACACCATCCCGGAGGAGTCCAAAAAGGACTGGAATCTTGGTCCAACCGGGATGCGAGGATGGATGTACTGCGACCGCTTGGTAACAAAAGATGCAAGGCAGATCTATGTAACGAAAGTTGCACCTGGATCTCCAGCCGACGGTGTGTTTCAAGTCGGAGACGTCATTCTCGGCGTCAATGGTCATCCTTTCGAGACAGATCCCAGGTTGGAGTTCGGCAGCGCGATCACGAATGCGGAATCGGAAATCGGTGCAGGGAAACTGACGCTAATTCGTTGGCGGAAGGGGGAAACGCAAGAGGTAACTATAGAACTCTCGTTATTAGGGACTTATAGCAATACGGCTCCGTATGAGTGCGATAAGTCGCGGCGCATTCTGGAGAGTGGTTGCAGAGCACTTGCGGAACGGATGGGCAAACCGGGTTATCCCGACCGTCGTAATCAAGACCCCATCCCAAGGTGTCTTAATGCGATGGCTTTGCTCGCAAGTGGGAATCAAGAATACCTACCATTGGTGCAGCGCGAAGCGCGTTGGGCAGCGAGCTTTAGCTCGACAAGTATGCAGACGTGGCATTATGGCTACTGCATAATGTTGGTTTCGGAGTATCTCCTAGCAACAGGCGATCAGTCGCTAATCCCAGGGTTGCGACGGCTTGCATTAGAAGCAGCCAAGGGGCAGAGCGCGGTGGGATCTTGGGGACACGGATTCGCATTGCCTGACGGTCGGCTTGGTGGTTACGGAATGATGAATGCCCCAGGTTTGCCGCTCACGATTTCGCTTGCGCTCGCTCGCGAAGCGGGCATCGATGATCCTGAGGTAACCCAAGCGATTGAGCGAAGTGCAAAACTACTTCGATTTTACATCGGCAAAGGTGCCGTTCCTTACGGAGACCATCATCCGTGGATTGAAGGCCATGAAGACAACGGCAAATGTGGCATGGCTGCCGTGCTGTTCGGATTGCTAGGTGAACCCGATGGAGTAGAGTTCTTCTCGAGGATGAGTGTAGCGTCGCACGGATCCGAACGGGACTGTGGGCACACTGGAAACTACTTCAATATCTTGTGGGCAATGCCAGGAATTGCGCAGTTGGGCCCTGAAGCTACTGGTGCTTGGATGAAGGAATTCGGCGGTTGGCATTTCGACTTTGCGAGGAGTTGGAATGGTTCTTACATACACCAAGGCCCCCCGGAACCAGACTTTGACAGTTACCAAGGCTGGGAGAGTACAGGGGGGTATTTACTCGCGTATGCTATGCCGTTGAAGAAGACGTTCCTGACGGGAAGACGTCCGAGTATTGCCGCAAGTATCGACCGCGCAGCCGCTCAGTCGCTGATCCTCGACGGGCGGGGATGGGATAACAAAGATCGCACAAGTTACTACGACAACTTCAGCAACGATGAACTCTTCGAGCGCCTTAGTAGTTGGTCTCCTGTGGTTCGAGAAAGAGCAGCGATGGCTCTTGAGCGACGCAAGGATCTACCGATCGAACCGCTGATAGACATGCTGGATTCACCTCGTATCGAATCGCGTTATGGAGCTTGCCAAGCGTTGACTGCGCTTCGCAAACGAGGTGCGCCGGCGGTCGATTCGCTAATGCCCTTACTCTCCTCGGACGACCTGTGGTTGCGGGTTAAAGCGGCTGAAGCGTTGGCAAGCATTGGACCACCGGCGATGCAAGCCGTCCCGAAGCTACTTGAACTGTTATCAAATCCAGACGTCGAGAAAGATCCGCGTGGGATGCAACAGCGTTACCTTACGTTCGCCCTGTTCGATCAATCCGGAGGGATGCTCAATAGATCACTTGAAGGAGTAGATCGCGAAGCGTTATTCAGAGCGGTTCGAGTGGGACTTGGAAACCAAGACGGTCGGGCTCGCGGAAGCCTTGGTTCTGTATATCGAAACTTGAGCAAGCAAGAGATTGAGCCGTTGTTGCCGGCGATTTACAAAGCTATCGTCGAACCGGCACCGAGCGGAGAGATGTTTGCGGATTCAATCCGTGTCGAAGGACTAAAACTTCTTGCAGAGCACCATATCGAAGATGGGATACGGGCTTGTGTACAATACACTCGCGGTCAGAATCCTTGGGCTAGCGAGAATCGAACGCCTGAGTTGATGAAGATACTTCTTAGCTACGGCAAGCACGCTCAAGGAGTTATTCCAGAGTTGCAGAAGATTGCAGACTACTTCGAAAAGGACGAGCCGAATTTCCCTCGAGAACTGATGAAACTCAAAGCGCAGTGTGTTCGCGAGACCATTCAAGAAATTCAGGCAGCGACCGATGAACCGAAGCTCAGTAAGCTCAGTGGGATCGAGCTTGAATGATTCGCTGCTGATCTTTTAAAACATAACGAACCCGTTTTCCTTTACGGCTTTCGAATACAGGACATTTGAAAAGTACTTAATAATGCAAGTTGAAATCGTCATCCCCGCACGGCTAGCTTCGACCCGTCTACCTGAAAAACTTCTATTGAGCGAGACCGGCCAACCTCTGATCGCACATACATATCAAGCCGCCAAGAAGAGTCGCTTGGCAAACCAAGTGACCTTGGCGGTCGATCATCCTAGGCTTGCTGAAGCGGCCCAAGCTTGCGGTGCGTCTTGGGTAATGACCGACCCGGATGCGCAGAGTGGTACAGATCGCATAGCGGAAGTCGCCCGCAGTCGCCCGCAGACCGATGCTTTTGTCAACGTACAGGGGGATGAACCGGAAATCCAAGGGAGTGCGATCGATCAAGCGATTGAGTTGCTTTTGGCGCATCCGGAGTGTTCGGTTGCAACGCTTGCCACGCCGATAAGAAATCGTCGCGACTTAGAAGACCCAGCCTGTGTAAAAGTCGTTCGATCGCAAACGGGCGAAGCCCTTTACTTTAGCCGATCCGTCATTCCCCATCCCCGACAATGGGATGAGGGTTACTGGACGGCCAATCCTCCGGTGTATTTGCAACATTTGGGTATATACGTATATCGCAGGGAATTTCTCTTAGCTCTGAATGAATTGCCAGCGAGCCCCCTCGAACAAATTGAAAAACTCGAGCAATTAAGGTTTTTGCAAGCCGGGCACCGGATCGTCGTCGGGGTCGTGCAATCTGCTCCTCGCGGAATCGACACCCGAGAAGATTATGACGCATTCCTCGGTCGATTCAGGGAGAATGGAAGGTGACAAAATCGCCGTTACCCCGTAGAATTTGTGGTAATTCCGAATTTCACCTCGCATTGAGACTGCATGAGTACAGCATCTACCGAACCGATCCTCTTGGCGGATAATTCCAAGACCGTTGCAGACAGTATTGAGTCGGCCAAGGTAGCGGCGCGCATTGCTGCCGAGAACAAAGGTCAGGAAATCGTCCTGCTCGATCTCTCGAGACAGACAAGCGTTTTCGATTGCTTTCTGATTGTTACCGGAACAAGTCGCCGTCAACTGCACGCTATCGCGGAAGAAATCGACCGCGAATTGAAGAAACACGGCGAAGTGCGACTGACCATGTCCGGGTATGACGAGAGCCAATGGATCGCGATCGACTACGGCGGGATCATTGTCCATTTGTTCGACGATGAGCATCGTCAATACTATGACCTCGAGGGTCTCTGGGGAGATGCCGCAAAGGTAGATCTAAGCGGCGTTTTGCAGCCCACCGGGGCCCGCCCGACCGGTCAGGAATAAATGCTCCTGGAATAAATGCTTCTTGTACTTTCCTTGATGCAATAAATCATGGCTGTCTCGCTGATCTACATCCTTTGGTCGATTCCCGTATTGATTGTCGTAAGTCTCGTGATGGCAGCCACACGCCACGAGAGATGGGACTTGATCCAAAAGCAAGCGATCAGTTCAGGGATATGGACCCTGACGTTTCTTGGAGCCATCGCACTCTTCATTGCAACGGCAATGTGGTGGATCGGGTAAAGAACTGCGGCAGACGGTACGAAACAAACAAAAAACCCCCGAGAGAACTCGGGGGTTTTTTATTTAAGAGGCTCCGGTGGGAGTTGAACCCACGCGTGGCGGATTTGCAATCCGCTGCCTTAGCCACTTGGCTACGGAGCCTTTTATCTAAAAGCCTTTTACCTAAGAGCCTTTTTGGGGCCTTTTGAGGTACGACAAATATCGGACGGTTATGCTGGTTGTAAGGAACAAATCAGGCCAGATTACCCCCTTTTGAGGGAAAATCTCGCCGCCGAGCGTTAACCTGTACCGGTTAGGAAATTTTTAGTGGACGCGGGTGTTCTGGTCAAGTCGGAATCGACCAATCGAGTCCTATCGCTGAGGTTCAGCGTTGAGTTGCGATTGGATTTTCTCGATGCGTTTCGGTGAAGCGCTCATCCGAGTTCCGAGCTTTTGAGCATGGATCGAGACACGCAGTTCTTCGATCATCCAACGATATTCGAGCAATGCTCCGGATGGGTACCAACGGGCAGAGCGTTGAGAGAAACTCGGGATGGTTTCAAGCTGTCCGATGCGTTGAAGGTAGTCCGTCCAAGCGGCCAGAGCGGGTTGGTCCATTTGAAGATCTTTTGCCCCGCCGTTCGATTTGAGTTTCTCCAATCGCGATACGATTCCGAGCAGGAATCTTGGCAGGTCTTTCCAGTAAACCCATGGGGTGTGAAAAGCGTGGTTAGGATCGAGCAACGCTGCGAGTTGCCGATCGATCACTTGAAGATTTTCAGCGAATGTCTTGGGTGTTTGCTCGCGAAGCTTGCGAACTTGCTGGTAAGCATCTGCGAGTTTTGGAAGCCATCGAGCGATCTCGGCAGCAGCAACACCGATACTCTTGACCCTTTGCACCCGCCTTGCTTCCCAATCGATTTGGGTTCGGGGTACGGGAGCAAAATCTGGTCGATCTCGATTCCAATCCGACTCGACTATCGCTAAGCGAATCATCACGGAAGCTACGATCTCTTGAAGGGTATTCGCTGGCCAACGATCCGAGAGCCACAAACTGCATTCTTTCCACTTGGGAAGAAACTGTATTTGGCTTTTGATCTCCCTCGTTTCGCTATTTGCAAACATTCGGATGACCGACTCTCGCAAGTACTGTTCGGCAAGATGGGGATGATCGACGACACCCGTTGCAATTTGATTTCCAACTGGAACGCTTGGTTTCACCCCAGGTGGTTGTTTCGCTCCGGTTTGTTGTTTTACTTCCGGTGGTTTTGCGGTACCTGGTTTTACTTGTGAGGGCAGGAGGGTAGGGAAGCGTTCGATACGTACACCGCCCACCGGCTCGATAACGGAGCGGGGTAAATCTCCGATATCCCAGTTCGACATTTGGTTTCGTTGCCAAGGGTACTCGATGACCTTCGGCGCAGCCGTACTGCTCGACGCTCCAGAGTTCTTCGTGAGCTTATGCTGATGATGCTCCTGAGCTTGCAACTGAACTGCGGCAAGATCGCGACTTGTCGCTATCGCTTTACCTCGTTCATCTTGCATTTCGATGCGAAGTTTGAGGTACTCGGGTAGCCCATCGGAATCGAAATCGGATTTTTGAACTGGCTCACCGACATAGTTGGAACAGAGTTCACATAGCGATTTCCAGAAGGGGGCTGAATTACCGGCCGCAGACAACATTCCTGGCAAAAGCTTTTCAACCGTATCGGGAATCGGAACAAACTGCCTTCGAAGTCGTTTCGGTAGCGACTTCAAAAGAGCTTGGAGTTTCTCTCGCAATAGACCTGGTACAAGCCATTCGAGTTTCTCGTTGTGCAGTTGATCCACGGCGGGAATGGGAACTCGCAATGTGACTCCATCGCGATCGGTTCCTGGTTCGAAGTGGTAATCAAGCGGCAGCTTGCTCACGGATCCGATTTCAAGTTGATCGGGAAACTCCGATTCGACTTGATGAAGATCGAGAACGAGTTTCAGTTGTTCGAGCGAGAGGAAGGGTGGGTCGTTGGTATTCGCAAGGGACTTGTCCCACTTCTCAAGGGTCGTTCGATCTACGACATGATTAGGGATACAGTTGCGATAGAATTCCAGGAGTACGAATGGATCTGCCAAGCAGTCACGTCGTCGGGTTTTCTCGCCGACTTTCCGAAGATCGTGGAGGAATTGATGGTTATGCTTCCAGAACCGGGCTCTTGATTCGAGTTGTTCTTCGGCAAGTCCATGTTCGATCAGGAGGGAGCGAGCCAAAGTTGGATCGAGAGGAGCGAGAGGTACCGCGTGTCGCAGAACGGCCGGAAGTCCGAATAGGGTACCGCGTCGCATCACCATTGCTGAACCTTGCTTACGGCTGAAGTGAGGTTCGTCGTATGAGAACTTCAAGCAGTGTTGCAGCGAGCGTTCGATCCAAGTCGGATCGATTCTTGCAGCGGTGCGTGCGTAGCGTTCTTTGGTTTCGATAATCTCAGAGGAGACGATCCATTTCGGGGGTTGGTTTCGGACCGTAGAACCGGGCCAGAGTTGCAATTCCATGTTCGATGCGCCGCGGTACTTATTGCGATCGTCGAGCATCGCAACTCCGGACGGAAAGGCCACCAACAAGGCTTGATGAAGCTCAGCATATCCTTTTGGAAGCCGATTGCTTGCGGGTTCCGCAGGAGTCGGCTTGTCTGTTCTCGCGGTTACTTTATCCGTTTTGGCCAGAGCCTCCGTGGGCTCGGTCAGTTCGATACGCCTAGCGGCGATATGAAGCTTCGCATCGCGGCATTGATCAAGAAGTTGTCGGTGGACTTCGCCCCACTCTCGCAGTCGAACGAGGGAAAGGAACGAATCTCTACAAGCTTTCTCAAGGCGAGAACGTCCAAGCTTTTCTCGGAGGGATTGGTAGAAGTCCCAGATTCTAAGCAGGCTCAAGAAATCGCTATTTGGGTCACGAAACTTTTGATGTGCGTTGTCGGCATCTTGTTGAAATTCCGGTGGTCGCACGCGTGGGTCTTGAGTTTCAAGTGCGGCTGCGACGACGAGGGCTTCATTCAAGCAGCCTTGATCGGCGGCGGCGAGGAGCAAGCGACCGATGCGGGGCGATACAGGCCAACGAGCGAGGATTCGTCCGATAGGAGTAAGGTTTGAATTCTCGTCGATGGCTTCGATCTCTCGAAGGGTGCGGAGGCCTTCGCGAACACTCTCTGGCCGGGGTGGATCCAACCATGGCAAGGACTCGATATCAAAGATACCCAGGGACTTAGCGTGAAGGATAGTCCCTGCGAGGTCGCATCGAAGAATTTCAGGTTGAGAGAATGGAGAGCGACTGAGAAAATCATCTTGGTCGTAGAGTCGAATAGCGATCCCTGGGCCCAAGCGACCGCAGCGACCCGAGCGTTGGTTTGCGGAAGCTTGGCAGACCGGTTCAATTGGCAAGCGTTGTACGCGGCTTTTAGCGGCATAGCGCGAAACGCGAGCCGTACCGGTATCGATGACGTAACGAATGCCGGGGACGGTCAAACTCGATTCAGCGACATTGGTAGCCAGGACAATGCGTTGCAATCGATGAGGTTGAAAAACGCGTTGCTGCTCGGCTTCGGTCAACCGTGCGTACAACGGTAGAACTTCAACGGACTGATGCAAATTGCGTTGGGTTAGGAATCCTCGAAGCCGCTTGCTTGCGTCTCGAATTTCGCGTTCGGTGGGAAAGAATGCGAGGATATCGCCTCGGCCTTCGCCGAGCAGTTCATCGACAGCATCGCAGAAGCGACTCAGCAAGGACGTATCGTATTCGATATCATTACCGTCATTACCGGTTGCGTCTGCGGCGCGTTGCATAGCGACGTTTTGGGCACCACGGTATCGAACATCGACGGGGTAGCTACGGCCTTCGATGCTTAGAATCGGAGCGGGGCCGATCGCATCATGGAAGTGGTTTGCGAATCGATCGGCATCGATGGTCGCCGAAGTAATCACAATCCTCAATTCAGGTCGCGATGGCAGCAAACGTGCGAGGTAAGCCATCAGCAGATCGATCTGAATCGATCGTTCGTGGGCTTCGTCGAGAATGATGCAATCGTAGGCTTCTAGAAACGGATCGCGTTGGATTTCAGCGAGCAAGATCCCATCGGTCATGAGCTTGATCAGCGAAGTCGCTTCTGTGTGATCTTGGAAGCGGACTTTATAGCCGACCACTTTTCCGAAGGGTGATTCGAATTCCTCTGCGAGTCGATGGGCGATGGATCTCGCCGCGAGTCGACGGGGTTGTGTATGGCCAATCCAACCGCGTTTACCGAACCCAGCTTCCAAGCAAAGTTTGGGAAGTTGGGTGCTTTTCCCAGACCCTGTCTCGCCACAAAGGATGGTGACTTGGCGATTGACGATGGAGTCGATGACTTCGTCGCGATACCGGCTGATGGGGAGTTCGGGATCGTAGATCAGCGAGTAGGGAGTTTCGAGGCGTTGCTCGTAGCGCTGGTATGCGGCTTGAAGGGAGGCTTCCCAGCGTCGCTGGTCGTTCGCGAAGCGTTCGGGGGCAACGCATTGAATGCGTGACCACTGGTGTTCTAATCGGGAGGCATCATGCCGAAGGAGTCTACTCGCATCCAATGCAGGGTTGGATGGTTGCGTCATGTTCGCTCCCAGCGAACAGCGAAGAGTCGAGCGGCGACGATGAAACAAAAACCGCAGAGGGTTAGGACACCGAGTTCAAGCTCGATATCGGGGAGCTTTAGTTCCCGCCAAAAGATCTTGTTGTAGCCTTCAAGGGCCCAAGCGTTGAAGGTCAGCATACCGGCGCGTTGCATCGTCTCACTCATCAGGTAGCGAGGTACCATACTTCCGCCGAGGGCCGACATACTCAAAATCACAATCGTCGAGACCCAACCTAGCTGCGTACGCGTTTTGCATAAGGATGCGAGGAATAAAGCGAAGCTTGAGGAAGCTCCGGCGGTGATCAACGTCATTGCGAGGAAACCTTCTAGGTGTGCGATCAGTTCGATGCCGAAGACAAGGCTACCCCAAGCGAACATCAAAGTCATTTGGAGGATGCCGATAATTGTCAAATAAGCCCACTTTCCGAGGAGGAGTTGATCCATTGTAAGTCGGCTGCAAAGCAGTCGATCCAAGGTGGAGTTTTCGCGTTCTTCGAGGAGTGACCCGCTGGCAGTCGTAGCGCTGAAGAGCAAGAACATCACGGCGATTCCAGCCGCATACATCGCAATGACTGGATTGGCTTTCTTCTTGCCGAGAATATCGACACATTCGATGCGAGGAGGTTCGGGGAACGACATAGAAGAATAGCTCGAGGGGATCTCCATGGAAGATGGTGAAGCTGAAGAAACAGCAGAAGGGGCTGCGTTTGCGACGAAGCTCGCCGGTTGCACTTGTGCGGCTCGGATCTGTTCAAGGCGGAGTTGTTCGGAACGTTGCGACTCCGAGTAAGCGGTTAAGATTGCTTTTTGAACGAGTGCCGAGAGGACTTGCGAAGCGACTTGGTCGTAGGAATCCGAGAGGAGTTGGATGTTCGGAAGTTGGGGTGGGGGTTGGACGGTGGAGGCGATCGGCTGGTTGTTGGCGGGTGAGAAAACGATTGCGGCAGCGACCGATCCGCGTCTTACTAGGTCTTCGGCAATCGCGGGTGGAACGGTTTGAGCAGACTGGGACTCGACAGAGTCGGCGTGCAGGAGAGCAGTTTGCGAATCAGTGATCCGCAAGGAGGATTGTTCGCGAAGGAGTTCTACGGCGCGGAGCGTCAAAGGCGAATGGGAAATATCCGCAAGGGCAACTTTGATCCGGGGCGTGGAGGACCCCGACGTGCCGCGCGAGCCGAAGATCAGCGCGAAGATACTGAAGAACAGGATGGGGACGACAAAAGTCAGCAGGAGTTCGGAGCGATTGTTTTTCAACCGCCTGAAGCTTACTTGGAGAATCGTCCAAACCATGTATTTCGAATCCGAATGACAAAAACCAAGGAAATCGGGTTACCCCGTAGTCCTTGCCTCGTTGCAAAGCGAGTGTTGGGGGTAATCTGCGCGAGCCTCGTCTGGCAAATACTATCAAATCAATGAGTATTCTACCAATGAATAAGGTTCTCTGAACTGGGCTAGGTTAGAGAGTCTGGCGTTGCGGTTCAAGGTGAATGCGAGTCGGCGTCTTGGACCGCCGCACAGCGAGTCTCCCAGCAAGCCTCTCGGCGAGTCTACCCGCCAGCCGCTCAGCGAGCCTCGAACGGCGGATTTTGCTGCCCTGGAAAAGCTGACCAAGAGCGTTGCCTCAGGGAACGGGAAAACAGTGAAACGACCGGGAGACTTGAAGTTATACTGCATTCTTTGAACTACCAAAAACTTCTGCATTAGCTGATACTTCTGAGCTAGTGCACTGGTAATGCTAGCGAACGCCCGTTGGAATCAATCGATAGCGGAGAGTCATGCAATGAGTCCATCAAGTGACAAAAACTTCTTGTTTGTCTTGATTGCCTACCAAAACGGTTACATCACGATTGACCAGTTTCTCGAATCTGCTGCGGCTTGGAATAAGGATCCGAAGCGTGACATTGGGGAGATTTTGGTCGAGAAGAAGTTTCTGGAGGAGATTGAGCGATACAACATTCAGGGGATTGTCGACGACCGCATGCGGCGGCTTGGGGGGCTATCGAATAGCCTTAGCTTTGCATTGGATAATGGGAGTGTTCCCAATGTTGAGAACTTACCGCAAGACTGGGCGGATCGATTGAACGAGGTCACCAAGGTAAGGCCCCCTACATCAGTTTCGGATGGCAAACCGATTGCTAGTCGTTACATCATTCGTCGAAAACTGGATGGGGGAGGGCAGGGGATTGTCTACGAGGCGGATGATTTAGAGCTTGGTCGTCGCGTGGCAATCAAAAAGCTCCGTCCTGAGCACGAGCACGATCCTGGTGCGATCGGCGCTTTGATTGAAGAAGGGCGCATTACAGGACGGTTGGACCATTCTAGCGTGGTACCTGTATATGATTTGAACAAGGATGATCGGGGCAATCCTTTGTTTGCGATGCGGCTGATACGTGGTGATAAGTTATCGGATGTGATTGAGCGGATTGATTACGGGAGTGCGAGTCGATCGGCATTTCGATTGGCGATACGACCGTTGGTTCGTCACTTGATTGCGGTCTGCAATGCCGTTCAGTATGCGTTTGACACGAATAGCATCATTCACCGGGACATCAAACCGGACAACATCATGATCGATGGTTACGGCGAAACGGTATTGATGGACTGGGGGATGGGCAAAGCGATTAGTGACGGAAACCACTTAGATGAGCAATCCTCGATTTTCTTTCAACCAACTACATTCGACTCAGACTCGGGATCGGAACGGACCCGGATTGGAACGATCAAGGGAACGATTCTCTACATGAGTCCTGAGCAGGCCCAAGGATTGGTCGACGGCTTGGATCATCGCACCGATGTTTATCTTCTAGGTTCGACGCTGTACAAGATTTTGACTGGTAAAACACCGTATCGGATGGAAGCCGGTAATTTCATAGCCATGCTTCAACGGGCCAAAAGGAACCAATTC
>Ga0114977_10001124_pt1 | contig 17531 bp, 21 predicted proteins | sample S_130805_MF_Meta_FD_87026 | JGI IMG/M metagenome (GOLD analysis project Ga0114977, IMG submission 87026) | Freshwater microbial communities from Lake Simoncouche, Canada to study carbon cycling - S_130805_MF_MetaG | ecosystem: Environmental > Aquatic > Freshwater > Lake | place: Lake...
AGACTGTCGTACCATCTGCATAGGTCACGATCACGAAGCTTTCCTGACGATTGTCCCCGAAGGCAAAATCGTAGGCTCGCCGGGTCGGATGCACGACCGGCATCGCCAAACGGCGCAGGATCGCAGAATTCCATCCCCGTCGAAGAACTGCACCGAACAGCACCCCCAGCAGGGCGGGAAGCACCAGAATCTCCGCGAAGAACGCCGTGCGACCGCCGGAAAGTGCCGAAGTCGTCTGAATAAGCGCGACCGGCAGGAAGCCCGACAGGTAGGAAACTGACGGCGCAAGGATCAGGAAGACAAGCTGATTGAGAAGGCTGAGGATGATCGACTCAAAGATCACCTCCGTGGCCTTGGGCTTCTCGCCAAGGACGTAACGCGATCTGACAGAAAAGATGATGAACCCGGACAGAAAGAAGCGGGCGAAGAAATCGAAGTTCGAAGGCGAAAGAAAGTCCAGCATTCGCTAACTCGCCCCGCCCATCAGGGATGTGGCAAGGGCATTGATGATCGGGCGCGCTTCCGCCTCGGTCATGCCGGGGGTCAGAAGCGGGTTGTACAGCATCTTCAGCATCAATTCGTCCATCGGGGTCAGCAGGGCGAATTCCTCGTCATCGTTGAAGATCGACGGGCGGGCAACCGGGCTGTCATTTGCCAGCCCAAGACCTTGCGTGATCTCTTCCTGCAGGCAGGACAGACGCATCAGATCGGGATGTTCTGCCCGGATGACGGCAAAGGCCTTGGTATAGGTGCTGCCCGTCCCGCTGGAAATCGCATAGACAAGGCAGTAGGTGCCGCGCGGCATTTCCGTGATGCCGGCAACATCCGCCGCATCCAGGCCCGGAAGAAGGGCGTTGATCCGGGGGCCAAGTGCCTGACGCTCGTCCTCGTTGACGACATAGATGAAGAAGTTCGGCTGAGCCTCTGACAGACGGATTGGGTGCCCGCTGATCGCCTGCAGCCGGCCCAGAAACGATGCGATGCGGGCCCTGTCCGTCGCCTGGCGGTCAGTTGGGACCGACTCGCCAAAGCGCAGCGATACGCGGACTGGCTGATCCCAGCGGCGCAGCCGGCTTTGCACCGGCTGGGCCACCAGGCCCTGGTCCGACCGGATGTATTCGTCATACAGGGCGACGCGGACAAAATTGTCGGCCAGCATGCGGTCGGTGAACGGGGCATCGATTGTGCCGCTGTCGGTGCGCATCAGGCCCCGCGCCAGAAGGTCAGCCTGCACCTTTGCATAATGCTGCAGGGCCGCCTGGCTGGCAGGCGAAGGCAGCGCCGCCGCCACCACCGGCTTTTCAGGTGCAGGGGCCACGACCGGCGCAGGCACGCCCGGATCGGCCGGCGTGCATGCCGCCAAACAAAGCCCCGCCAGAAAAGCGGACACCACGAAAAAGGGCTTGCAGCGCATTCTCATGGCGGCGGGCGTACCGGGTCAGGCAGGGGTTGCTGGCGAAGAAGACGGCATTGTCCTGCGCGCGCTGGCTGCCGACAAAGCATCGCGAAGATCGGCTTCCATCTTGACCAGTTCCACCTCTGCCGCCGCACGGCGGGCCTTGCCCTCATCGGCGATCTGCAGGCTGTCCTCGATGGTGGCGATCAGCGTGGCATTGGCATGCTTGACCGCCTCGATGTCGAACACCCCGCGCTCCATTTCCTCGCGCACCACGCGGTTGGACTCGCGCAGCGTATCGGCGTTGGATGTCAGAAGCTCGTTCGTCAGGTGATTGGCCTCGCGGACCGCCTCGGCGGCCTCGCGGCTGCGCTGGATTGTCACGGCCTGGGCAAGCTGCGTTTCCCAAAGCGGCACGGTGTTGACCAGGGTGGAGTTGATCTTGGTGACAAGGCTCTTGTCGTTTTCCTGCACCAGGCGGATCGAGGGCAGTGACTGCATCGTGACCTGACGGGTCAGTTTCAGATCATGCACCCGGCGCTCCAGATCGTCGCGGGCTGCCCGCAGATCGCGCAGTTCCTGTGCCCGCATCACCCGATCGGCCTCGGATGCAGCGGCAACGGCGGCTTCCCGTGCCGGAATCTCGGTCGCATCCACATCAGCCAGCCTGGCTTCCCCGGCCGCGATGTACAGCGCCAGCTCGTCATAGAAGGCCAGCGTCTTGCCATACAGCAGATCCAGCGACTTGATGTCCTTCAGCAGCTTGTGCTCATGGCTCAGAAGCTCGCCGGTGATCTTGTCGATCTGCGTCTGGACATTCTCGAACTTGGCCACGAATTCGGCAAAGGGGGCCGCCTGTCCGGTCAGCCATTCCCACCAGCTTTTCTCGCGCCGCACATCCAGTTCTTCCGACGAGAACCCGCGCAGCGTCGAGACCATCTTGCGCAGCGAATCGCCGGCAGGGCCCACGTCCTTGTTGCGCACATCGGCCAGCATCGCCTGGCTGATCACCTGAATTTCGGCTTGCGCACCAGAGCCGAAAGAGATGATCGACTGGGTGTTCGTCAGGTCGATCTCGGTCATCTTCTGGCGGATCGCCTGAGCCTTTGGGGCAGGGGCCGCAGTCAGAGGGACGATTTCAGATACAGGTTCGGGCAGCAGAACTGCTGTCACGGCCTCGGCGGCGGCAAGGGTGGCTTCAGCTTCGGTTCGCAATGACTGGGTCATGCGTCAATCTCCATGTGTCGGTACTGGGGGGGTGGGGGCAAGGTCCGGCCCGAAGCTGCGGGTCCGTTCCAGCTGCAGCCGGTCGCGCAACACGTCTATCTCGACATCCAGATCAATGTGATCATTGGACAAAAGCGCGTCGGTGCGGTTGCGGAAATGCGTCTCGAGGTCTGACAGAAGCTGCTCAAAATCGGCCCGTGCCGGGGCGCTGCGGGTCTGCGCATACAGATCGGAAAATTTCACCGTGGCATCACGTGCGGCCATCAGGAACACGCCGATGTCCTTCCGGGCTGCGGTCAGATCGCGGGGATCGCCCTCGATCGTGCGGAACAGCGCGCGGGCCGCTGCAGAAAAACGGTCAACCCGGGCTTCAAGGGTGCGGTCATTGGCCCGCAGGATCGCATCCTTCATGCCGACCAGATAGGCTTCGCCATCGTCCACCACTTTCGCGACACGGTCCGACTGAAACCGGTCTACGCCTTCGGCCCCCTTGTCGCGCAGCGGGTCGGGGCCAAAGGCGATGAAATGCAGAACGGCCCCCGCGATTCCGAACAGGATCGGGGCGGCAAGGCTTGGGGCGGCCACCATGCCGCCGGCAAAAAGCCCGGCACCGGTCAGGACAGAGCCGAAAATCTTGCGCGGGAAAGCAGGGCGTCGCGCCACTTTGCGGGCCTCATAGGCCTCTTGCGCCACCAGACCTTCGCGCGTCAGCCAGGCGGCCGCGATCAACAGGCCCAGCGCCGCCAGGTTCCAGCCAAGGGCGGCAGGCGGGCCGGTAAAGGCTTTGAAGGCGAAGATAACCGGCGCGAAAAACAGGAAATTCACGCGGCCGCCCGCCCGGCTGCGGCGCTGTGCGTGAAACGCAGGACGCTGGCCGTCATCGGGGGGAGGAGTCGGGCTGAACTTGCCGCCGTAACGCTGCGCCATTCACGCGCCCCCCGATGCGCCGACGTACAGGATCAGCGCGATCAGCAGGAAGAAGGCAACTTTCTGAAGCCCGGATTCCGACATTCGATCCCCACTTCGGCCGCGTATCGTTTCCGAAGGGCCCCCGCAACATTTCAAAGAGCGTATAAGACAGCCTGCGCCGGCTTGCCAGACGATTTTCTGGGGCGCAGCATTATTTGCCGCGTCGCGGCGGATTTTTTGCCGATGGCCCGGTCGGGCCGGACTTGCGGGTCGAGGCCGGACGCGCAGGCTTCGGCTTTGCCCGCAACGTCGTCCCGGTCTCGGGCACTGCTGACGCGGGGCGGGCCGATCCGGGGCGCGGGGCAGAAGACCGCGCGGGCTTTGTCACCGGGCGGTCAGAGGGCACTTCGGCGCGTGCCGGTTTTGACGCTTTGGTGCCCGAGGGCGCGCGCGGAGGGTTCGGCGCGGTTCCGCCGGGGCGGGCCCGCGTTGGCTTGGATTTGGCCGTGCCGGTCATATCCTCTGACGCTGGCGGCAGGCCAAGCTGGTCGCGCAGCGTCTTGCCGCGCACCTCTTCGACATCGCCCGGCTCCATGTCCCCCAGGCGGAACGGGCCGTAGCTGACGCGGATCAGACGGTTCACCGTCAGACCTATGGCGGTCATCGCGCGGCGGATTTCGCGGTTCTTGCCCTCGCGCAGGCCAACGGTCAGCCAGGCATTGGCCCCCTGCACCCGGTCCAGCGACACGATCATTGGCTGGAACCGTTCGCCTTCGACCGTGATGCCCTTGCGCAGCGGCTCCAGATCGGGGTCCACCGGGTTGCCCTTGACGCGGACGCGGTACTTGCGCAGCCAGCCGGTCGACGGCAGTTCCAGCCGCCGCTTCAACGCGCCGTCATTGGTCAGAAGCAGAAGACCCTCGGAATTCAGGTCCAGCCGCCCCACCGACATCACGCGCGGCAACGCGGGCGGCAGATGGTCGAACACCGTCTCGCGGCCCTTTTCGTCAGAGGTCGAGGTCACCAGCCCGTCCGGCTTGTAATACAGCCACAGCCGGGCGACATCCGGCTCCAGCACCGGTTGCCCCGCCACCGTGATGCGGTCTTTCGGAGTGACGTTCAGGGCAGGGCTGGTGATCACCTTGCCGTTCACCGTGACCTGCCCCAGTTCGATCATCCGCTCTGCCTCCCGGCGCGAGGCGATGCCGGCGCGTGACAGGACTTTGGCGATCCGGTCGCCTTCGGGTGTGTCGGTCATCTGGGCATTCCTCGGCGCTGAAGCGGCGTTCCGCCTGTGAGAGGCCGCCGGGGGTTTTCCACCCCCGGACCCCCGGAGGATATTTGTGAACAGAAAATGGAACAAGGCATGCTTGTGAACCGGACCGGGTGTTGACATCAAGGGGCATGAGCAGTTTTCGCAGCCATATGGACATGGCCCTGGCCGAGGCGCGGGCCGCCGCAGCGCGCGGCGAAGTGCCCGTGGGGGCGGTCATCGTGGCACCGGATGGCCGGATTGTGGCCTGTGAGGGCAACCGCACGCGGCAACTGACCGACCCGACAGCCCATGCCGAAGTGCTGGCGATCCGGGCGGCCTGCGCGGCGGTCGGGTCGGAACGGCTTGCAGGGCATGACCTTTACGTGACGCTGGAACCCTGCGCGATGTGCGCCGCCGCCATTGCGGCGGCACGGATCGGGCGGCTTTACTATGGCGCGGCCGACCCCAAATCCGGCGGTGTCGCGCAGGGGGCGCGGGTTTTCAGCCACCCGCAATGCCACCATGCCCCCGAAGTCTACGATGGTATCGGTGCCGATGCCGCAGAGGGTCTGCTGAAGGATTTCTTTGCGGCCCGCCGCGCCTGAGACCGGGCAGACCGGCGCGTCAGAACACGATTGGCACCAGCACCTGCGGTTCCTCGACCCGGATTTCAGGCGGCAGACCGTGCCGCAGCGCATCCGCCGTCTGCTCCAGCAGGGGGAATGTCCGGTAATGCATGGGGATAATGGTGCGGAACTGGAAGTACTTCCGCGCCGCAAATGCGGCACGCGACATATCCATCGTGAAATGGCCGCCCGCCGCGAGGATGCCGATGTCAGGCGCATGCAGCTCTGCCATCCAGGCCATGTCCGCCATGATGTCGGTATCGCCGGAAAAATAGATCACATGCCCCTCGCCGGCGATCATGAACCCGGCTTCGGCCCCGGCATAGACCGGACCGTCCGGCCCCTCCAGCGACGAGGAATGGCTGGCATTGACCATCGTCACTTGCGCCCCGTTCAGATCGACGGTTCCGCCCTTGTTGAAACCGGTGCCCTTGATGCCATGGTGCCGGGTCCAGAGGCTGATCAGATCGGCAATCCCGACGACCGGGATCGCCAGTTCCTGCGCCAGCGCCAGAGCATTGCCCGCATGGTCGCCATGCCCGTGGCTGAGCAGGATATGCGTGGCCCCGGCCACGGCCTCGTCCCGGCGGTCTTCGGGGAACATCGGATTTCCCGCCAGCCAGGGGTCGATCAGCAGCACAGCCCCTTCAATCTCGATCCGGAACCCGGAATGACCAAGCCAGATGATTTTCATTGCTCTGCTCCGTATGCTTGCCAGGTGCAACTTAACCGGCAGGACGGAGAAGGAAATGGCCTGGCTTGACGCTGTGGACGGCTATTGTGAGCGGCTGACGCCGGGATACTGGGCCGAGCCGGTGAACGCGGTGACGAATATTGCTTTCTTGGCAGCAGCGGCGCTGGTGTGGCGGCGCACGGCAGGGGTCCCGCTGGCGCGGGCGATGGCCCTGCTGCTGGCGGCAATCGGGGTGGGGTCCTATCTGTTTCATACCCATGCCAACCGGGTGACCGGCCTGATGGATGTGACCCCGATCCTTGTGTTCATCCTGCTCTACATTTTTGCGGCTAGCCGCGATTTCCTGGGAATGACGCCCTGGCAGGCGGGGATAGCCACGGCGGCCTTCCTGCCCTACGCCGCTGCGACGGTGCCGCTGTGGTCGATGATCCCGGGACTTGGGTCTTCGGCAGGTTATGCGCCGGTTCCGGTGCTGATCCTGGCCTATGCCTGGCTGCTGCGCCGCCGCGCGCCCAGGACCGCGCGGGGGCTGGCGGCGGGGGCAGGCCTTTTGGGGCTGTCACTGCTGTTCCGGACCCTGGACGGCCCGCTTTGTGCCGTCTGGCCCTTGGGCACCCATTTCCTGTGGCATCTTCTGAACGCGGTCATGCTGGGCTGGATGATCAACGTCTATGTCAGGCACCGCGCCGGCAGGGCTTGATCTGCCGGCAAGGACTGGCCAGAAAGGCAGGGGAGGACCGTGCATGACCCTGACCGACCTGTTTCTTGCCCAGCTTGCGGACCCGTTCAGCATCGGCCTGCTGATTGCCCTGATCGCCACGACCCAGCGCACCGTGGCGGCGACCGGCAAGGTCATTCCGCTGCTGGCAGGCATCGTCTTCGTGGCGGTGCTGATCCCCACCACCCTGTCGCCGCTGCCTGGTGTGTCCCTGCAAGCTGCGGTGGGTGTGGGGCTGGCCGCCAATGCCGTGATCCTTGCCGTGCTTCTGGCGGGATATGCCCTGTTCCTGCGCATCCGGCGCGGATAGCCCGCGCCTTGCAGTGATCGCCGCACGCGGCTAAACGGTGCGAAACGAGCATCGGAGGCCCTGCCTTGTCCATCGACATCGAAACCGCCCGCCGCGTGGCGAAGCTGGCGCGCATCCGCGTGGACGAGGGCGATCTGCCAGCCCTGGCCGGAGAGCTGTCGGGCATCCTGCAGTTCATGGAGCAGCTGAACGAGGTGGACGTGACCGGGATCGAGCCGATGACCAGCGTGACGCCGATGAGGCTCAAGCGCCGGGCTGACGTGGTGACCGATGGCAATATCCAAAGCGCGATCCTGAAGAACGCGCCCGATGCGCGCGAAGGCTTCTTCGCCGTGCCGAAGGTGGTGGAATGAGCGGCGGGGCCAACACTCTGACCGTGGCCGCCGCGCGCGACGCCCTGCGCAAGCGCGAGCTTTCTGCGGTTGATCTGACCATGGCCTGCCTGACCGCGATGGATGCGGGCGACGACCTGAATGCCTTTGTGCACAAGACGCCCGAGATCGCCCTGGCGCAGGCCCGTGCCGCCGATACCCGGCTGGCCGCAGGTCCGGCACCGGATCTGTGCGGTATTCCGCTGGGCATCAAGGACCTGTTCTGCACCAAAGGGGTGCCATCGCAGGCGGCGTCCAACATCCTGCGCGGATTCAAGCCCGAATATGAAAGCACCGTCACGTCGCAGCTGTTCGCGGCAGGGGCGGTGATGCTGGGCAAGCTCAACATGGATGAATTCGCCATGGGATCGAGCAACGAAACCTCGTGCTACGGCGATGTCGTCAACCCCTGGCGGCGCACGGGGGAGGACACCGCCCTGACGCCCGGCGGATCCTCGGGCGGGTCTGCCAGTGCCGTGGCCGCCGATCTGTGCCTGGCTGCCACGGGCACCGACACCGGCGGATCAATCCGCCAGCCTGCAGCCTTTACCGGCATCGTCGGCATCAAGCCGACCTACGGGCGCGTCAGCCGCTGGGGCATTGTCGCCTTTGCCTCGTCTCTGGATCAGGCCGGACCGATGACCAAGACGGTCCGTGATGCCGCCCTGCTTCTGGGGGCGATGGCGGGCCATGATCCGAAGGATTCGACCAGCGCAGACCTGCCCGTTCCGGATTTCGAGGCGGCCCTGACGGGTGACATCCGGGGCAAGACCATCGGCATTCCCAAGGAATACCGCATGGACGGCATGCCCGCCGAGATCGAAGCGCTCTGGGCCAATGGCACGGCGATGCTGAAGGATGCCGGGGCAACCATCGTCGACATCAGCCTGCCGCATACGAAATACGCACTGCCCGCCTATTACGTGATCGCCCCCGCCGAAGCCTCGTCCAACCTCGCGCGCTATGACGGCGTGCGCTTTGGCCACCGCGCGAAACTGGCGCAGGGCGATGGCATCACCGAGATGTACGAGAAAACCCGCGCCGAAGGCTTCGGCAAGGAGGTGCAGCGCCGGGTGATGATCGGCACCTATGTGCTGTCGGCGGGCTTTTATGACGCCTATTACAACCGCGCCCGCCGGGTGCGTGCCCTGATCAAGCGCGATTTCGAGCTGGCCTTCGCGGCCGGTGTCGATGCGATCCTGACGCCCGCCACCCCGTCCAGCGCCTTTGGCCTGGGGGAAATGGCCAATGCCGATCCGGTGGAAATGTACCTGAACGACGTCTTCACGGTTACGGTCAATCTGGCCGGATTGCCGGGCATTGCCGTGCCGGTGGGGCTGGATGCAAAGGGCTTGCCGCTGGGGCTGCAGCTGATTGGCAAGCCCTGGGCAGAGGCGGAGCTTCTGAATCACGCCTATGTGCTGGAACAGGCCGCTGGTTTTGTGGCAAAGGCACCGAAATGGTGGTAATTGCGCGGCGGCCCGGCCCGGGCATGGAGAGTATGATGCGTTCCGCCGTTCTTGTTGTCGCCCTTGCCGGTCTGTCTGCCTGTGCCCCGGAACAACCCGGACCGGGGGCAGGGTTCAGCAATTACGACGCCTACCGTGAAGCGCAGCTGACGGGTGCCGCCCCTTTGAACGGGGCCACGGTGCCGGTGGGCCAGGTTCCGCCGACAGGATTCGATCCGGCACGGGTCGGGGCCGCAATTGACGCTTCGGAACAGGGGGTGGGAGCGCCGCTGAGCGCCTTGTCCCCTTCAGCCCAGGTTGCCCCCCTGCCGCAGCAGGGTGCCACCTATGGTGCGGTGATCGGATCGGCAACCCAGCTGGACACGTTTGACCCGAACCGCCCGCGCGGCGATGCCCCGGCGGGAATCGCGGTCGAATCCGGTGAAATGGCCCGGGTGAACGGCGGCATCTCGGACGAGCAGGATTTTGAGGCGGTCGCCGGGCGCGAAACCATCGAAAGCGATGCCCAGCGGATTGCCCGGAACCGCGCGCAATATGTCGTCGTGGAACCGACCGCCCTGCCCGAGAGAACCGGCAGCAGCGGGCCGAACATTGTCGAATATGCCATCGCCACGACAAACGCCGTGGGTCAGCCGATGTACAGCCGCTCGTCGATCCGGCTGACCTCGCCGGAAGCGGCCTGCAGGCGGTACAAATCCCCCGATCTGGCGCAGGAAGCCTTCCTGAATTCCGGCGGGCCGAATCGGGACCCGAAGGGGCTGGACCCGGACGGTGACGGCTTTGCCTGCGCCTGGGACCCGCGCCCGTTCCGCGCGGCCCTGCAATAGGGTGATGATCCCCGCCCTGTCGCCGAACTTCGGGGAACGGCGCGACGGGGTCACGCCGGATCTGGTCGTTCTTCATTACACGGCGATGCCCAGCTGTGCCGCAGCGCTGGAGCGTCTGTGTGATCCGTTCGCCGAGGTGTCGGCGCATTATCTGATCTCGGAAGCCGGCGATGTGCTGGCCCTTGTTCCGGAACAGGCGCGGGCCTGGCATGCCGGGGCCGGGTCCTGGGGGTCGGTGACCGATGTCAATTCCCGATCCCTGGGGATCGAACTGGCCAATGACGGGCAGCAGCCCTTTGCAGCGGCGCAGATGGCGGCGCTGGAGGCGCTTCTGGACGGTCTCCTTGCGCGCTGGGCGATCCCGGCGCACAGGGTAATCGGCCATTCCGACATGGCCCCCACGCGCAAGGGCGATCCCGGCGCGCGGTTCGATTGGCGCAGGCTGGCGCGGGCGGGCCTGTCGGTCTGGCCGGACGCAGGTCCCTCAGCGCCTGATCCGGCTGGCTTTGCCGCCGCCGCCCGCGCCTTTGGCTATCCTGACGCCCCCATTGACGCCCTGCTGCGGGCGGTACGGCTGCGGTTCCACCCCTGGGCCCTGGGGCCGCTGGACGCGGTGGATATGGGCATCATGCTGGACCTAGCCCGGCGCTTTCCGGTTGACGCAGGCGGGGGGCAACCTTAACTGCGCCCTGCGCGGATGGCTGGATGACCGCGGCGGGGCACGAGCCCTGTCGAGGAAAGTCCGGGCTCCATGAAGTAAGGGTGCCGGGTAACGCCCGGCCGGGGCAACCCGAGGGAAAGCGCCACAGAGAAGAGTCTGCCCCATTGGACCGGCAACGGTTCCGGGGTGATGGTGAAACGGTGGGGTAAGAGCCCACCGCGGACCTGGCAACAGGGACGGCACGGCAAGCCCCACCCGGAGCAATGCCGAATAGGGGCCTCAGGCGGGCAGTCCGGCAACGGGCGGCACCGCAGGGACGCTTCAGCCCGGAGGCCCGGGTTGGCAGCTAAAGCCCGCCGGCAACGGCGGGATCAGAGGAATGGTCATCCAGGGGGTTTCGGCCCCCGGACAGAACCCGGCTTACAGGCCGTCCGCGCATATTCTGCTGCTGAAATGAGCCGCCCGCGGCGGCACGCCTTTTGCCTTCGCTCCGCGCAGTGTGCGGTGCCCCGCGACGGCCCCGCCAGGGGTATTCCGGCCAGGAAGAGGAAGAAACCGCCCCGATGCGGTTTTTCTGCAGGGCGGCAGGCGGCGGGCAGGCATGCCGTTCGGGGCGGTGCTTTCGCTGTTGACTCCGCAGCGTTGGCGGGTAAAAGGCGGACTTCATGGATTTCACCGGGTTCTGCGGTTCCCGGGCTGTTGGAGAAACGACTATGGCGAAACCGGCGACCATCAAGATCCGTCTGAACTCGACGGCGGGCACCGGGCACTTCTATGTGACGAAGAAGAACGCCCGTACGATGACCGAAAAGATGACGGCACGGAAGTATGACCCCGTGAAGCGGGAGCATGTTGAATACAAGGAAGGCAAGATCAAGTAAGAGCTTCCCGCCATGACTGCGCAAGGGGCCGCTCTGATCAGAGCGGTCCTTTTCATTTATGCCCTGGTGCCATGTCCTGTCGCATGACAGCGCTGATTACCCTTCGCCCGTCGACTGCTGCAAATCTTGCGGCCCTGAACGTCTTGCTGGCCCGCAGCTGACCGTGCCTGCGGGCACCGGATAATCCGGCCTTGGTGCGGGTCCTGGCGATTCCCCTGAACTTCCGCGCCAGACCGGAACTGCTGGCTTGTGGCAGCTGCTGGCTGGCCCTGGACCCGCAGGGCGACATCCTTGGGGCCGGCGGGCTGGACACAGGGCGCGCCTGGCATGCCAGAAGACGGATATGGGCGTGCAACGGGCCACTTCTGCCATTTCGTCACGGATGCCCGCCTGACGCGGCAGGCATGCGCCGGCTTGACTGCCTGACCACGCAACCGGCAGTGCCCTTCTATGCGGCGCTGGGTTTCAGAACCAGGGCGGGGTTGACGTTCCGCTTAGCTCCGGGATCGTTTTTCCGGATATCCGCATGCTGTGGCTCCTGCAGACCCACGTCTAGACCCACGTCCGCCAAGCAGAAAGGGCCGGTCTTTCGACCGGCCCTTTGCATCCTTTTCCGTTCCGAAGGCGTTATTCGCTGTCGCCCGTGAAATTCAGCATGAACATGAACATGTTGATGAAGTCGAGGTACAGCTGCAGCGCGCCCATGATCGCGGACTTGCCCAGCCAGTCACTGTCACCGCCCTGCGCGTGCTCCAGGTAGGTGTTTTTGATGTTCTGCGTGTCATAGGCCGTCAGCGCCGCGAACAGCAGCACGCCGATAACCGAGATCGCAAACATCAGTGCCGACGAGGCCAGGAAGAGATTCACAATCGAGGCAACGATCAGACCGATCACGCCCATGATCAGGAAAGTGCCGAAGCCCGACAGGTCTTTCTTCGTGGTGTAGCCGTACAGCGACAGCGCGGCAAAGGCGATTGCCGTGACCAGGAAGGTCTGCGCGATCGACATGCCCGTGAACACCAGGAAGATCGAGCTGATCGACAGGCCCATTATGGCGGCATAGGCGTAGAAGTACAGCTGCGCCCCCGCAACCGACAGCCGGTTCTGCACGGCTCCGAAGCCGAAGACCATGATCAGCGGTGCGAACATGATAAGCCATTTCAGCGGGCTGGTGTAAATCGCCGCGCCGAACCCGGTCAGGTAGCGGTCCGCCCCGATCTGAACCGCGCCCTCTACCGGCACGCCCGACACCGACATGCCGGCCACAGCCCAGGCGACCAGACCGGTCAGCAGCATGCCAACGGACATCAGCCCGTAAACCTTGTTCATGTGGGCGCGAAGGCCCGCATCGATCTGCGCGGTCCGGGTCCCGACACCAGCCGTGCGGATCGTTTGATAGTCAGCCATGTGAAGCCTCCGATGTTGTCCCTTTGGGCGGATCCGTTGAACTATCCACCTCACGACGCAGTATATCGGGGGACCTTACACGCTTTTCAAGGACTTCGCAGGGAAAAGCAGAACGCGCCGTGCAGGATTTTCTCACGATGGGGGCGTGCTGCCGGGTGCGCCGTTTTTGACGTCCGGATGGGCAAGATATTCCCGTCCGGCCGGTGCGTTCTGGCAAGAGTTCCCCTGCGGGAACGGCCAACCCGGCAAGGGGCTTTCCCGTCCTGAACGCGTGCGCCATCTGTGCCCCTTGCGCAGACTGCGCCGGGCCGGTGCAAGTCCGACCTGCCTGGTTCGCAGCCCCTGGGGCCAAGCGGCACCGGAAGGGCTGGCTTCCCCGGGCGCAATCGGGAAACCAGAGGGCCGGTCCGGGATTGCAGTCCCGCGCAATCGCATTCCCCGCCCGGCACGCCGCGTGCTGAATGCAGTGCTGAATGCAGTGCGGGCCGGACCCGAAGCGCCTGCGCACTGCGCCCGGCGGCAGACCCTGTCAGGGCAGGGTGACAACAACCTTGCCGGTCGCCTGTCGCGTCCGCAGCAGGTCAAGCCCCTCGACAGCGCGGTCCAGCGGAAGAACATGGCTGATATGCGGCATCAAACTGCCTTCGGCAAACCAGCCGAACAGTCTGGCCATGCTTGCCGTCAGCACCTCGGGGCGGAAGGCAAGATAGCCGCCCCAATACAGACCGATCACCGAAAGGTTCTTTACCAACAACAGGTTTGCCGGAATCTGCGGAACATCGCCGCCCGCGAATCCAATGCACAGAAGGCGGCCTTCAGGGCGGGTGGCGCGCAGCGCCTGCAGAAAGGCAGGGCCGCCCACCGCGTCATAGACCACATCCACCCCCCCGGCTGCGCGAAGGTCTGCGCGAAGATCGGCTGTGTCACTGTCAATCAATACATCCGCCCCGGCCTGTTGCGCGATGGCAAGGCGATCCGGGCCGCGTGCGGACGCGATCACCCTGGCCCCCATATGCTTGCCGATCTCCACGGCCGTCAGCCCCACCCCGCCGGCGGCACCCAGAACCAGCAGCGTCTCGCCCGGTTGCAGGCTGGCGCGGTGGTCAAGCGCCAGATGCGAGGTGCCATACGCGATCTGAAACGAGGCGGCCTGAACGTCGCTCATGCTGTCAGGAATGGTCACGCAACGGGCTGCCGGAAGACATACAAACGCGGCAAGTCCGCCGCTGCCGGGGACGGCGGCAACCCGCGTACCCGGCAAAAGCCCGGTCACGCCCGGCCCGCAGGCCGCCACCGTTCCGGCGACTTCCATGCCAAGGGTAAACGGCAGCGGGGGGGTGTCCTGGTACCGTCCTTCGGACATGAGAAGATCGGCAAAGTTCAGCCCGCACGCTGCCGTGCGCAAAAGAACCTCGCCCGGACCGGGCTGCGGAACCGGAACGGTCCGCAAGCTGGCGGGGGATCCGAATTGGCTGATCTGCAAAGCCCTCATGTGATCTCCATGGCATGCTCCGGTCATGCTATCGCCGCCGGGGGCAAAGATCGAGCGCGTCGCACATATCAAAATGCAATTATCCTGATGGAAAGTTTGCGATATGGTGTGCAAAGTGCAAATATACTTTGACGCGAGTTTGGGAAAGTCCAGAAACGCATAGCGCGATCAGAATGACAGCCAGGCCAGTTGCATGATTAGACATATCCGAAAAGACAGGTTCTTTCTGCAAGCAGCGTTTCGCGGAAAGAAGTGCGGGCACAGCCGGATTTGGCACGAAAATTGCTTGTAAGGAAGCAAGGGGCTTTCCCCTTTCATGCGGAGTAAAGAATGAAGCATCCAGTTGACGCCCATGTGGGCAAACGTATTCGTCATCGCCGGTGGATGGTTGGCATGACGCAACAGCAGTTGGCCGACAAGGTCGGCATCAAATTCCAGCAGATACAGAAGTATGAAACCGGGATGAACCGGGTCAGCGCATCCCGTCTTTGGGAAATTGCCGATGCGTTGGGAGTGGGAATAAACTTCTTCTTTGAAGGACTTGACAAGGCAGGCGCCGCCTCGCGCGTGGTCGAAGGCGACATCCTGGGCGACAAAGAGGCCCTGGAACTCGTGCGGACCTACTACTCCATCCCCGAGGCGCAGCGCCGCCGCCTGTTCGATCTGGCCCGCGTTCTGAGCGACGCCGCCGCCTGATCCGGCAGACACCCCGCTTGACCGGACCCGCCGCAGCCGATAGCGGCGGGGAAGGCCACGCAAGGGGAAGCCATGACCGATCTGACCGATGCCGAAGCAGCGGATATCATCGCAACGGCCGCAGAGCTTGCCGATGTCGCCCGGGTGGCGACACTCAGCCATTTCCGGTCCGCCGGGTTGCTGGCGGACTCCAAGGCAGACGCCAGCTTTGATCCGGTTACCGTCGCCGACCGCCTGTCCGAGGACCGCATGCGCGAGGTTCTGGCGCGCCGCCGCCCCCGTGACGGGGTTCTGGGCGAGGAACGCGGCAGCATCGCCGGCACTTCGGGGCTGACCTGGGTGCTGGACCCGATTGACGGCACGCGCGGTTACCTGTCCGGCACGCCAACCTGGGGCGTTCTGATTGCCGTCGCAGACCGCAGCGGCCCCCTCTACGGAATGATCGACCAACCCTTTATCGGCGAGCGGTTTGAAGGTGGCTTGGGGCGGGCCGAGGTTACCGGGCCCATGGGACGGTTCGATCTGCGCTGCCGGCCGGCGCGCGCCCTGGGCGATGCCATCCTGTTCAGCACCTTTCCCGAAGTCGGCACAGCAGAAGAAGCGGCCGCCTTCCGCCGCCTTGTGCCAAAGGTCCGGCTGACGCGCTATGGCATGGATTGCTATGCCTATGCGCTGATCGCGGCCGGTCAGATCGATCTTGTGGTCGAAGCCGGGTTGCAGACCTATGATGTGATGGCCCCGATTGCCGTCATTCAGGCCGCAGGCGGCATCGTGACGGATTGGCAGGGCGGGCCTGCGCATGACGGCGGGCAGGTGCTGGCCGCTGCAAACCGACAGGTTCACGCCGCAGCGCTGCAAGTGCTGAACGCCGGGTGACGGGCGCCGGGCACAGGAGAAGCGGATGACCGAAATCCTTGTTCGGGGTGCGGACTGCGTCGTAACGATGGACGGCACACGGCGCGAGATCGCCGGGGGAGATGTGCTGATCCGCAGCGGGGTGATTGCTGCCGTGGGGGTCGGACTGACAACCATCGGCCGGATGATCGAGGCGCGCGGCTGTGTTGTGACGCCCGGTTTGGTGAATACCCATCACCACCTGTATCAGACCCTGACCCGCGCCGTTCCGGGCGGGCAGGATGCGCTGCTGTTTGGCTGGTTGAAGACGCTCTATCCCATCTGGTCGCGGTTCGGCCCCGAGGAAATGTTCGTCTCGGCCCAGGCCGGGCTGGCGGAACTGGCGCTGTCGGGCTGTTCCATGACGTCCGATCATCTGTATCTGTTCCCGAACGGGTCACGGCTGGATGACACCATCGCGGCCGCATCCGAGGTGGGACTGCGCTTTCACCCGACACGCGGCGCGATGAGCATCGGGGAAAGCGCGGGCGGACTGCCGCCGGACAATCTGGTAGAACGCGAACCCGCGATCCTTGAAGACTGCATCCGCGTGGTCGATGCCTTCCACGATCCGCGCGATGGCGCGATGGTAAGGGTCGGTCTTGCCCCCTGCTCGCCCTTTTCCGTCAGCCGCGATCTGATGCGCGAAGCGGCCCTGCTGGCGCGGGACAAGCGGGTCATGCTTCATACCCATCTTGCGGAAAATGACGAGGATGTCGCCTGGTCCCTGGCCCGGTTCGGGTGCAGGCCGGGGCAATATGCCGAAGACCTGGGCTGGACCGGTGCCGATGTCTGGCATGCCCATTGCGTCAAGCTCAATTTGTCCGAAATTGAACTTTTTTCCCGGTCGCTAACCGGCATTGCCCACTGCCCATGTTCGAATTGTCGCCTTGGCTCTGGCATTGCCCCGATCCGTGAGATGCGGGATGGCGGGGTGAATGTGGGTCTTGGAGTCGATGGTTCCGCCTCGAATGACGCGGGCAGCCTTGTTGGAGAGGTGCGTCAGACCCTGCTGCTGCAGCGGGTCCGCCTTGGCGCCGATGCGATGAGCGCGCGCGAAGCGCTGGAAATCGCGACCCTGGGTGGCGCGCGTGTTCTGGGGCGGTCCGATTGCGGCACGCTCGAGGTTGGCAAGCGGGCCGACATTGCGGTCTGGGATCTATCGGGCATCGAAACCGCCGGGTCATGGGACCCGGTCGCAGCCCTGGTCCTGTGCGGGCCGATGCGGGTTCGGGATCTGTTCGTCGAAGGCCGGCAGGTTGTTGCCGACGGTCAGATGGCCACCATCGACCTGCCTTCGGTGGTGGAACGGCAGAACCGGCTTGCCCGCAGTCTGATGACCTGATCGGCGCGCTCGACGCACCTCCCTGCCGGTGTTAGCCTTGCCGAAGGTTCGGAAGGGGAAAATCACATGCGGTTCGCTCTGCCTTTTGCTGCCTTTCTGCTGGCGGGTGCCGGACTTGCGGCCTACGCGCAGACGGCACCCGAGGAAACGGCGGCAGACCTTGGCCCGCCCGTGAACGCCTTTCGAGCGGTCGAAGGAGAAGCGCCGCTGCGCCGCAACAGAAAGGCCGATGCCGCCGCCTTGGCCCATGCGCACGACATGGCCCGGCGCGGCTTTTTCGGGCATCAAGGGTCGAATGGCTCATCCGTCGGCGGCAGGCTCAAGGCAGCGGGCTGCCGCTTTACCGGGGCGGC
>Ga0114977_10001125_pt1 | contig 17523 bp, 16 predicted proteins | sample S_130805_MF_Meta_FD_87026 | JGI IMG/M metagenome (GOLD analysis project Ga0114977, IMG submission 87026) | Freshwater microbial communities from Lake Simoncouche, Canada to study carbon cycling - S_130805_MF_MetaG | ecosystem: Environmental > Aquatic > Freshwater > Lake | place: Lake...
CACATTGCCGTAATCGCCCGGCGTCAGAAACGAATAGACCAGCACGATCAGCAGCGGCCCGGACGCGGCAAAGGCCAGCAGCAGCAGCGCCGGTGCCGACAGGGCCCAGCCCGTCCGGGTACTTGCCGCGCGCTGACGGTCCTCGTTCGGCGACATCGTCAATCCCCCAGAACCTGCACCGCGCCGGGCGCAAAGCGCAGGGCCACCGCTTTGCCCTTCTCCAGCTCGGTATCGCCGCTTGCCTGGCTTTGCAGACGGGCGACAACCTCGGTGCCGTCCGACAGGGTCAGGTGGCAGTGGGTATCGGTGCCGAAATAGACCCAGCTTGCGATGGTGGCGGGCAGGGCGCCCGGTTCTCCGGCGCGGGTGAGACGCACCTGTTCCGGGCGCACGGCGATGGTGACTTTGCCCGCATGACCTTCGATGCCCCCAGCCTCGACCACATCGCCCGAAGCAAGGCGCACGCCGCCTGCATCAATCGTGCCGGACAGAAAGTTCGTCTCGCCAATGAACGAGGCGACAAACCGGTTCACCGGCTTTGTGTAGATGTCGCGCGGGGTGCCGATCTGCTGGATTTTGCCGGCGCTCATCACCCCGATGCGGTCGCTCATGGTCAGGGCTTCTTCCTGATCATGGGTGACGAAGATGAAGGTGATTCCGGTTTCAAGCTGCAGGCGCTTCAGCTCGATCTGCATTTCCTTGCGCAGCTTCAGGTCCAGTGCCGACAGCGGCTCGTCCAGGAGCAGGACCTTGGGCTGCGGGGCCAGCGCGCGGGCCAGTGCCACGCGCTGCTGCTGGCCGCCGGACAGCTGACTGGTCTTGCGGTGCGCCATCGCCCCCAGCTGCACCAGCGCCAGCATCTTGGCGGTGACCGCCGCGACTTCGGCCGTCGGGCGGCCCTGCATCTCCAGTCCGAAACCGATGTTCTGCGCCACGGTCAGATGCGGGAACAGCGCATAGCTTTGGAATACGGTGTTGACGGGGCGGCGGTTGGGCGGGTCTTGGGTGATATCCTTGCCATCCAGCAGGATCTCCCCCGAAGTGGGCGTTTCGAATCCGGCGATCAGGCGCAGCAGCGTGGTCTTGCCGCAGCCCGAGGGACCAAGAAGCGTAAAGAACTCACCCTTGCGGATGTCTACCGAGACATTGTCAAGCGCACGCAGGGTGCTGTCGCCTTGGCCAAAGGCCTTTACAGCGTTGCGGACTTCCACCGCGACGTCCTTGTTCACAAGCCGATCTCCCGCTGCCACGTCGTGATCGTAAGGGTCGGCCTTCGGCAATTGCAAGCCCTTCTCATGCGCTCAGGCCTGGATCGAAGGGCGCTGACCTCTCCATAGGCGGGCTGCCTCGATCTCGGCGCACAGCGCGATCAGCTCTTCATCCGCCCCGAAGCGTGTGGCCAGATGCACGCCGACGGGCAGACCCCCGGGCGTCATGTGCAGCGGCAGCGACGCGGCCGGCTGGCCTGAGGCATTGAAGACCGCGCAAAAGGGCGAATAGGCGAAAACGCCGTCCGGGCCGGTGCGATAGGCCACGTAATCCTCTGTCACATGGGAAAAACGCCCGACTTTCGCCGGCGGCTCTGACAGGGTCGCGGTCAGCAGGATATCCCAGGGGTGTCCCGCCTCGGGGTCAAAGAACGCGGCCATCTCCCTGCCAAAGGCATGGATTTCGCCGACCGCCTGCAGATAGCGTTCCCCCGACAGCGTCGCGGCATGGGCAATGGCCCCGCGCCCGACGCCTTCGACATCTTCCGCCCCAAGCGCACGCCCGCGCAGCGCCGAATGAATGCCCAGCGCCGTGCCGCAGGCAACGATATCGGTCCAGGCGCGCATCATGCGCAAGACATCCGCCTGCGGGCGGGCCGGTTCCACATGGTGACCCAGGTCCGACAGCAGTCTGGCCGCCTGATGCACCGCCGCCCGGCAGTCCGCGTGGATGGGGTCCCCGGTCAGCGTTGTGTCGCACAGCGCCACGCGCAGGCGGCGCGGCGGTCGGCTTATGGCATCGGCATGGCTGCGCAGCAGGGGCGGCGCGCAATAGGGTGCCCCCGGATCAGCCCCTTCGCAGGCATCCAGCATCACGGCGGTGTCGCGCACCGAATGCGTCAGAAACCCGTCAATCGCCATGCCCGCCCAGCCTTCGCCCACGTAAGGACCGTCCGGCAAACGGGCACGGGTGGGCTTGAAGCCGAACAACCCGCAGGACGAGGCCGGAATCCGCACCGACCCGCCGCCATCCGACCCATGCGCAAAGGGCACGATCCCGGCCGCCACCGCCGCGCCGGCCCCGCCGGATGATCCGCCAGAGGTATGGTCCGGGTTCCACGGGTTGCGCGTGGGGCCGCCATAAACAGCCGATTCGGTCGCAGGCCCGATGCCGCCTTCGGGCGATGTGGTGCGTCCGAAGGTGACAACGCCCGTGGCCCGCATCCGCTGGAAAATCGCCGAATCGCGCCGGTACCGGGTATTGGCCAGCAGGCGCGATCCGTTGTGCGACGGGAAATCCACCGCCTCGCAGCCCAGGTCCTTGATCAGGAACGGCACGCCCCGGAACGGCCCGCGCGGCAGGCCTTCGGCAATGGCTTTGCGGGCCGCGTCTTCCTGAACCAGCACAACGGCATTCAGGACCGGGTTCAGCCGGTCGACAGCCGCCAGCGCCGCGTCCAGCACTTCTTCGGGCGACACATCCCCGCGCGCAATGCGCTGTGCCGTTTCGGTGGCGTCCACCCCATATCCGTCGATCATCTTCTTCTCCGCCTCTGCGCCGTCATGCTGCGGCGGGCTGATTGCCTGCGCGCCACCGTTCCCGCCCTTTGCGGGTCGGAAACAGGCCTTTGGTCAGGACCCGCCCAGCAGCGTCACCGTCTGGCGCAAGGCACCTGACGCACGGTCAAAGATCAGGATCTGGTCCGTGGCGGTGACCACCGCATACCAGTCAGCCCCTTGGGTAAAGGCCGTGGCGCGGGTGCCGTCGGGCAGGGTGATGCTGTCGGGCAGCGCGGGGGGGCGCTGCATTGCCTGCGGCATACGGGTGACAATCACCCAGACGATGGTTATGACCCCAACGATCATCGTGAGCGTCAGCAGGATCACGAGAGCCTTGAGAAACCGCAGACCGGGCGGAAGCCCTTCCGGTACCGGAGCCGTGTCCATGATCAGCCCTTCCTTTCCGGCGGAACGCACCATCACCGTGACAATCGGTGCGGTGCCGCCCGACCGTCTTGATAAGGCGCTTGCGCGCGACGTGCCAGAAGAAGCGGCGCTGTCACGGTCCCGGCTTGCCCGGCTGATTGCACAGGGGGCCGTTCTGCACAATGGCGCGGTCGTAACCGACCCAAAGGCAAAGGTCGCCGAAGGGGATGTCTTTCTGGTGACCGTGGCCGAGGCTGAAGACAGTGACACCCTGGCCGAAGATATCCCGCTGACCGTGTTGTGGGAAGATGCCGACCTGATCGTCGTCGACAAGCCGGTGGGCATGGTGGTGCACCCGGCGCCCGGGTCCCATTCCGGCACGCTGGTGAATGCGCTTTTGCACCACTTCGGCGGCAATCTGTCGGGCGTAGGCGGCGAAAAGCGCCCCGGCATCGTCCACCGGATCGACAAGGATACGTCCGGCCTTCTGGTGGTGGCAAAGTCCGACCGCGCCCATCACGGGCTGGCCGCGCAATTCGAAGCGCACAGCGTGAACCGCCGCTACCTGGCGCTTGTCCACGGCGTGCCGGATGCCGCCGACCCCCGGCTGCGCGGCATTGCCGGCGTCAGCTTCGAGCCGGGCGGGATCGTGCGGATCGCCACCCAACTGGCCCGCCACCGCACCGACCGGCAGCGCCAGGCCGTGCTGGCCGAAGGGGGGCGTCATGCCGTCACGCGGGCGCGCGCCGTGGAACCCTTCGGCACACCGGTGGCTGCGTCGCTGCTGGAATGCTGGCTGGAAACCGGTCGCACGCATCAGATCCGGGTTCATATGGCCCATATCGGCCATGCTTTGCTGGGGGACCAGACCTATGGCGGCCGCCGGCGGCTGGCCGGGAAATCCATGGGACCTGCTGCCGAAGCGGCCAACGGCTTTCCGCGCCAGGCCCTGCATGCGGCAACGCTGGGGTTCAAGCATCCCGTGACCGGAGAGATTCTGGAATTCACCTCTTCGCTGCCGCCCGACTTGACACAATTGATCGCGCAGCTTCGTGCGGCGTGACATTCGCGTGAGCGGGATGACATCCGCTTTCCCCATGCGGCGGCGGCGGGTAGCGTAATTGAACCGATCAGTTCAGACAGGTCTTGAACGCGAAATGGCGCACACATAAATTGCGTGTTCCGACGCGGCACTGACCGTGGCGGACCAGGAGGGACTTAGATGAGTACCTATGCCAATCTTCCCGCACCCAGCCCGGAACAGGGGCTGAACCGCTACATGCAGGAAATCCGCAAGTTTCCCCTGCTGGAGCCGGAAGAAGAATACATGCTTGCCAAGCGCTGGGTCGACCATCAGGACACGGCGGCCGCGCATAAGATGGTCACGTCGCACCTGCGTCTGGCCGCCAAAATCGCCATGGGCTACCGCGGCTACGGCCTGCCCCAGGCCGAGGTGATTTCTGAGGCGAACGTAGGGCTTATGCAAGCCGTCAAGCGGTTCGACCCTGAAAAGGGCTTCCGTCTTGCGACCTATGCGATGTGGTGGATCCGCGCCAGCATCCAGGAATACATCCTGCGATCCTGGAGCCTTGTGAAACTGGGCACCACCAGCGCGCAGAAAAAGCTGTTCTTCAACCTGCGCAAAGCCAAGGCAAAGCTTGGCGCGCTGGAAGAAGGCGATCTGCGCCCCGAGAATGTGGCCCAGATCGCGCGGGACCTGAACGTGACCGAGGATGAGGTCATCGACATGAACCGCCGCCTGTCGGGGGGCGATGCCTCGCTCAACGCCACGGTGGGGTCGGACGGCGATTCGGTGACCCAGTGGCAGGACTGGCTGGAAGACACGGATGCCGACCAGGCCGGCGATTACGAGGCACGCGATGAGTTGGAAGCGCGGCGCGAATTGCTGATGTCCGCGATGGAAGCCCTGAACGACCGCGAGAAGGACATTCTGGTGCAGCGCCGCCTGTCGGATCAGCCGGTCACGCTGGAGGACCTGTCGGAAAGCTATGGCGTCAGCCGCGAGCGCATTCGTCAGATCGAGGTGCGCGCCTTTGAAAAGCTGCAGTCCCGCATGCGCGAACTGGCGCGCGGCAAGGGGATGCTCATTCCCGCCTGACAGCGCGCATCCCGCCATCTGCCGCTCTGGAGAACCCCGCCCGTCTGGCGGGGTTTTTCTTTGGCCCGCGCGGCCCGTTTTCCGTTCCCCCCGACCTGACCCTGCGATAGCGTCGCAGGGTCACGAAACAGGGGGGGACAACAATGGTCAAAGTGCTGCGCTGGGGTGTGCTGGGGGCATCCAATTTCGCCTGGGAACAGATGGCACCGGCGATCCATATGGCAGAAGGGGCGGAGCTTGCCGCCATTGCAACCCCCCACGCCGACAAGGCCGTGCGGTTTCAGGCCTTCTGCCCGTCGCTGCGGGTTCATTCCAGCTATGAGGCGCTGCTGGCAGACCCCGGGATCGATGCCGTCTACATCCCGCTGCCCAACCACCTGCATGTCGAATGGACGAAAAAGGCCCTGCGCGCCGGCAAGCACGTGCTGACCGAAAAGCCCATTGCCATGTCTGCCGCAGAGATCGACGACCTGATCGCGCTGCGCGACAGCACCGGCCTGATGGCGGCCGAAGCCTTCATGATCGTGCAGCATCCGCAGTTCCAGCGCGCACGGCAGTTGGTGCAGGACGGCGCAATCGGCCGCGTCGAGCATGTGGACGTGGCCTTCACCTATGACAACCGCGAGGATGTGACCAACATCCGCAACCGCCCCGAAACCGGCGGGGGCAGTATTCCCGATATCGGCGTCTATGCCTTCGGCTCGGCCCGCTTCGTCACCGGGGCCGAACCAGAGCTGGACAGCCTGCAGTCGCGCATCCGGTTTGAAAACGGGGTCGATGTCTATGCGCAGGTCACCGGCCGCTTCACCGGCCCAACCGGACCCTTCACCTATTCGTCCATCACTTCGATGCGTCTCTTCCCCCGGCAAGAGGTGGTGTTCCAGGGCGAGACGGGCCTGATCCGCCTGACCGCCCCGTTCAACGCCAATATCTTTGGCGAGGCGCGGGTGGAACTGCACAGGCCGGGCCTTTCGGTGACCGTCGAACGCTTTCCCGATGCCCGGCAGTACAAGCTGCAGGTCGAAGCCTTCGGGCGCAGTGCCCTGACCGGCGCGCCCTATGCCTGGCCGCTGGAACAGGCCAAGGCCAGCCAGACGATGATCGACCGGGTGTTTGCGGTGGCGCAGCCGATCTGAAACCGGCCTTTCGAGAGAATCCCTGCAGAAGATTTGTCAGGGGATTCTCTCGATTTCGTGACCGCGCCGGAGCGCCGTCTGCGCTGTCAGCCGGCTGGCCCCTGCGCGTTGAGACGCAACGATCCTCAATCGCTTGCAAATTTTGCAGATAGGCTGAAAAAACTGTCAGGCTTGATTGACAGAAATTGTTTGCTAAGCTGTGATTGGGGAGCACGAAAGGAAGCCACTAATCGAAGGGGTTCGGTCGCAGGCAGGCAAAATGCCTGAGGCGGACTCTTTTGCGCAACTCCTCCCCCTGAAAGCAGGATGATATGCCTCGAAAGCCCCATAGTGATGGCGGCCTCGACCGGGAAGCCTTTGATAAAGCGCGTGGACTTTTCACGAAGCGCGCTGGATTGATGCCCGATACAGCGGTTCACGCCTTGGCGGCCGAGGTGATCACCCGGCTGGAGCGCAAAGGCAGCGCAGTGGCCGAACAGCTGCCCCCGGATGCTGATATCGAAGCGCTTTGTGATGCACTGGTCTCTCCCCGGGACGAGGCGGCGGCGGAGCTTGTGCTGGAGGCGCGCCTCAGCGGCATGTCCATCGATATGGTCTACCTTGGCTATCTTGCCGCATCGGCGCGCCGGTTGGGCGAACGCTGGGACGAAGACCGCACGACATCGGCGCAGATGACCATCGCGGCAGGCCGGATGTATGCCATCATGCGCGGATTGCGGCAGGCCTTCGCGTCGGACCAATACCTGAAGACTGACTCTCCCCGCGCGATGTTCGCTTCCACTCCGGGCGAGACGCATACGCTGGGCGTGACAATGGCGGCAGATTTTTTCCGCCGGCGCGGCTGGCAGATTGATCTGCGCACGGGCCTGACGCATCACGAACTGCTGTCGGCTGCAGAAACGTCGGCCTATCCGATAATCGGCGTCTCTGCCAGCAGCGAGAGGATGGTCTTTCCGCTGGCCCGTTTGATCGTGGCACTGCGGATCACCAGCCCTTCTGCATGGATCATGGTCAGCGGCAAGATCATCGACCTTGTCCCAGAGATTCTGACGATGGTTGATGCAGATGGCATCGCAGGCGATGCCGAGGCTGCGCTGTCCCAGATGGTCAACCATCTTGAGCCGGCACAGGCCCAGGGCCGGATGGCGAACTGACGGCAAGGGCCGCCCCAGACGGGACGGCCCGAAGCAGCCTTTGTCAGTCGTCCATCGCTTCCAGCTCGTCGATGAAGCCTGCAATCATGCTCAGCCCCTTGTCCCAGAACTTCGGATCGCTGGCATCCAGCCCGAAGGGTGACAGAAGCTCTTTGTGGTGCTTTGATCCGCCCGCCTTCAGCATGTCGAAGTACATCTCTTCGAACCCCGGCTTGCCATCGGCATAGACGGCATACAGCGCATTCACCAATCCGTCGCCAAAGGCATAGGCATAGACGTAGAAGGGCGAATGCACGAAATGCGGGATATAGGCCCAGAAGGTTTCATAGCCGTCCATGAACTCGAAGGCATCGCCCAGGCTTTCGGCCTGCACGCTCATCCACAGCGCATTGATGTCATCGGGGGTAAGCTCGCACTCGCGGAGCGCGGCATGCAGCTTGCATTCGAAATCATAGAAGGCGATCTGCCGGACGACGGTGTTGATCATGTCTTCGACCTTGCCAGCCAGCAGGGTTTTGCGCTCGGCCGGGGTCGTTGCCTGGTCCAGCAGCGTGCGGAAGGTCAGCATTTCGCCGAAAACACTGGCGGTTTCCGCAAGTGTCAGCGGTGTCGATGACAAAAGCTCGCCCTGGCCCGCCGCCAGCACCTGATGCACACCATGTCCCAGTTCATGCGCCAGCGTCATCACGTCGCGCGGTTTGCCAAGGTAGTTGAGCATGACATAGGGATGCACGGTCGTCACCGTCGGGTGCGCGAAGGCGCCGGGGGCCTTGCCGGGTTTTACGCCCGCGTCGATCCAGCCCTTGGTGAAGAAGGGCTGCGCCAGGTCGGCCATCCGGGGCGAGAAGGCACCGTAGGCCTGCAGCACTGTGTCTGTCGCTTCGGCCCAGTCCACCGTCCGCGGTGTGTCGATGGGAAGGGGGGCGTTGCGGTCCCAGACCTGCAGCTTGTCCAGCCCCATCCATTTTGCCTTCAGCCGGTAATAGCGGTGCGACAGCTTGGGGTAGGCGGCGACCACGGCATTGCGCAGCGCCTCGACCACCTCTGGCTCGACATGGTTCGACAGGTGCCGCCCGGTCTGCGGCGTGGGCATCTTCCGCCAGCGGTCGGAAATTTCCTTTTCCTTCGCCAGCGTGTTGTGCACCCGGGCAAAAAGCCTGACATTCCTGTCGAACACCTCCGCCAGCGCGCGCGCCGCTGCTTCGCGCTTGGTGCGGTCTGCATCTGTCAGCAGGTTCAGCGTGGATTCCAGGTTCAACGGCTCCGCCTCGCCCGCGACGGCGAACATCAGCCCGGCCATGGTTTCGTCGAACAGCCGGTTCCAGGCGGCGGCCCCGACGGTGGACTGATCGTGCAGGAACTTCTCCAGCTCGTCCGACAACTGGAAGGGCCGCATCGCCCGCAGGCGGTCGAACACAGGCTTGTAGCGGGCCAGACCGGCATCTGCGGCCATCAGGCGTGCCAGATGATCCTCGTCCAGCCGGTTGAACTCCAGGCTGAAGAACACCAGCGCCGTTGTGCAATCCGTCACCTTGTCCTGCGCATCGGCCATGAACTTGGCGCGCTCGCTGTCCATGGTGTTCTGGTAATAGCGCAACCCGGCAAAGGACATCAGCCGCCCGGCGACGATGTCGATCGCCTCATAGGCCTTCACACAGTCCAGCATCGCCGCCGCATCCAGCGTGGCCAGCTTGCCTTCGTAGCGCGCGGCAAAATCGGTGCAGGCCGTTTCCAGCCAGGCCATGTCGCGCGCAAACTCCGGCGCGTCAGGTGCCGGGTACAGGTCAGACAGGTCCCAGTCCGGCAGGTTGCCCAGACCGCCCGAAGCGGCATTGGCATCGAACAGGGGAAAGGGCAGGGGAAGCGTCATGGAAAACCTCTTGCGTTGTTAAACCCGATGTAGGCGTCCCGCAGGGGCAAGTGCAAGCGCCGCCGCCGCATGCATTTTCTGTTTCTAAGTATCCTCCGGGGGTGCGGGGGTGGAAAACCCCCGCTGCGCCGCCAGCAGCGTGCGCAGCGTCTGGATCGTGTCAATCTCTGCCGCCGGCTTGTCCCGCCGCCAGCGCAGCATGCGCGGAAAGCGCAAAGCAATGCCGGATTTGTGCCGGGGGCTGGCCTGGATACCTTCGAAGGCGATTTCGAACACAAGCTCCGGCACCACCCGGCGGACGGGGCCGAACCGTTCCAGCGTATGCTTGCGCACCCAGTCGGTGATCCTGCGGAATTCGTCATCCGTCAGGCCGGAATAGGCCTTGGCAAAGGGCACCAGATCGTCGCCGTCGCGCACCGCAAAGGTAAAGTCGGTATACAGCGTCGCCCGCCGGCCATGCCCGGCCTGCGCATAGATCATCACGGCATCGACAGTAAAGGGATCAAGCTTCCATTTCCACCAGTCGCCCCGCTTGCGCCCCACGTGATAGGCCGAGGACCGCCGCTTGAGCATCAGCCCCTCTGCAGCAGCGCCCCGGGCGGTGGCGCGCAGCAGGCCCAGTGCCGCCCAATCCCTGACCGGCAGGGCCGGCGACAGGCCCAAAGGCACGCCTGCAGGCAAGGCTGCCAGAAGGCGCTCAAGCCGCATACGGCGCTGGTCAAGGGGGGCGCTGCGCAGGTCCTGGCCTGCGTCTTCCAGCAGGTCATAGGCCAGCAGCCGCGCCGGGGCCTCGGCCAGCAGCCGTTTCGGGACTGTCTTGCGTCCGATCCGCTTTTGCAAATCCGCAAAGGGAAGCGGGCTGTCCCTGCCCCAGGCCACCACCTCGCCATCGATCACCGTCCCGGGCGGCAGAAAATCCACCAGGGGCGGGAATTCGGGAAAGCGGTCCGTTATCAGCTCTTCGCCGCGCGACCACAGCGCGAAGACGCCGGGGCGATGGATCATCTGGCCCCGGATCCCGTCCCATTTCCATTCCGCCAGCCAGTCGTCCGGATCACCAAGCGTCTCGGGCGGGTCCTCCAGCGGAGCCGCCAGCGCAAAGGGGTAGGGTCGCGTCCCCTCGGTTGCCCGGTCGTTCGACAGGATCAGCGCGGCAAAAGAGGTGCTGTCTGGCGTCCAGTCGCCCATCAGACGGTGCGCCAGTGCCGCTTCCTCCAGCCCGGTTGCCTGCGCCAGAGCCCGCGTCATCAACCCTTGGCTCACCCCCATCCGAAAGCCGCCGGTGATCAGCTTGTTGAACAGGAACCGCTCGTCCGGACCAAGACTGTCCCAGGCCTGAAGGATCGCGGCCCGGCGCTGTGGGGCCGGGCGGCCCGACAGCGCATTCAGGGCGTGCATATGACCGCTCAGGGTCATGGCGCTGCCCTGTGTCGGGGGCGGCAGGATCAGCGCGATGGTTTCGGCCAGATCGCCCACCACCGGATAGGCTTCCTCGAACAGCCACAGCGGCAGGCCCGCCGCCTCTGCCGCCCATTCCCGCAGTTCGGTGGAGGTGACCGCACGTTTCGGGCGGCGGCCTGACAGCAGGGCGATGGTCCAAAGCCGGTCGTCGTCCGGGGCATCGCGGAAGTAGGCGGCAAGGGCAGCGGTCTTGGCCGTGGTCTTCGTGGTTGCGTCCAGGGCGGCGAACAGGTGGGCAAAGCGCTTCATGGCAGGCGTTGGCGGGGGGCTGTCTGCCCGCCGCGCCTCCCCGGGTTTTGGCCTTGGTCTTCGCCGTCGCGTCCAGGGCGGCGAACAGGATGGCGCAGCGCTTCATGGCCGGTGTCGGCCGGGGGCTGTCTGCCCACCGCACGGCCCGAGGTTTTTGCGCCGGAAAGACGCAGGGACGCGATCATTCGATACCGCCCTCCGGCACGCCGGGCGGGGCGGCATCAAAGCCTTCGCCCTCATATTCCGTCTGCACAATGCCCGCATCGTAACCCTGGCTTTCCAGCCAGCGGCGGAACACGGCCGTGTAGCCATGGGTGACAAAGACCCGTTCCGCACCGGTTGCCCGGATGGCCGCGTTCAGCCCCGGCCAGTCGGCATGATCCGACAGCACAAACCCGGTTTCCGCCCCCCGGCGGCGTCGCACCCCCCGCAGGCGCATCCAGCCCGAGGCAAAGGCCGCCGCCGCAGTGGGGCCAAACCGGGTGGCCCAGGGGGTTGCTTCGGCTGAGGGCGGGGCGATCACGATGGCGCGGGGATGGGATTTTGCACCCACCCCGGCCATAACCGGGACGGTTTCGGGCAGCGCGTAGCCTTGGGTCCGCAGAACCTTGGTCGTCGCTTCGACCGCACCATGCGTCAGGATCGGGCCGATGTCAGGGTCCAGCCCGCTCAGGATGCGCTGCGCCTTGCCCAAAGCATAGGCCCCCAGGATCGAAATGCGCCCGTCTGCGGCATTGGCGGCCCACCAGCGGTTGATCTGCGCCAGGACGGCCTCTTGCGGTTCCCAGCGGAACACCGGCAGGCCGAAGGTGCATTCGCTGATGAAGGTGTGGCAGGTGACCGGCACGAAAGGTTCGGACAATCCATCGGCATCAACCTTGTAATCCCCCGAAACCGCCCAGACCTCGCCGTCCCGTTCGACCCGGATCTGGGCCGATCCCGGAACATGGCCCGCCGGATGGAACGAAACGGTGACCCCGCCGATCCGGCGCACCTCGCCATAGGCGATCGTCTCCAGCCGGACCGGTCCAAGGCGGTGACGGATCACCGGTGCGGCCTGATGCGTGCACAGATAGTGGCCATGACCGGGCCGGGCATGGTCGGAATGGCCATGCGTGATCAGGGCGCGGTCTGCCGCACGCCAGGGATCAATGAAAAAGCCGCCGTCGGGGCAGAAGATGCCCCGGTCGGTGAAGGTCAGGACGGATGCACGGGCCATCTGCCAAGCCTAGTGCGCCAGACGCCCGAGGTCACGCGACCGATGCGCCCATTTATCGGGCAGACGCCCAAAGTCCTTGCCGCGAAACCGCCGGGGGGGCTTCCCCAAGGCGAAGCCCGCTGCTTAAGTGCAGACAGGCGGAGTGACGGGGAACCCTTTCTGGTGATCAGCTATTTCAATGAAATGTACCAGAACGGTGCGGTGCGCCCGCCCTATGCCCGGCTGGAAGACTGGACCAGGGCGATGCCCGCCGAACTGCGCCAGATGAAACAGGCCGAGGCCGAGGCGCTGTTTCGTCGGATCGGCATCACCTTTGCCGTCTATGGCGAAGGCGGCGATCCGGACCGGCTGATCCCCTTTGATATGTTTCCCCGCGTCTTCACCGGGGCCGAATGGGGCCGGCTGGAGCGGGGCGTCAAGCAGCGCGCGCGTGCGCTGAACGCCTTTCTGGTCGATGTCTACGGGCGCGGCGAGATTGTGCGGGCAGGCCGTATTCCGGCGCGGCTGGTCTATCAGAACGAGGCCTATGAAAAGGCCGTGGCGGGCTTTGTGCCGCCGAAAGGGGTCTTCAGCCATATCGTGGGCGTGGATCTGGTGCGCACCGGGCCGGATGATTTCTTTGTGCTGGAAGACAACTGCCGCACCCCCAGCGGTGTCAGCTACATGCTGGAAAACCGCGAAATCATGATGCGGATGTTCCCCGATCTGTTCCGCGAAAACCGCATCGAACCGGTCGACAACTACCCCCAGCTGCTGCGCCGGACACTCGCCAGCGTGGCCCCCGCGAAATGCGATGGTGAACCGACCGTGGTGATCCTGACCCCCGGCCATTTCAACAGCGCCTATTACGAACATTCCTTTCTGGCAGACCTGATGGGTGTGGAACTGGTCGAAGGGCAGGACCTGTTCGTGGAAGGCGAATTCGTCTGGATGCGCACCACCGAAGGCCCGCGCAAGGTTGATGTCATCTATCGGCGGATCGACGATGCCTTTATCGACCCGCTGTGTTTCCGCCCGGAGTCGATGCTGGGCATTCCGGGCCTGATGGATGTTTACCGCTCGGGCGGGGTCAGCATCTGTTCGGCCCCGGGGGCCGGCGTGGCGGATGACAAGGCGGTCTACACCTATGTCCCCGAGATGATCCGCTTTTACCTTGGCGAAGAGCCGATCCTGCAGAACGTGCCGACCTGGCAGTGCGGCAAGGCCGACGATTGCAAATATGTGCTGGAAAACCTGGGCGAGCTGGTGGTGAAAGAGGTGCATGGCTCGGGCGGCTACGGCATGCTCGTGGGGCCGAAATCCACTGCCGAACAGATCGCCAGCTTTGCCGGGCGGATCAGGGCCGATCCGGGCAATTACATCGCCCAGCCGACGCTGGCCCTGTCTACCGTCCCGACTTTTGTCGAGGAAGGCGTCGCGCCGCGCCACGTCGACCTGCGCCCCTATTGCCTGGTGGGCGAGCGGATCGAACTGGTACCGGGCGGGCTGACCCGCGTGGCCCTGAAGGATGGCAGCCTGGTTGTGAACTCGTCGCAGGGCGGCGGGGTCAAGGACACCTGGGTTCTGGCGGAGTGACGCGATGCTGAGCCGGACTGCCGACAACCTGTACTGGATCGCGCGCTATATCGAGCGCGCCGAAACCATGGCACGCCTGCTGGAGGTGGGATCACGCATCGCGCTGCTGCCGTCCTCGGGCACCGGATACCGCAGCGAATGGGATTCGCTGTTGCAGGCCAGCGGCACCGCCATCGGCTTCGGCCGCAAATATGGCGACCCGGTGCAGCGCAACATCGAAAGCTATCTGTTTTTCGACCGCGACAACCCGTCTTCGGTCGCCTCCTGCCTGTTTCGCGCCCGCGAAAACGCGCGAATCGTGCGCACCGCCCTGACAACGCAGGTCTGGGATGCGATCAACACCGCCTTTCAGGAGCTGCGCGATCTTGAACTGCGCCCGCGCAGCGAGCTGGAGTTGTCGCAGCTGACCGAATGGACGATGCGCCATGCCGCGATGCTGCGGGGGGCGATTGATGCCACGCTGTTGCGCAATGACGGCTGGGATTTCCTGAACCTGGGCTATTGCCTGGAACGGGCCGACAACACGGCGCGGCTGATGGATGTGAAATACTATGTTCTGCTGCCGGGGATCGAATACGTCGGCTCGGGCCTGGACAATTACCAGTGGACGACGTTGTTGCGCGCCATGTCGGCGCATCGCGCCTTTCACTGGGCCTATGGCGGCGAGGTGACGGCGCGCAAGATCGCCCATTTCCTGATCCTCAACCCGCAATGCCCCCGGTCGCTGATCGCCTGTGTTCACGGGCTGAACACCCACCTGGACCGGCTGGCACGCGGCTATGGGCGCAACACGGATGCGCAGACCAAGGCACGCGTGGTGCTGGCGGAACTGGCCGACGGAACGGTGGAAGGCGTGTTTGACGAAGGCATGCACGAATTCCTGACGCGCTTCATCGGCGAAATCGCCACGGTCGCCGCCCTGGTTCATGAAGGCTATCTCAGCGGGGATGTGCGATGATCCTGACGGTCGATCATGTGACCACCTATCGTTATGCCCAGCCGGTGCGCGGCGTGGTGCAAAGCCACCGCCTGACGCCATCGGTGTTTGACGGGCAGAAGGTCCGCGACTGGTCCGTCGCCGTCAGCGACGGGCTGAAGGGGGGCGGCTTTCGTGACGGGGCGGGGGATTGGGTGCAAAGCTGGTCGGTGCTGGGACCGGTGAGCGAGATCACCGTCACCGTCCGCGGCACGGTCGAGACGCAGGATCTGGCCGGATTGCTGCGGGGCCACAAGGAAGGCATCCCGCGCGAAGCCTACCTGAACGACACCGCGCCCACCCGTGTCGACGCCGCTTTGGCCGAACTGGCCCGCAGGGCCGACGGCGCGTCGGACCCGCTGGATGCCGCACACCGCCTGTCTGCCGCCGTGGCCAATGCCATCGCCTACAAGCCCGGTGCGACCCAGGCCCATACCACGGCGGCCGAGGCGCTGGCGCTGGGCGAAGGCGTCTGCCAGGACCATGCCCATGCGCTGATCGCGGTCGCCCGCCGCGCCGATCTGCCCGCACGTTATGTCTCGGGCTATCTGATGTCGGGCGGCGACGGCAGCCCGCAAGAGGCGGCCCATGCCTGGGCGGAAATCTGGGTGCAGGGGCTGGGCTGGATCGGCTTTGATCCGGCCAATGCCTGCTGCCCGGATGACCGCTATATCCGGTTGGGGTCCGGCCTTGACGCACAGGATGCGGCCCCGATCCGGGGCACGGCGCGCGGGCCGGGCGCGGAAATTCTGGACGTCAGCGTTGCGGTCCAGGCCGTGCAGCAATAGGGTCACCCTTCAAGCCAAAGGATGGAATCGTGACCTATTGCGTGGGACTGCTGCTGAACGAGGGGATGGTCCTGCTGTCCGACACCCGCACCAACGCGGGGCTCGACAACATCGCGACCTACCGCAAGATGTTCGTCTTCGAAAATCCGGGCGAGCGGGTGATCGTCATCCTGACCGCAGGCAGCCTTTCGGTGACCCAGACCACAATGGCGCGGCTGCGCGAAGCCATCGAAGACCCTGAAGCCACCGAGGCGACGTCCATCATGATGACGCCGACCATGCTGAAGGTGGCCGAGATGGTGGGCAATACCCTGTCGGCGGTGCGCCGCGACATCGATGAAAAGCTGGCCTCGATGAATCAGGGCGCGTCCGCCACCATGATCGTGGCCGGTCAGCGGCGCGACGGGGCGATGCGGATGTTCCTGATCTATCCCGAGGGAAACTTCATCGAAGCCACCGAAGACACGCCGTTTCTGCAGATCGGCGAACACAAATACGGCAAGCCCATTCTGGACCGCGTGGTCAAGCCGTCCACCAGCCTGGCCGATGCGCAGAAGGCCGTGCTTCTGTCGATGGATTCAACCCTGCGCTCCAATCTGTCGGTCGGCATGCCGCTGGACCTGCTGACGGTCGAAAAAGACCAGTGCCGCGTTGCCACGCGCCGCCGGATCGAAGCGGGCGATCCGCAGTTCAAGGCGATGAGCGAGGCCTGGTCCACGGCGCTGCGCGACGGGTTCACGCGGATTCCCATCTGATGCCACGGGTGATCGTGACAGAGCCGGTGCATGAGGATGCGCTGGCGCTGCTGCGCGCTGCGGGCTGGACCGTCGAAGGTCCTGGCGCTGCCCTGACCCCCGCCGAGGCGCTGCTGGTGCGCACGCAGGCGGTTCCGCCCGAAGCGGTGGCCGGGTTCAAGGTGATCTCCAAGCATGGGACCGGGGTGGATAACATACCGCTGGAGGCTGCAAAGGCTGCGGGCGTGACAGTGATGAACACGCCGGGGGCCAATGCAGCGGCGGTGGCAGAACAGACGCTGATGCTGATGCTGGCGATGGCGCGCGACCTGACCGGGCAACTGGCCGGGACCCGACAGGGGGTGACCGGGCTGGAAGGGCGGCGGCTGCTGGTTGTGGGCTTTGGCGAAACCGGGCGGCGCGTCGTGCAGGCGGCGATGATGCTTGGCCTGCAGGTTACGGTCCTTGCGCCCCGCCCGGATCAGGTGGCGTCAAGCGGTGCGCGCGTGGCAGAGGATCTGCAAAGCGCATTGCGTCAGACCGATATCCTGTCCCTGCATTGTCCGCTGACGCCGCTGACGCAAGGCATGATCGGCGCGGCGGAACTTGCCCTGTTGCCGCCGGGGGCGCTGGTCGTCAACGTGGCGCGGGGCGGGCTGATTGATGAGGCCGCTTTGGCGGATGCGCTCCACTCCGGGCATCTGGGCGGGGCTGCTCTTGATGTCACGCGGCAGGAGCCGCTGCCGGCGGACGATCCCTTGCGCCGCGCCCCCCGGCTGATCCTGACGCCACACGCCGCCGGTCTGGGGCAGGGCGCGTTCCGCCGCATGGGTCTGCAGGCGGCGCAGAACATCCTTGATCATGCGGCCGGGCGGCCAAGGGCGGACTGCACGGTGGCTGCCGGCGCTTAGCGCATGATGATGATTGGTGGAAACATCGCATCGCAGTCTTGTGTCGCGCAGGTGTCGGCGTAATCGGGTGCAAGCCGAAGACAACGGGCGAAAATCTTTCGGGAAACCGCGCGGCCAGGCTGGAAACTGCGCGCCCAGAGGACTGACTGAAAACGCTCCTGTGGAGCGTTTTCACAGTCCGATTGCCGAAGGGCTTC
>Ga0114977_10001128_pt1 | contig 17507 bp, 21 predicted proteins | sample S_130805_MF_Meta_FD_87026 | JGI IMG/M metagenome (GOLD analysis project Ga0114977, IMG submission 87026) | Freshwater microbial communities from Lake Simoncouche, Canada to study carbon cycling - S_130805_MF_MetaG | ecosystem: Environmental > Aquatic > Freshwater > Lake | place: Lake...
TTAAAAAAGTTAAATATATCGGAGTTTGATTTAAAAACATCTATACTCAGTCTTCTATTTTTAGCACTTGTTTTAGGTAAAATGCTAATCATTCTTTTACCTATTTTGGTTCCAAAATTTATTTTAATCATTTCTGTTGTATAACTATCATATAAATCACTCATCTTATATGAATTATCTATTTTATGATCAATTATAGATATTATTTCACTTCCTAATTTATCTTTAATTTCATCTATAAACTCAAATTCCTTTTTATCAACATATAACAATGGAGTATTATTTGCAAATGATCCATCTCCCCATATCAACCCATAAATTAGAAACTCATTTTGTAAAAAATCATCTTTGAAAATAAAATCTGTCTCTATATAAGGTATATTATCACCAACTTTTATATACTTTAGTTCAATCCATTCTTCTTTTCTAAAGAACTTCCAATTAGATTCCTTTGTTCTATATCTTTCCTTTGATAGAACTTTTATTTTATGATCATTTGTTATCTCCAACTTTCTACCATCAGTTAGTTTTAACTCATATATTTTTTCAGACTCGGATGTCTTCATGTGATTTAAAACAACATTACCATCTTGTAATATATCACCTATTTTAATATTTTGAATCTCTATAAATCCATCTTTTGTATGCACTCTCTGGTCATAAGCAACGCATTGAAAATGACAGTGATATCCACCAGCAGTTGATACACAACCTTTACAAGGTTGAATTGTAGGTCTTTTAGATTGATTAACAGCAAGATCAATAATTTTGAAATTAACAAATGGTGACCACTTATCAACCATATATTCCACAACACCGTGTGTTTTAGAATCCATATTAGAACAGGTTTCTTTATCTCTTGGTGATCCTTGGAATATTAAAACTTTTGGTTTTTTATCTCCTAATTTTCTTACTTTCATAAAGTATATATTAAAATAAAAAACCCAGACTAATCATCTGGGTTTAATGTTTTAATTTATTTTTATATCTCTTTTAAATTTGGTTTTAGTTACTACCATCTACTAATTCACTACCAATAAATTCTATATCTTTTTCTTTGAAAAGTGTTTCTAATTTATCTTTATCAATTGAATTGATAAAAAATCTATCATTAGAGTATTTACCATAGAATAGAAATTCTTCACCAAGAAAATCTAGTGAATAGAGTCTAGAATTATCATCTAACCCATAATCTTCATTTTTAATTGATTTTTTCCAAGAAAGAATTTCATAAAATTCCTCATTTGTTTTTTTGTTTATGTATCTAAATGAGTAGATATCATCTAATTCTTTCACTACCCAACACCCATAAAAATTTTTGTCAAAATAGACTTTATTCATTTTATAAATAATTTTTTATTTCTTTTACAAGAAAATCTTCAATTTCCTTGGTCAATTCAACTTCCCATTCATCAACAGCTAAAGACTTTACTAATATTTCAATATCAGTAACATCTACATCAGTGTAGGGTGGAGTCCAATAATCACCTGGATCATAATCAACTCTGCCAGCAACAGTAAGTTCAAAATCAACTACAACTTCAATACCATCACAATTAAAAACCATAAATTGATTATCTCTTGTAAATCCACCAGACTCACAAATCTTTTCAGTCCAATCGGATGATTTTACAAAGTCACCATCTTGTAATTTAAGATTATTTAGCTTCAGAGAGTATGTTGTATCTAAATTGCTCATATATATATTTTATATTTAATACAAATATAATATAAATGTTATTAAATACCAAAAAATCCAAGATTAATCTTGGATTTTTTTATTAAATTGATATTACTTTATCAAAACCTTCTTCTGGATTAACTGGTTGATATGATGAAATCATACTTTTAATAACATGAATTGGAATATCTTTATTTTCTTCCTCAATTCTTTTCTTATTTCTTCTTTCATATTCATCTTCTGATAAAATTGGAAAGATAACCGCTAACTTATAGTAATCATTAGAGAAATAATTTAAATTATGTTTTCTACGTTTAGAAGCCATATGAGTCATATCAATAATAACATTTTTCTTTTGTAGGTTAGCATCAACAAGTCTTTCATGTAGAATTCTATCTACTTCTTTTTGATCGACATTTTTAAATGCTTCTGTATAGTTTTTTGAACCATATACTTCCATAACAATATCATCACGACTAATTACATTAGTTGTTGGGAAATTTTGTTTAATCCAAGTTGTTTTACCCGAAGCCGGAGGGCCGATTAGAACAATAACAAATGGTTCTTTAATATCAGTGTTTAATTGATTAAATTTTTTTATTTTCATTAAATTAATTATTTTTTGATACACAAATATACTAAATCTATTTATTAAAAACTAAATTTTAATATATAGAACTATATGATTAGTAAATATAATAGTTTTTTATCTGAGTTATTGTTGGAAAGGGCAATAAATGAGTCTATACTTTATTATTCTCCTGATTTAAGAAAGATTATTAATAAAATAGATTCTGATATTACTTTAGATTTAAGAAAATCAGAAACTACTGATATTAAACCAGATGTTACTTTTGTTGATTTAGATCAAGAAGGATATTTAAGTTTCTCAACTATGAGAAATGCTAAAAAGAATATTATTGAGAAATTTCCACATTTAGATTATGTTGATACTAAAGTTGATAAAGATTTATCAGATGAACTTTTTGATTTAGATAAAAGAGGATCATCAAGAGCTAGTGGAGTTTCAACTAAATCAAGAAGTCAAATTACAATAGGTAAATTTATTAATAAATTATTTCCTGGTAAATATAATGACAAACAAAGAGAAGATTTTGTTAATTCATTTAAAGCTGCTTTAGTAAAAGTTGCTGAGAAATTTGAAGTTGTTGAAGGCGTTGATATTGGATTTTGGTATAATTCTAGAAACTATGCTCAGGTATCTGGGACACTTGGTAGTTCTTGTATGGCTGAAAAAAATAGTTCTATATTTAGAATTTATGAAATGAATCCTGAAGTATGTAAAATGCTTATTCTAAAAGAAGATGATAAGATTTTAGGAAGAGCTCTTGTTTGGAAATTAACATCTATCAGAAGTTTAGGTAAACCAGTAGCAGGTATTGAATATTTTATGGATAGACAATATACTATAAAAGATTCCGATGTTCAAAAATTCAGAAATTATGCAAAAGAACAAGGTTGGTGTTATAAATCTTATAATAATCACCACAGTTGTGAAACAGTTAATATAAACGGAGAAGATAGAAATGTCGGAATGACTGTAAAGATTGAACCATTTAAAGTTTCTGGAGTGATTGAAGATTACGACTATATTAGATATCCTTATATGGATACTTTTAGAAGATATAATCCAAATGATGGTTTCTTCTATAATGATGGTGATACCGATGAAAATGAAGGACAATATATCTTAGATTCAACAACTGGTGATTATAATGAAATAGTAGGTGGTGTTTACTCAGAATGGTATGATAGAAGAATACCAGAAGATGATGCTGTTTATTCTGACAGACTTGGTGATTATCTTCTAAGGGATTCTGCTGTTCAAGTTACTATGGGTAGTAGAAGACATAGAGGTTGGTATCCACCTGATTATGATGATATTGTATTTGATGAATCTATTGATGAATATTTACATTTTGATGATACAGTATACTCAGAAGCTAAAGGTTATCACATATACATAGATAATGCTGTTAAAGTAATTAATAAGGTTTATTCAGATGGTAGTATTGAAAATTATGATGATGCTGATTGGTATTATGATGAAGATCCAAATATTATTAGAATAGATGAGAGTTCTTATTGGTTTGAAAAATTATCAGCTAGATGGAATGAATGGAATGAATACTCTTATATTTTAAAATCAATAATGATTAAAGATTATAATAATAAGTGGATTCCTAAGGATATAGCAACTACTTTATATTTAGTGACCGAACCAAATAAAGATAATTTAATTGATATAATGGGTATTGATTACTTAACCGAAGTTGATGCTTTCTTATTAGGATATGATATTGATAAAAATGACAAAATAGTAATTGATAAATTTTCATATCAATTAAATTTAGAACAAATTATAAAGCCATTAACATTAAGATATAAATCTGAAGTTAAAAGATTAAGTGATATTTTAACAAATAAAGGTCAATTAGAATTAGAATTAGGATTTGATAATGAAGAAGAATATAAAGTTGAAATAAAAGAAAGATTAATTAAATTATCTAGCAGATTAGAAGAGTTAGAAGATGGTAGTTGGTCTTAAATTGCTACTATAAGTTGAATAGTTTTATTATTAGTAGATGAACAACGGTGATAACCATCAATCAATCTATATTCTTGGTCTTTTTTTAAGACAATTCCTCTAATACTATTATAATTATTATCAGAATAGTGGTCAATATTTTTAAGATTTATTTTTTTATAATGATTATCATTACCAAAAATAATTTTATCTCTTTCAATAGTTTCAACAGAATATTGACAATTTTGTAAAGATGGTAAAATATGACCATATTCTAAATTTAGTAAATACTCAACTCTTGTTGTTAGTTCAATTATTGAAAGAGCTTCATCAATTTGTTCTTCTAATTTTTGTGCAACAGAATCTTCTAAAATAATATTGTCAATTTCTTGACCATAATAACCACCACAAACATTAATTTCCCAGTTTGTTGGTTCATATACTTTGTTAATTCTTAATATTCTATCAATAGTATATTTATCAATTTCTTTTGATGTTCCACCTAATATAGAGTTAATAGTATTGTTTCTTTTTGTTGATAAAGATTTATCAAAATAACTCGGATATATATCATTTACCATTGAAGTCACATTAACAGAAATAATATGAGCATTCTCTATTGTTGAACAACGACATATACCTTCATCATCACACCCGCTTTCCGAACAACTAGTTTGACTATCATAATCATATTCAGTACAATACTGAAAACTTTTATTTACTATTTTGTTATACATTTCTTATTCTTGTTTTACAATCTTTACCATTTACTTTTTTATAAATGTAGAATTTATTGTTTTTAATTTTATCTAAAATTTCTATAAGTACTTTACCATCTAAAGAATACCAACTATAAGGTAGTATTTCCTCTGTCATATAAGGGTTCCATCTATTAAATCTGTTAATATTTTTTTTACCGTTATTAATAGAAGTATCAAAATAGTAGAAACTTTCATGCTTTAAAATAGATTGTTTCTTTTTAATCTCTGATTCTATTTTATTTATTATGTGTCTTGTTATAAAATTACTCATATCATTTTACCATTTAAAATTCCATTATGAAAATATCTAAAATTAGACATATCAAATCCTTCCACATTCTTCAAATAAGAAGTAATAGCACCAATTATATTTTGACGACCAGATGTATTATCAGTATGTGCATACCAACTTGGAAACTTCTTACCATTATCTAAACAGTAATTAATTAAGTAATCAGCAGCTGATTTACCAGTATACTCTTGTCCGTCTTTAATACAAGCAAGGTCATGGTCAAATGAAACTAATTTAATTTCATCAAAATGTTTATTCACAATATCAACAAATTGGAAGTAATCTTTAGCAATAATCCATTTGTTTTTATCAGAATAATCTTGACCTAAACCTTTACCAGATTTATGTGACATATCCGGTGTACGGATGTCATCTATAAAAACATTCATATTAATTTAAATAAATATCTCTTCTAATACAGAAGTCATCAAGGTTTAGACCTTGTGAAATCCAAAATTCATACTCAAAATCTGTCTGAGATTCTTGAACATTTTTAATAATTTTGTCAGCCAAAGATTGGCAAATTTTAGTAATTATATTTTTCATATTTTATAGTTTTTAAGAAAGTCTTTCTCTACTTCTTTTAAATTTTTCATTCCTACTTCTGATATTCTATCAAGTATAGTATCAATATCTATATTTTCCATTGTCCAATAATTAATACCTTCCATAAAGATATTAAATTTTATCTGACTTGTTGGTAAATATTTATCTTTTAATAAATACCCTACATCAATTTTACCCTTTAATATACTTTTAGATATATCTTTTAATTCATATTTGATTAAATTGTTGTTTAATATACTAATATATTTATCAATTTCAATGTGTGTTGTAATCAAGATACAAGTATATTTATCATTATCATCATCATAATCAAAAAATGATTCCACATCAATAGTAGAAATAACTTCTTTTTCATATTCATCCAATCTATCATAATCATCATTTAAGAAGTCAGAGTTTTTATCGAATTTTATTTTGAATACAGAGGGCATAAAGTTATATATTATTTACAAATATAAGAAAAAAATATAAGAGAAAAAAATTAACTAACAAAAAATAAATTCATGTATCATCATGATAAATTTTAGATTAATTAGATTGTTTATATAACTCTCTATTTGATTGACCTATAACATTAAAACTTATTAATAATGCTATTGTTACTAATAATATATTTTTCATAATTTATATATTAAAAAATATATAAATTTTTAACTAGATATCATTATAGCGGACTAGATGGGACTCGAACCCACATATCCTTTCGGCCTCCCGTGACAGGGGAGTCGGCAACCTTTGCCATCACTAGTCCATTTTTGTAGAGTATGCCAGACTCGAACTGACGGTCTCTTGGTCCCAAACCAAGCGCGATACCAACTTCGCTAATACTCTATATTTTGTCTGGATGGAGGGGCTCGAACCCTCATAAGATGTTAATCATTCTCGCATCCAAAGCGAGTCGGCTCCCAATTGCCTTCACATCCAGTTTTGTTATCGGAGGTGGACTCGAACCAACCATCAAGGAGTTCAAAGCTCCTTATCCTGCCATTAGACGACCCGATAGTTTAAAATAAAAAAAACCCGATTAATCTTTCGACTAACCGGGTTACGTTTCATAGTTAAATATTTTCTTAACTTAAAACCACATAGTTAGCCCATTTCGAACCAGGATCCTGATCGATTACAACTTGCGGTTGAGTGTTAACGATATTTAAGTTAAAGTTGTTCATTTCAGTATATATTAAAAAGTTTTTGTTTCTTTTTTATTTGTTTTTATTTTATACAAAATTAGATAAAAGTTTTTATCTGTCAAATTATTTTGTAAAAAATTGAGACTTGTATCTGAATCGTTTCCCATCCCAATTGTTTCACAAATATAAGTTAGATTTTTTAATCTACCTTATTATTTTTTGAAATTTTCAAATGATTTTATGTTAACCTTATCACCACCTTTTAAATCTATAACATCTGTTCTATCAGATAAAGAAAATTTAGTTATATCAGTTGGTATTTCAGGATGTTTATATTCATAATTATCTAATTCAGTATCTAAGAATTTAAAATCATCCAAAGTTGTTTCAAATCCAAATCTATTAAAAAAGATTATCAATTCTTTTAAAGATTCATTATCAAATGAAAACTTTGTTTTTGGATCATATAAAGAATTAATTCCACTATAGTGAGTAACACTTACCTTGTTTGGTTTTTGTATACTGAAATCAGACATCATTACATCACCATATACAATATTAACATTTAACTTAATTGTATCAGGATTAGAATCTCTTCCATCATTATTTTTAACCATATCTATATCAAAACAAAGATAATCAGGTTCACCATCATTATTACAATCTTCCGGATTATCATATGTAGAATGACTATATGTTATTTGAATATTATTGAATAAATGTGATATATTTACATTATGACCTAAGTTACTTTTCTCCTTAGGTAAATTTAATTCAAAATTACCATTTGAAGTAACTATTTTAAGTTTACTTGGTAAAAAATCAGTCCAACTATCATCAAAAATAGATATTCTATTCTCATTGAATTTTTTAAGATATTTCATATTCTATATATTAAAATAAAAACAAACTTTTGTTTATATTCCTAAATCTTTCAATTTTTTATCTCTCATTTTTGAGACATCATGAATAGCATATATAGAATTACTTGTAATAATTATATTCTCATCAACTATATTGATAACTGGAGTTGTAGACCAAGATCCATTAGCAAGAGTAAATGACTTACCAACTTGAGGATTATCATCAAACTTACCGACATAAGAATGTCCTTCACCTATTCTACCAGTATTTGAAATCCTTTCAATAATAATAGACTTTGATGTCTTCAAAAACTGATAGTCATTCTTACATTCTTTTCTGAGAATATTAACATAATGATCATATACAGGACCAGCATCATAAACAACCATTAAGGTTGGTTTTTTGGAAGTATTACTCATTTGTGATATAATTCTTCCAATTTTTAATATTTCAATTTTTAATATTTCAACTTCTTTAGTCATATAATTCTTCATAATATCCACTCATTAAGTCATCGTCAATGGATCTATAAGTTGGTTTTAATTTTGATTCTACTTTAGAAAACACTTCATCACCATAGTCTTTTAACTCCTCAATTTCTTTATAATCTAAAACCGGTAGATATTCAATTAAATCATTTCTATCACAATCAGATGTATGGTCAAATTGATAATAAACTTTTAATTTGAATCCATCCCATTCAGATTTAATATAGTGTAGTTCAAGTTGAACAAGTACTTTATCAATCATTTCTTGCTCAAGAGCAATTCTTTCTTTACAAAGATCTACAGAAACAACTCTTTTAGTTAATGTATTAATTTCAACACTTGAAACATAGTTAAACTTAGCATCATGAAACCAAGTTTTTTCAGTTCTATCAACCGGGATAGTTGGCTTAGACCAAGTTCTATAACCATAATCATAGTCATAATCATACTCACTTCCCCATCCTCCACCATAAGAACCATAATTGTATTCAGTTTTAGAGGGATCTCTATCAACAGGTAAGTTATTCCAATCAACTTTCAAACAAGCTTCAGCTAATTTTTCTAAGTGTTCAATATCTTGAACTTCTGAGAATGTGTGTTCATTTTGATAACCAACAGAAATGTTGGTACACTCTGGATATAATTTAACAAATTGAATAGAGTCAGTTAAAAGTCCAGTAGTGTCATTTTTATAAGAAAATGTGTCATTTGCTAAATTTAATTGTTTTGATAATTCATCACCAAATTTATCTGAACAACATCTGCTTCCACTTTGATAAGTTATAATTGATGTAGTACCTCTACGGTCAAATGAAATTACTTTATTGATACCTTCTTGTTTTTCTTCTTTGTATTTAGAAGCAACTTTTCTAGAACCAACACAACCAACTTCTTCACCTAAGAAAAAGTAGTAAAGACCTGGGATATTGTTTTCAATCATATGTAACATAATAGTTACACCAGCTTTATCATCAGCTCCAAGAATAGATTTACCATCAGTTTTGATATTCACACCATCAATAACATGTACAACTTCACTAAGTGCAGATGTAGCAGTGTCTAAGTGAGAAGTAAACATTACATCACTTTCACCGATTTTAATAAACAAGTTACCGAATTCATCTTCTTTAAGATCTGAATTTAATAAAGGAAATACATCCTTTTCAGTTCCGTGAGGGTAAGTTCTACTTGTTAGTTCCAAGAATTTCTCTTTAATGTTCATAATCTTATGTTTTTATGGACTTTTGTCCTTTGTAACAACAAATATACGGACATATTTGTTAATAAAAAAATATTTAGAAGGAATTTAAATAGAAAGATAAATTTAATATATAGGATATGCAACAAATAATATCAGATACATTAAATGGAACTTTGGTAATATCAGACCAATTTAGTATAACAGCTGCTACTTCATCTTCTGAATCAACTCCTATTTTCTATAAACCAGGTGACGAATATACAATAAGTTTTGTAGATATAATGGATGTTAATAAACTTACAACATTCTCATATGACACCTTAGGATCAACTAATACAAGATTTTTAACAACAACTTATAGACTATCTAGAAATTCAACATCTTGGAGTGCTTTTCAAGAACTGAAATCTAATATTGATAATTTTCCACCATTCGATCCAAAAGATCCTTTATTTGTAGATATTAAATGGACAAGAGAAGGATCAACAATAGGTATTATTAGATTATTAGAATATAAATTAAGTGGATTACTTGAAGTAAACATTGAAACCGGAGATGTACCTATTAAAGTAAAAGCAGGTGAGTCAACTATATTAAAAGCTCCTTATATTTATAAAGTATTCAAAGTAGATGATATTGAAATTATATCATCATCAGTTCTTACAGATGTTAATATTAAGTATAGATTCTCACAAGATAGTAGTAGAACTTTTTCAGGTTGGGAACCTTTTACTAAAGAAAATATCACATCATTAAGAATAAATCCTATTAGATTTTTTCAAATTGAATATTCAATAGAAAATAATTCAACATCTAATATAACAATTCAAGATGTTAATTTAATTGGAGATTTTCAAAATATAAGTAAAGATTACTTTAAAACAAACTTATATGGTATAAGAGAATGTTGTCAATCTAATGTTTCTGGTTACTATGATGCTAATGGTACTTTTATACCAAATACATCATCTATTGGAGTTTCAAATTCAGGTGGACAGTGTGATACAACAAATATTTTGTACGGTCTTACATCAGAAGATAAGTCACAACTATATAACCCTTATCAACAAAATACAGCTATTAATTTATTAAATAAGTTAAGTACTGATGCTCAACAAATATTTGGACATAGAGTTACTTACTTTGTTACTGATGCTGATAAACAAGGACAAGATCATACTTTACATGAATATCAATTATATAATGTTGTTTGTGATGGAAATATTAAAGTTTCAATTGAAGGTAATAACTTCCCAGATTCTCAAATAATGATGAATCAATTTGATTTGAATTTATTTGAAACAATGGAAGCACATATTACTAAACAACAATTTAAAGAAATATTTGGACCACAAAGAAGACCAAGTAAAGAAGACTTTTTATACTTCTGTGATCTAAATAGAATGTATCAAGTAGAACATGCTCAACAATTTAGAAATTTCAATAACTCAGCAATTTATTATAAATTGATATTGAAGAAATACACTCAGAAAGCAAATGTCAAAGCTGCTACACCTGAGATTAGAAATAAACTTGCTGAACTTACTAAAAACACAACTATTGAAGAGTTATTTGGTGTTGATATTAAACAAGATAAAGATGCAGTAGCTAACAAAGAACAATATGCAACTTTAACAAAAGATTCAATTAGAATGGATTATTTTGCTCAAATAGATAAAGAGCTAATTGAGAATTCAAGTAATATCATTTCTAAATCAAATTATGATTTATCTACAATAGACTTTGGAAGTGTTGCTGTTAGATACAAAAATATGGATACCTATATTAAAAAAGGAGATAATATTGGATATATGGCTTGGTTCAATATACATAACTATGTTGTAAATGATGTTTATAATTTATTTAATTTATATGACTCTACAAATGATTTAGGATGGAAAGCTAACTTAATTAATGATAACTTAATAGTTAATATCAGCGGGTCTACTTATAGTTATAACATAACTGGTGATACTATACCAAATACTATTGCTCTTGATGAAGATACTTGGTATTGTTATTTATTAAATATAGACCAAAGATTAAGAACCATAACTCAATATATCTATAAGAGAAATGTTGATGATGAAAATGATGCTCAGAACTTACAAAATACTTTACTTAAATTAGTTTATGAAAATACTCAAGATATGATACCAGTTGAGTTTCAATTAGAAGGAGTATTCTCTGAGATATTTGCTTCTGATATGAAAATGACTAATATCAGATTATTTACAGATATTATTCCTAAAGAAGAACATAATAAGATGTTAAATCAAGCTATCATTGGTGAAGCATCTAAATACTTAGTTTTTGCAGATAATGCTAATACAAGATTAATTTTACCAAACTTTCCACTTGGAAATGAATAAATAAAAAGCCTCTGAAAATTCAGAGGTTTTTTATTTATACGGTAACTGTCTTGGTAGAATTAATAATTCTCAATTTTACTTGGTCTTTACCAAGAATTGACATTGTAGTCATTAAATCCGGACCAGCAATTCCACCAACTAAAGCAATTCTCAAACCAGGCATCACTTTACCAATCTTAATTCCAAAACCATCACAGATAGAAGAAATAGTTAATTTAATACTATCATTATTACTAAAATCAACAGAATCAATATTATCAACAAAACTCGACATAACTTTTGTATAGTTATCATCAATTTTTGAGTAATCGGTGATAACAGGAGTATCAAAAAACAAATCCACAATATGATTCAAATCCGTCTTAAAAGTAGATCTATCCTTAGCCAAAGTAATAATCTTATCTAATCTATCATCAGAGTATCTCCCATCTTTTATGTTGATAAAGTCAATTAAATCTTTGTTATCAGTAGCCTTTAGATAATGAGAGTTAATCCATTTAGCTTTATCAATATCAAAACGAGCACCGGCCTTATGAACTCTATCTAATGAGAATGAATTAATCATATCATCTAAATTCATAACTTCAATATCCTTACCAGGATTCCAACCAATTAAAGCAAGTGAGTTAATAAAGGCTTTAGGATCATAACCTAAATCTTTCCAACCTGGAATATAAACCCCGCTATCATCAGTATAACCAAGTGGTGCAATAGGAATGCCATATTTAGCGGCCGTTCTTTTCGCTAACTTACCTTTGCCATCAGGATTCATAATTAAAGGAAGATGAGAAAAAGTGGGAATATCCCATCCAAATGCTTTATACATAAGAATATGAAAAGGAGTAGAATTTACCCACTCTTGTCCACGAAGAACATGAGTAACTTTCATATCATGATCGTCACAAACATTACAAAGATGATAAGAACCAATACCATTGGATTTGATTAAAACTTTATCATCTAAAGTATTTGTATTAATAGTAATACTACCTAATATAGCATCATCAAAAGTAATATCAGTATCTGGAGTTACATCAAAACGAACAACATAAGGAACTGAATTAATATCAGTATCAGGATTTGTCAATGAGTTATTCATAGACATACGAGTTGTTGAATCATATTTAAGACCTTTTGATTTTAAAATATCTAAATCATCTTTAGTATCAAAAGCATAATAAGCTAGTCCACTATCTAATAGAAATTTAACATATTTAGAATAATCTCTTTCTGATTGAATGAAAGAACCAATTGTAGGATCTGGATTCCAAAAAGAATAATCTGGTACAATATCTAACCAATCACAAGTATCTTTAAAATATTGTAAAAATTCTGGAGTATAACGGTCTCGGTCCGTGTCTTCGAGCCTCACAAGAAATTTACCACCGTGTCTTTTAGCAAGGAAGTAGTTATAAAGTAAGGTTCTTAAATTTCCCAAATGGACAAATTTTCCGGTTGGTGAAGGAGCGATTCTTGTTACAATGTTTTTCATTTTACAAATTTTATACAAATATAAGAAAAGAATTATAGAAAACAAATATATACATTATGAAATATTTAAGAAGATTTAATGAAGATATTGAGGCAACAATTAAAAATAGTATCATGAGCCCTAATATAGATGTTAAAACTAACATATTAGATACAATCTATGATAAGAGATGGGAAAATGAACTATCAGAATTCCTTACAATAAATTATCATAATAATCTTTATAAATTTAAGAAAAGTAATATAATGTTACATTCTGATATGATTCAGATAACTTATGCTTCTACACCTCTTGATAGTGAGGAATCTGAAGAAATATGGGGATCTTCTGATACTTTAGAATTTGATATTTATTTTGCCAAAGATGATAAAGATAGTAATATAACATTAACTATTGATATAACATATGGTGATGCTATGGTTTGTGAATTTAATATTGAAAAACCTAATAAAATAAAAGTTATACAATATACTTCTTATGGTTCTAAATTTGATAGAAGTAATACGGTATTTGCTTTAACAGATGATTCTTTAGAATCATTTATAAATTTCTTAAATAGATTTGATGGAATGAAACTTAAAAGAGAAGATTTTAAGTTTTTAGACCAATATGATAATTATCATCCGAGATTATTCACAAAAGATGTTACTAATATAAACATAGTTAATAAGACTAAGTTAGGATATCCTAATAAAATCAATTAGTACCGTGTATGAGGCTCGAACTCATTTAACCTGCCTTATGAGAGACTGCTCTTTTCCACTAAGCCACGCCATTTAAACACCACATTTTAGTACTTCTGATCGGACTCGAACCGATACGGACCTTCCGGTCCAAGGGATTTTAAGTCCCTCGCGTGCTGCCAATTTCGCCACAGAAGCATTTAGAGCTCTCTACCGGTAACGATCCGATTTATTTAGTTTACAAGACTAACGCATCACCATTAATGCTTAGAGAGCTTATTGAGCACCTGGAGGGATTCGAACCCTCGTGACTGAGTTTGCAATCCAGTGCCTTTCGTATTTCTACTCCACTCGACCACAGGTGCTTATTAGTAGTCCTGACCGGGATTGAACCGATGACCTTCTCGATGTAAGCGAGTTGCTGCTACCGCTGAGCTACAGGACTATTTTTGTACCGGAGGTGGGACTCGAACCCACACGTCATATAGACACTAGCTTCTAAGGCTAGCGCGTATTAACCATTTCGCCACTCCGGCATTTTGTGAATGTGGTAGGGTATTCTCCTACAGATGTGGTGGTTATCTACTTTCCATTATCCACTCTAGTCATTCGGATAGTGCTGTTGTAGTTTATCAGCATTCACACATTCTTTTTGTACCCCAGGTAGGATTCGAACCTACATTTTCAGTTCCGTTACGATTAGTCGCTTAGAAGGCGACCTTGACTACTGAGGCATTTTGTCGGTACGATAGGACTTGAACCTACATTTGCAACACCATTACGAATATCCACATTATCAGTGTGGCTCGGTACGCACCGTTTTATTTCTTTTTGAGGACCAGGTGGGTTACGATCCCACTTACTACACGTTAACAGCGTGTTGCTTGCCACTAAGCTTCCAGTCCAAATTTCAAACAACAAAAAACCCTCAGTTTTTGACTGAGGGTTTTGAATATCTTTTATTAAAAATTTGTTTACATTAATTGACAAATCCTTTAAATAGATCAAAACCCTCACAAGGTCTAATACATAACGTATTATTCACCACTGTCAGTGTATTCATGTTCATATTTAAATTAATTGTTGTCATTGTTTTATATATTAAAAAGAGTTTGTCTCTTTTAATGTTTATTCTTATTTTATACAAATATAGATAAAAGTTTTATAATCTGCCTAATTTATTTTAATTTATTGAATTTTAAGAAGCTTTTAATTTTACCATTAGTATTTGACTCTGTTGTTGTTTCTAACTTTTCTTTTACATCCGTTTCTTTAAGTACATATGGTTGTCTTTTGAAGAACTTAAGATCAGAAGATTTATCTGTTTCATCAAAATCTTTTCCTGCTATACCAACCACTTTACCATTAATACTCAATTTATCATTTGGTTTCAATCCTAACGCCAATTTTAATTTTTTTGAAGCTTCTACATCAAATCCTAAAAATAAACTCTCCATCTCTTTGTTGTCTCTTGTCCAGTAGAAAAATCTCTCTCCATCATCATAAGAGTCTGTTATAGCAGGTTTAATTACTGAAACAATATTCAAACTTGATAGTTTTCCACCATCAAGTACATTTAATTTTAATTCAATATCTAAATCCAAACTCGCACTTCTATTATCTTTCTCTACTTGATCAATTGAGAAATGAATAATCGATTTTTCGTTATCATATTTAGAGAATTTTAAATCACAGTTGTAAATACCTTCACCATCTAGATTTTCATCCTCAATATACCAATATCCCTTTATTATTCCAATATTTTCTAGTTTTCTCTGTAATTCTGGCTTTGCTGCTTCTTTTTCTAATCTATCTTGTTCAGCTTTATCAGTAATTTTTTTTTCAACATCAGTTGTCATCTGAGATACAATCTGATCTAATTCTTGTTTTGTAACCTTTTTAGTATTACCATTTTTATCTGTTATTTCACCGGAAGTATAATAATCCTTAAGTACTTTCCTAATACCAACGTCAACATTCATCCAGTTACGTCGTTCTCTATCATTAAGCTGATCTATGATTTTTTTAAACTTTGGTGTGTTTTCCACATCATCTATAATTTCAAATGCTTCTTCATCACTGATCTTACCTCCTTTTTCCTTTTCGGCTAAATCAACTCTTCTGTCGACTTCCGCTACGATGAATTTCTGCATGAAGTCTGAAGATATTTCTTCATTAAATCTTTTTAAGTATTTCATATTCAATTTTTTTTTATAATGTATATATTAAGTTAAAAAATCATATTTTAAATATCTTTATTTTTTTGTTTAGATTTCCAAATTTCAATATCTCTTTCCATAAACTTTCTTAGTCTTTTTGAGATATTGATAGAATTTTCATCACAGAATTTTTTATAATCTTCAAGTAACTTCTCAGGTACTCTAAGAGAAAACATTTTATCTTTAGCTGGCATTGTAATACATTTATTTACTTGTATATATTAGTATACCTACTCTCTAAAACAAAAAACCCACTCTTTTGAGTGGGTTGATATTAATTAATCTTTTTCATTATTTTAGTAAGAAATTCTTCTTGACCAGATCTATGACTTGTTGTGTCATTAGAAGGAACATACATTACATAAGTTCCATTTTCGGTATTAGTTTTAGCAACCACAATTACTGTATCAACTAATGGTTTCTCATACGGATTGTTTCTATCTAATTTAGTAGAAACTTGATAGGTTTTTCCAACTTGGAGACTATCATAAGGTTTAGAGTATTTATGACTCAATGTACTTCCATTACCGAATTGAGTAATAAAGAAAAGACCAAATATGACAATAATCATAATGGTTAAAGTAAGATAGAAATTTTTCATAGTGTTTTTTTAATTGTTTATACAAATATATGGATTTTTTGAGCATAGTTGAATAGAAGATATTAACACCTTCTCTTAGTTATTAACATTATTTCTTTTCAGATAATTTTTGAGCGATATACTCATCAAAGTTAAAATCATTAGGAATTTCGCCATTAGGAAATTGGTCTTGAATTTCCATATAAATTTCTTTCATTCTAGCCATAGTAATATTTTTAAGTGATTAATTATACAAATATAAGGAATATTTTAATACTAAAAATAATATATAAAACTATGATTAAGAAATATGATGAATTTATAAATGAAGAAGAAGGATTATTCAAAAATATTATATTATCTATAGCTACATTTCTAAGTTTAGGACTTAGCAAGATACAAGCTCAAAGTATAAAATTCAGTCAACCTAAGTTGTCAATAGTAGATACTTGTTATAAATTTAATAAAAAGGTTAAGGCAAATAATCTAATTTTCAAAGATGATCCAATTAATGAATTAAAAATAGATTTAAAGGGTAAGGTTGATCCTGATAAATTTATAAATAATTATATAAATATATTACCTGATAAGACAATAATAATAAAGCCAATATTTATAGATGGATTAAA
>Ga0114977_10001129_pt1 | contig 17500 bp, 16 predicted proteins | sample S_130805_MF_Meta_FD_87026 | JGI IMG/M metagenome (GOLD analysis project Ga0114977, IMG submission 87026) | Freshwater microbial communities from Lake Simoncouche, Canada to study carbon cycling - S_130805_MF_MetaG | ecosystem: Environmental > Aquatic > Freshwater > Lake | place: Lake...
ACGATGCCTGGCAGGATTCTTTAATTCAACCATAAAAATCTTCGCTAATATTGTTAACGAGAACCTTATACCACTTCCAATTCTATCTGTAAGATGCGCTTAATTAGGCGTTTACTTAGCAACGTACGGACGGTGATAAGTGTGCGCGACAATAACGTGGCTGACGTGCTTTTTATAGCTGTCAAACATGTCTTTAATATCGTGTGCTGTGTAGTTTCGCATATATGTATTTATGCGAAAACAAAGGAAAGAAGAAATTTTCTTCTTGGTTGCTCTTAACAAACTCTGAAGTTACAGTAAAAGTTCACTTAACAAAAGGAGTTTTACTATGTCAGCAATTGCTAAATTGAAGCTTGTATCTAGCAAGCGTGAACGTTTCTTAAGCCCAACTGTAGCTCGTCGTCAAAAGCTAGCAGACAAATTGGAAGAACAACTTGCGCTTTGTACAGCACAAAAGAATGGCGATATTTACGCACCCAAGCGCATTAAAACTGTAACTAACGCTGACGGTGAACGTGTGCGTGTAGAAGCTATTAAGCGTGTTAAAGAGTGGTTTTGGACTACTAGTAACGGTAAGATTAACTTGGCTGTTCGTTATGGTAGCAAGACTTTGGAACTTAGCAAAGGCAAGAATGCTATTGAACTTAGCACTGGTGACGAGCTTATCAGCACTTTAGCATTGCTTAAAGACGCTGTAATTGCTGGCGAATTGGACGATGCTATTGCCAATGCTAGCGATAAATTACGTGCTGGATTTGGCAAGTAATTGACTTAAGGACTGGCTTTAATTGCCAGTCCAATCTTCTATTATTAACTAAATATATAAGAATAGGAGATTGGTATGCGAATAAACGAGATAACAGACGCACAAGGACAGTTGGAGTTGTTACGCACAGTAATAGACAACACTTGGACAGCAATAGCACAGCAAGCAGAACAAGAGAAACGAGCTGAAGCAGAACGTAAGGCACAAGCCAAGCTTAAGCCACGTAGCCGTAAATCTGTCAAAGCCCCCTACGCTAGCCCCCCACCCCCACTTAAAAAACCCAAGCCCCTAACAGTTAATAAGCCTACCCCCAACCCAACCCTAGCCAACCCTAACGCTGACAACACAATAAAGCCCATACGTAGCACAGCAAAGCCTATGCCTAGCCTACACCCTAGCCATACCCAAGCAACACAACAAAATGCGCTTAATGCGCCAAAAACGGGCTATTTAGACAAGAATATAGACGCTTTACAAAACGACGAGCGTGGGACTGACAGGCATAGTAAAAATGGTATTGCTACCCACAAAAAATCGTTACGCAATTTCTAAGCACCAAGTACTTAAACTTTGGTGGGCTTGAAAATCTACCTATACCCCCACCCTAAGCTGTAACTATTGGAACCAGTAAGCCGTCCTTATACTCGTAGTCAGCTAACGCATTGCTAATCATTTTCGCTTCCGTCGTGTGGTAGTACGTCTTTTCAATTTGTGTAATGCTAGTGCCACACATTTCAGCAACACTTGCTATTGGTAAACCACTATTAACACGCTTAGTTATGAATGTGTGCCTAAAACTGTATGGAACAATGTTACGCACTTTAACGTTCTTAATTTCTGCTTTTAACAAGACTTTTTCAAAGTGATGTAGTATTGCTCTTGGCGTAATAGCTGTTGTAGTACTTCCCTTAAATAATAGTTCATTTAGCACAAACTCTCTTGCTTCAGCCTCTTTAGCGTTTGCGTTTACCCTCCTAGCCTGTAGCATTAATAATCCTAAAAAATAGCCGTAATCTTTTACTACAAATTTTCTTGTATTACCTACTTTACTAGTCTCGCCACGCACAGTTATCTTAATTAACTCAACAGTTCTTTCTCTGCTTTCCTTAACTTCCATTTCATAAACGTCATTCCAAGTTAGCTGTAGCTGTTCGCCACGTCTCAACCCTGTAATCATTGCTATGCCTAAAAAGTAGCCACACAATGCTTTGATTAAGTTTATAGGCTGGTTAATATTTTCTTCAGCTTCCTTAATGTATTCCCAAAGTGCTTTATCAATTGCTAATATTTCAGCATCTTCAAACAAGCTACGCCTATTACTTTCCTTACCCCTATCCAATGTCTTTAGTTTTGGAAAGTCAAATGTTCTTATGTTTGTTAATTCTCTACTATGTAGCCACTTCACCATAGCATTAATAGTGCTTTGTTCGTTCTCTACAGTGGTCTGATTAACACCCTTTTCTTTACTCTTAGTGCGTTCGTAATGGTAGTCGTCACAATCCGTAATAGCTAATTCTTTTAGCTTTGTATCTTTACCAATAAACTTAAGCCAATGCTCTAAGTGCGTATTAATTGTGCCAAATCTACCCTCTTTAATCTTGTTACCAATTTGCTTTTTCTTCCACTCTAAATACAACTCTACACCCGCTTTAGTTGTAATTGAGTAGTAGCTTTTGCCAGCTAATTGGTTAGCCATTAGCTCGTGATAGTGTTGTTTAGCTAAGTCTAATGCTGTGCTTTTACTAGTTGTTTTAAGACTAAAACGAGCGTACTTGTGTTCCTTAGTAAGCCACATTCTGAATTGCCAATATGCGCCGCGTGTGTAGATAACAGCGCCGTCAAATATTGCTTCTTCGTTCTCTTCAAACTTATTTTTTTTGAGTGCCATTTGTGCTTAACGTGACTATAGTTTTGAGTAGCTACACGTTTGTGTAAGTTTCTGTGTAACTATAAATTCAAACGCTAATAAAAACAAGCACTTATTTGATTGTGTGAAACTTTTGTGTAAGTAAAATATCGTTATAAATCAACGACTTACAAATAAATCCTACTCCCACTCAATTGTTCCAGGTGGCTTTGAGGTGATATCGTATACTATCCTATTGATTCCCTTCACATTATTGATGATGCGGGTGCTAACGCCGCGCAGGAATTCATGCGAGAAATCATAGAAATCAGCGGTCATGCCATCAGTTGAAGTTACCGCGCGCAGGGCGCAAACATATTCATAAGTGCGTGCATCGCCCATAACACCTACGGTTTTCACCGGCAGCAACACCGCAAAAGCCTGCCATATTTCATTATATAAACCGGCCTTTTTTATCTCGTCGATATAAATTGCGTCAGCTTCCTGCAAGATTTTGATCTTCTCACGTGTAATTTCACCAGGAATACGAATTGCAAGACCAGGCCCAGGGAATGGGTGGCGGTTAATAAGCTCCGCATCCATACCAAGCTCGAGGCCAAGAGCGCGCACTTCGTCTTTAAATAACTCACGCACCGGCTCAACCAGTTTCAGCTTCATAAGCTCCGGCAAGCCGCCAACATTATGGTGCGATTTAATAGTTACTGCCGCATCTCCATGCACCGAAACTGATTCGATAACATCAGGGTAAAGCGTGCCTTGGGCAAGGAAGCTTGCGCCTTCAACCTTTGCGGCCTCAGCCTCAAACACCTCGATAAATGAAGCGCCAATAATTTTACGCTTCTGCTCTGGATCAGTCACCCCCGCTATTTTTTCGAGGAACATATCTGACGCATCCACAACTTTAATAGGAATGTGGAAGCGCTCTTTGAAGCGGGTTTCAACTTCCTCGCGCTCATTCTTGCGCAGCAGCCCCAAATCAACAAAAATGCAAGTAAGATTATCGCCAATAGCTTTGTGTATCAGCGCCGCAACAACTGTTGAATCGACCCCGCCGCTAACACCGCAGATTACCTTGCCACTACCTACCTGACGGCGAATTTTATCAACCGACATGCTTAAGAAATTATGCATATCCCAGCTTGGCTCACAACCGCATATTACTTTTATGAAATTTGCGATCAGTTTTGCGCCATCTGGTGTGTGTGTAACTTCAGGATGGAATTGCACGCCATAAAGTTTTTTCTCTTCATTGGCAATGGCCGCAAACGGCGCTCCTTCTGATTTTGCGATAACCTTGAAGCCAGCGGGCAGAGAATCCACCCTATCACCATGGCTCATCCACACCCTGTAGGCCTCATTGGAAACCCACAAACCCTTGAATAATTCTGAATTATCAGTCACTTCTATAAAAGCGCGGCCGAACTCTCTATGATTGGAACTTTGCACTTTTGCGCCAAGTAAATCGCACATTAATTGCTGACCGTAGCAAATGCCAAGAACCGGAACGCCAAATTCAAATACTTCTTTGCCAATTCTTGGACTGCCACCTTGGGTTACAGAGGAAGGCCCACCACCAAGAATGATGCCTTTTGGGGCAAATTTCTCGAGAAATTCAGCGTTGATTTTTTTATATGGGTGTATTTCGCAATACACCTTACTTTCACGCACACGCCTCGCTATCAACTGGGTTACTTGCGAGCCGAAATCTACAATTAATATTTTTTCCATTATTTCCTAACTTGTCTCCAATTTTCGGCAACTTATATCCCCATTTCATCATTATGTTAACTGTTTTTTATTATATTTCTCTAATAAGCTATTTAGCTAAAATATTTAACACATACTAAGTGACACAAGTGTTACATGTTAACTCATTATTAATATTTACTATGATATAATAAAACAAGTAAGCTACTCTAACAAGCTATTGATATAGCAGTATAAATACAACCAATATTTACCACGCACTTGATTTATATCAATTAATTTATTTGCCAAGGGTGCTTTACTTTTAAATGTGTTTAAGTTAGTCTAATATTAATAGGAGTAGAGTTAAAATAAACTGATTTTGAATAGCTAAATCCAATATATAATTCAATTATTTAAGTATAAAGGGAGTTCTAATTATGCAGATTTCTGTATCCGGCAAACATGTTGACGTTGGTGCCGCACTAAGAGAACATATTGAAAATGAGTTGAGTGGTTCTGTAAAAAAATATTTTGAGCATGCGGTTTCTGCAGATGTAATATTATCGAAACTAAGACATACTTTCAGCGCGAGCATAGTGGTAAATGATGGAACAGGGGTACACCAGCTTATAAGAGCTACTGGTGAAGGCGGGGATGCTTATGCTGCATTTGATGAGTCTTTAGAGCGTGTAGCTACTCAGTTGCGCCGCTACAAGAGCAAAATCAAAAATCATCATAAAGAAAGATTAGAAAAAGATGTTGATTCAGCAGCTTATCTCGGCACAAAATATGTACTTTCCGCGCTTCAGGAAGACGAGGATAAAAATGCTGAAAACGATGCTCCGCTTATCATCGCCGAAAAACCAGCGCAGATTGAAGTGCTTTCAGTGAGCGATGCTGTAATGCGCATGGATTTAGGTGAACTGCCGGCATTAATGTTTATAAACAAGAAAACGGGGAATATTAATGCGATTTATCGCAGGGATGATGGGAATATTTCCTGGATTGACCCAGGTACCGTGAGTGTTAAAAAACGCAGCGCAGCATAAAAATATGATATTAGGAAATGGAGGGGCATTTTTTGCCCCTCTTATTTTTTAGGATATTATGAAGTTTATCAAGCTTATAGTATTTATAGGATTTATGGGTGGCATTGCGATGCTACTTAGCGGCAATAAATTTGATGGCTTTTCTTTTAATGGTATGTCACAAAGTCTGGGCAATATATCAGACTCAGTTAACCTTGGCCCACTTTCAGGAATATTTGAAAATATGCAGGAAGCCTTTGAATTTCTTAAAGTTCAGGCAGAAAAACTTTTGAATTCAGGGCATAGCAGTTAATAATCTGGCCATCTTTTAAATCATCATCACTTCCATAACTCACCTTTCAAAGCTTGCCACATTACATATAAAATACTTGGTATAAGAACGGTTATTAATGTTGTCCTTATGCTACCACTAATTGCCTCAGAGCCTTTACGCATCCTTCTAATATAAAGGAAATCTGCCTGAACTTCATGCTGTTCATGAGCCGCCATTCCAAGGCCGCTAAGAGTTTCATAAACTGCTTCACGAACAATTTTCCTTATTTCTTCATCTGTCATGGCATCCATCTCTATATTTTAATGATTATTGACTATGTAATGAAAACATAGTATAATTCGAAGTCGAAAAACAACACATTGTATCTAAAATGATAAATAGTCCATTTTTTGGCTTAATACTGGCACATTTACTCGGCCTCGTTAGTGATAAAAACGAGGATAAAAAACACGTGCTCGGTAAACTGCGTTTAATTGCTGAACATAAAAGTAATGAACGCAGCTATAGAAGGCAGTCCAAGAAGATATATCTTAAGGATCTTGAAGATCTTGAGCACAAGGTTTTCATTACCCATCACCTACATCAGAAGCTTGAGGCAGCTAATAGTAATGGCTCAAACTTCACAAAGAAATTTTCCGGGCACAATTCAGCCCCTAACATTGGCCACTAATATCAGCTAACATTTAGCCCATCAGCCTTACCATACCATGTGGTTCCGCCATCTGTTGTTATAAAGGTTAGCATATCAACCGCATTTGCTGTGGTAGTTAGAGTTGGCGCTGTGCCAGCTGGCCATTTTACAGATACTGGCCATGTTGTAGTGCGGCCTCCGGTTGCATCCTGTACCAAAATTAGTGTGAATTTACCGCCCTTCCCGCTTGCCGGAGGGTTTGTAAAACTATATGTGCAATTACCGGTGCGGGTGATTTTAAACATATTGCCGTTTTGCATGTTTACCGAATATGAAGTGCCGGAACTTGCTGTGGTTAGGGTTAAAACATAGTCTTTTAATTCAGGGTTAATTAGCTGGTGGCCGTTGCAAGTGGCATTCCCGGCTAAATCAATAGCCTGTTTGAAATAAACATTGCCGCTGGTATCATCCACCACAAAGGCTTGATACCAACCGCCGCCATCGCCTGAGACTTTAAGCTGGAAACTATCATCACCAATCAATCCAAATTCGGCGCGGCCTGAATAATTATCCTGAAATAAATATGAGGCTGTATCGCCGCTGGAGTGCTTGCTGACCTTTATCTGCACATTACCGCCAATATTATCAAATAACACAGCTGAGCTTTTCACGTTCAGTTTATTTGTAGAATCATAACTGGTATTAACGCCAACTCCGGGCAGGTTGTTCAGCGCGCCGCTTATACTGCTAACCCAGGCGCTACCATCCCATGTATAGGAGATGTTTTCATCATTCACCCATATTGTAAATCCCTCATTTGGGGCGATGAATTTCCATGTAGTATTATAATAAGCAATATTATTTGCCTTGCCAGACCAGCCACCTGTTGGCGAGGAGCCAACAATATAAAGATCACCAGCATTTGGTGAACCAGGAGGGGTATTCGTGCCCAGATGAACTGCCCCGCGGTTCAAGATTGCATCAATAACGCTTATAGCTTCATTAACAGTCACTTCCTTTTGCGACTGGTTTTGTGCAACAAGGGAAATATTAAGGTTGTTGGTGGTGGTCATCATTTACTCCTTATTAGATATTGATTTAATTTTTGGTTTGAACATTAAAATACAGAAGAACTTATAGTTGACATTTGCGTCATTAAAGTAACATTTATGGAGGTTATTATTAGAATCAAATATAACATTATGTTACATTAGAGGTGCGTATTTACATAATAATATTTAGATAATACCGTTATGAATGGACATGATAACGCAGGCTCAACAACGAATTATTCTTCATCGGGGTTAGCACAAACTTCCTATGAAATTCTTAATGGCGCCAGAGATGGTGGTATAATTGGTTTTTGCGATACAATATCACAAAAGTTGTTAGTACCTTTATTACTTCAAAATGGATGTGATCAAGATACCGTTCAATTTGCTAAATCAATTTGTAGTTATCTTATTAAGGCATCTTTAACAGATCGCTATTCTGCTGGATTAGCTGTTGGCGTTGAACAACTTGTTGATATCGCGTTTAAAGAATGCAACATAAATAATGAAACATCAAAAAGCATTGTTACCTCCATTATTGGTATAGCTATTGCATCCTGGAATAATCCAGAAAAATTGCATTCAAATGTAGCCGGCGAAGTTGGTGGAGTATTATTATCATCTTATACCGCTGACTATGCAGCTAATCTAATTCGTAATATGCCCAAACTTAAATCTGAAGATCCCGGCATTAATCCAATACAAGAAACAGCTATACTAGACACGCATATTAGGAAGAGAGTAGGACTTTCTCCACTCGACATTAGTAATATTGGTATTACACCCTCAGATGTGCAATCTCCTCTTACAAGTTCAGGAACTTCAAATTCAACACAACCAGTATCTCCAACAAAAGATACTCGTATTGATATACCATCATTTGATATACCATTATCAAGATCATCCTCTTTTGATTTCACTACAGCGCCCTCTTCCCCTAGTAGTTCAAGAGTGCAGAATTCAAGTCAAAATGTATCGAACCTTGCAGTATCAAATACACCGGAAAACTTCTCGAACCAAAAATCAGTAGATAACAATATGTCAAATAGTACTTCTAGAGAGAGCAGTACCACCAGAACAGAAATAAGCGCATCCAATTCTGGAACAAATCCTAAAAATAATATTTCTAAATTTGGTAATAATTTGACTTTCTAAGAAGGCAAGTTAGAAAACAATCTATAATTTAAAATTATTCTTTGTCATTCTGGCTATTAAAAAATATAAGCCATCGATCAGTTTGTTTTCTAGCTTTTTCTAGCTTTTTCTAGCTTTTTCTAGTTCTTTAAACTAACTATAGAAATGTTTTACCGCCCGTGTAAAACATGTGACAATCGTCATAAAATATTGTAATAAGGCTTATAAATTATAGCCTGGCTTTGTTCACCGGGCAAAATCATATAAGACATAATTATTAATGGTACAAAACGCAATTATCAAACGGCACAAAACTATCCCGGTAAAAGTGGGTAACTTCACAATTGGTGGTAATGCGCCAGTTTTAGTGCAGTCTATGACCAATACCGATACTGCAGATATAGAATCATCAGCAGCACAAGTAATTGAACTCGCCAAAGCCGGTTCGGAAATTGTGCGCCTAACCGTTAATAATGAAGAATCCGCAAAGGCAATCCCATACATACGTGATAAAGTTTTGGCCGCTGGCCTTGATGTGCCTCTGGCAGGATGTTTCCATTATAATGGTCACACTTTGCTTTCAAAATTTCCGGAATGCGCCGACGCGCTCGCAAAATACCGTATAAATCCAGGGAATGTTGGCTTTGGTGCAAAACATGAACAGCATTTTGCCAGCATAATCGAAATTGCCGCAAAGCATGATAAGGCCGTGCGAATTGGCGTAAACTGGGGTAGTTTGGATAAAGCATTATCCGCAAAATTAATGGATGAAAACGCAAAATTAGCCCAGCCAAAAGATGCTGATGAGGTACTGCGCGAGGCACTCGTACAATCCGCAATTTCCAGCGCACAACAGGCGAGGGACATTGGGCTTCCTCAAAATAAAATCATAATTTCCTGCAAAGTAAGCCGTGTGCAGGATTTAATTAGTGTTTACCGCGAACTTGCCCGCCGCTGTGATTATGCGCTGCATCTTGGCCTGACCGAAGCTGGTATGGGTAGCAAGGGGATAGTTGCATCAACTGCGGCATTATCAGTTCTTTTGCAAGAAGGCATTGGCGATACCATCCGAATTTCGCTAACGCCAGAGCCTGGCGCACCTCGCACCAAAGAAGTTATTGTAGCGCAGGAAATTCTGCAAACTATGGGCCTGCGTTCCTTCACTCCGCTGGTAACTGCATGCCCTGGCTGCGGCCGCACCACATCGGATTATTTCCAGCGCCTTGCGGATGATATCCAAAACCACCTGCGTGCCTCAATGCCATTATGGAAGGAAAAATTCGCGGGCGTTGAAACTATGAATGTTGCGGTTATGGGCTGCATTGTGAATGGCCCTGGAGAGAGTAAACATGCGGATATCGGCATCAGCCTGCCCGGCAGCGGCGAAGACCCTGTTGCCCCTGTTTTTATTGATGGCGTGAAAGCTACAACCCTGCGCGGCGATAACATAACTGCTGAATTTAAAGAAATTTTAGAGGGTTATGTTGCTAGGAGATACGGCAAGGCCGCTTAAAAACAACCAATATTTTCATTTAAATTAGCCTAAACCACCCCCAAACCTCGTTTAGGAGTTGATCTGGATTTTTCAACCCAACTAACTTGTTGCCCAGGTGTGAGACCCTTCTCAATTTCCTGAATAAAGCCCTTAAATTTAGTTACATTGGAAGAAAGGCGTTCTTTATGTTGGTCCATAAATTTATGTAAATCCTGTTCACGTTCGGGCAATTTGCCAGCCGTATCAACAACTGTTTTTTCATACGCGCTAGGAGCATGTGTTTCCACGCCTACGATAATATCTTTAAAAACATGAAGTAAGGCAAGGCTATGGTTTGGATTGATTTCTGAAAGCTCTCTGCCTAACCAAATAATAAGTTTATTTTTATCACCTTCGCTAAATTTAAACTTATTTTTACCAAAATTAGGTTTTGCTGGATCTGTTTCTTTCTGATCTACATAATAACCAGTAGTGCGCGAGCCAACATCTGCAAGAGTTTCCGCCAAAGCCTCGGCAACATTTATTTTGCCACTTTCCGTGCCAGTACCAAGGACTAATGATTCTATTTCACCCCTGTTCCAAATTTTATTATAAGTTTTATCGCGCTGCAGTGCGTATTCCAAATCGAAAGCTGCAACTTTATAAACATCATTTGCATTTGTTGGATAAGCCGCAATATTGTTTAATTTAGTATCCCAATTTTCAGTGACTATATTAAATACTACGCTTTTTAATAAGCCATCCAATTTTTTTATCTTATTTATGTGAGGCCTAGGTTTTAAATTTGGATGGGTTCCTTTCAGTAGGTTATCAATGGTATATTTATGAATGGCCTTTTTTGATCCGGCATATGAATCCAAAGGATAGGCCCTAGATACATATATATTACTTTCTGCAATCTTCCCTTTAGGTGCATGGGGGATAATTTTATGAAGTATTCGTGAAAGGTAAGAATCTAAAAGATCGTATGAAAAATTATTGTATCCATCAACTTTTCTAACTCGCGAATCTTTTACAAAAAAATGTTTCGTTAAATTGCTTGAAGGTTTCTTTGTTTGGCTGACGGCATGAAAATTCTCTAAGTAAGATTTGCCATTACCATCTTTTCTATCCGCAAAGCTTGGATCGCGTTGATATTTTTTATCAAATTCTTCGCCCATGCATCCCTTTTAAGAATAAGTATAATCCTAGCTAAAAGAGTACAGAATAAAAGCATAATCTGTCAACAAATATGGCTTTAAACTTTATTAAACTATAGATATACCTGCAGCGCCTCTTCCCACCACCTCTGATAGTTGATACACCTTAACACTAATGCCACTTTGGGGTGAGCCAAAATCCGTGGTTTGGTCGCTAGCACTATATGTTGTATATTGGGTTGAAATCCATGGAATTGTCCGAACTACTGTGCTGCCATTCATTATATCAACCTCATAATGCTCAACAGATTCACCAAGTGGCACATCAACATTATCCTGCCACTGGCCGTTTATTCTTGTGCGGCGCGTCCATGAAACGGTCAGATTAGCGCTACCATCACGGCTTCCATAAATATGAACTGGAGAAAAAGGCTTGAGCGCAATTGCGTTATAGATAAAAGATTGCGCGCTAGTATCAGCAATATTTTCGCCAACACTCACAGCTTTATATAATTTAGAAATGCCGATAAAGCTATTAGGTTCAGCCTCTTTTATTAGATTATTATCAATCAGGATGAATTCCTCGCCCGCAACATGGGCGGAAACTGCCGCCTCTGTACCTAGCCTTCCGCGTAGTAAGCCGCTAAGCAGATATTTCCCTTCAGATATCAATGTTGCACTTTGAAATTGCAATATCTCATTGCCCAGTTTTGCCAAATTTCCGCCATTTAAAACCGCAAGCTGCGATATGCTCTCCAGTGTTCCTGAGCCATATAAACTTACTGTAACCGTGTTTTCATAATCGAAAATATCGGTTACGCCCGCACCAAGCACAGTTATGCCAGTTCCAATAACTGCGGCGCTAGGAATGCTAACTAGCTGGTTATAATTGCTGCCAGCATCATCTGAGCGGAAAATAACCGCGCCATTCCACGCGCTCTCTAAACCACATGCAGCATAGCGCAAATATCCTTGTGTGGCAGTGCTATCGGCGGGCATTACTGGTAAATCTAATATATAAAGCACGGTTGCGCCAGGGTCTTCAACTGATGAAGTTTGAGCAGTGATCACACCCGGCGAATTATAGAAATCATAAACGGATGCATCTTCCGCTACTGCAGTAATTTTTACAACACCGGGCGCAACAAGCTTGGTGGTTTCCACCCGTACGCTGTGAACATAAACATTTATTGTGACGCTGATAATATCTGTTGGCTCCAGCACAACATATTCAAAAGGAAGGGTGAATGTGTAATGGCTGCGCTCCAGCCATGCGGTATAGAGCGAAATATCAGCCACAATTTTTGCAAATTGCTCACTCATCACAATAGGCAGGCTGATATTTTTTTGATATTACTACTCACCGCAAGCCTCTGCGATCCTTGCGTGCCGCTTTGGTAATTTGATTCCTGACTGATATAAATCACATCAATTTTCTGTGGTAATTCAAATTCCTGCAGGCGAGTTATTTCCACTATCTGCTTATCTTTTCCGCCGGATACTAATTCAGTTTCAGAAACAAAAAGTGCATTGCTACCGCCACGGGTGATATATTTCACCATGCCGCCACTCTCCACCGCATCGAAGAAATAGGCGCTGGCAAGACCATTCAAAGCGTCTCTAACACTAAGCTGGCCTTTTAATATATAGCCATTGACGATATCCGTAAGGTTAGAAACATCAATTTGCGCTTCTGCAAGACCGGCACGTTTGGATAGGTCAGCAACAATTGCAGCCAAGCTCGAAACACCCAATTTTCCTTGTACCCAATGGCCATATTGCCATAAGGTGCCATCGGCCCAAACATCTGTTAAATCTGGCCAGAATGGGAATGGCCGCGCATCCCATGTCCACACGAATTTGCGCTCCACCATGTTTGAGCCAGCCCATTTATTTTCAGTGGCAGTAAGGGCATTGCGCTGCCCCCTAAAATCAACACGGCCACGTGAGTGATATGGAAAATGGCTCTCCGAGCTGCCTGGGTCATAAAAAACATTCGGCTGGTTAGCAGAGCCATCAACGCTGGGGAAGCCATATTCAGTGAACCATATTTTCTTGGAAGCAGGGCTCCAGCTAGTTGTTGCAGAATCTGGGTTTACATGGTGGTTATTCCACCACCAATCAAGGTTTTTCCAAGCATATTCTGGGTTTAAGCTGACCTTGGTGGTGCGGCCAACATCGCTGTAATACCAATCATAACCCTCACCTGATGTCCAGCCATCCATAAGTTCCGCTTGCGTAAAACCTGAAGTTAGCTCTTGCTGGTCGGTGAGAGGAAAATAGGCATCAATACCCACCATATCGATATTGCTGGAAGCCCAAAGTGGGTCAAGGTTATACCAGCCGCCGCTTGTGTGATGATATTCGCTCCAATCCGCGCCATAAGTCACCTTAACGCTAGAGCCAACAACACCCTTTACAGTTGCGGCCAGAGACACCAGCTCTGAAACCCCGGGGAAATTATTGCTGCCGTCATTAACCGACGTTAGGCCAATAAGTTCAGAGCCAATCATAAACGCATCAACATAATCTTTCACCAAATTGGCATAATGTGTTATAAATGCATTATAGCCATTCGTTTTAGTGAAGAAATTTTCTACATCACTTGCACTGCCAGTAATGCGCCCACGCCATGGCTTATCGCTCACATCCATAAACATTAATGGGTCGAACATAATATTATAGCCGCGGCTTTTCAGCTCGGTTAAATAGCGAAGCAAACTTGCATCAGATGGTGTTCCGCCATATTGCGGATTGCCGCCTATGAGCGTTATTTGCCTTGCCAAATCGCGTGTGAAACTGCCCACTGCCCAAATATCAGGGCTGGTGATTGCACCAGTTTGATATTCCACACCAGGCTTTATTACGCATGTAGCCGCATCAATACTATCCCCAAACCAACAAACCACCACAGAAACCCAACTAACATTTGGGCAGGTTAAAGCTAATTGGTCCAGCGCAACCAAACCATCCGCCTTGCCCGCCGCATTATTCTGGTTGATGCGCTTGCTACTGCCAATTTGCGCCCAGCTCCCACCAATTAATTCTCCCGGAATTTTGCTTTGCACAGTATCATCATAAACAAACTCGCCAGCGCCTGGAATCAGCACCATTGCGGTTATTAATTCTTCAACTGGGGTCTCATCAGTTGAGGCAGTATTTATAGTTTTCTTAACTTCAAATGTAAAATTCGGGATACGGTTTCCATAAGCGGCAATCGGGAAATTCTCCATAACAATATATGCCATATCCCTATATGCAGGGGTTTTGCCTACTCCCAAATAGCTTTCGATAAGGGAATCTGGCGTTTGCGTTTCGGTACCATAATAATAGCGGAAGGTATAATTTGCCTGATTGAGCAACTCTGAATCCGCCCAGATATTCACAAATTCATCAATTTCCCCTTCGCATATGGCTATTGCGAGTGTTATGAAATAGCTATATTCAGTATCAGATTTTGTGGTTGGCTGATTGCCGCCAGTGCCCTTGCCGCCACCTGAATTGCTTTGCGTTACTGTTTTAACCTGCTGTATAGGCAGCGCCCAGATTATATTCCCCGCGAGCCGCCCAGAGCCATAAACCACAGGTATCATTTTTCCATAACCTGAGCCTTGCACTGCAAGGTCGGATAGATGCTGGCCAACATTGCCTTTTAGAACATCCGGTCCATTAACAGCATTACCAAGTTCATTTCCGGCATAGCCACCCACCACCCGGCCAATTGCACCGCCAACTGGCCCACCAAAATAAGAGCCCACAGCAGCGCCAACACCAGCGCCAACATTGCCATATGTGTTTGTTGACATAGGTTTCTCCTTAGAATTAAATTGATGTTTTTGATGAATATGAAATAGCACCCTCTCCCTTTGGGTTAGGGTGAGGAGTGGGAAAAATAAAAAAATGAACTTGTTATTCTACGCTTAATAGAACGATTTACTTCACCTCGAAGAAAGCGAATCGTTCTATTAGTGAAAGCAATGATATTAAACCTCGTCGCAACCTTCTCACTTGGCGAGAAAAGGGGCTATCTGCACCTAGTAAAACTTTGCCCTGCCATCAGCTCTTTCTTTTGGTTAGCTAAGGAAAATGAATTCACCCTCGTTAATTCAGGTGTATATTCGAGTTTATCAAATTTTACCGACAAGAAATGATCTATTGTTGCATCTTTAGGAGAACAGCCCATTCTTGTATAAATTGACTTCCTCAATTCTTTTAAACCGTTTATACCATATTTTTTATCAGCTATAGCCTGCGCTTCAACTTGCTCCATTAAAACACTTAGGCGGTTTAGTATAGGTGTATCTATTTGCGGGCTTAGGTCTCTAATGGCGTCAACAAGAACACTTCTTTCGGTAAGGCTGCCTGCTTCTATATCTTTATAGGTTGATGGTTTATAATTCTTCAGATGTACTTGACTGGCATAACTAATTAACCCATTAACAAATTCCTGTTTATGTTCTGGAGAATATGGAACGCCAGCTGTTATAGCACTATCAAAAATTTCACCACGAGCACGTAATGTTACCTCCTTGAGTAACGGATCCTCCAAAATTCTACCAACTGTAATTCCAAATATTGACGTTATAATATTATTAATATTTACAGCCAATTTATGTATTAATGGAATGCCAATCGATTTTTCGTGCGAAAAAGCATTTACGCCCGAAGATTTAAGAAAATTAACAAAATCTTCTACACCCTCACTATGGTCTTTTTTTGCCAAATCTCCCAAAGCAACTCGGGCAAGAGGAATTGGGGTCACTAACTTAATTTTTCCGTTTTGTTTTAAGCCTTCTTTACCATCTTCAAACTCAGCCCCAAACATTGCTATAGCACCCAAGATCTTTTCTTTGCCTACTATATCAATAAACTGATGAATATCTGCAAGTGCATCAATATTTTTGGTAGAATCTAAATTACCAGGCGTAACCCATGGCATTAAGCCGTTACTAACTATAGCAACCTTACCTCCATCCGCAATTATATCCTTTACCCTACAGGCTAAGCTAGTATTTATATCGTATGATTTTACTGCAAGTATAATTTTATCAAAAGATTTACAATCCCTTGTATCGGTTACAAGATGTAGATTCTTGCCAATTGGTGCAAAAAATGCCCTATCAATAACCGAAAGTAATTTCTCCTTTGGATATGTCTGCTCAATGGATTCCATTCCCATAGAATCCATTGAATTTGCTACAATTTGTTTAAAATTTCCAAGATATTCAAACCTTCTTAAAAAATCTTCCCTACTCAAGCCCCGCTCTGGAATTGTAATATGATTTGCATTCCAAGGCGCCTGATTCAGACCTTTGATTTCGTTAATTTCACTGGATGTAAATTGCAACCCGCCAAATCTTGCTATTTCCTTCATGCTTTGGCTGCCATGACGCCCTATTAATGCGACATCATTACCATCAAGCGCTAATAATGAAGCAAGGTAGCAACCAATATTACCATTTCCTATTATAGCAATCCTTTGTTTCATAACAATTTAATAATCCTTATGATAGGCTTGGTTTAATATGGAAAAATTTTCAACTGTTTATGTGTTATTATCCTAACAACCTTCTTTTACAGCTCGCAGTGCGTGTGTGTTACCACGCTTTATATCTGCAGCCGCAATGTCCTTACCCCTTGGCACATCATCAATATAAATAGTAGTATTTTTCTCAAGCGAGTTTACAGTGATCTGCTCGCTGGTACCATTAATAATACTGGCACAAGCGCTAATTGCAAATATAAAACACATAGAAATAATTCGTTTAATCATAAATAAGTACCCAACACCAAGCCGAGCACGCCTTATAACAGGTTGCAATTATAAAAAACCCCGCTTTTGGCGGGGTTTTAGTTATTCAGTATATCATAAAAATTAATTTATTTAAATACTAACTCTTTTGAAGTTTTACATTTACAGATTCATCTAACTTATATGCAGCTCCAGTTCCAAAGAAGTCAACTGCCATGCCTATCGCGCCGGTTAAATTGAAAATATTACCTACAACTGCTGGCAAAATACGCACCTCACCATTTAATACATCGCTAGCAGGTTTGTAACCATCCTTATTAGCAGTTACATAATATTCTGACTTACCTTTTAATTCTACAACTGCGGGTGTTGTTACGGTTTTACCGCCTATAAAAACCTGAGCGCCTTGAGGCTGCGAATCCACCTTAACTTGCTGGTGCGTTGGACCAACAATAGATGCACAGTTTGTTAGAATTACTACAGAAATAGTAAGTAGACTAGAAGTTAGTATCTTTTTCATATTTTATTCCTCGCCAATTCAACAGCGAAGTGCAACAGGTGGTGGAATTGAGTTGTTTAGGTTAGCGTAGAAAACCTCAAGCGGTGTTTTAAAGTTTAGAATTTTTCGTGGCCTATTGTTAAGGAGCCATTG
>Ga0114977_10001130_pt1 | contig 17496 bp, 9 predicted proteins | sample S_130805_MF_Meta_FD_87026 | JGI IMG/M metagenome (GOLD analysis project Ga0114977, IMG submission 87026) | Freshwater microbial communities from Lake Simoncouche, Canada to study carbon cycling - S_130805_MF_MetaG | ecosystem: Environmental > Aquatic > Freshwater > Lake | place: Lake...
GGGTGAGGGTGAGGGTGAGGGTGAGGGTGAGGGTGAGGGTGAGGGTGAGGGTGTAACTATTGGCGCAACTTGCGGCACCGCGGCGCTGACTATCATCGCCACCGGTGACTCATCCAACACGCGCACTTGAGCCGCATTCAACTCAGCTTTCACGCTAGGATTTTCTACCTCTATCGTTAACCAACCGCCCCATTTCAACGTGGCAAAAAGCACCAAATTCGCCAGCAACAGCAAACAAAATAGCCATTTCAACATGACTGTATTTCTCCTAAAACTTGCAATCCGCGAAGGACTAGATTATCGACCAAAGTAACTTGCCCAGCGAGATGTGCTTGCAACAAAGTTGCCGCGCCGCCGCTTAACAAACACGAGGCATCTTCGCCCAATAAGCGGCGTTGTTTTTCTATGGTGGCGACCGTCGACAGAACAGCACCGGACACAATCGCATCTGCCGTATTGCGCGGAAAATCGCGCACGACACCTGCAGCCAAAGGTAATTGAGCCGCACCGTGCGACAAACTTTTTCGCATCAAATCGATGCCCGGCAAAATTAAACCACCTAAAAATTCACCTTGCGCCGATAGCGCATCAATCGTGGTAGCCGTGCCACAAGTCACTACCAAACACGCGCCAGCCACCTGTTGCCTAGCGGCGATCAGTGCCAACCAACGATCGCACCCTAATTGTGACGGCACGTCATAACGATTGGTGACACCGGCTTCTGCCGCGCTTGCCACGACGAACTCTGGCGCTACCGACCACATCAACGTGATTTCGACCACCCACTTAGCCAGCGCAGCGCCCGCCACATTTGCCACTAAAATTCGCGTTGGCAAAGGCAAGCCCGCAAACTCAGCACGCAAATTTATTATTGCTGAATTGTCGACCACGCCTTGCGCCAGCCAACCGCCATTTTCCACACACGCCCATTTACAGCGCGTGTTGCCAATATCGATCAACAGTAAACTCATTTGACCAACCTCACGCTGACTTCTCCTGAATGAAAAACTCGCTCGCCTTGTTCGGTCGCCAAACGTAAAGCGCCGTTTTGGGTGACGCCCAAGATGATGCCTGTTTCGGTTTTACCATCGGGCATTAACAAATTAACCGCTTGATTTTGCCAGCGATGATAGCGCTCCCATTCCGCGCGCAAGGGTTCAAAACCGTGTCGCGCGAAATCGTTTAACACGCCCGCTAATTCGAGCAAAATTTTCGATAAAATATGATTTCGATCTAGTAAGTTATCGCTTATTTGGGCTAAAGAACCGACCGCCTGCGTCACCTCGGTTGACATTTTTTCGGGCAAACACACATTCATCCCGATACCGATCACCACCGCACTGGGCCCCATCATATCGCCCTGCGCCTCAATCAAAATACCTGCTAATTTTCCGTGCTCAGTCAACACATCGTTCGGCCATTTCAATCCTACCTCGGTAAAACCTAATTGCCGCAACGCGCGAATCAGGGCCACGCCCACCGCCAAACTCAAACCCGCCAAGCCAGCTAAGCCACAATCAAAACGCCACAGCACAGAAAACGTCAGTGAATCGCCTAAGGCCGCGTACCAAGTTCGCCCCAATCGGCCTCGCCCCGCCGTCTGCCATTCCACCGCCAGCACCGTACCACTCGGCGCACCCTGCGTTGCACGCTGCAATAACAAACTATTGCTTGATGTCGCGCTATCTAACACTTCCAAATTCAGCGCAGATGCCGCGCCAGCCAAAGATGCTCGCACCGCCGCCACATCCAACCACACCACAGGTTTCACCAGTTGATAACCGCGACCGCGCACACTAAACAATGTCAGCCCCAATATTGCCAATTCTTTTAACGCATTATTTACCGTCGTTCGCGACACAGCGTGCTGTTCGGCCAATTGCTGACCTGAATGAAAGCGGCCGTCCGCCAAATCGCGAAGCAAAGCAAAGGTCAGCGATTTAACGGCTACCTTCATTGCGCGGACGAATCTGAAGGCGTGTCACTGTGCGTCAATAAAAACTCGGTGATTTCTAGTTTATGAACCAGTGCGTCCTGATAACCAAGATCAATTAAAGCGCGACAATACTGACGTTCAAATAACAAATAACTGACTAAGTTGGCGCCACTGCCGCGCAACACACCCACTGCACGCAATAAAATCCGAATCGTCCACGGCAACTGCCCGATATAACGCTCCGCAATAACTTCCAGCGGTTGACTAGGCGAAATAATCAACACTTCAACGTGACGTAAATTCACCTCTGCGCGTAGACCTTCCGGAATAAATTTGACGGTATGATTAATGCGTTGCAGGCGTTCCAAATCCACTTCCATACTATCCAAGAAAATACTATCTAGCGCGTGACCCGCAATTTGCGCCAGCGAGGGATAACTTTCCGTTTTCAGTCGTTGCAGTTCAGGTTTGCCATCTTGATGGGATACCACACCGACCACCAGCACCCGATCGGCGCCCAAGTGCAAAGCAGAACTAATCGGCGCAATTTGGCGCATCGAACCGTCACCAAAATATTCGCGATTGATATGCACTGCTGGAAATAAAAACGGAATCGACGACGACGCTAATAAATGCTTAATTTCAATTTTGGTTGGCATACCCACACGACGCGTGCGACGCCAAGAAGGGATGTCGCTGGCACCTTGAAAAAATGTAACCGACTTGCCTGAACTATAACCCGATGCAGTCACACTCAAGGCGTGCAGCGCCTTAGCATCAATCGCTTCTTGAATTAATTCACACTGTAGTGTTTCTTCTAAAAAAGTAACCAGCGGCGAGTTATCCAACAAGGACACACTATTAAACCGCGAACTACCGAAGCCGCTCGAAATTAACCCAGCAAACCAGCGCACGCTATTATTTAATACCCCCAACACGTCAGCGCGATAAATATCATCAACGCGGGAGTTATTCCAAATATTCAATAAATACTTAACCCCTTTGCGGAAGTTCAAGGCATTGACGGCCAAGGTCACCGCATTCAGAGAGCCGGCCGACGTGCCGCATATCACCGCGAATGGTGAATGCGAATGACGTGGCAAAAACTCAGCAATCGCTTTCAACACGCCGACTTGATAGGCCGCGCGCGCGCCGCCACCGGTCAACACTAAGCCAATTTTTTGCGCTGCCGGCTCCATTTAAGTTAGCTCGGCACCGATTCTGCGCGCACCGATTCCAGCGCGTCTTGTAACGTTTCTTCGGGCAAAGTATTCAGCAATTCGGATAGCAATTCCGCCGCACCAATCGCCGCTGCCGGCAATTCACTAGCATGGGTATTGGCCACCAAAGCGGCGGCCGCGCCGACCACTTTCAACAAGCGTTGACGCTCCGCCATCAACATTTCAATTTCTTGGCTCAATAATTCTGTTTCTTGCTTATTCATTTTTTATCCTCTTAATGGACATCCACACTCGCCGCCGCCAGCGCCGTCATATTGACGATACGCCGCACCGTCGCAGTGGACGTCATAATATGTGCTGATTGATTAGCGCCCAACAAAATCGAGCCAATTGTAATGCCATCACCGGCTGTCATTTTGAGCAGATTGTAAGCGATATTGGCGGCATCCAAATTAGGCATGACCAACAAATTCGCTTGACCTTTTAAACGTGAATTAGGAAATATTTCGCGCCGCATCGTTTCCGACAAAGCGGCATCGCCGTGAATTTCCCCTTCCACTTCTAAATCCGGTGCGCGCTGTTCCAACAAACGCCGCGCCTCGGCCATTTTTCGCGCCGACGCATTATCGTGGCTCCCAAAATTAGAATGTGACAATAACGCGACTTTCGGCACCAAACCAAAATAGCGAATTTCGGCCGCCGCCAACAAGGTCATTTCCGCAATTTGTTCTGCCGTTGGATCCAAATTAACATGCGTGTCGCAAATAAACAGCGTGTGTTTCGGCAAAATCAAAATATTCATCGCGCCATACACTTTACCGCCCGGCAGATGGCCGATCACCTCGTCGATATAACGCAAGTGATACAAGGGTTGCGCCACCGTACCACACAACATCGCATCGGCCGCTTTCATCCGCAACAACATCGCCGCAATCAAGGTGCCGCGCCGCCGCATTTCACGTTTAGCGAGCTCTGGCGTCACCCCTTTTCGTTGCATCAAACGGTGATATTCCATCCAATATTCGCGGTAACGACTGTCGTTTTCTGGGTTCACCAATTCAAAATCTTGCCCAGCGCGAATGCGCAATCCCAACTTGGCAATGCGCTGCTCCACCACTGCTGGCCGTCCCACCAAAATCGGCCGCGCTAAGCCTTCGTCCACCACGATTTGCACCGCGTGCAACACGCGCTGATCTTCGCCTTCGGCATACACCACGCGTTTCAAATTGGCTTTCGCCATATCAAACACCGGCTTCATCAACATCGACGAGTGATACAAAAATTGACCTAAATGTTCGTGGTAAGCCACCATATCGGCAATCGGCCGCGTCGCCACGCCAGAATCCATCGCCGCCTGCGCCACCGCCGGCGCCACTTTGGTCATTAAGCGTGGATCAAACGGCTTGGGAATTAAATAATTTTCACCAAAACTCAAATTATCTTCGCCATACACCGCCGCCACTTCATCCGATTGCTCCGCCTCCGCCAACTCAGCGATCGCCCGCACCGCCGCCAACTTCATCGCCTCATTAATGGTGGTCGCGCCGACATCTAAGGCGCCACGGAAAATGTAGGGAAAGCACAAAGCATTGTTCACTTGATTGGGATAATCAGAACGACCGGTAGCCAAAATCGCATCGGGCCGCACCGCTTTGGCGACTTCCGGCAAAATTTCTGGCGTGGGATTCGCTAACGCAAAAATCAGCGGCCGCGCCGCCATCAGTTGCACCATTTCCGGCTTTAACACATTGCCCGCCGACAACCCTAAAAACACATCGGCACCAGCGATCACTTCTAACAAATTCCGTTGCGGAATAGCCTGCGCGTAACGCGCTTTGTTATCGTCCATTTCGGCCACGCGGCCTTGATACACCACGCCGGCAATATCGGTAACGATGATATTTTCCATCCGCACACCCAGCGTAACCAGCATATCCAAACAGGCCAACGCCGCCGCGCCAGCGCCACTCGCCACCAACTTAATTTCTTCAATCTTTTTGCCAACAACTCTCAGCCCATTTAACAAGGCCGCGCCGACAATAATTGACGTGCCGTGCTGATCGTCGTGAAAGACGGGGATTTTCATCCGCTCACGCAATTTTCGCTCGATATAAAAACACTCGGGCGCTTTAATATCTTCCAAGTTGATACCGCCAAAAGTCGGCTCAAGCGCGGCGATAATATCGACTAATTTATCCGGATCGTTCTCGGCAATTTCAAGATCAAACACATCAATGCCGGCGAACTTTTTGAACAGCATGCCCTTACCTTCCATCACCGGTTTGGATGCCAGCGGGCCGATATTTCCCAGACCTAAAACCGCCGTACCATTGGTGATTACCGCCACCAAATTGCCGCGTGAAGTCAGATTGCGCGCCTCATTTGGATCGCGCACAATTTCTTCGCAGGCCGCCGCCACACCGGGCGAATACGCCAACGCCAAATCACGTTGCGTTTGCATCGGCTTACTCGGCACCACCGAAATCTTGCCAGCCGGCGCTCGACGGTGATATTGCAAGGCTGCATCATGCAAATTCTTATCCATGATTCACTCCTAAAATTTCATTCACGGGCCACTTAAAAGCAATGCACTTCAAACACCAGAAAATTATAAAAAACGATCTAAGATGCGCCGACTTTCTTTATCTAATTGCGTCAAATCACGAATCAAAAAGTGAATACCATTGCTATCGGCAATCAACAACGCCTGCTTCGGCAAGCGCCGAATATCATCTTCACTTTTTAGCAGCAAAGAATAATCGCCATGATCAGTTTCCACTTGCCAAGCGCTCGGCATGGCAAAACTGGCGACACGCACAATTCGTTTAATTTCTGGCATAAATTCGCGCTGAGTCAACTCTTGTTGAAGCACACTTTGCATCGCCACCGGGCAATCGGCCAACTTCTCTATCCACAATAATTCGCGACCATCACTCGCCATCAAGGCGATACCCGCTTCAGGCGCACTAATTGGAAAAGCGCGCACCGGAATCACGCCACAATATTGCACACCTTGATCGTCGATAAACACCAAGCGACCAAAGGCATCACGGGTTAAATTAATTTCACTCATCGCGATTTCCTTCTTCAAACAAGACTTCTGCTTGCCGCGCCTGCGCTTGATACAACTGATAATAATGTCCTTCGCGCGCCATTAAGTCGTCGTGCTGACCAACCTCAACAATTTCACCTCTATCCATCACCACCAAACGATCGGCACGGCGCAAAGTCGACAGTCGATGGGCAATCGCAATGGTGGTGCGGCCGCTAACCAAATTATCCAACGCTTTTTGAATCACTTTTTCGGTGGTGGAATCGACCGACGACGTCGCTTCATCCAAAATTAAAATTCGCGGATCAATCAGCAAGGCGCGCGCAATTGAAATCCGTTGCCGCTCACCGCCCGACAACGATTGGCCGCGCTCACCGACTAGCGAATCGTAACCTTGCGGCAAACGCAAAATAAATTCATGGGCATGCGCCGCACGCGCCGCCGCAATAACTTCTGCCCGCGAAGCGCTGGGTTTGCCATAGGCAATATTGTCGGCAATGGTGCCAAAAAACAAAAACGGCTCTTGCAAGACCAGCCCGATATTGCTGCGATATTGCGCCACCGGCACGCTCCGAATATCAATGCCGTCGACGCGAATCGCGCCTTCGCCCAAATCATAAAAGCGGCACAACAAATTAACCAAGGTGCTTTTTCCGGAACCGCTGTGACCGACCAAACCGATCATTTCGCCCGGCTGAATAGTTAAATTCACGCCACGAATCACGCTGCGATTACCGTAGCGGAATCCCGCGTTAATGATTTCTAATTTGCCTTGCACCGGCGGCAAGTTCACTGGCTGAGTCGGTTCCGGCACACTGGAAACGTGATCGAGCACATCAAAAATTCGTTTGGCACCCGCCGCCGCTTTTTGTGTCACCGACACGATGCGGCTCATCGAATCTAAGCGCGTATAAAAACGGCTGATATACGTCAGGAACGACACCAAAATACCGACAGTAATTTGATCGTGCGCCACCAGCCAAATACCAAACGCCCACACCACCAACAAACCTGCTTCCGTCAGCAAAGTAATAGTTGGCGTGAATAAACCCCACACCGCATTGAGTTTATCGTTCACTGCCAAATTATGGCGATTAGCTTCTTTGAAACGGGCCGCCTCGCGCTGTTCTTGCGCAAACGCTTTTACCACCCGAATCCCGGGAATGGTATCCGCCAACACGTTGGTTACTTCCGACCACACGCGATCGATTTTTTCGAAACCGGTGCGTAATTTTTCGCGCACTAAATGGATCATCCAAATGATGAACGGTAATGGTAACAAGGTCACCAACGCCAACCACGGATTGATCGAAAACAAGATCGCCGCCGTCATGATAATCATCAGCACGTCGGTGGCGAAATCCATCAAATGTAAGGACAAAAATACGCAAATTCGATCGGTCTCGGACCCAATTCGCGTCATTAAATCGCCGGTGCGTTTGCCGCCAAAATATTCCAGCGACAATTTCAGCAAATGTTCATAGGTGGTGGTGCGCAAATCAGCGCCGATGCGTTCACTGACCAAAGCCAAAATATAGCTACGCGCCCAACCCAAACCCCACGCCAGCAGCGCCGAAGAAAATAAGCCGAACAATAATAGCCACACCATTTTTTCATTGATCGCCGCGCCGTTCTGATACGGAATCAACACGTCATCCATCAACGGCATGGTCAAATAAGGCGGCACCAAGGTGGCGGCGGTGGAAGCCAACGTCAGTAAAAATCCGGCTAATAACTGTCCGCGATACGGCCGTGCAAATCGCCACAAGCAAAATAGCGTCCAAGTGGATGGCGGCTGATGTATTTCGCGGGTGCAAATAGGACATTCATCTTCATCTGCCGGTAGCGGTGAATGACAATTTTGGCAAAGCGAGGTGCTAATTTGTTCAACCGGCAAACCGGTCAAAGTCGCTTTTTGCTGACGATCGAACTGATCGACCAAACGCAAGGCGGCGTGATTGTGCGTCAAGGTGTAATGCCACTGCGCCAAACGCGCTGAATCGTCAGACAAGGTCAAACTGCCCACACCGGCATGATCAAAACGCGTTAATTTCAAACCATCGCGATAGGCAAAAGTTTGCCACTCGGCGTCATTTAAGCTTTTTGCCAACAGACGCCGATTACTTAAGACGATAACGCCAAGCCCAAAATTAAGGTGCGGATCGAGATCGTTTTCCAAACACGCCACGACCCTTTCGCCCTCAAAAATAACGGCATTGAGCGCGTCGTGCCAACGTGTCGGACAAAGTTTATCGTTCATTTCAGATGCAATCGAAAGTGTCATAGCAGAATTTAGTTAAACTTTTTGTGGGTCTGGCGTTTACTGAAATCGCCTGTCAGGGTATTGTATCAGCCGTTCTCGGTCTGACATCTGATACCGCACGTTATAAATATGAAAAAAACTTACGATCTCAACTTTCTCAAAATTCTACCGCTACGCGGCCCTAACATTTGGACCTACCGTCCGGCACTTGAAGTTTGGGTTGATATTGGTGAACTTGAAGATGCCCCTTCGAATAAGTTACCTGGGTTTTACGAACGTTTAAGCGCTTGGTTGCCGTCGTTAATCGAACATCATTGCGGCGTTGGCGAACATGGCGGTTTTTTAAAACGTGTGCGAGAAGGCACTTGGGCCGGCCACATTTTGGAACACGTGACCCTAGAATTGCAAAATCTCGCTGGGATGCAAAGTGGTTTTGGCAAAGCGCGCGAAACGTCGACCCGTGGCGTTTACAAAGTGGTGATGCGTTCACGCAATGAACACGTGAGTCGCGCTTGCTTGGCTGTCGCTCGCGATCTGATTTTAGCCGCCATTCACGACACCGCCTTTGATGTCACTGGCAATATTTTACGCCTGCGCGACATGGCTGACTCGCTATGTATCGGCCCGAGCACCGCTTGTATTGTGAATGCCGCCGACGACCGAAACATCCCCGCCATTCGCCTCAACGATGGCAATTTAATGCAACTCGGTTATGGCGCGCGACAACATCGCATTTGGACCGCCGAAACCGATCAAACCAGCGCCATTGCCGAAACCATTTGTGGCGATAAAGACCTGACCAAAACTTTGCTGCAATCATGTGGTTTGCCGATTCCCGAGGGCTGCGTGGTTGAAGATGTGGCCGCAGTTTGGGACGCCGCGCAAGACATTGGTTTGCCGGTGGTTATCAAACCGCTAGACGGCAATCACGGTCGTGGCGTATCGACCAATTTAAGCAAAGAAGCCGATGTAATCGCCGCGTTTAAACTCGCCAGCGCCGAAGGTAGCGAAGTGTTGGTGGAACGTTTTATCGCCGGCAACGAACATCGCTTACTGGTTGTCGCCGGCAAAGTGGTCGCCGCCGCTCGGGGCGAATCAGCCTTCGTCATCGGCGACGGCATCTCTGATTTGCATCAACTCATCGAAAGTCAGCTCAACTCTGATCCGCGTCGTGGCGTGACCGAAGAGTTTCCGCTCAATATCATTACGCTCGAAGAAGATCACCACACCGTTTTATTTGAAATTGAGCGCCAAGGTTACACACCGACTTCGATTCCAGCTGCCGGCGTATCGGTGCTAATCCAGCGCAATGGCAACGTGGCATTTGATGTCACCGATCTGGTTCATCCAGACGTGGCCGCTGATGCCGCTTTGGCCGCACGAATTGTTGGTTTAGACATTGCTGGTATCGATCTAGTCGCTGAAAACATTTCTAAACCTTTGGCTGAACAAGGCGGTGCGATTGTTGAAGTGAACGCCGGCCCCGGTTTGCTGATGCACTTAAATTCTGCTGATGGCTCGCCGCGCCCAGTGGGTGATGCGATTGTGGCCAGTTTATTTAACGACGGCGACGACGGACGTATTCCGATTGTCGGCGTCAGCGGCACCCACGGTTGCAACGAAGTCGCGCATATTATTTCGGTTTTGGTTCAACTCAGCGGACTGCGTTGTGGCTTAGCCTGCGCCGATGGTCATTATCTGGGTCGTCGCCAAGTTGAAACCGGCGATCGCGCCACGTGGACAGGCGGCCATAAATTATTGCTGAATCCTGCCGTTGATGTCGCCGTCATCCAGAGTAAACCGCAAGGCATTTTGCACGAAGGTTTACCTTACGATCGCAGCCAAGTGGCGGTGCTGACGCATCTCGATCAAACATTCACCCTGCCCGATTATTACGTCGCCACGCCCGACCAATTATTTAATGTGTTGCGCACCGTGGTCGATGTGGTGCTTGCCAGTGGCGTCGCAGTACTCAATGCTGATGATGAAAAAATTGCTGACATGGCGCCGCTGTGCGATGGCTCAGTTATTTTCTTTGGCTTAAAAGCCGAACAAGCCATTTTGGCTGAGCATCGTGCCAAAGGCGGTCGCGCGGTATTTGTGCAGGGTCAGCAAGTCATTTTAGCCAACGGTAGCGAAGAAACCGCCTTGATTGTTCTCAGCGCGATTCCGCAAATAGAGCAAATCGGCACCGAGCACCTGATTGCCGCAGTGGCTGCAGTGGCTGCAGCTTGGGCATTAAATATTTCAAATGATGTCATCCGAGCTGGCATTGAAACGTTAACGCTTGAACGCTAAAAATAACAATTGAGGCCAACAGCGTCTCAAAAACTGAGGAATCACATGGAAGTATCGCGAATTCGAGCCTTGCGCGGACCCAATTTATGGAGCCGCCACACCACCATCGAAGCTATTGTGCAGTGCACAGCGGCCGAGTGTTCCATCCTAAATCTAGCCGGCTTTGAAACCCGCTTACGGGCACGGTTTCCAGAAATCGATGATTTTCAATCCTGTGGCAACGACCTCTTAATCCCCATCGCACATGTTTTAGAATTGGCCGCGCTAGGTTTACAAGCGCACGCCGGTTGCCCAGTGACCTTTAGTCAAACAGCCAAAACCACCACCGATGGCATTTACCAAGTAGTGGTTGAATATACCGAAGAAAAAGTTGGCGAGTTAGCCTTTGAATTAGCACAAACCTTATGCCAGTCGGCACTCGATGACACACCGTTCGACCTTGCCGCCGCCTTACATCAATTACGCGAATTAGACGAAGACATTCGCCTTGGCCCTAGCACCGGCTCCATCGTGCATGCCGCCGAAGCGCAAGGCATTCCCTATCGCCGACTCACCTCTGGCAGCATGGTGCAATTTGGTTGGGGCAGTAAACAGCGCCGTATTTTGGCCGCTGAATCAGATCGCACCAGCGCCGTCGCCGAAGCCATCGCGCAAGATAAAGTGCTGACCAATATGTTGCTTGATGCCGCTGGCGTGCCGGTGCCGCGCGGTCGCGCTGTGCTGAATGCCGATGATGCGTGGGCAGCCGCCGAGGAAATTGGCTTGCCAGTGGTGGTTAAACCGCAAGATGGCAATCAAGGCAAAGGCGTTACCGTCAACGTCACCAATCACGAACAATTATTGGCCGGCTATGCCGCCGCCTTTGCCGTTAGCAATGAAGTGATGGTTGAGCGTTATTTACCCGGCCACGATTACCGTTTACTGGTAGTCGGCAATCAATTAGTCGCTGCCGCTAGACGCGATCCACCGCACGTCATTGGCGATGGCAAACACACCATTCGCCAGTTGGTCGAAATCGTTAACAGCGATCCGCGGCGCGGTGAAGGTCACGCCACCTCGCTCACCAAAATTCGTTTTGACGACATCGCGCTCACCCGCTTGGCCTTGCAAAATTTTTCTGCTGATTCAATTCCCGAAAAAGGCGTACGCGTGGTATTGCGCAACAACGCTAATTTGAGCACCGGCGGCACCGCCACCGACGTCACCGATGACGTGCATCCCGAAGTTGCTGCGCGCGCGATTGAAGCGGCGCGAATGGTTGGCCTCGATATTTGCGGCGTGGATGTGGTGTGCGAAAGCGTGCTAAAACCGCTGGAACAACAAAGCGGCGGCGTGGTGGAAGTTAACGCGGCACCGGGCTTACGCATGCATTTGCAACCCTCCTTCGGCAAAGGTCGCGCCGTCGGCGAAGCCATTATTTCCACCATGTTTAGCAAAGATGAAAATGGTCGAATTCCCTTGGTGGCCGTCGCTGGCACCAATGGCAAAACCACCACCGTGCGGCTCATTTCGCACCTGATTACCACCAACGGTTTACGCGTCGGCATGACTAATTCCGATGGCGTTTATATCGAAGGTCGGCGGATTGACACCGGCGATTGCAGCGGACCAAAAAGTGCGCGCAATGTGTTGATGCACCCAAATGTCGACGCGGCTGTTTTGGAAACTGCGCGCGGTGGTTTGTTGCGTGAAGGTCTGGCCTTTGATCGCTGCGATGTAGCAGTGGTCACCAACATGGGCGCCGGCGATCACCTCGGTTTAAATTACATCAGCACCGTGGAAGACCTCGCTGTTTTGAAGCGCGTGATTGTAGAAAACGTCACCCCAAAACGCGGCATCGCCGTGCTCAATGCTGAAGATCCTATCGTCGCCGACATGGCTTCCAGCTGCCCTGGCACGGTGACTTTTTTCGCCAACGATGCCCGTCATCCGGTGATGCGCACCCACCAAGCGCGCGGCTTGCGGGTGGTTTATGTAGATAAAGACGCCATCGCCATCGCCGAAGGAAAGTTTAAACACCGCTTCCCGTTGGCCGATATTCCATTGACTCAAAACGGCGCGATTGGCTTCCAAATTGAAAATGCGATGGCATCGATTGCCGCCGCTTGGGCGCTCAATATCGAGCCTGCGATTATTCAAAAAGGCTTGGCGAATTTTATCAATGACGCAGCTACCGCGCCCGGTCGTTTCAACCAATTTAGCTATCACGGCGCTACCCTCATTGCCGATTACGGCCACAATCCCGATGCGATTATCGCCTTGGTCAAAGCAGTTAAAAACCTGCCCGCGAAACGTCGTTTAGTCGTGATCAGCGGCGCCGGCGATCGGCGTGATCAGGACATTCGTCAGCAAACTGAGATTCTGGGCGACGCCTTCGATGAAGTGATTTTGTATCAAGATCAATGCCAGCGCGGACGCGCCGATGGCGAAGTGTTGGATCTACTCCGTCAAGGACTGCGAGGCGCCAAACAGGTGAAAAATACCCAAGAAATTACCGGTGAATTTCTCGCCATCGACACCGCCTTGGCGCAAGTTAAAGCTGGCGATGTTTGTCTAATATTGATCGACCAAGTGGATGAAGCGTTGGCACATATTGCACAGCGGGTCGCCGCGGGGTAAAAGTCAAAAGCCAACCGCCAACTAACAACCTTCCAATATTTTCTGCAATCTTTTCACCGACACAATCACCGGCGTTTTCAATTCTTGTGCAAATAAAGACACGCGTAATTCTTGCAACAGCCAGGCAAAATCCACCAGTCGCGCATCAATTTCCTGCCCCGATTGCGCCGATAATTTCCGCTGCCATTGCTGCAATAGCGGTGCCAATTGCCCCATTTGCAGCGCGTCACGGGCAGGGTTCGCCCGCAACTTTTCTAAGCGAACATTAATGCCTTTCAAATAGCGTGGCAGATGTTGCAAACGCTCGAACGGCGTCTGCGCCAACCACTCTTTGCCAAACAAACTCTCGCATTGCTGGCGAATATCTTGCGTCGCCGCGCCGTGGGATTTAAAGCCCGGCAACGATTTCTGTAGCGCGTGATATTCGGTCAAAATGACATTCAGCAAACGCGCCAACTCTTGCGCCACCAAATTTAAGCGCGCTTTGGCTTCTTTGCAACGCACGGTAAACGCCTGCTCATTTTGCGGCAATGGATCATTCAAACAGCAGCGATCAAAGGTGATGCTGAATAACTGCCGCTGCAAATCTTGCTGATTACCAAAGGGTAAAAACAACATCGCTAACTTTTGCGCTTCCGGCAAATTCTTTTCTAAAAATTTAACCTGTTCTTTCAGCGCCAGCATAAACAAACGACGCAAACCCGCGCGATGAATGCGCAGCGCCTCGTCGCGGGTATCAAATTGTTGCAGCGTTACCGCCTCGCCCAAGTCAAACAGCGCATTAAACACCGTCACCTGCTGACCAGCGCGCGGCACTTGCGACGTTTCGGTCAACGAGCCGAAATCCCACGTCACCGAACGCTGCACATTTTCAGCTGGCGCCGATTTATCACGCGAGGCAATCGCCTTCTGCGCATCGGTTTTTGGCACCGAATGCGTGGCTAAACTGGGCGCCCATTCACCGCGCAAAGCGGCAAAATTTCGCGCCATACCCAGCTGTCGCCCGTGCTCATCCAACACCCGAAAATTCATCAGCAAATGCGCCGGCAACTGTTCCAAACGAAACGCATCCAGCGGCACATCTAGCTGTTTTTGCTCGCGCATATAACGCGCAATGGCTGGCAACAATGGCGTATCTGTGGGCGAAACAGCCGCCGCAAACGCCGCCGCAAATTCTGGCACCGGCACCACGTGGCGACGCAATTTTTGCGGCAACGATTTTAACAATTGCGCGACTTTTTCCACCAACAAGCCCGGCACCAAATAGTCACAACGCGCCGCTGACACTTGATTAATTAAAGCCTGTGGCACCGTCAGCGTCACGCCATCGTCACTTTTTCCCGGTGCAAAATGGTAAGCCAGCGCGTAAGTCACGCCGGCCATTTGCAATTGTGGTGGAAACTGGTCGGTGGTGATGCCCGCCGCTTGGTGGCGCATCAAATCTTCTTTTTTCAAATACAGTAATTTCGGCTGCTCGCGTTCCGCCTGTTTACGCCAATGCTCAAACGCCGCGCCGTTGTGAATATCCGCCGGAATCCGCGCCTCATAAAAGGCAAAAATTAATTCATCATCGACCAGCACATCCGGCCGCCGCGCCTTGTGCTCCAGCGCTTCGATATCAGCGATCAGTTTTTGGTTATGCTCAAAAAATGGCGCTTGCGTGTTAAATTCGCCTTCAACCAGCGCCCGCCGGATCATCACCTCGCGCGATTCGGCCACATTCATCGGCCCATAATGCACGCGTTTTTTGGGGTTAATTAGCAAGCCAAACAAGGTGCTACGCTCAAACGCCGCCACCTGCGCCGCCTTCTTTTCCCAATGCGGATCAAAATAACTGCGCTTAATTAAATGCGCGCCGACTTCTTCCAACCATTCCGGCTCCACCCGCGCCACACAGCGCGCGAACAGCTTGGTGGTTTCCATAATTTCCGCCGCCATCACCCATTTCGCGCCTTTTTTCGCCAGCACCGAATTAGACGCGATGAAGAATTTAATCTCCCGCGCACCCAAATAATACGGTTCGCGATCAACGCCTTTACAACCGATATTGCCAAGCAAACCACTGAGCAAAGCTTTATGAATTTGCTCATAAGTCGCTGGCAGCTCGCTGGTTTTCATGCCCATTTCGGCAACTTGCGCGTGCAACTGCTGATGTAATTCATGCCATTCGCGCAGCCGCAGCGGCGACAAAAATTTCGAGCGACATTCCTGTGCCCACAACTTATTAGTTTTCTTATGTTTAATCGCTTCCTGAAACCACGCCCACAATTTCAAATACGCCAAAAAGTCCGAACGTTCATCGTTAAAATGGTGATGCGCGGCATCGGCTGCCTCGCGTTTATCGGCTGGACGATCACGCGGATCTTGCAGCGACAGCGCGCTGGCAATCACCAAAATTTCCGTCAAACAGAAATATTGCCGACCCGCCAATAACAGCCGCGCAATTTTAGGATCGAGCGGCAATTTAGCTAATTCGCGGCCAAGCGTCGTCAGCTGCCGTTGCTCATCAATCGCGTTTAATTCCGACAATAATTGATAACCATCGGCTATCGCCCGCGACCCTGGCGGCTCAAGAAAGGGGAAATCTGCCACCTCGCCCAAACCGAGCGAACTCATCCGTAAAATCACCGTCGCCAGCGACACGCGGAAAATTTCGGCATCGGTAAATTCGGGACGCAGGGAAAATTCCGCTTCTTCATACAAGCGCACACAAATGCCGCTCATGACCCGACCGCACCGGCCCGCACGCTGATTCGCCGCCGCCTGAGAAATTTTCTCGACGTGCAATTGCTCCACTTTTTGTCGAATGCTGTAACGGTTAATTCGCGCCACACCGCTGTCGATCACGTAGGCAATATTCGGCACCGTCAGCGAGGTTTCCGCCACATTGGTCGCCAGCACCACGCGCCGCATACCCGACGTTGGCTTAAAAATTCGATCTTGTTCGGCAGTGGACAGTCGCGAAAAGAGCGGCAAAATCTCCACGCCTTTCGGATGATGTTTGCGCAAAGCTTCGGCGGTATCGCGTATCTCACGTTCGCCCGGCAAAAATACCAACACATCACCGCGCAAGCCACCAATCGACAACTCATCCAGCGCGGTGCTCACGGCTTGCGGCGTGTCTTGAATATTGCCGTCTTCATCTTGCTGTGGCGGGCAATAACGAATTTCAACCGGATAACTGCGGCCGGAAACTTGCAGAATCGGCGCCGCAACTATCCCCTCTCCCTCTGGGGGAGGGTTAGGGAGGTGGTTAGGGCTTAGCGCCGCAGAAATCGTTTGCAGAACCCCGTCGACATTCGTCATCGCCTCATTATTCCAAAAACGCAGCACAGTGACTCCCTGCTCTTTCAGCCATGCACTGCGTTTCTCGTCATACTTGAGTTGTGAATCTTCTGCATGTTGACCGCCATCCAGCTCAATCGCCAGCTTTGCCTGATGGCAATAAAAATCCAGAATGTACAAACCCAGCGGGTGCTGGCGGCGAAAACTGAAACCGAACAGTTGATTTCTTCGTAGCAATTGCCAAAGCAGGTTTTCGGCATTCGTTGCATTTTTGCGTAACTCGCGTGCATGAGTTAGCAACTCTTCGGGAAGTGCTGCGCGAAGTTCAAACTGCCCCCCCTCCCTAGCCCTCCCCCGTTGGGAGAGGGGACTGACACCAAAATGCTTGGCGAAGCGTTCCGCATCGAGCGTCGCCGAGGTAATAATCAATTTCAAGTCGGGACGTTTTGGCAGCAGTTGCTTGAAATAACCGAGCAAAAAATCAATATTCAGCGACCGTTCGTGCGCCTCATCAATAATCAGCGTGTCGTACTGGCGCAGCAGCGGATCGCTCTGAATTTCCGCCAGCAAAATGCCATCAGTCATCAATTTAATCACCGTATCTGGCGACACTTTGTCGTTAAAACGCACTTTGAAACCGACCAAGCCGCCCAACTCGCTTTTCAATTCGTGAGCAATTCGCGCCGCCACCGAGCGCGCCGCCACTCGTCGCGGTTGCGTGTGACCAATCGCGCCCAACACGCCGCGACCGAGGCTTAAACAGATTTTAGGGATTTGCGTGGTTTTACCAGAACCGGTCTCGCCACAAATGATCACCACTTGATGTTGGCTAATCGCTTGCGCTAATTCTTCACGGCGCAAC
>Ga0114977_10001131_pt1 | contig 17491 bp, 8 predicted proteins | sample S_130805_MF_Meta_FD_87026 | JGI IMG/M metagenome (GOLD analysis project Ga0114977, IMG submission 87026) | Freshwater microbial communities from Lake Simoncouche, Canada to study carbon cycling - S_130805_MF_MetaG | ecosystem: Environmental > Aquatic > Freshwater > Lake | place: Lake...
AGGGAACTTCCCTCAAGGTGTCGATTACAAGATCGTTTATGACACGACTCCGTTTATCTCCGAGTCGATCATGGAAGTTTTCAAAGCACTGCGCGACGCGATCCTGCTTGTCGCGATTGTGGTGCTTGCGTTTCTTCAATCGTGGCGCGCTAGCGTCATTCCACTGATCGCTGTTCCGGTCGCCATTATCGGTACGTTCGCTGTAATGCACGGTATCGGATATAGCTTGAATAACCTCTCTCTCTTCGGACTCGTCCTCGCTATCGGTATCGTCGTCGACGACGCTATTGTGGTGGTAGAAGCTGTCGAGCATCATTTGGAACACGGTATGAGTCCCCGCGACGCGTCCGTTAAAGCGATGTCCGAAGTCTCTGGGCCAATCATCGCGATCTCCCTCGTGCTCATGTGCGTGTTTATCCCTTGTATCTTTATCTCGGGAATCACCGGTCAATTCTTCCGGCAATTCGCTGTTACCATCGCCGTCTCGACGTTCTTTTCCGCAGTGAACTCGCTGACCCTCAGCCCCGCTCTGTGCGCGGTTCTACTGAAACCCAAAGCTCAACAAACCGACCCGCTATCAAAAGTGCTCAACACGCTGCTCGGCTGGTTCTTTCGAGGATTCAACAAGTTCTTCTCTTGGACTTCCAACCTCTACGCCGGCAGTGTCTCGCGACTCATCACCGGTCGAGCCTTGGTTATGCTCCTCTACGTCGGACTCCTGGCTGCGACTTACTATGGGATGACCCGAACTCCAACTGGGTTTATCCCGCCTCAAGACAAAGGCTATCTGCTGGTTGACGTCCGGCTGCCTGACTCGGCCTCGCTCGAAAGATGCCGAGAAGTCATGGATCAATTTGAAAAGCTCTGCGGCGAAATCCCAGGTGTCGACCATACCATGGGCGTAACCGGACAATCGTTCGTTCAAAATGCGGTCGGCTCGAACTTCGGTAGCATGTTCGTCATCCTGGAACCGTTCCATCATCGCGAAGAAGCGGAGAAGAAAGCCCAAGTCATCGCAGGGAAAATCCGTAAGCTCGGAGCCCAAGGGGTCGACGAAGGAATCGTCTCGGTCTTCGGACCACCTCCTGTCGATGGTATCGGTAGCGCAGGTGGTTTCAAACTGATGCTGCGCGACATTGGTAACCTCGGGTTAGCTAACCTTCAATCGGTAGCTGACGATGTGTCAGTCGCAGGGTCAAGCGAGCCGGGAATCCTCGCGATGATCAACGGCTTCCGATCGAACACTCCGCAGATGTATGTCGATATCGATCGCGAAAAAGTCAAAACGCTCGGCGTACCATTACAAGATGTCTTCAATACACTCCAAGTCCAACTCGGGGGTGCTTACGCGAACGACTTCAATCAGTTCGGAAGAACTTGGCAAGTCAACGTGCAAGCTGATCCGCAATACCGCCGAACACCCGAACAAGTCGGACAATTCAAAGTAAGAACGTTGCTGCGACAGATGGTTCCTCTCGCGACCTTCGCAAATATCCGCGAAACACTCGGACCCGCGATGGTTACTCGCTACAACGGGGATGTCGCCGCGTCGATCAACGGAGCAACCGTCCCGGGCTTAAGCTCCGGCGACATGGTGAACAGCGTTCAACGTATTCTCGATCAGAAATTACCCGACGGGATAAAACCGGAATGGACCGAATTGACCTATCTGCAATTGCAGGCAGGCAACACGGCTCTGTTGGTCTTCGGTATGGCGGTAGTCTTGGTGTTCTTAGTGCTAGCTGCTCAATACGAAAGTACCATTCTTCCCTTGTCCGTGATCTTGGTTGTACCGATGTGTTTGCTTTGCTCCGTAGCAGGGGTTGCGATGGTCGGACTCGATATCAATATCTTCGTTCAAATCGGTTTCGTCGTGCTGGTAGGTTTGGCGAGCAAGAACGCGATTCTTATCGTTGAGTTTGCCAAGCAATTGCAGGAGTCAGGTAAGACGGGTCGCGAAGCTGTGGTCGAAGCCTGCCGCATGCGGCTTCGTCCCATCATGATGACCTCCTTTGCGTTTATCCTCGGCGTTATCCCGCTGGTACTCGCAAGCGGTGCAGGATCGGAGATGCGCAAGACCCTTGGCATCGCCGTCTTCTCCGGAATGCTCGGAGTGACCTTCTTCGGTATCTTCCTAACCCCCGTTTTCTATTTCCTGATCGCTGGCTCACGTCAAATGAAAGCGATTCCAAAGGATGAGACAACGAAGGGGCCCGAGGTTACCGGTCATTAAGAAAACTGGCTAATGAGGAATAGTGGCCAATATGATTGCGATCGTGGCCAACTTTCGTGCTCGTGCTCGTACTCGTACGGGGATTACGGGAACAGCTCAGTTGCATTCAGAGGTGGGTCATGTGTTGCACAAACATAACACCACTACAGGCCGATTTCGATTACGAGCACGACTACGGTTTGGTTGAAAGAACTCCGCGCTGCCAAACCGACACAAATCAATTCCGTCCACTGAAACTCCCGAAGAACCAAAACTGATCGCGACTCCTTACGGACCAAATCCAACGTAGAACTGAAAACCGAAGAATAGAGCTCAATGAACATCGCCTCGATAAGAAATGTCCGCTCGATCGTAAGTGCACGCACGTCTCAAGGCATGCAACAAGTCATCGCGGTCGCTATAGTATGTTTGTTCAGCGCGTCGCATTTGCGAATATCGCAGGCACAAACAATCGATCGCGAGAAAACCATTCGCGAGCAAACGTATTTCGACAATCAAGATTGGGATTGGTACGTTGAGAATATCCCTTTCTTCGATTGTCCGGATCCTGAGATACTCACGACCTATTACTATCGTTGGGAACTCATCACAAAACATCTTACGTACGGAAATCCCGATACAGGATATTTGTTCACGGAATTCATCGATCGACCGTTCTGGTCCGGTGCCTACGGTGCGATCAGTTGCCCTGCTGGCCATCAGTTGTACGAAGTAAGGTGGTTGCGCAAAAACGGTATCGCAGCGGACTACGCCACGTATTGGCTGGAAACGCCAGGTGCTCAGCCTCGCAACTACTCGACTTGGTTAGCCGACAGCGTATTGGCTCTCGATGCGATCCACCCAGATCCGAAACTCATCGAACGCTTGTTACCTAAACTCATCGAGAACTACGAAGGTTGGAAACGCCGGCATTATGATCCTGCGGTCGGTTTGTTCTGGCAAACGGGACACGACGATGGAATGGAGTTCAATATCGCTAGTCGGCAAACGCAAGATATCTTGCGAGGTGCACCGAGCTATCGCCCAAGCTTCAATGCTTACATGTGGGCGGATGCAAAGGCCATCGCTCACATGGCTCGGCGCCTAGGACAACTCGATACGGCTCAGAAGTACGAATCTTTTGCTGATGAGTTGCGAAAGACAACGATGGAAAAGCTGTGGGATCCGAATCGGAAATTCTTTTTTCCGATGTTTAAAAATGACGAGAACCGCGACGGTTACAACATCTCCGCTGGAACGCTGGTGTACGAAGAAGGTCGATTTGCGGGTGATTCTCATGGCCGCGAATTGATCGGTTACGTCCCCTGGCAGTTCGGTATGCTTGAACCCTCCAATGCAAGCGAGACCGAAAACATCGACATCAGCGCCTACGATGTCGCTTGGGCGAAGCTCATGGATCGCGACGGTTTCTACGCTGATTACGGGCCAAGCACCGTTGAACGCAACGACCCGATGTTCCTTCTGCAAAAAAGTTGCTGCTGGTGGTCTGGTCAATCATGGCCATATGCCACCACACAGACCCTCAAGGCTCTTGCAAACTTGCTTCAGTCGCGGAAAACCCCTTGGGTCTCCCCAGAAGACTACGTTGAATTGCTTCATATTTACGCCAAGTCACATCGCAAGGAAGGACGACCGTATCTGGCGGAAGCCCTCCATCCCGATACGGGGTCCTTCGAAGGACACGATGGATACAACCACAGTGAGCATTATTTCCATTCCGGTTTCTGTGACTTAGTCATCACCGGTCTCGTAGGAATCCAACCCACCACTGCAAACAGTAAAACGAAGAACGCCATCGAGATTCGGCCCCTTGCTCCGAGTTCATGGGATTACTTCGCGCTCGATGGATTAATGATCCAAGGTCACGAGGTAAGCGTTGCTTGGGATCGAACGGGGTCGCACTATGGTAAAGGCCAAGGGCTTCGAATTTACATCGATGGGAAACTAGCTAAAGAATCGAAGGCGCTGGAACCAATCGTTGTTGAATTCCCAACGCGAATCGAATCAGCGGCTCGTGTAGCTGAGGCGGCATCGAAGGAATCGAGCGATAAAGCTACAAGAATGGTCAATCATCTTGTCGGTAATGACGGGTTGTATTTTCCTAGGATAACAGCTTCAAGCACCATGAACGGGACATCTATCGCCAAACTACATGATGGGAATTACTGGTATCTACAACATCCACCCAATCGCTGGGAAAGCGCTTCGAGCGATGAAGTACAGATCGATATCGAACTAGGAACGCCTCGCACTTTGGAGAGCTTACAAGTCCTATTGCTCGATGATACACAATCGCTCAACAAGGAAACGGCGAAACCTAATTCGGTAGCCTTGCCTCAAGCGATCACTTTGACAACGATGTCCAGCGGTCAATGGGGGAAGCCCCTTGCGATGGAGCAAAGCCAATTGCGGGGGCATAGTCCAACGCGATTCAATTTCACGGGCGGAGTATCGGGCGATCTATCGGGGATACCGATCGAAAGAATCCGCATACAACTCAAGCCGCAGTCGGGCATGCGTGTTGGGATCACGGAAATCGAAGGATGGGGAAAAGCATCGGTGCCTTATGAAGTCGCACCACCACCGACCGGTAACCTTGCATACCGTCCAAGCGGTGCGGAGTATCCGAAAGCGACTGCTTCCCACAGCGATCGATTCGGTGGAACCCCAGAGAAGTCCAACGACGGAAAAACGGTCTTCAATCCGAACCCGGTGAATCGTTGGACGAGTTACGAGTCCACCCGCGAAGAGGATTGGTTGGAACTCGATCTTGGAAAAGCTACTTCATTCAACCGAATCGAATTAGCGATTTACGACGATCGAGGGGGGGTACAAGCTCCGGAATCGTACGCAGTTGAGTATTGGAGCGACGAGAAATGGGAGCGAGCAGAAGAAGCCATTTATCGGCCGGAAAAACCAGCCGGAAGCCAATGGAACGAAGTTCGATTCAAACCCGTCTCCAGCAGCAAAGTTCGAATCCTCTTCAAACACAAACTGCCAGCGAAGAGTGGTGTGACCGAAGTTATGTTATGGAACGATCACTTGTCACCATCGAGCCGGTAACGTCTCATTTTTTGACGCAGCGTTGATCGGTGCAATCCTAGCATGCTTGCTGCTGCCGCTCGGTTTCCTTGTAGATAATCTAAGACCGTCTTGAGCAACGCTGGTTCGACCACGCCGAGGAACTCATCGTAGAGCATTCCCGGCAGCCCTTCTCCTTGGCCAGAATTCGAACCCGCTTCGGTGGAATCGGTTGCCGATTTGGACGCAAGGTATTCGGTCGTCCAAGCGTTTGCGGCCCGCTCAAGCTGCAATTGGGATTCGGGTTGGTCCGAAGGATGATTCGAGAGTGATGATTCGAGAGGAAGGTCTTCGAGATGGATCATCCCACCGGAGGATCGTACGGCAGCCTTCTCGATTGAATGGCGTAACTCGCGAATATTCCCCGGCCAGTTTCTCTTCTTGAGCTCTTCGAGAGCTTGTTTCGTTATCCGTACCCCGGCAGGTAAAGACTTCGAATTAAGGAAGATATGTACCATGGACGGTATGTCGTCGCGTCGCTCGCGGAGCGGTGGCAACTCCACGCGAAAGACTTCAAGCTGCGAAGCTAGACGCCGATCAAGTTCACCTTCGGCAAGAAGTTTCTTGACGCTATGACTCGATGTGAACAGCAGTCTGCACCGAAGTTTTTTGGGCTCGGTATCGCCGATGCGGCAGAAGGATTGGCTTTCGATCGCTCGGATCAGTCGCAATTGATTCGTCAACGATATAGCACCCACTTCGTCGATAAGTACGGTACCTTCATCGGCGAGCTCAAGCAGACCGGTTCGCAACGGTTGCAGTGCATCGCTTTCACTTCGTCCGGAACCAAAAAGTTCGGATTCGAACTCGATGTCTTTTCCGGGAATCGCGCTGATCATCAGTAGAGGCTTATCGCGTCTTTGGCTGAACTCATGGATGCGATCTGCAACGAGGTTCTTACCGGTCCCTTCTTCTCCTTCGATCAAGACGATGGAGTCGATCGAAGCGGCCATCGCAATTTGTTTGTACACGGCTTGCATCGCCGGCGACTTACCAAGGATCGTTTCGGCTTCGGGTAGCTCTGCTGCATGAGACTTCGATCCCTTACCATCACCAGTAGATCCTGCTTCGCGAGGCGACTTTGTGTCACCGTTGGGGATAGCGGCAGGATGAAGGTGCCGGAGGGCCAACGCGCGTTGCACCGATTGCAGTGCAACTTCTAAATCAAAAGGCTTGGTCAAATATTCAAATGCGGATCCTTGAACGGCTTGGACTGCCGTCTTCAAATCCCCAAAAGCTGTCATCAAGATAATCGGGAGATCAGGATGCTCTTTTTTGACCCGTTCAAGAAGCTCCAGGCCGCTTAGGCCCGGGAGCCGAATATCGAGCAGCATCAGATCCGGTACGTGTTTCTTCAATGCTTTTATAACCGGTTCGGCCGCTGAGAAGACTTCTACTTGATGGTGGTTCTCTTCGAGGTTTGATCGCAACGCCCAACAAATCGCAGGTTCATCGTCGACAATCCAAATGGTGCTCATTAGGCTGTACCTTGTTATGAAAACTGCATCGGAACGTATTGATTAATATGTTCGTCTATTGTCCAGCTTGCTTACCGAACGTCTATTGCTATTACGCAATCTGCTCGACGAAGCTCATTCTTGCGGTGGATTAATTTTGCTCATTGTGCGTGCGGAAATTGTCCACTCAAACTCTGTCCAACCATCCTTTCGTCTCCATTGAAGATCCCCGCCGAGCTGTTTTGCAAGCATGCTTGCGGTGGGCAATCCAAGTCCGACGCCTTCTCGTTTCCCGGTTACGAAAGGGTCGAACATTTGATTCGCAATTGCTGGATCGGGACCTGGCCCATTGTCGCGAAGGATCCAGTGATGCATTTCGTCCGTGGGATCGAATCGGTAAACACACTCGACGATCCCTGATATCGCTGTAGTGCCAGTTTCCGCTCCTTGAGCAATCTCGAGGTGCGCTTCGATGGCGTTCATCGCAAGATTCAGCAGAGAGCTTACCACAGAACTGCCAGCCGAAACGATTCTGCCAAGTTCGATAGTTGGATCTTCCGAGTCGCACCGAATACGCCACTGAAGTTGATGGTGGGAGACGATTGATTGAATGTAGCATTCAAGCTGGCGATGAATTTCAGCGATGCTCATCGGTTGGTCCTCCACATGCCGACCGGGGCGGCTTATCGTCAGCAGTCGACGGATGGACTCTTCAGCAAGTTGAATTTGCTGGATCGCGAATGGAATTTCATCGGGAGGGTTCGTGAGCCGTTTCAACATGGTTTGCAATAAGAGCAATGCACCTGCGAGGCTATTGCGAAGTTGATGTGCCATGCCGCTAGCCAAGACATTGATCAAGCGTGCTCGCTCCGCCTTCGCGATCTCTCCTTGTGCCTTTTCTAACTGTTGACTCATCGCATTGATCGTGCGAGTAAGCGATGCGATCGAGTCTTTTGAACTCACATCGCTCGGCACCGTTTGCGAAGAACGCAGCTGGTTATCACCCTGTTTGTTAACACCCTGTTGGTCAGAATTCGGTTGGTTAGAACTCTGGCTATAATCGCCCTGCGCAATGCGATGAACTTGATGTTCAAGGAGTTCTAATCGGCGAACCATGCGGTTTGCGATCCATAAAGCGGCGATACCGACCGCAAGAGTCGACAGGATTCCCGTTTCCATCGGTAACCAGAACGCTTGGGCTGCCCTCTCCAAGCGATCGCGAGGGCTGGTAAGTGCCAGCAGAAAACGTCGAGAAGAGGTCGGCTCAAAAGCCGATTGTGAGGGTGGAAGTTCAATCGCGAATCCATCGTAACGAATCGAATTTGCACCCAACACATCGAACAGTTTATCGGTTACTTCAACCTCGCTGACAATCTGTAGCTTGCAATCCGCGAATGCCCCAATTTGCCCCAAGACAGATTCCGTTAGGGGAAACCGCTCAAGCTTGCAAAGTTCAAGTAGGTCTCGAAGCCGAGATTCGGTTGCAATGCGAGCCGATCGAACTGCAAACTGCTGCGCGGAGAATGTGACGGTCAAGCTGATCAGTAACAACAGCGAGACGAGTGGGACGAGGAACTGCCGTCGCAATGATCCGAAAAGAAAATCTCGCAAGGTTCCGACTTGCATCTTTGAAATTTCCCTTCCTCGCAACCGTTACAGATTCCCCAACTGGATCGCAGAACGCACCCCTTTGATTCTAGCTTTGGTTTCTCAAAAGAGGATCAGCTGGTGCAGTCGATAGTCGAGAAAGCTCGAAGTGTGTCTTGATTACGCGGTGCCAATAAGGAGTTTTACGATGCGAAACGAAGGAGTTCACTCGATGAATCCTCGAAATACGATTGCGCGTCGTTCGTTCCTGAACAATTCGCTCGCTCTAGGACTCACCTTTGCAATAACCAAGAACGCTTGGGGGAACACCCCACAGGATCCGGTTGCAGCGGCTGTACTGGGTGCGCCGTCTGTACCGACAGTTGTTTCAGTGTCCCCCGTAATGCGTCTAGCTCCGTTGACGGAAGGCCGTCCAAGCCCCGTGATTACGGCTTTGGCAATCGATCCTTCGGGCCAATATGCGGCCGCTGCCGGTGATGATCATGGATTGCGTTGGTTTGCATTGCAAGGTTCAAATCAGCCTTACGTAAATGCATCTTTGCTTGATGCTCACCGCGACTGGGTGCAAGCCATCGAGATATCTGCAAATGGAAAGTGGCTCGCCTCGTGCGCCAAAGACGGAACGTTGCAAGTCTGGCGCAGAGATGTGCGACCCAATGAAGGGTCCGGCAGTGGAGCAGATGTTTCAGCATCGGCATGGGAACGGATCAATTCACAACGGGTCGCACATGCCCTGTTTACGATCAAATTTATCGGCGAGCACTCTTTGATTGCAGCAGGATTCTCGAACTCGATCTATCGCTTGGATCTGGATCGTATGAAGTGGTCGGTTGATCACACCAGCGAGTGCTCCGATATTCGCGCTTTAGCAATCTCAAGCGATCAGCGAACCTTGGCTTACGGAGGCCGAGACGGTGCCGTGCGTTTGATTGACATGGACCGTGTTCCTGCGGTGATGGATCAACAGCGTGAATGCGTGATGGAGGTTCAAGCCCACACGAATCGCATTCGAGCATTGGTCTTTTCAGCCGACGACAGTCTGATCTACAGCGTGGCAGAAGACCGGCGACTAGTCGGTATCGATCGCAAATCGGAATCGATTCAATACCAGCTCGATGTTGGCGCAGGACGCTTGATGGCTATCGAGCGTTTGAGCGAAGAACGGTATGCCGTTTCGGGGAGCGATAACACGATTCGTCTCGTGCAGCCTTCGAAGTCTCTCGGCGGCGGTCGAACGTACCAAGTTTCAAATGTGGTCCCCGAAGGGACCGTAGCAGCGAAAGAAATCGCGTTGCCAAAAACCGGCAAACTTGCGGGTCGATGCAAACTCATCGGACATGATGGAACCATTGCCGTACTTCGATCTCATGGAGATTCTCTTTATTCAGGAAGCTTCGATACCACGATTCGATCTTGGAACATCTCCGATGCTCTGATTCATTTAGATGACGAAGGACGATTTATCCATCCGGTCAGCGCACAGTTCGAAAACTCGGGTGCTCAGGAGCGGATTCGATGAGACACTCGAACGATAAGAGAAGTCTGAGATCATGGGGGCGCAAGCTACGAGAGTGGTTTGTTAGCAACCCGATCGAGTTTCGTCGAAGCACGCTTGAAAGACTCGAACGCCGCGACCTTTTCGACGCAAGTGGATTCTCCGAGCCCTCGCTATTCGCAGAGCCTCTCGCTTCGGCCACCGCAATCACGAACACACCACTTGAATCTGCCATTGCTCTTGAATCTGCCCTGACTCAGGATTCTGAACTGGCTCTCGACTCTGATCGCACCGTTTGGATCGGTGGCGTATACATCGAAGAAGACACCGGATCCGATGCCCATGGCGATTCGTTCTTCGTTACGTTCGAAGGAGGGGCTGCACGGACGCAATTGACCCAACTGGTTATCGATACCGACCAGGGAACGGCGGGATATAGCGTCGCGGACAATTTCTTCGATACCGATGAAGCTCCGACCATTGTCGGTGGAACAAGCATCCCGAGTCGCGGTGCCGATCACGCTTTCCACTTCGAAATCATCTCGCTCGAAGCGAAAAACCCGAACTCCAAAGTAACGGCATCTGTCCAAGACGGATCGATGCAGGTCATCCTTACGTTTGAGAATTTCTTTGCTGGTGACAAGCTTCATTTCTCGATCGATGTTGACGAAGTTCAGCATCTTTACTCGGTCGACGACATCGGCGAGTTCAACGAAGGTCTCGACCCGGTAACCTCGGGTGCTGAATTCGAAGGTAGCCGGCTTACCGCTACCTTTAGTGCGCCAGACTACGAAGTTGCAACCACAAGGGGATCGTTTCTCAATCGCTATGATACCCTGTTAGGAAACGCAAGCAGCGCTGGATTTGCGCTGAACCTACCAGCAGATAACGTAGACGGCCGGCGTGATCGAACTGCTGGTGTGGCGGTCGACGCTACACAAAAAATTATCCCCGCTTCCCTCTCAGGTTCCGTCTACCTCGACAACAACGATAATGGCCTTTGGGATTCTCAAGAAAAGGGTGTCGCAGGAGTCACGATCGAACTGGTTTCTATCGAGACCATCACCGGTCAGAAGATTCAAACAAGCACGACGACCTTAGCGGATGGCTCGTATCGATTCGATGGCTTGCCCGCAGGTCGTTATCAAGTATTCGAGAATCAACCTTCCGGGCTGTTTGACGGCAAGGATTCCGTTGGACGTGTCGGTAGCGAACAACGAGGTGTGCTGCTCGCTAACGACACCATCGGCAATATTCTGCTCAACGGCGGTGATGTCGGGCTCGAATACAACTTCGGTGAACTGGAGCCATCGACCTTAACAGGTCACGTTTGCATCGCTTTGCCAGGATACCCTTGCTTCGCAACCGATCCAGCAGGTAAACGGCCACTCGAAGGTGTACGTATCGCATTGCTGAATGATCAAGGGCAAACGGTCGCTACGACATTGACTGATGCTCAAGGCTCATATCGATTTGAAGGCCTCCCTAAAGGGACTTATGCGATCGTTGAGACACAGCCGACAGGGCTTATCGATGGCCCTTCCAAAGCAGGTCGAGTCGATGGGAAAACCAACGGCCAAGCGATCAATGGTGTGCGAATCGAATCGATCACCCTTCTCGGTGGCCAAGCCGGTTTCGAATACGATTTTTGCGAACGATTACCGAGCTCGATCGCAGGTAATGTATTCGAAGACCTCAACGAAGATTTCGAGCGAGATCCAGGGGAAGATGGAATAGGAAGTGCCGTTATCGATTTGATCGATGACGCTGGAAAGGTCATCGCTTCGACCCAAACAGCAAGCGACGGAAGCTATCGCTTTGATGGACTTGCTCCTGGTAAGTACAGCTTGCGACAAAGGCAACCGCAAGGGTATTTCCAAGGTGGTCAGCGGGCCGGAAGTCTCGGTGGAGTAGATACCCAAGTAGACGCGATCCAAGGGATTGAACTTCCTGATGGTACCGACGCTGTGAAGTATGACTTCATGGAGGTACCACCCGGAAGCCTCAGTGGCTACGTCTTCCAAGACGGCGGTGAGATTCTTACCATCGATGGCAAGCCACCGGCAAGCCTTCAGGGAATTCGCGATGGGGTCCGGACTCCTGATGATATTCCCATTCGTGGTTCCATCGTAGAGCTTCGCCGTATCGACGGGACGAAGCTTACTAGCCAGGACGTTTTGCCCGGAATCTATGGATCCCAGATAGAAACCCAAGGTGCTCTTCGTTTCACCGACTCCAATGGTTTCTACTATTTTGAAGGGTTGCGACCGGGTAAGTATCACATCTACCAAACGCAGCCTGTGGGTTGGTTCGATGGTATCGATACACCGGGAACCACGGGTGGATTCGCGATCAACGTTGGAGAGAATTTGCCTCCTGCGGTTGCGGAGTTACTCCGGGGCTTGCAATCGAATCCGTCAACGAACCCAGGTACCGATGGCATCTTGATTGTCGGTGTCGCGGCTCGTGGTGTATCGACAACAAATCACTTCAGCGAAATCCTAGTTGGTGTGCTTCCGCCTGAACCACCAGAGCCCCCCGAACCTCCAGAGCCACCCGAGCCACCGGTTCCACCGACTATTCCTCCGGCACCTCTGTTGGATAAATCGGTCGTGATTCCTGGTTTACAGCGAGATGATGTATTCGTCTTCCCTAAGCCATCGTACGCCGTCTTTGCACCGTTTGATCCGATCCGATTACCTGAGAGCATCGCCGGGTTCTCGGTCGAATACACATGGCACTTGAGTGTCATCAACGCAGGTGAGCCGCGTGGCTATCAAGATCAAAAACGGGTCGACCAGGAGAGAGTCGCACAGCTCGCCAAGATGCTCGACGTGGAGACGTGGACCGTCGAGACAATGGATCGCGGAAGATGGAGGATCGTCTCAACACTCAAACGGCCCGCGAAGCTCGCTTCGAGAAATGCCTTCAGCGTTGAAGGAGCGATGCAGCTCGCTGGTGACTTCAACGGTGACGGAATCGATGAACTTGCTCTGTTCAAAGATGGCGAATGGTTGATCGACATCAACGGAAATGGCGAATGGGATCGATCTGATCTTTGGGCCAAACTCGGAGCCGTCGGCGATCTTCCAGTCGTCGGTGACTGGGACGGTGATGGCAAGGACGACATCGGTGTATGGGGTGTAGCTTGGCGAGGGGACGGCGCAGCGATCGAACGTGAGCCGGGACTACCCGATCCAGAGAACATGCGCAGCACGACTCCGAAAAACCTTCCCCCTCAAGAACTTGAACAAAGCGCCGTTCGATTGCTGCAACGCAGCGAACGAGGTGAAGCTCGTAGCGATGTGATCGACCACGTTTTTGGATTCGGCACACGCGGCGATCAGCCTATCGCCGGTGACTTCAACGGCGGTGGCGTTTCCACTCTCGGGATATTCCATAATGGGCTATGGGTTCTCGATACCAACGGCGACGGCCAAATCGATCGCACTAAAGATCGTATGATTCAATTCGGCCAAACAGGTGATAAGCCGCTTGTTGGAGATTTCAATGGAGATGGAACTGATCAAATCGCAGTGGTCAGGGGGAATCGAGTCCTAGTCGATAGCAACGGAAATGGTCAACTCGATGTGACAGATAAGGTCTTCGAAATCCAAGGCGATGGACTCGAAGTCATCGCAGGGGATTTCGACGGAGACGGAATCGACGAAGCTGCCTTCTACGCGCACCAAGCAAGCGACATTCTGTCCGATGAGCCGGAGGTCGCAATCGATGGGCCGGAAGTCACCAACGACGAGTCGATCCGGGCAGCGCGCAGGTAAGCCGCAGCTTGGAATTTGTTGTCATTTGACAATAAAAAGTCCATTAGTACACTGACGGTACAATCTTACGCCCACGTAAAGAATCTCCGCTGCACGACGAACCAGCGGCGTCGGTCCCCTCAAGGGACGCAAATGACACAAATCCTTAGCGGATTCACACAAGGTGAATCACCAGAATGCACAGCAATCTCTTCTTTATCGTTGGTGTAGGTCGTTCGGGAACAACTCTGATTCGTCTGATGCTCAATAGCCATCCAGACGTCGCAATCCCCTACGAAACACACTTCATCACGAATTACATCCGCGAAATGGACAAATATGGTCCATTGTCTGTGTCGGCGAATCTCGATCGACTAATCGCTGACCTGCTAAAAGAAGATCTGCTTTCGAAGTGGGATAAAGTTCCTACGGCACAAGAAGTAAAACAGAAGCTTGGCAGCAATCCGACTTTGTCGGATGTCATCGATGCGATTTACACTTGCTACGCGCAAGCCCACGGCAAGAAATTCTGGGGCGATAAATCCGACTACCTTGATCGGATGCACGACATTAATTCTCTGTTTCCCAATACAAAATTCATTCACATCATCCGTGATGGGCGAGACGTTGCTCAATCGGTGCTGAAAATGGAGTGGGGCCCAGGTGATATCATCGAAGCCGCCGAATGGTGGCGCGATCACGTTCGATTAGGCCGATGCATGGGGAAAATGCTACCCCCTGATCGTTACATGGAAATCCGCTACGAAGACCTTGTTCTCGACACCGAGAATAACTTGCGTCGCATTTGCGATTTCTTGGGCCTGCCTTACGCTGTCGAGATGCTCAATTATTACAAAAACAGCGAATCGCTTATCCCCGCAGAACGAAGCTCGCAGCACTACAACGCTGATGCCCCGCCAATGGCTTCCCGCACATACGCATGGAAGACAAGCATGGACAAGTCTGCTGTGGCGGTCTTCGATAAGTACGCCAAAACACAACTTCAAGCATTCGGATACGAAGCGAACACAGTCCAAATTCCAAAATGGAAACTTCGACTGGCGACCTTGAAAGTTCTTCTGAAACGTATGTTCTAGAATCGCTGCTTCATGCTTTCTCAGTAACGCGTCACTTCGGTGATGTCACAGTCGAACTTCGCGCCGCGACCTTGGCGGGTATACATCCGATAAAGCGAACCATTCCACAGAATTGTGCCATACTCCATCGGGTCGGCAGGCTCCTGCATCGGGTCGGTCGCTCGCGGTTCATGCAGCTTGTGCGTTACCCTTGATGCGTGCTAAGAATCGTCAGGATACCCAAGCACACTGTTAGAAGCGACAGCAAGGGTTTGGGAGAGTAGCTGGCAAGTTGTTGATGGCGGCACATGATCGATCACGCGAATGAAGGTCGAACCGACGATCCATCCTCGTTAACGGATTTGTGGAGGGGCAACATTAGCGGATTGGACTTCCGTACTGCTTGGACCGACTTGGTCCAATGCTTCGAGAACTTGCGATTCGGTCAACAGGTCTTCCAAAACAATCGGGTTCTTCCCATCCCCCGGCTTGTAAATCGCTAAAACAGGAATGGCGATCTTATTGAGTTCCCGCAGTTTGGCCATCAACTCAGGTGGATAGCGGGTCAAGTCGGCGATCATCGGTACCACGCCATTCTTCTTGACCACATCGTGAACTTTGCGAGTATGAATCGCGACCGCAAGATTCAGTTTGCAGTTCTGGCACCACTCGGCAGTAAAGTCAACCAAGACCGGTTTTCCTTCGGCGACGGTCGCTTGCAATCGTTGCTCTGTGAAAGGGACCCACTCAAGCTCAAATTCGGAGGGCTTCAAGAAATAGAACGATCCCAATGTTCCTCCGATGGCCGCCAAACTGCCGATTCCCCAAGCGCGGAAATGCTTTTGCTTTGCTTCCCATTGCGGAACACGACCGATAAGCCAACATGCGAACCAAATGAAAATCAAAGCGGCTAGCATCGGGATCCGTTCTTTTTCAGGAAACCCTGCGACGAACGCGACGACACTGAGCAACAGCGGAAACGCAAGGAACTCTTTAAACGTTTCCATCCAAGGTCCGGGTTTTGGAATCCAACGCATGCTTCCAGGAAACATCGCGACGAGCAGGTAAGGGAACGCCATCCCAATTCCTACCCCAAGGAAAATCAGCAAGACAACCCAAGCGGGTTGCGTCAACGATACTGCCAGAGCACTACCGAGAAACGGTCCACTGCAAGGAGTCGCCAAAAGGGTTGTAATCACCCCTTTGAAGAAAGCTCCCAAGAAACCTTGGCGAGAGGATAACTCGGTACTCTTCGCACCCGTGGCAAAACCCGGAATGGGGAACTCCCACACACCAAGGAAACTCAATGCAAGAGTAAACATAAAGCCGGTGAACAAGACTTGGGTCCAGGTGTTGCCGAACAACGCGCCCCATTCCAGAGCGTGACCCGTAAGCCAACGCAAACCAAGACTTGCGCTGCCAAATCCCAAGAGTACAACGATCATGCCCAGTGAGTAGACAAGCGTCAGCATCGATGCGGTGCGCCGATCCCCGTGAGCTTCGTTGACAAACCCCAAAATCTTCAACCCGATGACGGGAAGAACACAAGGCATGAAATTCAAGATGAAGCCACCGAGAAGGGCCAGCACGAACTTGCCAAACACTTCCTTCGGTTGCAGAGTCAAAGCAACCTTGTCGGCTTCAAACCAGTTCATTCGAGACGGATGATCCACCACCTTGTTGAACTTGATGGACTCCATCTCCAAGGGCAATGGAGCATTGTCCGATTTCGTCAGCGAGACCTCATACGTCCCCTTGAATGCGATCCCCCGCGGACGGTCGCAAGCACCATTCGTGCAGCCTTGATAACCAAGAAGTCCTTCCAGTGGCGTCTCTCCTTCAATGGCTGTCTGAGGAATCTCTAACGGTACGCGGATTGTAACCTTGCCATCGTAGTAACTGACCACTCCACCAACACCGAGGTCTTTGCTGATCGTCCGCTTGTCAACTTGTGGCGCGAGCGCTTTGACGCCAGCCTTTTGCGTTAACACAAGTAACGTACGACTCTCGGTAACGTCTTCTTTCGGATCAAGCTTGTAGATGTGAAAGTCCTTGTCAGGGGTCGCTTCCAGAATTAGTTCAAGCTTATCACCCGGTTTGACCACCGAGCGACTTAAGTGTGCTTTCCATTCGATCGGGCTGTCCGCTTCACGATATAGACCGCTTGCCGCAGGTTTCTGCGCTTCTTCAATCCACCCCGCAAAACTTGCTTCGATCTTCTCGCCGCGAATTGGTATGCAATTCTTCTCGCACACCTGCCCGTCGAGGCTCAATTCGATCGAACTAGGCTTTTCTCCCACCGGTGCAGAAAACTGAATTGGAGCGGTCCAAGTGACCGTGTCATGAAACTCTTCGACTGCTAAGCCCGGCCAGAACTCGGAGTTGTTCTCCACTTCCGGCGCGTGATCCGGCACGAATGGACCCGTTATCTTGAACTCCTTACCCAGCGCTTTGATAACTGTTGGACTCGGTCCTCCAGGACCCTGCGTGGTGGAGAAAATATGGTACTTGCCCGCAAGCTTCGCTGTTATCGACACCTTCCCCTTGAGGGACTTCGGATCGATTTGGTACGAACCCGAGAACTCGCATGGATTGTCAAACAATCCACCTTGGCCACCATCAGCATCTCCGAGCCCGAAATCGAGTCCTGGGAACCCATCAGGAGGCTGCACGGGTTGTGCTGCTGTCGGTTGCGCAGCGCAAAGCATCTGCCCCTGCCCCGAAATCTCTCCGTACCCCGAAATCTCCACGCCGAGAATCGCTGCTAGAGAGGCCCAGAG
>Ga0114977_10001132_pt1 | contig 17491 bp, 17 predicted proteins | sample S_130805_MF_Meta_FD_87026 | JGI IMG/M metagenome (GOLD analysis project Ga0114977, IMG submission 87026) | Freshwater microbial communities from Lake Simoncouche, Canada to study carbon cycling - S_130805_MF_MetaG | ecosystem: Environmental > Aquatic > Freshwater > Lake | place: Lake...
CAGCAACAGCTTGTTTTTGCTTTCCCTGATCCCTTTATCCCGCCCGCACACATTCCACATCGACTACCTGGCTCCATGACCCCAGGGTCAATGACCCAGGGTTTGCGGCGCCGGCAGCGGCCGGTGCATCCCCATGCCGCTGCTAATCAGCTGGCAATGCAGCACCTGGACCTAGCCGAAAAGATTGCTGGTAACTTCGCCCGTCGCACCAGTCATCCCCGTGATGATCTGCTGCAGCTGGCAACGCTTGGCCTAATTAAGGCCGCCCGCCGTTATCAACCCAGCCGTGGACCCTTTCGGCCCTATGCCCGTACGTTTGCCAATGGTGAAATCACCCACTTCCTAAGGGACCACGGCTTTTTATTGACGGTGCCGCCCTCCTGGCGTGAACTCCATGCCCGTGGCCAGAAACTAATCCGTAATGGTGCTAATCCCGCTGCAGTGCCCCAGGCCCTAGGTATCACCACCCAGCACTGGCAACAGATTGCAGAGGCCTGTGCGGTCACGGTGGTGGCGATGCCGCTGGAAAGTTGAGCGGCTAAATTCTGCAAATGAATTGTCTCCAGCCCGCCCGTAGCAAGGAAGAGCTGCTCGCCTTGATCAAACCGATGGCCCGGGAATACCAAAACGGCAACCCCGACCTGGCTAGGCAGGCGCAGCTATTGGCTCAAATGAGTTTGTTGTATGACGAGCTCTTTGCCCAGGACCCCGATGGCGAGCCTTAACTGCTGGTGCTGCTGGCAATAGCCAGTAGTAACTGCCCCCCATGGGCAAGTCCCTATGGCAGTCGCAGCTAGCAACCGCAAAGCCCAACAGGGGCGCAATCGTTGGAATCCAGGCCCCATAGGGGCAAGCTCCCGGGACGTGGTCCCTTGGCTGGAGCACCCGACGCTGGCGGGGATCCGGGAACGGCTACAGCTCAGCTTTGATTGCTGGAACCTGCTGGATTGTCCTGATGGCAGCAGCCGGCGCTCGATCTATTTACCGCCGGGGGCAAAGGAACCAGCGGAGGCCTACCGGCGGCGGTTGGAGGCAGCAAAACCAACCGGCTTCTTTCGTGATGCCCTGCGCACCTATGCCGGCATGCTCTCCCACTGCCAGTGGCTAAACCTGCCGGCTTCTTTACTGCCGGTGCTCACTGATGTCGATGGCAGGGGCACTGATCTAAGCGTGTTCCTGTTCCTGGCTGATCTATTGGTGTTGCGTGATGGCGGCTGCTTGATCCTGCAGCTGCCGCCGTTGCACCGCTGGCCCTCAGAGGGGGATCGCTTAACGGCGATCAGCCGTGGTGATCGGCTTTCACTGCCACGATTTTTATTGATCCCCCGCGGTGATCTACTCAATTGGCGCTTGCCCAATGCCGATGGCCTGCCGGTTGAAATCAGCTGGCGGGAAATGAACCCAGCGGCGCAACAGCCGCTAGCCCAGGCCTCGGTGCCAGTGCAGATCCTTAATGCCCATGGCTCTCTACTGCCGGACCAGGGGAACTGGATCTATCGCAACGCCAGCCTCACGGATGACGGGCTGCTGCTACGCAGCTGGAAACTAGAGCCTGACCCCATTACCAGTCCCAACGGGACCAGCGCCAATGGGGCCAGCCCCAGTGGGGCCAGCGCCGCTCAGCAGTTGCTGAGGGCCACCACGCCCGAGCTATTTCGTAAGCAACAGCAGCTGCCGGCCTTTTGGTACACCGCTGATGGGGCGGCCTTTGGTGAGGGCGACCTGCCGCACCTAGGTCTTGCTAACCAGTACCTCAACCATTACCGCTGCAAGAGCGAATACGAGGACCTGCTTTCCCGCACCGCCCTACCGGTGGGGGTGCGTAAGGGGCTGGTGGATGAATACGGCTTCTGCCGTGACCCCAATGGCAACCCCAGCAGCCCCCAACAGCTAACGCTTTCCACCAACACCTTCATGGATCTGCCGGTGGGCGTCGATTTTGAATGGGTGGAGATAGAAGCCAAATCCCTGGCTGAACACCGCGCCTACCTCGAGCTGCTGGATGACGCCATGCGGCGGGATGCGTTGATCCCGTCCCAAAACCGTGGGTCTGGCCGCAGTGACACCGAGGTGAGCCTTACCGCCGGCCAGAGTTATGCGCTGCTGCAATCACTGGCGAAGCAAAAAAGTTCCCTGTTCTCTTCCCTGCTGCTGCAGTGGTGCCGTTTGACCGGTGATCGCCTCGGCGAGGGTGCGGGGCTATCGATCAGCGTTACGCCCTTGATGCCACCACCCCGGCCGCTGCCCACGGTGAGTGAATGGTTGCAGCTGCATGAACGCCAGGTGATCAGCAGTGAGGAGTTACGCCAGCAGTTGGCGATCAGCACCAGTGCTGGCCAAACAAAACCAATCGACACATTGCGGGCTTTGCTGTGAACTGGCGAGCAACGGACCTAGAGGCCCTGCGGCAGGCCCTTGCCATTGCGGTCTCCCCTGCAGCCATTCGTGCGATCAATGACGCCATGGCCCAGCTGGAACGCTTTTACCCAGATGCAATCGCAGCCGCCACTAGAAGCCTTGATGCGATTGCCAGCATTGACCTCCAGCTGGCGACGCTCAGCGCAGCTGATTTGAGTGTTACCAAAAAGCTGACTCGTAAAGGTGCAGCAGCTGGGGTGCTGTCCCCTCAACCTCAAGCGGTGTCCATGACCCCTGGGCCTGTGGCCTCTGGGTCTATGACCCCCGGGTCTATGACCCCTGGGTCTATGACCCCTGGGTCTATGACCCTGCCGATCAAAAAGCTTGATGTAATTGAGTATGACACTGATTTATTGCTAGAGGAACTCAGCACTGAATATGCAACTGGTGCACCAACGGCGGCAGTGGTGCTGCGCAGCCAGCGGCTGGGCCATGTAAATCAACTGCTTCTTATTTTTCCTGGTTTAGCAAATTGGCTAGCGCCAAGGCCCTCAGCATTTGCTGGCCAATTACTGCGGGGTTAAAGGCAAAATGCCGATGCTGACCTCTGGCTCCCAACCCATAGGGGCAAACCCCATAGGGGCGAACCCCCGGGCCTATGGCCCCTGGTTGCCGCTACAGCAGGTCGCTAATGCGCGCTTGATGTTGTTGCAAGAGGAGGAACCTAATAGCCAGCATCGGCAAGTGCTGTGGCGGCATGTTTGTGACTGTTATCTAAAACAGGGGCGCTTTATGTTTGCTAGTGAATATGGACCTGGAGTTGACACCGGTGATGTGTTATTTGAGGGTTATTTATGCCGGGCGGCGGTGCTAGCGGCTGAACCTACATTTGCCTGGGACTGGCTTGATGCTGAACAACCTTGGCAAACACCTGGCCTACGGGCTAGTACCACTACTGGTAGCACGATTCAAGGGCCCTGTCAGGGGGTGATGTGGCTGGGGGACCTGGATCTATTAACAAGCCCTGGACTGCTGCCGGCTGCAGCGAGGGCACAATTTGCTGGCTGCACTGTGCTCAATTTTGGTGCTGCCTATGGCCCGGGTGGCCTCGGTGAGGTTATACAACCAAAACTGGGGGAAAGGATAAGTTTAGTGCTTAAACCTGAGCGGGTTTATGTGATCAAAGCAGGCGATACAATCGAATCGCTTGCTGATCGTTGTGGGGTAACATTACAGACAATGCGTAAGGCTAATCCACAACTCAGGCCAATTACAAGCATCATCAGTGCTGCTGCTGACACGTTGCAGATTATTGCTGGCCGCCATGGCACGACAGAAGCAACCCTACGCAGTTACAACCCAGCCCTAAGACAACTAACACTTATCAGTAGCGGCGCTGATGACAGCCTCAGTTCAATTGCAGCAGCACGCAGTACGACGGTGGCGGAGTTATGGGCCCTCAATCGAGAGGCAAGCCGCATCCCCGCTGCTCAACCCCTAGCGATCGGCACCGTACTGACCGTGCTGGCGCTGACGCCATTGACGTTGCTGGAGCCTGGCCAATCGTTATTGGTGCCTGCCTTTTTACCAGCAGAAGCATTACCTGTTGGCGTCTGGGTCTACCTGCCGAGCAAACGGGAGGCGGTCGTTGAACCTTGAAACCTGCCGGCAGGCCGGAAGTAATGGTCGCCGGCCGACTGCGCCTACAGCGCCCTGACCAGGTGTCAATTACCAGCCAACCGGACCCACACACCGGCGCAGCTGCTCAGTCGCTCTGGCAATAGCTATAGCGAGCGCAGCCCGGATGGGGCGTTAGCAACACCACAGCCGTGATGGGTGATGTCTCAAACCAACAACAGCAACAGCAGTAGCCACAACAGCAACCTGGAGGAGCGCTCCGAATTCAGTGATGAACACAGCCAGCCCCACGGGGGCCAACCCCACGGGGGCCAGACCCACAGGGTCCTGACCCACGGGGTTCAGAGCCACGGGGTCCAACCCCACGGGGGCCAGCCCCTGGGGGGCCAGGTGGCGGGGTTTAACGCAGCTGAGGATGAGTTCGCAGCGTTTGATTCAGCCCTCGCTAATCAGGAGGAGCCTGTACCGGAACCAACACCTGCAGCTAACGCCAGCAGTGCTGATCCCTTGCGGGCTGAACGCAAAAAAAGCAACCAACTGGAAAAAGAGGTGCGCACGCTTAAAACCCAGCTGCAGCGCTTCTCCCAGATCAACCCAGAGGAATACGAACGGCTCCAGCAATCCGAACGTCAAAAGGACGAGCTCGAACGTCAGGTGCAGCACCGGGAACAACAACTGACAGAAGCGAATCGCCGCAAGGTGCTCAACGTTGAAAAGGAACGGGATGAGGCCCGTCAACAGGTGCTTGCCCTACGTAAGGATCGCCTCCTGGAACGGCTTTATATCGACGCCGAGGGTCGGGTGGGCGGCGATGAACGCGGCAATTTCTTTGATACCTTCTCCACCCTCTGCGCTAAACAGTTCCGGCTGGTGGCCACAGATGGCGGCAAGGATCGGCTCGAGCCGCTTGATCAAAAAAACCAACCGCTGGCCCTTGATGGCGTCACCGTTTCTGCTGCGGACTATATGGAAGAACTCCGCACCCACCCGGTATTCAGCTTCCTGTTCCAACAGCGTGGTGGCGCCTTTGCCAATGCCGCCCAAGAACTGAACTACGACAAAAATGGTGGCCCGGTAAATATCCAGGGCATGAGCACCGCTGAGCTCTACCTGGCCGCCTCCCGTAAAACCACCCCCCAGGGCCGAACCCCTTAGGGGCAAACCCCATAGGGGCAAACCCCATAGGCGCTCGGGCCTAAATGGCCCAGCGCAGCGGCAGCTCCTGCTTGGCTGCTGCTGGTTCGCTTGCCCCCGAAAACCTACGGGCACAGCATTGGAAATATTGCAAAATCTGGTAATTCAAATACCCTGCGCCAGCAGCTCGGCCTGGCCCGGGGCAGCCGGGTGATCTTTCAACTGACGGGCGATCACATCGAGGTACGCCTCTGGAAGCTGGAGCAACCAATCCCAGCCAGTGCCTTTGGCATGCTCCACAGCCAACGGCCACCCGTTCCGGTCGACTTCAATCCGGCCAGCTTGCTGCGCCCCTACCGGATGAGTTGATGGCTGAGCTGATGACCTGAGCGCCTCGCTTGGGCGATGCTGAGCTGATGAAGGTAACTGCCTACTTCCGGAATGTGGTGCGTGAGAAGCACCCAGGCATCGAGGAGGCCTGGATCCTGCGGGTGATGGCTGCGCCACTGGAGGAGCACAGGCAGGCTGATGGCCGTTATGCCCTGTGGGGATTGGTACCAGAAGCGCAGAACCGAGCGCTCAAGGTCATTACCCTTGAGGATAGAGAGACAGTACATAACGCAGAAGCCTCCCCCCGCTAAAGCGCCCGCTCCATGAAAATCCGCCATTTCCCAGACACCGACACCCTCTACATCGCCCTGGCTGATCGGGTTAGCAGCAGTTCAGAAGCGATCAGCGACAATCTGATCATCGACTTCGATGAGCAGGGCAAGCCGGTGGGGGTGACGCTGGAGCACTACTCCCAGATCAGTGACAGCAGCACGATTGAAACGCTGCTGCCGATCTCACCGGTGCTGCAGCCGGCTTGAGCTAGCCCAGCGCAGCGGCAGCTCCTGCTCGGCTTCAATGAGATCACTGTGATCGACCAGATCCCAACAGGAGCCCGCCGGCGGGCCCTCTGCTTGCCAGGCCTGATGAACTGCATCGAGCAAGTGCTCAGGGGCGATCGGCTGGCCCAGCAGCTGCCGTTGTTGATCGGTAGTGAAATCAGCCATGACCCATAAGGAGAAGAACGCCCTCTCCCCCGCCGTTGTTGCCCAGCTGTCAAGGCGACGCGTCAGCGGCCTCGCCTTGGCCTTGACTGCTGGGTGGCCGTAGCCCAGGGCCTGGCCTGGCAGCTACGGGAACGGCGGATAATTGGGGCTGATTCTCTGGAGGGGTTAGGGCCGAGAGGAATCAGCAGTGGCAGAAATCACATCGATAAATTGAGGTATATCGAAAAGCCATCAAGAACTCAAAAATCTTGAACAGCATGGACGAATGACAATTGTTTTAATCAACTAAGTCAAAACTGTTCAGCAGCAACAAGGCAAAGCCAAGCCATGGAGAGTTACTTAAAGTTGCGCAGTTGAGCACAGCCTCCGAGGCTCCAACCATCAAGAGTAGTCTTTACAGGCTAGTCAAGAAAAGAATGGCTATCCGCTCAGTCACTGAATTCCCGCAAAAGCCTGAGCCTCACAGGCTTAGGACGACCTACGAGGACATGCGACTAGCCCTCAAGGGTGCCAATATCTCGCGTGGGCAGCTGGCAGCCCTGGCAGAGAGGAGGGGGCTGATAATTAAAGAACTCCAAGCAGAGCTTGAGGATCTTGAGAGCACTCTCGCAAACGAAGGACAAAGCAAGGCCAAACTACATGCCATTAACTCCAACCTGCTAGGAGTGATACGTGAAATGGAAGATGCAGGTGACGAGATAGTTAAAGTAATCCAACAAGCCGAAGAAGCTGGTGGTGGATTCTGGATGATTCATCATCTCAAGACACTACTAGGACTTGCAACTAGATGGATTAATGCCAAAAATAAGGCCACTGACATAGATGCCATAAACTCCTCAACAGCGGAAATAGTGGGGCTTGAAAAGTGATGAACAAACGATCAGTTGCAGACCTATTCGAACAGGTATCATCAGAGCTGGCAAGAACAGATGCAGCGGTTTACCGGCGGATTGGAGAACATATTGCCACCACAAAGCAGTCTTTAGCAGAATTGGCAAGGCAGGAGACTGGAGCGTTAGCTCTTCTCTATGGTGGAGACTTCAGCTCAATGAGCCAAGCGGCACTCAGAAAGCTTTGCTCATCCAATGGCATCAAGGGAGTATCTAAGCTTAAAAGCCCTGAATTAATTGCCAAACTAAAGACACATGGAATTCAGCCACCAGCTACGCCAATCGAAAAGCTGAAGAAGGACCAGCTTGTAGCCATAGTGAAAGAGCTTTTGGCACGCAGCTAAACTTAAACAAATGCGATGGCCCCCTCTCTATAATGGTATCTGCTGAGAACATTGATTAAGCAACGATGCGGCCAATCAAAGCCAAGAAAATTGATATAATTGCAGAAACTGCATAATTTGGCACTGCCCCAAGAGCATTGCTAAGAAAATAGCCACCCTGCTCCTCTTGGCCTAATATGGGGAAGCCTGCGGGACCTTCAAGGCTGATGAGTTGTGCAATCAGCTTAACTTCAGTGCTAGGTCTGAAATTATTATCCCTGGCGGAACTAAAGAACATAGCAATAAAATCAGGAGGTCAGATGTCATTTGTCAGCTGAATTCAGTGATTTGCAAGGAACTCTTTTGTAATCCTAAATACATAATTCATTTTGTAACAAAATTGACCCTAAAAAAAACCATCCTCATCCCGTGCCTAAATTTAGTTGCATGGTTAAATTTCTCAGAAAGTCCCCCTAGGCATGTGAGACGCTCCAACTTCGCCAATCTTCCCTGTATTGGTGCTGTAATCCTGCTTTCCATAGGCCTTCAAAGCTGTTCTAGCGCAAAGCTGCCTTCTTGCGTACCACCGCCACCAGCGAAAGAAAAGAAGAAAGCCATTAAAAAGGTTACTGCGATTGACACCAGTCAGATCCTTTTGGGAATTGATGGCAGTGGTTCTATGCAAGGGCACGTGCGCTCTGCAAATCCTTCCGATTGGCGCAATCTTCTTCAATCTATAAATCTTTCTGTTAAAACTCTTGGGCTATCAGCAAAATCTTATCGCATAGGAGGAGGTGCAGCCCAATTACTTGGTAATGAATCAGTAACCAAAGCAACCAATCCATGCTTCTTTGAGGGGTGCGGCTCCTTTGCTCCAGTTGCATCGAGCCTTCAAACACTATGGCAAATCAAGTCAGTGGGAAAAGGAACACCATTGCGACTCTTGGTAAGTGACTTGGAAGTGAATCAAAATGATATTTCAAGCCTAGTTAGCGGAATCCAAAAAGACTTAGCCAAGGGAGCCTCAGTCGGAATCCTGGCATTGAAATTACCTTTCAGCGGTCAGGTTTTTAATGCTGATGGCATACCATTCTTCACGGGTAAACTTGATAAGCCCGTATATCTATTGGCGACAGGCAAAGCCGAGCAAGTACAGGGGCTACTTGAGGACATTCGCAAAAACATGGCACTTAAAGGTGTGGGCAACCTTGAATTTTCGATATTTAATCCTGCAGTAATCGAAAAAACCCTAACAGCCAAGTCTGTGATGGTGATACCCTCAAATAAAGGTGCTTCAGGATTACCATTGCGAATCAGCGGTCGCAGCTACAGTCCATCCAACAATTCCGACTATCGTTTCGTAAGGATTAATGCTGGGGCCACGGGTATCTCGCTTGCCAGTATCAAGCCCTGGAGCGGTGGAACAACTCGTCCAGATCTAGGACTTGCGCGAATTGAAGGCATCCCCTTGGAGCCAGGTGGTAACAAAAACGTTGCTGGAATTCTTGTCAAGAAAATGAGCATTGCTGGCACTAATCTCCGGCTTGATCTAGACGTGTCACCCTCCACTCCCTCAGGGGCCCTACGGGCAACCATTCCGCGAGGCATGCTACCGGAGCAATGGTGGATTGACTGGAATCGAGATGACCCTAAGGCAAGCAATGCTAAGGATAAAACCGAGGGGCTCCTGTTACTGATGACCACCCTCGGTCAACAGGTCTTCAAGGAGTCATCCACAAGTCCAGCCGCCTCGCTATGCGTGGCTTTCCAGCACACCTGAACCAGCCTCTAAATGCGACCCACTCAGTACACTTGGCTCGGAATCACCTTTGCGGGGGGCATTGTATGGATTTTCCTTGCCCAAAACTGGATCTTCCTTAACATTTTTCCTGGTCTTCTGTCCATTGGAAATGGACTTGATCTTGAGGAGTACCTGCAGACCGGCAGCAGTCCATCATTCACCTTTCTCTGGTTCAGCTGCGTAACTGCATTAATTACATGGGTAATCATTACCATCAACGGGCAGCCGCGTAATGCCGCTGAGGTGCGACGCATGCGGACTGGGTGGTGGATTGCCTCCTCCATCCTGATAGGTTTGGGATTGCTTTATCAGATCTTTTTTACAGTATTTATCTGGCAAATTCGTGGAAACACTCCGATCGAGGGCAGCGGCCTTAACTACTATCCCATTCCCGCTGTCGGATGGCTTTTACTAATCGTCTTTGTGATTTTGGATGTTCTGCTGCTTTTCTGGCTGCCCACCCTGTTGGCATCGCCCCGAAGCTACCGCTTTGTCGTACCAGGTGCCGTAAAACTTTTCGGAGGTCGTTGAGATGAGCATTTTCGCAATTGGAGTTGGTGGTAGTGGTGCAAAGTGCCTGGAGGCACTAACCCACCTACATGCCTGTGGACTCCTGAAGAATAATAGCGGCAACTCGGTTCGCCTAGGAACATTTCTTGTTGAGCCTGATCAGCAAAGTACTCTTCTGGCCCGAGCCGAAACCGCGATTAACAGGTACCAGAAAATGCATAATCTTCTGGACAACAAGACTGAACAGTTCGCCCGCGGCGAACTTCGTCACTACGGAAACTGGAGTCCCCTAAGTAATTCTGCCGGATCAATCAGTCTCGATCAAGTGTTCCCAAAGGCTGTGCTCCGCACCCAGGCAAATGGCCTAGCGGCTCTATTTGACTGCCTCTTTCCCCCGGAAGAACAAAGCGCGGAACTAGAAGTCGGCTTTCGGGGAAGGCCACCCATTGGTTCGGCTGTGATGAGCCGAATAAATCTTGCCACTGAAGCTCAGACAGGCCAATGGCAACATATGCTCAGTGATATCCAGTCAGCAGCAGGTAGTGGAGAATCACCAGTAATACATTTATTTGGCAGTGTATTTGGAGGAACAGGTGCTTCGGGTGTCCCCACGCTTGGGCAGATGCTTAAAAGCTGGCTCCGCGATCAGGGGCTTAACAGTGTTCGTGTGCATGCATCATTACTGCTTCCCTATTTTGATTTTGAAGGACAGGCCCCGGAAGACACCGGCGTCCATGCGGAAGCGCGTAACTTCCAGCTCAATACCGACGCTGCTTTGCAGTACCTGCGCAGCAGTGGCAAGACATGCTTCGATCATGTTTATCTAATAGGTAGTGATATTAAGGCTCGCTATGGATTTAGCATTGGAGGACGGACTCAAGATAATGCTGCCCATTTAGTTGAACTGTTGGCTGCCCTGGGGATGCGCCATGGCCTAGATCCATCAACTGATGGTGCCTATGCATATGTGCTCAGCCGTGCAACCCAGAACCAGATCACTTGGAATGATATTCCAGATGGCGAGATTGTAGGCGAGGCGCTAGCTCGTGGTGCTCGATTCGCCGTGGCCTGGCTTAGCAACATCAGCCTTGAACTTGATGCAGCCCAGCAGATTTCAATGCAGTCACTGCTAACCGGTGCCCCTTGGGCACGACAGTTCTTCCAACCCACTGGTAAGGCCAGCGGCACTCAGGGTGGCCGCCCAAGCATTCGAAACGCCGATGAACTAGCCATCAAAACTGCGATTGATTCATACGCTGAAACCCTTCTGCAATGGCTTAAGCAGCTCACTAGCAACACCGGTACAGGTTTTGCCCAGGAGCTATTTAGCCCGAATCTGCTACAACGCAACAGCAATTACGAAAACTCCCTTGCAAAGGTTGTGTGTGGCTCAGCACGACCTACTCAAGAAGAGCGCCTCGATACGGTAGATGCAATCAAAATCAGAATAGACGAGCTCAATCCCGAGCAGATACCCCACAACGGTGTAGCAGGCCTGGCCGACACCATTTGGTCTTTAGCACTCTGAGATCAGCAGCCTTATCCACTCACCCATTCAAACCAGCCATGGCTATTGACGGCAACAATCAAAATATCCTTCAGTTCCCCTGGTTTCCCAAGACCGAACCCCCCTTGGCGGGCGGGTCTCAATCAGGGGAATGGATGGGTCGTGACCAGCAAAGTCTCGGGACGATAGCGAACAGCCTCGTCTACGAGGTGGCAAGCAGCAGGGTGAACTCCTTGCCATCTCCCTGGTCGCGCGCCCTGCAATTCGAGCAGGCGGTGATCAATCCCCGCTATCCCACACGTAAGGCGCTGCTGGAAGAGCTGTTCGGCTGTTTTGCCACAGTTGGTTTATGGGAGATGTATGGAGTAAAGCTCGAGGCCGAACGAGTGGCCTTACTAGATCACACCGCCAAGCAAGACGAAGCCGTTGGTCCATTTGCAAGAAGTCTTTTTAGTTCCAAGCCCAGTGGAGAGAAGGCGCTATTTAGCTTACCCGATGGAAGTAATCCTTGGGAGAGCGTGCATGTTCTGAGGGTTAACGGTTTGGTGATCGGCTTTACCTCACCTACAACAGTGCTGTGCCCAGCCGTTCATCTTCCCACACCAATTGGGGTCATGAGATGGACATCAGAAGGTAGCTTTGGGGTGCCGACAAGCTTTCTAGGCATCCAGCAGCGTCAGTCGTTGGCAGATTGGCTGAGCCATATAAGCCAGGGCCTGTTAAAAGCACCTGACCTCAACAGTCAGTCAATGGCGGGCAATATGGCCAATGTCATTAACGATTTTATTAAATCCCTTACAGGCGGCCAGGTCGGAAATCCCATTCTTTCAGAAAATCGAATAGCTAGCTTGCCCCCACTGCCCACTGCGATATCGCTTTTGGCAAGAGGTGCAAAAGGGGGATCAAGCGCCTCCAGCCAAGCGACTTTGGAACTTGGTGATCGGAAGCAACGTCCCCTTCCTCAAACGCCAATACGCCCAGTGATTCTGCTGGATCATGAAATGCCCAATCGCCTTGGGCTTACAGCCAACGAAATCACCCTTTATAAGACGGCCACTCTGGAATCAGTCGGCAATGACACAAAACACCTGGAGCGTCTCTATGGGAGTGAAATAGAAGTCCTTTCGCCTGATGATATTTTCTTGCAAGATTTGTTTTTGTTGCCTGGAGAATCAGCACTAGTTAATTCATGGCTAAAAGGACGTATTGAAGGGCAGCCAATGGTGAATGGCAGCCCCGTGACCCCTTTGCTACCTCTTAAGGAGCGGATGCGTGAAATATTCAGCAGTGAGGAGCTCTCCCGCAGCTGCTCCATGCGACTAGTGCAGACAAGCGCTGGAATGGAGATTCAAATGACCATCATGTTGCCATTGCAAGGGCAACGAGAGGCGTATCCAATCAGCCGCTGCTTCCCAATTAAAGAACAAAATTTAATTGATCAAGACCTACCAGTAATTATGCTATGGCCAAACATTACTGATGTTAGCTGGAAACTCTTCTACATATTTTGCCAGGATAGCAGTACAGGCCTTACGGTAGATGGCTTCGAGGATTACACACTTAATCAAGGCAGAGAAGGAAATGAAAATGTGAAGTACTTCACTTGTCAACGTTTCCCGGATCTGATCAAACTGATCGACCGTGGCCAAGTATGTGGATTCATCCCAGTCAACCCACCGCCCCCGACGACACATACAGCCGCCACTTGGCGTGTTGGCATTGATTTTGGAACATCATTCACCAACTTCTACATTGATGATGGATCTGGACCGGCACGTAAGCCCCTGGAAACCCGTGCAATTGCTTTGACATTGGCACAGAAAGAGAATCAGTTAAATCTTCTCTATAAATACTTTATACCTGATGAATTATTACCCAAAAATTCCAATCCTCCAACATCCACAGCTCTAAATACTTATGGTTGGCAGGAAATCAAGGGCCAAGTTCCTGAGCTTTTCCATCAAGCACGGGTGCAGTGGCCAAGTACCAATGCCATGGCGCTGCGCGGTGCAGGAATCCGTACGGGGTTTAAGTGGCGTCAGCTGCAATATCAGAAGCCATTTCTCAAAGAACTGGCATTGTTAATCAGTAGCAATGCAGCAGCCTCTGGGGCAATCGAGATAGATTGGTCGGTATCTTATCCAAGTGCTTTTTCACCAAATGAAGCCCGCAATTATCGACGACTATGGGGAGGTCTTTGCGAAGAACTCTCATCACTGAGTGGTCTTGAGCAAAAGTTCATGGAGGACGGTGGTGAAGGAGGACTGCAAACCGAGGCTGTGGCCTTCGCAAGCTACTTCGGGAATTACTTAGCTCATCAGATGGTACATACAGCGTGTCTAGATGTGGGAGGGGGAACAACTGATATCAGCATCTGGCAAGAGAATTCATTGCTTCATCAGGTATCTATTCCTTTTGCAGGGCACAATATATGCACAGATGTTCTGCAGAGAAAGCCATCCTTTATCCGTTTCCTTTTTGCACCAGGGTCTACCGGTGATATTGCTGATAACGACGCCAAGCTTAGGCAGGATCCCAACTTCAACAGCTGGGTAGACAACTGTCTCCGTTATGAATCTGAGAAGTTACTAGAGGAGCGGCTGCCTATTCACCGGGCCAATGATGAAAAGCAGTTAGGTGAGTTTGTTAGTATTATGGCGGTGAGCTTCGGCGGCCTGTATCATTATCTCGGCTTGATTCTTAAAGCACTTGCCAAAGAAGGACGGCTTAACAGGCATTCTCCTGCTCCAGTTTTTCTAGGAGGTAACGGGGCGCGTTTCCTCAACTGGCTAGATGAAAGTGGTTCCTTCTCCCGAGGCTGCGATGCCGATAAGCTGATGGAATCCCTTCAGCGGGAGAGTTCCGGGTTTGGAAGCAATCCTTCGGGTGATGCCTATACGACACTGTCTAATGCATTTAAGGATGAAACATCCTGTGGACTAATCAGCCAGGGAATCAACCTCAGAGGGAACTTTGACCCCCGTGATGAGCTGATGTTTTCTGGTGATGAATTGGTGATCAACGGCAAAGCCTTTGGCGCCCTTGATCGAGTTAATATCTCGAGTGAAATAAACACAATTGAGACCTACGCTCTTGGTAATATGAGTGAGCTACGCCAATTTGTTAGCAATTATGATGATATCCTAATTACTGCTCGAATCAATACACTGACACCTATCAGAAGGCTTATTTCTACCAATAGCTTGTGGGATGAAGTTGAAACACAGGTCAGAGCAATATGCCTAGAGCAGGTCAACAAAGAGATAAGTGATCTTGAGCCAGAGCCTGGCTTTGTGATCGGGCTTCGTGCTCTGGTCAATACTTTAGCCCGTAGATGGGCTGAGCGCTACTAAATTAAATTTCTTATTAACCATGCCAACCCAAATGAAGCTGCTATCAACCCGCTACCGAAACTGGCAAGCTCAGATTATATTTAACGTGGCACTAGTTCTAGCTATTTGCCTCCCTGTTTTTGTGATTGGCTTGAATAAGGTAAATGCTGAAGTTCAGGCCAAACAACTCGAGCTCACGTCAACCAATACCTTGAATGATAACGCTTGGAAGGCATTAGCAGTACTTGGATTTCTCTGTGGCATTGCATCTCTTGGGATGAGTAGGTTGATAATTCTACCTGACAATAAAAGCAGGCGAATTCTTCTCCGTGAACTCGAAGTTCGCATGTCAAAGCAGGAAGAGAATTTACAGAATATTTCATCAAAGCTAAATGTCGAAACAGGAATAACAGAGCAAATTTCGAGACATCAGAAAAGTATAAGGGATCATGCCACAAGCCTAGAGGATCTTAAGAACGAGATTAGGAAATTACGATCAAGTGTATCTTCGCCCACTCTGACTGATTCCAATACCCCTGAAAATCCCGCCGATGCAAATCTGGGGATTCCGGGGTCTAGTTCAGTTGATTTTACATCTGTGATCGCTAATTTCCTTGCCGATATCCCCAGTCAGCCAGCCGAGGCTTCCTCATCCCTACCTAGATCCCCACAAGAAGAAATTACCACTGAATACCAGGAGGCTTTGCGGCGTAACGATAGAACTCAGCTGCGAAGATTGGCTACCGCTGAACTAAATATAACTCAAGATTCTGAAGATTTACTTTACCGTGGATCTGCAACTGCCACAAAGCTGCAAGTTGTCTCGGGAGGTGGTAGCTATCTGTTGATACCCCACTGTGGAAGGAATTGGCTATTTCCAACTGCCCAAACTTTGACGGGTTTTGCGACAAATCAACCCCTAAAGGGAATCTTTGATTATGAGCGAAAGCTAATTTCTATTGCAGAAATCAAACAACCAGCAGAGGTTAAAGAGATTGGAGGATTCTGGGAGGTAACTAATAGAGGAGTGGTTGTGGTTCCTGGCTAATTACTCAATTGGCCCATCGCCCTCTAATTTGGCCAGACGAGCTTCTAACTTTGCGATCTGTTCAGCTGGATTGACCCTGAGGGGATCAGGGGTAACGCTAAGTACACCTTTTTGTTTTAATAGCCAACGACGGCCATACACTGATGAATTAATCTGGGCAGGCTTGATCAACTGCAAAATTACTGGGAGTTGCTGATCACCTTCGAGGTCAAAGATCCTCTCAGGTGATTGAAGCTGAGTATTGCGTTCGAGAGTACCCGGGCGGGGGAACAATAACCAGCCCACCTCCATAACTTCAAGAGCCCAAATGGTTCCGTGCAAAACCAGCTCCAGCTCAACCTCTAGGATCTCACCGCTTAGGGTACGACCACTAACACCGCAGGGCCGACTAAAAGGTTCAAGCAGGATAGGTGTACTGGCATAGACGTCGATAATTGCCGAGAGCGACAGATTTAGCGCTGGGATTGCTCGCTCGGCTGTGTCCGATCGAACTGGCAACTGAGAGACAGCCACCGGTCTCGCAAGCGTGATGGGACTATCACTAAAATCAACGAGCTGGTGCTCTAATAACTCAATCCGCTCTAGAAGATCGGCGACGTCACTAGCAACTCCATCGAAACTACGACTAAGCTTTGCATCGGCTTCGATAAATCGATCACTCAGTTTCTTAACACTAGTTAGCAAAAACTTGACAGATTCCAAAAGCCTGTCGTCTTCTATCATTGAGCCCTGTCTTGTTATTTTGATTTCAAGGCAAATCTAGCTAGGCACGACCTTTGGGTCCACTCGCAAGATGGGTATTCAGCTCCAACCTTTGGCTGGCTCATTGGACTGACTGGGCCTAGTATAAGAGTCTTCAACCCCATCTAGAAATCAGCGGAGCCAGTTCCTGAATGGATATTCTGATCGAGCTTTTTAAGTTGGCAATATTTCTGATTATGGTTGGAGTGACATTTTCATCTGTCTATTTGTCATTGCGGCTCAGGAGGCTGATCAATCCATTGTCAATCATGCTTGCGCACTTGCATAATGATACTGGTGATTTTTGTGGTGAACGCCTTTTCCGGATTAGGGAAAGATATGAGAAATTGCTTAAACATGTGGACAATGTTGATGCTTCTGAATTTAGCGCAGGTGTGATTGAAACTGAAAGATTGTATCTATTTTCAATAGAAATGACAGCTGCTGCAGCCCAGAGCTGGTTGCGACAGGCACCAGGCATATTGATATCACTTGGACTTCTGGGTACTTTTGCCGGCCTAGCAGTCGGCTTGTCGGAGATTACTGGTGTTCTTGCAAACAGTCCGGCAAGTGAAGTCAATGGCGCTGTCAAGGCTATTGTGGCTCCAATGGGAGCCGCTTTTCAGCTAAGTTTTTTAGGTCTTTTCTTTAGCTTATTCGTATTAATATTCACGCAAATTAGTGGAACGCGTGATTGTCTTGATCGATGTGAGCTTTTGCTTGCTAGCTGGCTTGAAACAATTCTTGCTCCTCAGCTAGGCGATAAGATATTGACTCCGCTGCGAAAATCAATTCAGAATCTTAATGACTCAGTTCAGGATTTGCCAAAAACAATATCCTTGTCGATTGAGACTGCAATGAAAGTGGCTTTTTCCTCAAAGCTTGATGAGATTTTTAACGTAAATTCCAGGTTAATCGCAGAAGCAAGCCGATCAGTGGGTCAATTGAGTGCTGTGGCTAGTGCACTCAACGAAAGTGGGCAAGATTTCGTGGAAGCTGCTCAGGCTTTTCGTGACAGCGACTTTGCTAGTACGCTTGCCACCTCGGTACAGCAGCTGCAAGAATCTAGCGATGAGCTTGCCAATAGTACAGGCAGTCTGAGTTCCCGTTTGGTCGATGTACGCGATGGCTTGATGCATACACAGCTCGAATGG